>Ga0116226_10000401_pt1 | contig 36464 bp, 30 predicted proteins | sample S1TSphfallax_FD_89692 | JGI IMG/M metagenome (GOLD analysis project Ga0116226, IMG submission 89692) | Host-associated microbial communities from peat moss isolated from Minnesota, USA - S1T2_Fa - Sphagnum fallax MG | ecosystem: Host-associated > Plants > Peat moss > Unclassified | place: USA...
ATCGCCGAGCGGCGGGTGCGGCTGGGTCTGCTGCTGTCCGAGATCGGCCGGGTCAACGGCATCACCGTGGCGCCCGACGAGCTGACCCGGGCGATGCGCGTCGAGGCCGGCCGCTATCCCGGCCAGGAGGCCCAAGTGATGGAGTTCTTCCGCAAGAATCCGCAGGCCGCCGAGGGGCTGCGCGGTCCAATCTTCGAGGAAAAAGTGGTCGATTATGTGCTGGAGCTGGCGCGCGTGACGGACAGCATCGTCACGCCCGAGGAGCTGGCGCGTGAGCCAGACGCTGCCGAGGCGAGCCCCGGTCAGACGGCGGGGAGCGTCAGCTAGGCCCCGGTCAGACGGCGGGGACGGCCGGCTGGCCGCTGACAGTGCCGGCATTCCCGCCTATTTACAGAGCATTGATAGTGTCAGTGCAGGCTGCTGCCACGAGTTGGAAGGTTTGAGAGCATGAGGGATCGTGATCCCGTCGAGATCTACGGCAACCTCGTGCCGATGGTGGTCGAGCAGACCGCCCGCGGCGAGCGCGCCTACGACATCTATTCCCGGTTGCTGAAGGAGCGGATCATCTTCCTGACCGGGACGGTCTACGACCAGATGGCGAGCCTGATCTGCGCCCAGCTGCTGTTCCTGGAGAGCGAGAATCCCAGCAAGGATATTTCGTTTTATATCAACAGTCCCGGCGGCGTTGTTTCGGCGGGATTGGCGATCTATGACACCATGCAATATATCCGTAGCCCGGTCTCGACGGTCTGCATCGGCATGGCGGCATCGATGGGCAGTCTGTTGCTTAGTGCTGGGGCCAAGGGCAAGCGCTATGCCTTGCCGAACGCCCGGATCATGGTGCACCAGCCTTCTGGTGGCGCGCAGGGGCAGGCCAGCGACATCGAAATTCAGGCCAGGGAAATTCTGGCGCTGCGGCGGCGACTGAACGATATCTATGTTCACCACACCGGCCAGACTCTGGAGGCGATCGAGAGCAAGCTGGAGAGGGATAGCTATATGTCCGCCGAGGAAGCGCAGACGTTCGGGCTGGTCGACGAGGTGGTGCTGAGCCGCCCGGTGCCGGTGGACGAAGGCAAGAGCTAGCCGGGCAGTCCGACGGTCGGTCGGGCCGGGGTGTATCTTGCATTCGAGTGCCTAAGTCTTGCCTACTTGGATCCGACTCGCGTTTGACATCTAACTGACATGCCGCACGGCCTGTCGGCTGCGTCGCGGACGACGAGTTTGGCATGCGGGATGCTTGTCCGGCTGCGAAGGCGAGGTCTAGACTTGATGATGTTTGTCCCCGGGGATCCGGGACCGGAGTGCTCATGAGCAAGTCCAGCGACTCGAAGAACACACTTTACTGCTCGTTCTGCGGCAAGTCGCAGCATGAAGTCCGCAAGCTGATTGCCGGTCCCACGGTATTCATCTGCGATGAATGCGTCGAATTGTGCATGGACATCATCCGCGAGGAGCACAAGACCCACCTGGTCAAGTCCCGCGACGGGGTGCCGACGCCGAAGGAAATCTGCAAGGTCCTCGATGATTATGTGATCGGCCAGAGCCACGCCAAGAAGGTACTGAGCGTGGCAGTACACAACCATTACAAGCGGTTGGCGCACGGCGCGAAGAACAACGACGTCGAGATCGCCAAGTCCAACATCATGCTGGTCGGCCCCACCGGCTCGGGCAAGACTCTGTTGGCACAGACCCTGGCCCGCATTCTGGACGTGCCGTTCACCATGGCGGACGCGACCACGCTGACCGAGGCGGGCTATGTCGGCGAGGATGTCGAGAACATCATCCTCAAGCTGCTGCAGGCCGCCGACTATAATGTGGAGCGGGCGCAACGCGGCATCGTCTATATCGACGAGGTCGACAAGATCAGCCGCAAATCCGACAATCCTTCGATTACTCGGGATGTCAGCGGTGAGGGCGTGCAGCAGGCGCTGCTGAAAATCATGGAGGGTACCGTCGCCTCCGTGCCGCCGCAGGGCGGGCGCAAGCACCCCCAGCAGGAGTTCCTGCAGGTCGACACCACCAACATTTTGTTCATCTGCGGTGGCGCGTTTTCTGGCCTCGAAAAGATCATCAGCGCCCGTGGGAAGGGCTCTGGCATCGGCTATGGCGCCGAGGTGCGCAGCCCGGACGAGCGGCGCACCGGTGCCATCCTGCGCGAAGTCGAGCCAGAGGATCTGCTGCGCTTCGGACTGATCCCAGAGTTCATCGGCCGTCTGCCCGTCGTGGCGACCTTGGAGGATCTGGACGAGCCGGCGCTGATCGAGATCCTGTCCAAGCCCAAGAATGCGCTGGTCAAGCAATATGGCCGCCTGTTCGAGATGGAGGGCGTCAAGCTCTCCTTCACGGACGATGCGCTAAGCTCCGTCGCAAGACGGGCCATCGCGCGGAAAACCGGCGCACGCGGGCTACGCTCCATCATGGAGAGCATTTTGTTGGCCACGATGTTCGACCTGCCCAGTCTGGACGGCGTCGAGGAAGTGGTCATCAACCGCGAAGTCGCCGAAGCCCGTGCCAATCCGTTGTTTCTCTACGGCAAGGAACGTGCCGAGGAGAGCGCCTGACCACTCAGACGAATTGCCCCGGGCATCCCGGCCCTGAGCCGATGACAGGCGGTGCTGTCATCGTGTTGTCAAGATCTTGTGACGGGATCGGGGGGTGCCGATATCCTAGCAAGAGACGAACGAGCAGGTCATCCAGAATGGGTGCGCGTTCGTAATGGCATTGCGACGCGTGCCCATGGTTGGGGCGGGGGAAATGCCGACTGTCCTTCAGGAGGTCATGTGATGACGAATTCGAGAAAAACCGGACCGCGTGGACCGGATGCGAACAAGCCCACAAGCGAGGTTGCTCCGGCAAACCCGTCCATGGCTGCCCCAAAAGGCGAGCCAGGCCAGCCCACACCGAAACCGGTCCGTGTTGCAGCCCGCCGCTCCGCTGCGGTGGCCAAGAGCGATCCCGACCCCGGTGCCCCCGGCACGATCCGCGGTGACGTGATGCCGGTCCTGCCGCTACGGGATATCGTCGTGTTCCCGCACATGATCGTGCCGCTGTTCGTCGGCCGCGAAAAGTCGGTGCGCGCGCTCGAGGCGGTCATGAAGGACGACAAGCAGATCCTGCTGGTCGCCCAGAAAAATGCGTCTCAGGACGATCCGTCGGTGGAGGACATCTATCGCGTCGGCACCGTGTCGACGATCTTGCAGCTGCTGAAGCTACCCGACGGCACGGTCAAGGTGCTGGTCGAGGGCGGCCGACGGGCGCGGATTACCGGTTTCAAGGAAACCGAAAACTTCTTCGAGGCCTTTGTCGAGGCGATGCCCGACGATGAACCCGATGCCAAGGAGCTGGAGGCGCTCGGGCGCACGGTGGTCACCCAGTTTGAGCAGTACATCAAGCTCAACAAGAAGATTGCCCCTGAGGTGCTGGTCTCGCTGAACCAGATCGAGGAGCCGACCAAGCTCGCCGATACCGTCTCGGCCCATCTGAACATAAAGATCGCCGAGAAGCAGGAACTGCTGGAAACCCAGCGAGTCGCCGAACGGCTGGAGCGGGTGTTCGGGCACATGGAGTCCGAGATCGGCGTACTGCAGGTCGAAAAGCGCATCCGCAACCGCGTCAAGCGGCAGATGGAGAAGACCCAGCGCGAGTACTATCTGAACGAGCAGATGAAGGCGATTCAGAAGGAGCTCGGCGAGGGCGAGGACGGCAAGGACGAGGTTGCCGAACTGGAAGCCAAGATCAAAAAGACCAAGCTCACCAAGGAAGCCCGCGAGAAGGCCATGGGGGAGCTGAAGAAGCTGCGCACCATGAGCCCGATGAGCGCCGAGGCCACGGTGGTGCGCAACTATCTCGACTGGATCGTGTCGATTCCCTGGAAGAAGCGCAGCAAGGTCCGCAATGACGTGTCAGCCGCCGAGGAGGTGCTGAACGCGGACCATTACGGGCTGGAGAAGGTCAAGGAGCGGATTCTCGAATATCTCGCGGTCCAATCGCGCAGCAACAAGATCCGCGGGCCGATTTTGTGCCTGGTCGGGCCACCCGGCGTGGGCAAGACCTCGCTCGGCAAATCCATCGCGCGCGCGACCGGCCGCAGCTTCGTGCGCATGTCGCTCGGCGGCGTGCGGGATGAGGCGGAGATCCGTGGTCACCGCCGCACCTATATCGGTTCCATGCCCGGCAAGGTGATCCAGGGCATGAAAAAGGCCAAGACGTCCAATCCGCTGTTCTTGCTGGATGAGATCGACAAGCTCGGCGCCGACTGGCGGGGCGACCCGTCCAGCGCGTTGCTGGAGGTGCTCGATCCCGAGCAGAACGCGACGTTTGCCGACCATTATCTCGAGGTGGATTATGATTTGTCGGACGTAATGTTCGTCACCACCTCGAACAGCCTGCGCATGCCGCAGCCGCTGATGGATCGCATGGAGATTATCCGCATCCCCGGTTATACCGAGGATGAGAAGGTCGAGATCGCCAAGCGCCATCTGGTCGCCAAGCAGGCCGAGGCCAACGGGCTGAAGCCAGCCGAATGGTCGGTGACCGATGACGCGCTGCGTGACCTCATCCGCTACTACACCCGTGAGGCCGGGGTACGGAGCCTGGAGCGCGAGATTGCCAACCTGGCGCGCAAAGCGGTGAAGGAAATCGTTACCAGCAAGGCGAAGAAGGTCAGCTTCACCAGTAAAAACCTTGAGACCTATGCGGGTGTCCGGAAATTCCGCTACGGCGAGGCGGAATCAGAGGACATGGTGGGCGCGGTGACCGGCCTCGCCTGGACCGAAGTGGGTGGCGAGATATTGACCATCGAAAGCGTGCTGCTGCCCGGCAAGGGCAACATAAAGCACACTGGCAAGCTTGGTGACGTGATGCAGGAAAGTGTCTCGGCGGCCCTGAGCTATGTGCGCAGCCGCTCCATCACATTCGGCATCAAGCCGACCTTGTTCGAAAAGCGAGATATTCACGTTCACGTGCCGGAAGGGGCGACGCCCAAGGATGGCCCGTCCGCGGGCATCGCCATGGCGACCTCCATTGTCAGCATCCTCACCGGCATTCCCGTGCGTCGGGATGTGGCGATGACCGGGGAGATCACGCTGCGTGGACGGGTGCTTCCGATCGGTGGCTTGAAGGAAAAGCTTCTCGCAGCGCTGCGGGCGGGGATCACCACGGTGTTCATCCCGAAAGAAAACGAGAAGGACCTCGCTGAGATTCCGGAGAATGTGAAGAAGCACCTGAAGCTCATTCCGGTGGCCCATGTGGACGACGTGATCAGCCAGGCTCTCGTGCGCAAGCCAGTGGCGATCGAGTGGGTGGAGCCGCCGGAACCACCGGTAGCCCCTGCGCCCGCGGCGGCAGGAGCGGCGCTCCCGCATTAGTGATGGGGGAACCAGCCGGCGCGTGTTGATCGCGCCGGCTGGTTTTCGCTGTGTATTTTTCGATTTGGCGATGCTGGAAGTTGTGATTTCCGGGCAAAGCCCACCATTTTATGCGGATTTGCCGCAGTCCAGCCCGATTTTATGCTTGGGGCACCATCGTCTGGGCATTCGCCTGTGTCTGAGCGCGCCAGTGGCGACGGTGATCACACGGTAATTGTGAGGATTGGTGCCGGCGTTTCGTTGACGCGCCGGATGTCCGTCCCTTAAGTGTGCCGCGACCTCGTCCGGCGACTCGGCAGGCGACCCAAATCGGCATGCGGCCCCAAGGCCAGCCGGGAATTTTTGACAGAACCAGGAGTATCAGTGTGAACAAAATGGACCTTATCGCCGCGGTGGCGGAATCGGCTGAACTTCCCAAGGCGAAGGCGGCTGAGGTGGTCGACGCGGTGTTCGGGGCGATCGAGGGCGCGCTGAAGAAGGACGAGGAAGTGCGGCTGGTCGGCTTCGGCTCGTTCGCCACGGCCAAGCGCAAGGCATCGACAGGACGCAACCCGCGCACCGGCGAAGAGATCAAGATCCCCGAGTCGAACTCGGTCCGCTTCAAGGCCGGGAAGGCTTTGAAGGATTCGGTGAACTAAGAGCAGGGCAGGGTGGGGCGCTGCCCCACACCCGCCAAAGGCGCTGCCTTTGGAACCCATGACGAAGAAAGGGCCAGGGACACATGTCTCTGGCCTTTTTTTCATGAGCAGATCGGCTTTGCATGGTCGTGTTGGTATGAGAGAACGCGCAAGATCAGCCTCACACGGTCTCACGGGCGGTTAGCTTAGCGGTAGAGCATCTCGTTTACACCGAGAGGGTCGGCGGTTCGAACCCGTCACCGCCCATTCCCCCAGTCGTTCTTCGGCATCCCGCTTGACGCGACAGGTACCCCGTAATACACGCTGCGCCCTGCCGCTGCGGGTGTAGCTCAGTTGGTTAGAGCGCCGGCCTGTCACGCCGGAGGTCGCGGGTTCGAGCCCCGTCACTCGCGCCAGCAGCGGCAAACGGTCATCCTCACTTTTCATATGCGTGGCATGCTTTTATGCCGCGATTTTACAAGGTGGGACGGTATAGCAGCGACGTCGGGTTGGGTCTAAGGTCCCCGCGCTGCAGTGCGGCATAACAGCGGGACGGCCCCGCGGCCTCAGGAAAGGACATCGGATGGCGCCGGTTATCGCTGAGTATTTCCCCATCCTGGTGTTCATCGTGATTGCCGGCGTGATCGCCATGGCGATGATCGGCGGCTCGCTGCTGGCCGCCAAACAAAAGCCGTATGCGGAAAAGCTCTCGGCGTACGAATGCGGCTTCGACGCGTTCGATGACGCGCGGCGCCGGTTCGACGTGCGATTCTATCTCGTCGCCATTCTGTTCATCATCTTCGATCTGGAAGTGGCCTTCTTGTTCCCCTGGGCCGTCAGCCTGGCCGACATCGGCATTTTCGGCTTCCTGTCGATGCTTGGGTTCCTTGGCGTGTTGACCATCGGGTTCATCTATGAGTGGTGCAAAGGCGCGCTGGATTGGGAGTGATTTTGCCATGAGTGCATCGAACGCCACGGCGTTGACGCCGGCCGACGAGATGGCCATCCGGCGCGGCGACATCCTGCCGCCAGGACCCGCCCAGGATGCGGTGATCCGGGGCATCACCGGCGAGATCGAGGATAAAGGCTTCGTCGTCGCCCAGGTCGACAAGCTGGTGAATTGGGCGCGGACCGGCAGCCTGTGGCCGATGACCTTCGGGCTCGCTTGCTGCGCAGTCGAGATGATCCATGCTTACATGCCGCGCTACGATCTCGATCGGCTCGGCATTATCCCGCGCGCCTCGCCGCGCCAGAGCGACGTGATGATCGTCGCCGGCACCCTGACCAACAAGATGGCCCCCGCGTTGCGCAAGGTCTACGACCAGATGCCGGAGCCGCGCTGGGTGATCAGCATGGGCAGCTGCGCCAATGGTGGCGGCTATTATCACTACTCCTATGCCGTGGTGCGCGGCTGCGACCGTGTGGTCCCGGTCGATATTTACGTACCGGGCTGCCCGCCCACCGCTGAGGCGTTGGTTTACGGAATCATGCAGCTGCAGAAGAAAATCCGACGGACCGGGAGCATTCTCCGTGGCTGAGGGCGAGACGGCGGTGGCCCTGACGCGGGCGCAGACGTTGGCCAACGAAGTCGGTACGCTGCCTGGCGTCCTTGCGGCGACGGTCTCGCTGGGTGAGGTGGTGGTGCACACGGATGTGCGCACCTTGACCGGTCTGATGACCACCCTGCGGGACGATCCACGCTTCGCGTTCGAGCAGATGATGGATCTGGCGGGTGTGGATTGGCCGGAACGGCCGATGCGCTTCGATGTGGTCTATAATCTGCTGTCCGTCTCGCTGAATCAGCGCATCCGGGTGATCCTCCAGACCGACGCCACGACAGCCGTGCCGTCAGTGATGAGTATCTGGCCGGTGGCGACCTGGTGGGAGCGTGAGGCGTGGGACCTGTTCGGGATCGTCTTCTCCGGACAACCCGATCTGCGACGCATCCTGACCGACTACGGCTTCGATGGGCATCCGTTGCGCAAGGACTTCCCGCTGACTGGCTATGTCGAGGTTCGCTATGACGAGGAGCGCAAGCAGGTCGTCTATGAGCCTGTAAAATTGACTCAGGATTTTCGCAATTTTGATTTCCTCTCGCCGTGGGAGGCGATGACGTCGCTCCCAGGTGATGAGAAGGCGCATCGCGAGGAGCTTCCGGGCGCGCCCAAGGCAGGTGCGGCATGAGCGAGACGGTGGTGACGACGGACGTCGCGGGAAAGAAGATTGTCGAGATCGACAGCCATGCGATGAATTTCGGGCCGCAGCATCCGGCGGCCCATGGTGTGTTGCGGCTGATCCTGGAAATGGACGGCGAACTGGTGGAGCGCGCCGATCCGCATATTGGCTTGCTGCATCGCGGCACCGAGAAGCTCATTGAATATAAGAGCTACATGCAGGCGGTGCCGTATTTCGATCGGCTCGACTATGTCAGCCCGATGACCCAGGAGCACGCGTTCGCGCTGGCGACCGAAAAACTGTTGGGGATCGAGGTGCCGGAGCGGGCCAAATGGATCCGCACGTTGTTCAGCGAGATCACCCGCATTCTCAATCACCTGCTGAACGTCACGACCTATGCGCTGGACGTCGGTGCCATCACGCCGTCGCTGTGGGGCTTCGAGGAGCGCGAGAAATTGATGGAGTTTCATGAGGCCGCGTCCGGCGCGCGGCTGCATGCGAATTATTTCCGTCCCGGTGGCGTGTCGCGCGATCTGCCGGCCGGGCTGGAGGAGAAGATTGCCGCCTGGGCCGAGAATTTTCCGAAATTTGTCGATGATCTCGAAGCGCTGTTGTCGGGCAATCGCATCTGGAAGCAGCGCACCGTGGATATCGGCATCTTCAGTGCCGAGGAGGCCCTGGCCTGGGGTTTTTCCGGACCGTGCCTGCGCGCCAGTGGCGTGCCATGGGATTTGCGCCGGTCACAGCCCTATGAGATGTATGACCAGCTCGACTTCAAGATCGCCGTCGGGCGCAATGGCGACTGTTATGATCGCTACCTCATGCGCATTGCCGAGATGCGCGAGAGCACGTCGATCATCAAACAGTGCCTGGCGCGGATGAAGCCGGGCCCGATCAAAATTCAGGATCGCAAATTCTCGCCACCGACCCGCGGCGAGATGAAGCGTTCGATGGAAGCCTTGATCCATCACTTCAAGCTCTACACTGAGGGGTATCATGTGCCGGCGGGCGCCACCTACACCGCCGTGGAAGCGCCGAAGGGCGAATTCGCGGTCTATCTGGTGGCCGACGGCACCAACCGCCCGTATCGCTGCAAGATCCGCGCGACCGGTTTCGCGCATTTGCAGGCGATCGAGGTGATGGCCAAACGGCATATGCTGGCGGATGCGGTGGCGATCATTGGGTCGCTCGACATCGTGTTCGGCGAGATCGACAGGTAGTCATGACCGAAAGCACTCTTCCCGCCGCTCCTGCGAGCTTCGCGTTCGATACCGAGAGCCAGAAGCTCATCGATAGTCACGTGGCGAAATACCCACCTGGCAAACAGGCCAGTGCCGTGCTGCCGCTGCTCGATATCGCGCAACGCCAGATGGGCCGGGTGACCGGCAGCGCCTGGGTGCCGCGCGTGGCGATGGATGAGATTGCGCGCGTACTGAGTATGCCGCCGATCCGCGTCTACGAGGTCGCCACTTTCTATCTTATGTTCAACACTGAGCCGGTCGGCAAATTCCATCTGCAGCTGTGCACCACGACGCCGTGCTGGTTGCGTGGCTCCGACGACGTGGTCGCCGCCTGCCGCAAGGTGACGGGGATCAAGGGCTGGAAAGAGACCAGTGCCGACGGGATGTTCACCATGACCGAGGTGGAATGCCTGGGCGCCTGTGTTAACGCGCCGATCCTGCAGGTGAATGACGATTTTTACGAGGATATGGACGGTCCTCGCACCGAGGCGCTGCTGGCGGCCCTGGCGCGTGACGAGGTGCCGAAACCGGGCTCGATGACCGGCCGCGCGACGTCCGCACCCGAAGGCGGGCCGACGACCTTGACGACACTGCACTTCCCCTCCGCGGAGCGCGCCGATGCTGAGTGATCAGGACCGGATCTTTACCAACCTGTATGGTCTGCATGATTGGCGCCTGAAGGGTGCGCGGGCGCGCGGCGATTGGGACGGCACCGCCGCGATCATCGCGCGCGGACGTGACGCGATCATCGAGGAGATGAAATCGTCGGGTCTGCGCGGGCGCGGCGGGGCAGGGTTCCCGACCGGCATGAAATGGTCGTTCATGCCGAAGCAGCCCGGCGACCGGCCACATTATCTAGTGGTGAACGCGGACGAAAGTGAGCCCGGTACCTGCAAGGATCGTGACATTCTGCGCCACGATCCGCACAAGTTGATAGAGGGTTGCCTGATCGCCTCGTTCGCGATGGGCGCCAATGCCTGCTACATCTATATTCGCGGTGAGTTCTACAACGAGGCGCTGAACCTGCAGGCAGCGATCGACGAGGCCTATGCGGCGGGCTTGATCGGCAAGAACGCGTCAGGATCGGGCTGGGACTTCGATTTGTATCTGCATCGCGGCGCCGGCGCCTATATTTGTGGCGAGGAAACAGCGCTGATCGAAAGCCTCGAGGGCAAGAAGGGTATGCCGCGGTTGAAGCCGCCATTTCCTGCGGCCGTCGGGCTGTATGGCTGCCCGACCACGGTCAATAATGTCGAGAGCATCGCCGTAGCACCCACCATCCTGCGACGGGGCGCCGCGTGGTTTTCCGCGTTGGGTCGTCCAAAGAATGCCGGCACAAAATTGTTCTGCATTTCCGGGCATGTGAACAAACCCTGCAATGTTGAGGAAGAGCTCGGCATTCCGTTGCGTGAGCTGATCGACACCTATGCCGGCGGTGTGCGCGGCGGCTGGGACAATCTGCTCGGCGTGATCCCCGGCGGTGCCTCGGTGCCGGTGTTGCCAAAATCGATCTGCGACACGGTCCTGATGGACTTCGATAGTTTGCGCGACGTGAAAAGTGGGTTGGGCACCGCGGCGGTGATGGTGATGGATAAGTCGACCGACATCATCAAGGCCATTGCCCGGCTATCGCAGTTCTACAAGCACGAAAGTTGCGGGCAGTGCACGCCGTGCCGCGAGGGCACCGGCTGGATGATGCGGGTGATGAACCGCATGGTGCAGGGGCGTGCCGATCTCGAGGAGATCGACATGCTCGAGCAGGTCACGCGTCAGGTCGAGGGGCATACGATCTGCGCGCTGGGTGACGCGGCGGCGTGGCCGATCCAGGGGCTGATCCGGCATTTTCGACCCGAGATGGAAGCGCGGATTGCCGCGTATAAAAATGGCCGCGGCATGTCCATGGCGGCGGAGTAAGTCATGGTGAAGGTCACCGTCGACGGGATCGATGTCGATATCGCCCCCGGGTCCAATGTGCTGCAGGCCTGCGAGCTGGCCGGCAAGGAAATTCCCCGCTTCTGCTATCACGAGCGGCTGTCGGTTGCTGGCAATTGCCGCATGTGTCTGGTGGAAATCGAGAAGGCGCCGCCCAAGCCGTTCGCGTCATGCGCCTATCCCGTGGCCGAGGGCATGGTGGTGCACACCGACAGCCCCATGGTGCGTAAGGCGCGTCGCTCGGTGATGGAATTCCTGCTGATCAACCATCCGCTGGATTGCCCGATCTGCGACCAGGGCGGCGAGTGCGATCTGCAGGACCAGTCGATGGGCTATGGCGCCGATCACTCGCGCTACGCGGAAAACAAGCGGGCGGTAAAGGACAAAAATCTTGGCCCCCTGGTCAAGACGGTGATGACCCGTTGCATTCATTGCACGCGCTGCATCCGGTTCTCGACCGAGGTCGCCGGCGTATCCGAGATGGGTGCGACCGCGCGCGGTGAGTCGATGGAAGTCGGCACCTATGTGGAGAAGGCGCTGAGCTCCGAACTGTCCGGCAATCTCATCGATATCTGCCCCGTCGGCGCGCTGACCTCAAAGCCCTACGCCTTCGTGGCGCGGTCCTGGGAGCTACGCAAGACCGACAGCGTCGATGTGCTCGACGCCGTCGGGGCCGCGATCCGCGTCGACACCCGAGGACCGGAGGTGCTGCGCATCCTGCCGCGCATCAATGACGACGTGAACGAGGAGTGGCTCGGCGACAAGTCGCGCTTCGCGCTCGACGGTCTAAAGCGCCGGCGTCTTGACAGCTGCTGGGTGCGGCGCGACGGCCGGCTCGTGAAAGCCACTTGGGAAGAGGCGTTTGCTGCCATCGCCAGCAAGCTGTCGGGCCTGGCGGGTGACCGTATCGGCGCCATCGCCGGTAATCTTTGTGATGCTGAAAGCATGATCGCGCTGAAAGACCTGATGGGCAGCCTCGGTTCGGCCAATCTCGACTGCCGGCAGGACCAGGCGGCACTCGATCCGTCGCGCAGGGATTTCTATGTGTTCAATAGTACCATCGCTGGCATCGATGAGATCGACGCGCTGCTAGTGGTCGGCAGTAACCCGCGTCACGAGGCGCCGCTGATCAACGCGCGACTGCGCAAGCGCTGGCTGGCGGCGGAATTCCCCGCGACCGGTGTCGGCGTGCCGGCGGACCTGACCTATCCCGTACGGTGGCTGGGCGATGACCCGGCGGCTCTGGCCGACGCCGGCATCGTCGAGACGCTGAAGGCGGCCAAGCGCCCAATGATCATCGTAGGGCAGGCGGCGTTGGCGCGCCCTGACGGTGCCGCGATCCTCGCCGCATGCTGGAAGCTTGCCGGTGAAGTGGGCGCGCTGACCGCCGACTGGCATGGCTTCAACGTGCTGCACACCGCGGCCGCCCGGGTGGGGGCGCTCGATCTTGGGTTCGTGCCCGGCGCTGGCGGTAAGCCGTTTGTCGGCATGATGGGTGGCGGTGTTGATCTGCTGTGGCTGCTCGGCGCCGATGAGTTCGACACTGACGCGATCGGCGCCGGCACCTTCGTGGTGTATCAGGGTCATCACGGCGATCGCGGTGCCGCGCGCGCGGACGTGATTCTGCCGGGGGCGGCCTATACCGAGAAGCACGGTACCTACGTCAACACCGAGGGGCGCGCGCAGCGCGGCCAGTTTGCGCTGTTCCCGCCGGGTGACGCGCGGGAGGACTGGAAAATCCTTCGCGCGTTCAGCGGTTTCGTGGACAAGCCATTGCCCTATGACGATCTCGCAGCCCTACGCGAGCGGCTCGCGGCGGCCAATTCCGTGTTCGCCCGGATCGGCGCTCTGCCGCGATTTGGCTGCACCGACCTGGCTGGCCCCATCGCCAGCGGGGCCGCCGGTGACACGCCGTTCGCGCCTTTTCTGAAAAACTACTATCAGACCGACCCGATCAGCCGGGCAAGCCCGACCATGGAGGCCTGCGTGACGAGCATCCTAGGACAGGGCACCACCCCTCCCGCCGTCCAGCAGGCGGCGGAGTAGGCTGTTATGGCGGAATTCTTCGCGACCCCATTCGGGATCCTGATTCTGACCGTGCTGAAGACGCTGGCGATCGTGGTGCCCGTGCTGATCGGCATGGCATATCTCACCTACGCCGAGCGAAAAGTGTTGGCCGCCATCCAGCTGCGTCGCGGGCCCAACGTGGTCGGTCCATTCGGGCTGTTCCAGCCGTTCGCCGACGCGATCAAGATGGTGATGAAAGAGACGATCATCCCGACCGGCGCCAATCGGGTGCTGTTCCTGATGGCGCCCATGCTGACCTTTGGGCTTGCGGTGATCGCCTGGGCGGTGATCCCGGTGAATGACGGTTGGGCGATCGCCAACATCAATGTCGGCGTGTTGTATCTGTTCGCGATCAGCAGTCTTGGCGTCTACGGCATTATCATCGCGGGCTGGGCGAGCAACTCGAAATACGCCTTTCTGGGCGCACTACGCAGCGCCGCTCAAATGGTGTCCTACGAAGTCTCCATGGGCTTCGTGATGGTGACGGTGCTGATCTGCGTCGGCAGCCTGAATTTGAATGATGTGGTGATGGCGCAGCAGAGAATCTGGTTCTGCATTCCGCTATTCCCGATGTTCATCATCTTCTTTATCTCGACACTGGCGGAAACCAACCGTTCGCCGTTCGATCTGCCGGAAGGCGAGAGTGAGATCGTCGCCGGGTTCTTCGTCGAATATAGCGCCATGAGCTTCGCGCTGTTCTTCCTTGGCGAATATACCAACATGATCCTGATGAGTGCGATGACCAGCATCCTGTTCCTGGGTGGTTGGCTGGCGCCATTCGGTATCGAGCCGTTCACCTGGATCCCCGGCCCGATCTGGTTCATCGCCAAGATCTGTGCGGTGTTGTTCGTGTTCATCTGGGTGCGCGGCACGTTCCCGCGCTATCGCTATGACCAGTTGATGCGGCTGGGCTGGAAAGTGTTCCTGCCGTTCTCGCTGATCTATCTCGTGCTGGTCGCTGGCGTGTTGCTTGCGACCGGATGGTTGCCCCATGCCGCGTGAACTTGTGTCTCGGATCGCCCCGGCGTATCCCGCGCTGGCTGAAGGAGTATAGCCGATGGGCTTTTTCGACCGCACCGCGCGTGGCCTGTTGCTGGGCGAGATCTTCGGTGGCATGGCGCTGACGCTGCGCTATTTCTTCAGCCGCAAGGCGACCATCAACTATCCGTACGAAAAGGGTCCGATCAGCCCGCGCTTCAAAGGCGAGCACGCGCTGCGTCGTTATCCCAACGGCGAGGAGCGCTGCATCGCCTGTAAGCTGTGCGAGGCGATCTGCCCGGCCCAGGCCATTACCATCGAGGCCGAACCACGCGAGGACGGCTCGCGCCGCACCACGCGCTACGACATCGACATGACCAAGTGCATCTATTGCGGCCTGTGCGAGGAAGCCTGTCCGGTGGATGCCATCGTCGAAGGTCCCAACTTCGAGTTCGCCACCGAGACCCGAGAAGAGCTGATGTACAACAAGGACAAGCTGCTGGCCAACGGCGACCGCTGGGAGCCTGAGCTTGCGCTGCGCCTCGAACTCGACGCGCCCTACCGCTGAGCCAGACGATTAGTGAGCCAAACGATGAGTAAGATCGGAATGTTCCAGCGATGATCGCAGCGATAGCCTTCTATGTGTTCGCGGCGATCCTGCTGGTGTCGGCCGCCATGGTGGTCAGCGCACGCAATCCGGTGCACGCCGTGCTTTTCCTCATCCTCGCCTTCTTCAATGCGGCGGCCTTGTTCCTGCTGGCAGGCGCCGAGTTCCTGGCGATGATCCTGGTGATCGTCTATGTCGGCGCGGTCGCCGTGTTGTTCCTGTTCGTGGTGATGATGCTCGACGTGAATTTCTCGCAGCTGCGTGAGGGATTCCAGCGCTATCTGCCGGTCGGCGCCGCGGTCGGCGTGGTGCTGCTGGCCGAACTCGGGATCGTGCTCAGTGGCTGGACCTTTGCCTCCGGCGCGCGGGCGTTCCGCTTCGCGCCCGCTTTGGTGAACCAGCATAACACGGCCCAGCTCGGTCGGCTCATCTACACCGACTACATCCTGCTGTTTCAGGCATCCGGTCTCGTTCTGCTGGTGGCGATGATCGGCGCCATCGTGCTCACCTTGCGCGATCGCACCAGTTCGCGCCGCCAGGTGATCGCGGTGCAGGTGGCGCGCACGGCTGCCAACACGCTGGAGATGATGGATGTACGCAGCGGTGCCGGCATCGCCGAGCTGGGGATCCTCAAGCCCAAACAGGTCGAACCTCCTGCGGTCGCCGAGGCTGGCCATGGCCATCATTGAACGAACGAGCACCGAGGGCGCCAGATAATGATGCAAATCGGCCTAGGCCAATACCTCACCGTCGGTGCCCTGTTGCTGGTGCTCGGCATCTTCGGAATTTTCCTCAATCGTAAGAACGTCATCATCATCCTGATGTCGATCGAGCTCATTCTGCTCGCCGTCAACATCAACCTGGTGGCGTTCTCGGCGGCGCTCGGCGATCTCGTCGGACAGGTGATGGCGATGTTCGTGCTCACCGTGGCCGCGGCCGAAGCGGCGATCGGGCTTGCCATCGTCGTTGTCTATTCGCGCAATCGTGGCTCGATCGAGGTCGAGGACGTCAATCTGATGAAGGGCTGAGCGCATGCTGTTCGCCGTTGCGGTGTTCGCGCCGCTGCTGGGCTCGCTGGTCGCCGGCCTGTTCGGTCGCGCGATCGGCGACAAGGCCGCCCAGGCCGTCACCATCCTATGCATGATCCTGGCCGCAGCCTGCGGCGTGACGGCATTTGTCGAGCTGGTCTATGGCGAAGGGTCGGCTGCCCTGGAAGCGGGCTCAGCACCTGGCGTGGTGTCGCTGGGCAGTTGGATCGACGTCGGCACGTTCCAGGTCTCCTGGGCGTTGCGCTATGACACGCTGGCCGCCGTGATGGTGGCGATGGTGACCTGCGTCGCCACCCTGATCCACGTCTACAGCGTCGGCTACATGAGCCATGAGAAGACCTGCTGGCGTTTCTTCAGCTATTTGAGCCTGTTCACCTTCGCGATGCTGATGCTGGTGACGTCGGATAATCTGCTGCAGTTGTTCTTCGGCTGGGAGGGCGTCGGTCTCGCGAGCTACCTGCTGATCGGCTATTGGTACGATCGTCCGGCCGCCTGTGCCGCAGCGATGAAGGCGTTCATCGTCAACCGCATCGGCGATCTCGGCTTCGCGGTCGGCATCGCGCTGGTCTATCTGACGTTCGGGTCGATCGAATTCTCGACCATCTTTGCCGCGGTCCCGGCGCACATGAACGATGTCTACCATCTGTTCGGCGAGCACCGCGCCTACGAGGTGATCGGCATCCTGTTGTTCATCGGCGCCATGGGGAAATCCGCCCAGATCGGCCTGCATGTGTGGCTGCCGGACGCGATGGAGGGTCCCACGCCGGTCTCGGCTCTGATCCATGCGGCGACGATGGTCACCGCCGGCGTCTTCCTGATGTCGCGGTTTTCCCCGGTGCTCAGCTACGCGCCCGGCGCGCTCGGTTTCATCACTTTCATCGGCGCGACCACGGCCTTGTTCGCGGCCACCATCGGCTGCGTGCAGAACGACATCAAGCGGGTGATCGCCTATTCCACCTGTTCCCAGCTCGGTTATATGTTCGTCGCCGCCGGCGTCGGCGCGTTTCAGGTGTCAGTGTTTCATCTCCTGACCCACGCGTTCTTCAAGGCGTTGCTGTTCCTGGGCGCGGGGTCGGTGATCCATGCGATGTCCGACGAACAGGACATGCGCAAGATGGGCGGCATCGGAAAGTTGGTGCCGCTGACCTGTACGGTGATGTGGATCGGTAGTCTGGCGCTGGCCGGCATTCCGCCGTTCGCCGGGTATTTCTCCAAGGATGCCATCCTCGAGGCGGCCTGGGCGGCGCATAGCAGTCTCGGTCAGTACGGCTATTGGTGCTGCCTGCTCGCGGCCTTGCTCACCGCCTTCTATTCCTGGCGTCTGCTGATCATGACCTTCCATGGCAAGTCGCGGGCCGACCACCATACCATGGAACACGTCCATGAGAGCCCGGCGGTTATGACTTTGCCGCTGGTACTGCTGGCGATCGGGGCGATCTTTGCCGGCTGGGTGTTCCGCGACCAGCTGATCGGCGAACATTGGATCGCATTCTGGGGTTCCGCGATCCAGATCGCGCCTGACAACCACGTGTTGGCCGATATGGAGGACGTGCCGGGCATCATCAGCATCCTGCCGACCATCATGGGCGTGCTCGGCATCGCGCTCGCCTACCTGATGTATATGGCGATCCCGAGTTTGCCGGCGCGCCTCGCAGGAATGTTCGGCGGCGTTTACCGTTTCCTGCTGAACAAATGGTATTTCGACGAGCTCTATGACGTTGTGATCGTGCAGCCGTTGATCGCGTTGTCGCGCACCTTATGGACGGTCGGCGACACCACGATCATCGACGGCATCCCTAACGGCATCGCCGCCCTCACAGCGGATGGCTCGGCCCAGGTGGTCAAGATCCAGACCGGATCGATAGCTGTGTATGCGTTCTCCATGCTGATCGGGCTCGTTGTGCTCGTCAGCGTCTTCCTGCTGTTCCGGTGAATGTGATGAATGAAGCCGGGTTTCCCCTGCTGTCGCTGCTGATCTGGCTGCCACTCGTCGGCTGCGCCTTCATCATGTGCATTCGCGGCGAGGAGGAGGTGGTCGCCTCCAACGCGCGCTACGCCGCGCTGTGGACCAGCCTGCTGGTGTTTGCTTTGTCGATTATCCTGTGGGTGAAGTTCGACCGTGCAGACAGCGGCTTTCAGTTCGTCGAGAACGCGCAATGGTTGCCGCAGCTGGGTATCTCCTACCATCTCGGCGTGGACGGCATCTCCGTGCTGTTCGTCCTGCTTGCCACACTGCTGACACCGATCTGCATCCTGGCCAGCTGGGAGGCGATCAAGGTGCGCGTGCGCGAATACATGATCGCGTTCCTGGTGCTGGAAACCATGATGGTCGGCATGTTCGCCGCCCTCGATTTCGTCGTTTTCTACATGTTCTTCGAGGGCGTGCTGATCCCGATGTACCTGATCATCGGGATCTGGGGCGGTCCGCGGCGTGTCTATGCCGCCATGAAATTCTTTCTCTACACGTTGGCCGGCTCGGTGCTGATGTTGCTGGCGTTGCTGGCCATGTGGTACCAGGCCGGCACCACGGACATCACGGTGCTGCTACACACGAGCTTTCCGGCCTCGGTGCAGACCTGGCTGTTTCTCGCGTTCTTTGCCTCGTTCGCCGTCAAGGTGCCGATGTGGCCGGTACACACCTGGCTGCCGGACGCGCATGTGGAAGCGCCGACAGCGGGCTCGGTCATTCTGGCCGGCGTGCTGTTAAAGATGGGCGCCTACGGGTTCCTGCGTTTCTCTGTGCCGATGCTGCCGCTGGCCGCCGCCCATCTCGCGCCACTGATCTACACTTTGTCGATCGTGGCCGTGGTCTACACATCGCTGGTGGCGCTGGCGCAGACCGACATGAAGAAGCTGATCGCCTATTCCTCCGTCGCCCATATGGGCGTGGTCACGATCGGCATCTTCACCTTCAATGTGCAGGGGATTTCCGGCGCGCTGTTTCAGATGCTCTCGCACGGCATCGTCTCCGGCGCTTTGTTCCTCTGCGTCGGTGTGGTCTATGACCGGATCCACACACGCGAAATCGCCCGCTATGGCGGTCTTGCGGATCGCATGCCCGCCTATGCGCTGACCTTCATGCTTTTCACCATGGCCAGCATCGGCTTGCCCGGCACGGCGGGCTTCGTAGGCGAGTTCCTGGTGTTGGTGGGCGCCTTTAAGGTCAGCTTCTGGCTCTCGCTGCTGGGGAGTCTCGGCATGATCCTGGGGGCCGCCTACGCGCTATATCTCTATCGTCGGGTGATTTTCGGCCGGCTGACCAAGGATGATCTGAAGGCCATCCTCGATCTGTCGCCCCGCGAAATCGCGCTGTTCGTGCCCTTGGTGGTTCTGACCTTGTGGATGGGTATCCATCCGTCCAGCTTTACCGGCTTCTTCGATGCCGCCGTGGGCGCGATGGTGGAGCATCATGACACCGCCATGGCGGCGACCACCCAGTTGGCGGGAGTGCTGAAGTGATGGGTGCGATCGCGATGGACTGGACCTTGGCGCTACCCGAGCTGGTCCTGGCGCTGTGCGGCATGGGAATTCTAGTGTTCGGCGTGCTGCAGAAGCACGAGGCGTTTCGCCTGTGCAGCATGCTGGTGGTGGGCGCGTTTCTGTTGACCGCGATCCTGGTGATCACAGGTGGCAATGGCGTCGGCTATAGCGGGCTGTTCACCGAGGACGGGTTCGCTCGCTTCATCAAGCTGCTGGTGCTGGTGGCTGCTTCCCTCGGTGTGATCGTGTCGCTCGACTATAACGAGCACGAGAATCTCAAGCGCTTCGAATTCCCGGTGCTGATGCTGTTATGCACCGTCGGCATGATGCTGATGGCCTCCGCCAGCAGCCTGATGACGCTGTATATGGGCGTCGAGCTGATGAGCCTGTCGACTTATGTGCTGGCGGCATTCGCGCGCGACGAACTGCGCTCGGCCGAGGCCGGGCTGAAATATTTCGTGCTCGGCGCGCTGGCCTCGGGCCTGCTCCTGTACGGCATCTCGCTGGTCTATGGGTTCTCCGGCAGCATGGGTTTCGATCATCTGGCCACCGCCCTGGCCGATCCCGCGCACGTCTCGCCGGGACTGATCGTCGGTATCGTGTTCGTGGTGGCCGGCTTGGCGTTCAAGATCTCGGCGGTGCCGTTCCATATGTGGACGCCTGACGTCTATGAGGGCGCACCGACCCCGGTGACGTCGTTCATGGGCACCGCACCCAAGGTGGCCGCTATGGCGGTGCTGGTGCGGGTGATGGCGACCCCGTTCGGTCATCTGCTCGGCGAGTGGCAACAGCTGATCGTGCTGGTGTCGATCGCCTCGATGCTGCTTGGCTCGCTGGCCGCGATCGGCCAGCGCAATATCAAGCGGCTGATGGCCTATTCATCGATCGGCCATATGGGCTACGTGCTGATCGGGCTTGCCGCCGGCACGCCGAACGGCATCCGCGGCGTGCTGATCTATCTCGTGACCTACGTGTTCATGAACGCTGGCACCTTTGCCTGCATCATAGCGATGCGCAGGCGGGGCCGGATGCTGGAGGGCGTGGCCGATCTCGCCGGCCTCGGCCGCACCGATCCCGCTCTGGCGCTGGCGCTGACCGTGTTCATGTTCAGCATGGCCGGCATCCCGCCATTCTCCGGCTTCTGGGGTAAATATTTCATCTTCACGGCTGCCGTGCAGCAGGGCATGTGGGCGCTCGCTGTGATCGGCGTGCTGACCAGCGTGATCGGCGCGTTCTATTATATCCGCATTATCAAGGTGATGTATTTCGACGCGCCCGAGCCGGCGTTTGACGCGCGGCCCGGTTCGCTGTCGCTGGTGGTGGCCGCGTCCGGCTTGTTCACCACGTTCTTCTTCGTCTACCCGGCACCCTTGGTCACCGCCGCGGAAGCGGCCGCGAAGGTGCTGTTCGGGTGACCGCTGCCACCACCGGGTGGCGACTGAGTATCCACGATACCCTGGGCTCGACGTCCGATCTGTGTCGTGAGCGGGCCGAGGCCGGCGAGCCCGATGGGTTCGCCGTGGTTGCCCGGCGTCAGGCGCGTGGGCGGGGGCGCACCGGCAGGGCGTGGGATTCACCGGTCGGGAATCTTTATATGTCCATCTTGCTGCGTCCGGCTGGTGCCGCGCGGGAGGCGGGATTGTGGTCCTTGGTGGCCGGCGTGGCCGTGGCCGAGATGCTGGCGCAGTGGCTCGGTGATGCAGCACCCGTGGCGTTGAAATGGCCGAACGACGCGCTGCTGGATGGGCGCAAGATGGTTGGTATTCTGGTCGACAGCGCCCTCACGCCAAGCGGCGAGATCGACTGGCTGGTAATCGGCTACGGCGTGAATGTGGCCGTGGCACCGCCAAGGACCGACCGCGAGACCGCGTGCATGGCCGATCTGATCGACCCACCGGCGATCGAGACGTTGGCTTGGTCATTGCTCGGCCAGCTGGCGCTGTGGCGTGATCGATATTTGACCGATGGGTTCGCCCCGGTGCGCGCCGCCTGGCTGGCCCGGGCCCAGCCGATCGGCACGCCGATGACGGTCAAGCTGCCGGAGCGCATCTGGGCGGGAAACTTCGGTGGGCTTGACGAGCACGGCGGCCTGATGCTGGCGACGGAGCATGGGGTGCGTGTATTCTCCGCCGGAGAGGTCTTGCTGGACGCGGCCGCGATGCCGTCGCCGGCAAGCGGGTCGGGGGAATAATCCATGCTGCTGGTGGTGGATGCCGGCAACACCAACGTGGTGGTCGCGGTCAACGACGGACATAGTTGGCGCGGCATCTGGCGTATCGCCACCGAGCCGCAACGCACCAGCGACGAATATGCCGTCTGGCTCGTGACCTTGCTGGGTCTGGCCGGGTTGAAACGCGAGGATGTCACGTCCGCGGTGATCGGCACGGTGGTGCCGGCGGCGTTGTACCATCTGCGCCGCCTATGCCGGGACTGGTTCGAGGTGGAACCGCTGGTGGCCCGCGCCGCGCTGGATTGGGGGTTCCAGATCAAGATGGACAACCCCGATGAGGTCGGCGCCGACCGCCTGCTCAACGCGCTGGCGGGGCACCAGAAATATGGCGGTCCGCTAATGGTGATCGATTTCGGCACCGCAACCACCTTCGACGTGGTCGATCATGACGGCGCCTATATTGGCGGTGTGATCGCGCCGGGCATCAATTTGTCGATCGAGGCGCTGCATCGGGCCGCCGCCCGGCTGCCGCGCATCGGCATCGGCCGGCCGCAATCGGTGATTGGCCGCAGCACGGTGCCTGCCATGCAGTCCGGAATCTACTGGGGCTATGTCGGCATGATAGAAGGGCTGGTGGCACGGATTCAGGCGGAGTATGGCGGCAAATTGAAAGTGGTGGCGACCGGCGGCCTGGCGCCGCTGTTGGCCGAGGGGACCCTTGTGATTGGCCATATCGATCCGGATCTGACACTGGATGGCCTGAGCCTGTTGGCGGAGCGCAATCCGATCCCCACATTACCCCGTGAGCGGGCGCGTCTGATCGAGACGGACTGATATTCGTCTCTCGGGCATGCTCCGCACCAAGATCAAACCGCAGGCACCGGGCGGACCCTTCCGGTGCATCACGATGAACGGCCGCGTGACGGCTTGTCGAAGGCGAACACATGGATGCGATAACCAGCGATCTAGCGTTCCTGCCATTGGGCGGGACGGGCGAGATCGGCATGAATTTCAACCTTTACCGCTGCGGCGGCAAATATCTCGCGGTGGATTGCGGCATCGGTTTCGGCGGCTCGGAAATGCCGGAAGTCGATGTGATGATGCCCGACCCGGCCTTCATCGCTGAGCGCCGCGACCGGCTGGTGGGACTGGTGATTACCCACGCGCACGAGGATCATATCGGCGCCGTCGCCTGGCTGTGGCCGCAACTGCGCTGCCCGGTCTATGCGACGCCTTTCGCGGCCGCCGTGCTGCGCCGCAAGCTGGGCGAGGCACAGCTGCTGGACAAGGTCAAAATCCACACCATCCCCTGCGGTGGGCGATGGGAATTGGCGCCGTTCAGCTTGCAGTTCATCGGCGTGTCGCATTCCATTCCCGAGGCGCAGGCGCTGGTGATCCGCACCGCCGCCGGCACCGTGGTGCATACTGGCGACTTCAAGCTCGACCCCGAGCCGCTAGTGGGTCCGCCGACCGACGAGGCGGCCTTCGCGGCACTCGCCAGTGAAAACGTGATCGCGATGATCTGCGATTCGACCAACGCCCTGGTCGAAGGCCATTCCGGCTCGGAAGGCAATGTGCGGCGCGGCCTATCATCCCTGATAGGCGGGCTGGAGGGGCGGGTCGCCGTGACCTGCTTCGCCAGCAACGTGGCGCGCGTCGAATCCGTCGCCATGGCCGCGCGCGATGCCGGGCGCAGTGTCGCCGTGGTCGGCAGGTCGTTGCGCAACCTCGATGCGGCGGCGCGCGAATGCGGCTACCTCAAGGGCATCCCGCCGTTTCTTGGAGAGGATGCCGCCAACGACGTGGCGGACGAAAATCTGCTGATCCTGGTCACCGGCAGCCAAGGCGAGCCGCGCAGCGCGCTCGCGCGTATCGCGTCCGACACCCATCCGCGCATTGAGCTGGGCGAAGGCGATACGGTGGTGTTCAGCAGCCGGGTGATCCCCGGCAACGAGCGCGCGATCGGCACCGTGCAGGATAATCTGGCGCGCCGCGGCGTGCGCCTGATGACCGACACTGACCGCACCATCCATGTCTCCGGCCATCCCGCACGCGACGAGCTGAAACGGCTTTACGAGCTGGTCAAGCCCCGCTTCTCGGTGCCGACGCACGGCGAATGGCGCCACCTGTCGGCCCACGCCGCACTGGCGCAGGAAATGGGCATCACGCCCATTCTCATGGAGGATGGCGACATCCTCAGCCTGGCCCCGGGCCGACCTGAAGTGGTCGACAGCGCACCGGTCGGACGGCTGGTGCTGGATGGCGCGCGGCTGGTGCCGTTGCAGGGGGCCGTGATGGGCGCGCGCCGACGCATGCTGTTCAATGGCGTGATCATCGCAAGCTTCGCGGTGGACGCCGAAGGCCGGCTGCGCGGGGCGCCCAAATTATCCGCGCCCGGGCTGTTCGATGCTGAGGATCCCGAAACCATCCGGCTGACCAGCGAACTTGCGCAGGCGCTGGCAGATCTGCCGGCCGCATTGCGGCGCGACGACGCCACGCTGACCGAGGCCGCCAAGGCCGCGATGCGGCGGTCGCTGGGGCGGCGCTTCCAGAAGCGGCCGTTGGTGGACGTGCATCTGTTGCGGGTTTGAGACGGCAGGGACGGCTGGGCGCTGCCCAGCCCCGCAAAGGGGGCCCGCAAAGGGGCGAGCCGCTTTGATCCCCTGGTGGTAAGAAGGCTGAGGTGATGTTGCAATCCATAGTCAGTCACCTGACATCCGGGGGATCACAGGGGCTTCACCCATGAATCCGTTCACCGGCGTCGTCCTGTATATTCTGATCTGGTGGACCGCCCTGTTCGCCGTGCTCCCGTTCGGCACGCGTCCGATGGCGGACGCCGACGACGCAACCGGCTGGCGCGGCGCGCCTGAAGCGCCGCGCATGGGGCGCAAGGTCGTGATCACCACGATCGTGACCACGTTGGTCTGGATCGCCTGTTATGTGGTGATCACCAGCGGCTGGATTAGTTTCCGGACGGGCTGGCTGGCCCTGCCTGCAGATTAGGCAATCACAAATTTTGACAATGCAAGTGCACAATAATTACGCGGAACATGTCTAGAAGACGCTTTTTCCGGCAAAATACCACGGTTTTTTCGTAGACATGTTAGTCTACCCGGACAATCATTCACGACAGGACGAGGGATGTTCCCTCCTCCTGCCGTGTGACTGGCGTTTCCTCCCTAAACTTGGCCCGCTGCGCCTTAGGCGCGCGGGCCGTTTTTCTGTGTATCGGAATGCCGCAATTGTGTCACGCTGTTTCATACAAAATACCCTGATTTTTTAGCGATTTGTTGCGTTAAAATGTTGTGCGGCGCACAAAAATATCTGTCCAAATCGTTTCGGATGGCGGCTCTGCAATTTCCGGTTGTTCGCTGACCGCACCTGCACCAATCGCTATGGCGGCTGATCACGTGCCCCTGTAGGGTCCGAGCCCTTGCCCTGCAGAATGGACTCGAACGATGCGCCTGTCTCGCTCCCTCGTGCCGACCCTGAAGGAGACCCCGGCGGAGGCGCAGATCGCCTCGCACCGGCTGATGCTGCGCGCCGGGCTGGTACGGCAGACCGCGGCAGGCATCTATGCCTGGCTGCCGGCGGGGTGGCGTGTGCTGCGGGCGATCGGCCAGATCGTGCGCGAGGAGCAGGACGCGGCCGGTGTGCAGGAAATGCTGATGCCCACCATCCAGTCCGCCGATCTGTGGCGCACCAGCGGACGCTACGACGCCTATGGTCCCGAGATGCTGCGCCTGCACGACCGCCACGAACGGGAATTGCTATACGGGCCGACCAATGAGGAGATGATCACCGACCTGTTCCGCCAGTCGGTCAAATCCTACCGTGAGCTGCCGCAGATGCTCTACCACATCCAGTGGAAGTTCCGCGACGAGGTGCGTCCGCGCTTCGGCGTGATGCGCGGGCGGGAATTTCTGATGAAGGACGGCTATAGCTTCGACCTCGACTATGAAGCCGCCGTGATCAGCTATCGCCGCATGATGCTGGCCTATATGCGCACGTTCCAACGACTTGGGCTGAAGGCCATCCCAATGGCCGCCGACAGCGGGCCGATCGGCGGCGACCTCAGCCACGAGTTCGTCATCCTGGCGCCGACCGGGGAAAGTCAGGTGTTCTACGACGCGGCATTCGAGAAGAACGACTATACCAGCGGCGCATTTTCGCACGCGTCGACCGATGACCTCGAGCGTTTCTTCGCGTTGATGACCGGCAGCTACGCGGCCACCGAGGAGAAGCATGACACAACGCGCTGGGCGGACGTGGTGGAAAAGCGGGAAGGGCGCGGGATCGAGGTCGGCCACATCTTCTATTTTGGCACCAAATATAGTGAAGCGATGGCGCTCTCCCTCGCCGGGCCGGACGGCAGACCGGTTGTGCCACACATGGGCAGCTACGGGATCGGCATCTCACGGCTGGTCGGCGCCATCATCGAGGCGTCGCATGATGACGCCGGCATCATCTGGCCGGACAGTGTCGCCCCGTGGCGCGCCGTGATCCTCAACCTCAAGGTCGGCGACACCGCCTGCGATGCGATGTGCGAGGATATCTACGCCAGGTTCGCCGGCCAGGCGTTGTATGACGACCGCGCCGACCGCGCCGGCGCCAAATTCGCCGACGCCGATCTGATGGGCCATCCCTGGCAGATCGTGGTGGGGCCGCGCAGTGCCGCGGCGGGGATGCTGGAGCTCAAGCGGCGCGCCACCGGCGAGCGGCAGGAGTTGAGCGTGGATGCTGCTCTGGCGCTGATCGGCCTGCGGGCGACCAGCTGAGCATGTTCGGCGCCTTCGAGCGCGCGGTAGCCGGACGCTATTTGCGTGCCCGCAAGGGCGAACGGTTCGTCTCGATCATCGCGGTGTTTTCGCTGATCGGTATCGCGCTGGGCGTCGCCACGCTCATCGTGGTCAGCAGCGTGATGTCGGGTTTCCAGACCGAGCTGGTGACGCGTGCGCTCGGCGTGAACGGACATATCAGCATCGAGGCGCCTGCCGGCGGCAAGATCGACGCCTATCAGTCGCTGCTCGCCAGAATGCGCGCAGTGCCCGGCGTGGTGTCGATTCTACCAGTGCTCGATGGACAAGTGCTGCTCACCACCAGCCAGGGCGGCGGTCGCGGTGGGCTGGTGCGCGGCGTCACCGCCGAGGATTTGCGCCAGTTGCATCCGGTCGCCGATCACCTGATCGCCGGCAAGCTCGCCGACCTCACCGGGGACAATGCGATTCTGGTGGGGGCGGGAATCGCCGCCTATAACCGGCTGCGGGTCGGCAGCGACATCACGCTGATTTCCCCGCAGGGGGCGGCTACGGCGTTCGGCACGGTGCCCCGCGAGCGAGCGTTCCGCGTGGTCGGCATCTTCGACGCGGGCCTCAGCACCTATAATGACGGCGTGGTGTTTCTGCCGCTGCCGATGGCGCAGATCTTCTTCCAAAAACCCGATGCCATTACCGGCTTTCAGATCTGGGTAAGCGACCCCGACCACGTGGAAGAAGTGGTGCGCCCGCTGGCCGCGATCTTGGCCGGGCATGACCTGCTGCTGCGTGACTGGCGGCATGCCAACGACCAGTTGGTCGGTGTGCTGCAGGTACAGAAGGACACGATGTTCATCGTGCTCGGCCTGATTGTGCTGGTGGCCGCGTTCAACGTGATCTCCTCACTGATCATGCTAGTCAAGGACAAGCGCGCCGACATCGCGGTGCTGCGCACCCTGGGGGCGGGCAGTGGTGCCATTTTGCGGATCTTCCTGATGTGCGGCGCGTTCGTCGGCGTGTCCGGCACTGCTATCGGCACGCTGCTCGGCGTTCTCGTGTGCCACAACATCGTCGCCATCCAGCATTTTATCGAGGGCCTCACCGGCAACCAGGTGTTCGACTCCTCGGTGTTCATGCTGACCGAGCTGCCCAGCGCGATCGATTGGGGGGATGTGGCGCGCGTCGTCGCATTGGGGTTGGTGCTGTCGCTGCTCGCGACCTTGTACCCAAGCTGGCGCGCGGCGCGCACCGATCCGGTGGAGGCGTTGCGCAATGGCTGAACCGCTGGAGCTGTGCCGCGTGGTGCGCACCTACCGATCGGACGCGGGCGCGCTCCCGGTGCTGCGTGGCGCCGATTTCGTGCTGCACGCCGGTGAGATCGTCGCTCTGGCCGCACCCTCGGGCACCGGCAAATCGACATTGCTGCATCTGGCGGGGCTGCTGGAAAAACCCGATGGTGGCCAGGTGCTGATCGCCGGCCGTGATTCCGGCAAGCTTTCCGATCGCGACCGCACTGTGATCCGCCGCGACTCCATCGGGTTCGTCTATCAATTTCATCATTTGCTCGGGGAGTTCTCGGCGTTGGAGAATGTCGCACTACCGCAGATGATCGCCGGTGTGGCGCGCAAGCCAGCGCAGGCGCGCGCGCGTCGGCTGCTCGGTGGGTTCGGCTTAGCGTCGCGCGCCGAGCATCTTCCGGGAAAATTATCGGGTGGCGAGCAGCAACGCGTGGCGATCGCCCGCGCGCTGGCCAATGCGCCGAAACTGCTGCTGGCCGACGAGCCCACCGGCAATCTGGATGTCGCGACCGCCGCCCTCGTGTTCGACGAACTGCTGCGGACCGTCCGCACCGAGGGCGTGGCGGCGCTGATCGCCACCCATAATCCCGAGCTTGCAGCGCGCATGGACCGCACGGTCACCTTGCGCGAGGGTCTGGTGGTCGCCGCATGACCGCCGACTTCGTGCATCTGCGCGTCCATTCCAGCTATTCGCTGAGTGAAGGTGCCATCAAAGCCGACAAGATTGCCGCCCTCGCGCGCGATGCCGACATGCCCGCGGTCGCCATCACGGACAGCGGCAATCTGTTCGGCGCGCTGGAATTCTCGCAAGCCTGCGTCGGCCGCGGCGTGCAACCGATCATCGGCTGCCAGATCGCCTTGGCGCGAACCGACAATGCCCGACTGGCGCCCGATCCGCTGGTGCTGCTGGCGCAAAACCAGGCTGGGTTCGCCAATCTGCAGCGGCTGTCGTCGCTGGGGTTTCTCGACACCGATCCGGGACTCAAACCGCAAGTGCCGCTGGAGCGGCTGCTCGCCCATGCCGAAGGCCTGCTACTCCTGACCGGCGGCACCGCCGGGCCTCTGGCGCGCCTGCTCGCCGAGGGGCAGCAGAACGAGGCCGAAGCCCTGCTGGCCAGGCTGATGGAAGCCTTCCCCGATCGCGTCGTGATGGAGCTGCACCGGCATGGCCTGGCGGTGGAGCGCGCCATCGAGCCGGGGCTGGTGGCACTCGCCGACCGCGCCGGCGCCCCGTTGGTCGCCACCAATGAGTGCTTCTTCGCCAAGCCCGCAATGCATCAGGCGCACGACGCGCTGCTGTGCATCGCCGAGGGCCGCCTGCTATCCGAACGCGACCGCCGCCACGTGACGCCGGAGCATTGGTTCAAGCCGGCCGACGCGATGCGCGCGATGTTCGCCGATCTGCCGGAGGCCTGCGACAACACGCTGGCCATTGCCCGGATGTGCGCGGTGATGGCAGAAACCCGCAAACCACTGCTGCCTGTGTGCCCGAAGGTCCGCGAAGGGTCGACCGAGGAAGAGACCATGCGGGCGATGGCGATCGAAGGTCTGGAGCGTCGCATGGACGCCATGGACGCGGATCAGCCGACCCGCGACACGTATCGCAAGCGCCTGGACTTCGAGCTGGGTGTGATCGCCGGCATGGGGTTCCCCGGCTATTTTCTGATCGTCGCCGACTTCATCCAATGGGCCAAGGCGCATGACATCCCCGTGGGCCCTGGTCGCGGCTCGGGTGCTGGGTCCGTCGCCGCCTGGGCGTTGACCATCACCGACATCGATCCGCTGCGCTTCAATCTGCTGTTCGAGCGCTTCCTCAATCCCGAGCGCGTGTCGATGCCCGATTTCGATATCGATTTCTGCCAGGACCGACGCGATGAAGTAATCGCCTACGTGCGCGCCGAATATGGCGCGGCGCGCGTGGCTCAAATCATTACCTTCGGCAAGCTACAGGCGCGCGCCGCGGTCCGCGACGTCGGGCGTGTGCTGGGGTTGCCGTTCGGCCAGGTCAACAAAGTCGCCGAACTGATCCCAAACAATCCCGCCAAGCCCGTCACCTTGCAGCAGGCGATCGACGGCGAGCCGAAGCTGCAGACGATGCGCGTCGAGGACGAGGCCGTCGGGCGGCTGATGGAAATCGCCCTGCAAATTGAGGGGCTGTATCGCCACGCCAGCACGCATGCCGCTGGTGTGGTGATCGGCGATCGCGATCTGATCGAGATGGTGCCGATCTATCGCGATCCGAAATCCGATTTTCTCGTCACCCAATACTCGATGAAATATGTCGAGCAGGCCGGCCTGGTGAAATTCGATTTCCTGGGCCTGACGACATTGACCATCCTGCAGCGTGCCGTGCAGTTCCTCGGCAGGGAAGGGGTCACCGTCGATCTTGGCCGACTGCCGCTCGATGACAAACCGACCTTCGAGATGCTGCAGCGCGCGGACGCCGCCGGCGTGTTCCAGTTCGAAGGGCAGGGGATGCGCGACGTGCTGCGCCAGATGCGCCCTGACCGGTTCGAGGATCTGATCGCGGCCGTGGCACTGTATCGGCCAGGACCGATGGCCAGCATCCCCGCCTACTGCCAACGCAAACACGGCGAGGCATGGACCGCGCCGCATCCGGCGATCCACGACATTCTCGCCGAGACCTACGGCATCATGGTCTACCAGGAACAGGTGATGCAGATCGCCCAGACCCTGGCGGGCTACAGTCTGGGGGCTGCCGATCTGTTGCGCCGTGCGATGGGCAAGAAGATCCGCTCGGAGATGGACGCACAGCAGAAGATCTTCATCGAGGGCGCCACCGCGCGCGGTATCGACGCCGCCAAGGCCACCGAGATTTTCGACCTGATGGCCAAATTCGCCGATTATGGCTTCAACAAGTGCCACTCGGCACCCTACGCCCTGGTCGCCTACCAGACCGCCTGGATGAAGGCCAACCACCCCGAGGCGTTCCTCGCCGCCTGCATGTCACTCGCCATCAATAACACCGACAAGCTGGCCGCCCTGCGGCAGGAAGCGTCGCGCATGGGCATTACGGTGCTGCCACCCGACATCAACCGCTCAAGCCCGGATTTCACCCTCGAGCGCGACGCCGCGGGTCAGCTGTGCATCCGCTATGCGCTGGCGGCGGTCAAGAAAGTTGGCTTCTCGGCGATGTCCGCGTTGGTGGCGGCCCGGGGCCGCGAGCCGTTCGCCGACCTCGCCGAGTTCGCCGCTCGCATCGATCCACGCCAGCTGAACAAAATGCAGATCGAGGGTCTGGTGCGCGCCGGTGCGTTCGACAGCCTGCAACCCAACCGGGCGCGGATCTTCGCCGCTGCTGAGACGATACTGCGTCGCGCCCAGGCCGCCGCCGAGGAGAAGGGCAGCGGGCAGATCGGCCTGTTCGGTGGCAATGGCGCGCCGGAGCCGCTGCGCATGCCGGATATTCCGGACTGGGAGGGCATGGACCGGCTGGGCTACGAGGCCGAGGCGATCGGCTTCCACCTCACCTCGCATCCGCTCGATGCCTACGCGCAATTGCTCAAGCGCCTCGGCGTGGTACCAAGTCTGCAGCTCGATGCCAGAGCCCAGATGGGCTCGGCACGGGTCAAGCTCGCGGGCTCCGTGGTCAACAGCAAGGAGCGCATCACCTCCAAAGGCAGTCGGATGGCCTGGGTGCGGCTGTCGGATTCCGGTGGCTCGTACGAGGTGACGTTCTTCAGCGAGGTGCTCAGCCGATCTCGCGACATCCTCCAACCGGGCAATTCCGTCCTGGTCACGGCGGACCTCAAGCTGGAGGGCGAATCGCTGCGGATCACCGCGGTCGACGTCGCCCCACTGGACCAGGCCGCTGCCCAGGCCGGAGCGGGCATGCGCGTATGGCTACAGAAAACCGAGGCCGTCGCGCACATCCGCGCGCTGCTGGACCGCGAAGGCAAGGGCCGCGGACGCGTCGTTCTGGTGCCCCGCACGGAGGACGAGCAGGACGTGGAAATCACCCTGCCGGGCGGCTTCAACGTCACGCCACGATTGGCGCAGGCTCTCAAGATCGTGCCGGGCATCGAGCGCATCGAGGAAATCTAACGAGACGCCGGCGCCTTTCCGCGTCTGCGCATGTCGGTTAGGTTGCTGTCCTACATCGGGAGGCGGGCATGGCAGCGACATTCTGGGTGGATGGCCACTGGACCGACGACGCGCCAAAGCTGACCGGCCCGGCAGACCACGCGTTCTGGCAATCCTCCGTGGTGTTCGACGGCGCGCGCGCTTTCGGCGGCCTTGCACCCGATCTCGATCTGCATTGCCGGCGCGCGATCGCTTCCTGTCACGCACTCGGTCTCACGCCGACCTTGGAGGCGGCCGAGATCGAGCGGCTGGCGATCGAGGGGATCAAGCGGTTTTCCGCCGACGCGGTGCTCTACATCAAGCCGGTGTTCTATCAGGCCGGTGGCCTGATCACGTCAGACTCCGGCCATACCGAGTTCGTGCTGCATCTGATGGAGGCGCCGTTTCCCGGGCCAGGGGGCTTCTCCGCGACCGTGTCGCCGCTGCGCCGGCCAGCGCCGGACATGGCGACCACCGACGCCAAGGCGTCATCGCTCTATCCCAATTCAGACAGGGCGACGCGTGAGGCCGTCGGCCGCGGCTTCGATGCCGCGGTGATGCGCGACCCATGGGACAATATCGCCGAATTCGCCTTCGCCAATCTGATGATGGCGCGTGACGGTCAGGTGCTGACACCGGTCGCCAACGGCACGTTTCTGGCGGGCATCACGCGCCGCCGGGTGATGGGCCTGCTGAACGAGGCGGGCATCGAGGCCAAGGAAGCAGTGTTAACCACCGCGGATCTGGCCACAGCCGACGAGATTTTCAGCGTTGGCAATTACGGCAAGGTGGTCACCTGCAACCGCTTTGAGGACCGCCCGCTGAACGCCGGCCCCATCGCGCTTGAGGCCAGGCGGCGTTATTTCGCATGGGCGGAAGGCTGCCGGGTCGCCTAACCGCGTTCGGCGACCTTGGCCGCCTGCCAGGCGGCTTCCATCTCGGCCAGTGTGGCCTCGGCCGGCAAGCGCCCCTCGGCGGCCAGGCTCGCCTCGATCGCGGCAAACCTGCGACTGAACTTGTCGTTGGCGTGGCGGATGCAGGATTCGGGATCAAGGTCCAGCTTGCGCGCCAGATTGGCGAGCACGAACAGCATGTCGCCGAGCTCGTCCTGCAGGCGTTGCTTGTCCCCGCCCGCCAGCTCAGCGCGCAGTTCGCCGATCTCCTCGTCGAGCTTGTCGAGCACCGCCGAGGCGTTCGGCCAATCGAAACCCACCCGTGCCGCGCGCGCCGTCAGCTTGGCTGCGCGGGTGAGGCCGGGCAGGGTGGCCGCGACCCCGGACAAAACGCCGGTTTGCGCGCGCGCAGCACGCTCGCCGCGTTTGTGTTCCTCCCACGCGGCCGACTGCCGGGACGCATCACGCGGGGCCGCCGCCCCGAACACATGCGGATGGCGGCGTATCATCTTGTCGGCAATCGAGCGCGCGACATCGGCGAAGTGGAAATGGCCGGCCTCCTCGGCCATGCGCGCGTGAAACACCACCTGGAACAGCAGGTCGCCCAGTTCGTCAGGCAGGGCCGCGAGGTCGCGGCGCGCGATGGCGTCGGCGACCTCATAGGCTTCCTCAATCGTATACGGCGCGATGCTCTCAAAGCTCTGCGCCTGATCCCATGGGCAGCCAGTGTCCGGCGCGCGCAACGCCCGCATGATGTCGAGCAGCCGGCGCACCTCGCGTTCGGCATCATCCAAGGGCATATCGTCGGGCATCACGGCGTCTTGCCTTGGGCGGCTGCGCGGGTCAACGGTGCTTGCCGCCCGGCAGGCACGACGGATAGGCTGCGGGATGTCAGAATCGGTTGTTGATGCGTGTATAAGCGAGGCGCAGACCAACCCGCACGGCGTGATGATGGGCAGGATGCAACCGCCCTGACTGCGCCACTCTGGCGATCGGAGCAGCGCCGCACCCAGGCGCTTGGCCTGCTGCTGCTGGCGTGTTTCGCCGGCTACGCTGTGGTCGGCGTCATCATATATACTCGCCAGCCTGACGTGCTGTTTCCCGATTTTTTTGGACTCTGGTCGTTCGGGCGGTTCGCCGTCACCCAGCCGATCGCTGAAATCTACCAGCCGGCGCGCATGCAGGCGTTCCAGCACGCGCTGGACGCGCGCTTCGATGACGGCTCGTATCCTTATGCCTATCCGCCGAGCATGCTGCTGCTCCTGGTACCCGTGGGTTGGCTGCCTTATGTCGACGCGCGGGTACTTTGGGCGGTCGGATCATATGCGGCCTTCGTCGCTGCTGTCGCCGTGCGCCCCGAAGGCAGCGCCTGGCGATGGGGACTGTTGGCGGCGGCGATGCTGGCGCCGGCGGTGGTGGTGACGCTCATCTATGGGCAGACCGGTTTGCTGACCGCGAGCCTCCTGCTCGGCGGCCTGCGGCTGGCACGGCGGCGGCCGGTGGTGGCGGGTGTGCTGCTGGGGCTGCTCTGCAACAAGCCGCAGATGGCGCTGCTGCTCCCTGTGGTGATCCTGGCCGGCCGCCTCTGGCGCGTCGCCGCAGCCGCGGCACTCGTCTGGCTGGCACAATGCGCGGCCAGCGCGATCCTGTTCGGGGGGGCGCTGTGGCCGCTCTGGGTCAGCTCGCTGCACGGCTACACCGTGCTATTCGACAGCGCCCGTCGACGCCTTGATCACCTGATGCCGACGGTGACCGCGAACCTCTATCTGCTGGGCGTGTCGCCCCAGTGGGCGGCGATGGTTCAGGCCGTAGCCGCTATCTTCATGCTCGGCGTGGTGTGGCGCTTTTGGCGACGGGATGACGGGCTGCTGCCGATCGCGGCCGTGCCGGTGGCGACGTTCTTGGCCACGCCGTATGCCTTTGCGTACGATCTGCCAATGGTCGCGGGCGCGGTCATCCTGGTGCTGGCTGACTTTGTCCGACAGGATTATGGCATCAGGCTGGTCAGCCTGCTGATCCTGGCCTTGGCCATGCTGCTGCCGCAACTCATGCTGGCATCGACGCTGCCGCTGAGCACCCCGGTGTTGGCCGCGCTGTTGTGGGTGATCCAAACAGGTGGCACCGCCGCTGATAACGATCAGGTAAGACGACCCTGCTAACCATCCTGCTGAAACGAGCGAAGCGGGGATCGGCATGCGTGGATTGTTCGGCTCGGATCATGCGGGCAGGCAGAAAGTCGAAGCGCTCCACGCCCTGGGTGCCAGTGTGATGATGGCCGACGAAGGCCTCAATATCACGTACATGAATCCGGCCGCGATGGCCCTGATGCAGGAGGCCGAGGCGGACCTCCAGCGGGAACTCCCCGGCTTCAGCGTCGCCAAGCTCGTCGGATGCAACATCGACGTCTTCCACAAGACTCCCTCGCATCAGCGAACCATGCTGAGCGTTCTCCAGGCGCCCCACAGTGCCATGATCTCGATCGGCAGCCGGACCTTCGATCTGGTGGTAACCCCGCTGCTCGACCAAGGCCGCAGGGTGGGTTTCGTGGTCGAGTGGACCGATGCCAGGGAACGGCTGCTCAATCTGGATTATGCCATCCGCAATGCCGCGATCGACCGTAGCCTGTCAGTGGTCGAATTGTCGGTCGACGGGACCATCATCTCCGCGAACGCCAATTTCCTGACTGCGCTGGGTTACAGCGCGGCCGACGTCGTCGGCCGGCATCATCGCATGCTGGTCGACCCGTCGGACCACGAGGCGCCAGCCTATACTGCGTTCTGGGAGCAACTGCGTGCCGGGAAGTTCCAGGCGGGCCAGTTCAAGCGCATCGGGAAGGCGGGCAAGCAGATCTGGATCGAAGGCACCTATTCGCCAATCCTCGACAGCAGAGGCAAGGTTTTGAAGGTGGTGAAGTTCGCCACGGACATCACGCTTCAGGTCAATTTGCTGGCCAACCTCAAAACCCTGATCGATCGCAATTTCGGCGAGATCGACGGCGCGATCTCGATGTCGACCAGCGAGGCGCGGTCAGCGTCGCTGGCGGCGGGCGAGATGTCCGCCAACGTCCAGGCGGTCGCGGCCGGGGCGGAGGAGCTGGCGGCCTCGGCGGCCGAGATTTCGCGCAACATGGACACGTCGCGCACCTCGACGGAAAAGATGTTTCAGCAGGCGGTCTCGGTCGGCCGTAGCACCGAGGCGTTGACCAAAGCGGCCGGCGCTATGACCGGGATCGTCGGGCTGATCCGCAGTGTGGCGAGCCAGATTAACCTGCTGGCGCTGAACGCAACCATCGAAGCAGCGCGTGCCGGTGAGGCGGGCAGGGGGTTTGCCGTCGTCGCCTCCGAGGTGAAGAACCTCGCCATTCAGGCGGCCCGCGCGACCGAGCAGATCTCAGCGGAGATCGACGGGATCCAGACCACATCCAACGAGGTGGCGGGCGCACTCGATGCTATCCGGGAGGCGGTGACGTCGGTGCGCGAGCAGGTGGCGCAGACGGCATCGGTCGTATCGGAGCAGAGCGGTGTTACGCAGAGCATGTCTGCAACCATGCAAAGCGCATTCGGTGCGGTTTCGACGGTATCGGCGAACATCAACGAGATCTCAGCCGCGGTGCTGCAGGCGTCGCAAGCCATGAGCAAGACCAAGGAGGCTGCGCAAGTGCTGGTGCGATAGCGCTGTCGCGCGATAGCCCCGATCACGCCACCTGGGACTGATGGCCAGCCTGATCCGGACCAAGATGATTGAGGCTGGC
>Ga0116226_10000402_pt1 | contig 36430 bp, 24 predicted proteins | sample S1TSphfallax_FD_89692 | JGI IMG/M metagenome (GOLD analysis project Ga0116226, IMG submission 89692) | Host-associated microbial communities from peat moss isolated from Minnesota, USA - S1T2_Fa - Sphagnum fallax MG | ecosystem: Host-associated > Plants > Peat moss > Unclassified | place: USA...
GATTTGCGCGGCATGAAGACCTCCTCCGTTGCCTCGGGCGATGACTTCATCATCAATGGCACCAAGCATTTCATCAGTCACGCGGATCATTGGGACTATGTCATCCTCTTCGCCGCGACCGGCGAGGAGACCACGAAGCGCGGCACGGTGAAGAAGATGAGCGCCTTTCTCATCGACATGGGCGAGCCGGGGTTCGAGGTGCGTCCCGGTTACAAGAATGTCTCGCACCGCGGCTATACCAACAGCATTCTCGAATTCAACGACTGCCGCGTGCCCAAGTCGGCCGTGCTCGGCGAGCTGCATCGCGGCTTCGACGTGGCGAACACCTGGCTCGGAGCGACGCGCCTGCAGGTCGCGGCCACATGCCTGGGGCGGGCGGAGCGGGCGCTCGAACTGTCGAAGCAATGGGCGGTCGACCGTGTCCAATTCGGGCAATCCATCGGCAAATTTCAGGGAGTCAGTTTCAAGCTCGCCGACATGGCGATCGAGCTGCGGGCGGCCGAGTTGTTGGTGCTCGAGGCGGCGTGGAAACGGGATCACAAGGTCGACACCGACATGGACATGGCAATCGCCAAGGTGAAGGCCACCGAGATGCTGGCGATGGTCGCCGACGAGGCGCTGCAAATTCACGGTGGCATGGGGCTGATGAGCGATCTGCCGTTGGAACGCATCTGGCGGGATGCGCGGATCGAGCGGATCTGGGACGGCACCAGTGAGGTGCAGCGGCACATCATCTCTCGCAGCCTGTTGCGCCCCCTGGGAGGGTAGCGGCCGCCGACAGTGATCCACCGACACGGAATAGGCGCCGAGTCCTAGCCGCCGCCGATCGCTTCCTGTGGTTTGCTTGTCACGTGAGCCAGCCAAGCAATCCATCGCGGAGAAATTTCCTGCAATCGGCGGCGGCCGGCGCCGTCGCGCTGCCGCTGGCACGCGCAGTACCGGCGGCCGATTCACCGCAGACGGCTGACGCGTCGACGGCGGTGGCGCAATCGGCGATCAGACTCAAGGTCAATGGGCAGTTTCACGATCTGTCGGTCGAGCCGCGTTTGACGCTGTTGGATGCATTGCGTGAACACCTTGCGTTGACCGGCACCAAGAAGGGCTGCGACCGGGGTCAGTGTGGTGCCTGTACGGTGTTGGTGAACGGCCGACGGATCAATTCCTGTCTGACACTTGCCATCCGGCACAGCGACGATGACATCGTGACGGTAGAGGGTCTGGCGGCGTCCGACGGTCGACTGCATCCCGTGCAAACCGCGTTCATGCGCCACGATGCCTTCCAGTGTGGATTCTGCACCCCCGGGCAGATCTGTTCCGCCGTGGCGCTCATCGATGAGCACAAAAACGGACCCCGTGCGCAGCGGCCCATGACCGATGACGAGATCCGCGATCGCATGAGCGGCAATATCTGCCGCTGCGGTGCCTATCCGCACATTCTCGCCGTCGTCCGCGAGTTCGTCGGGGAGGCTGCAGCCGATGGATAATTTCTCCTACGCGAGGCCCGGCGATTTGGACGGTGCCTTGCGGCTGGTGGCGCAACCCGGGGCGGCGTTCCTCGCCGGCGGCACCAATCTGCTCGACTTGATGAAGGGTCGGGTGACGACGCCGACGCGCCTGATCGACATCACGCAATTGCGTGGCCTGGCGCAAATCCACGAGCTGCCGGATGGCGGCATTCGCATCGGCGCGCTCGCCAGCAATGCCGATGCGGCAGAACATGACCTGGTGCGTCTGCGCTATCCCTTGCTGGCGGAGGCTCTGCTGAGCGGCGCCTCCGGCCAACTGCGCAACATGGCGACCACCGGCGGAAACCTGTTGCAGCGTACCCGTTGTCCTTACTTTTATGATGTGGGTTTCATCCACTGCAACAAGCGCGAGCCCGGCTCGGGTTGCGACGCCTTGCAAGGCTTCAACCGCAATCTGGCCATCCTCGGCGTAAGCCATAACTGCATTGCCACCAATCCATCCGATATGAACGTCGCTTTGGCGGCGCTCGATGCCGTGGTGCAAATCCGCTCGCCGCGGGGTTCGCGACAGCTCGCCTTGCGGGATTTCCATCGTCTGCCGGGTGATACGCCGGAGCGTGATACCAACCTTGCACCGGGCGAAATCATCGTCGCCGTGGATTTGCCGCCGAGTCCGTTCGCCCGCCACTCGCATTATCTGAAGGTGAGGGATCGGGCGAGCTATGCGTTTGCCTTGGTCTCGGTCGCCGCGGCGCTCAGCATGGAGGGCAACGAGGTGCGTGATGTGCGGTTGGTGATGGGCGGTGTTGCGCCCAAGCCATGGATCATTGAGGCAGCGCCGGCGATGCTGGTCGGCAAGCCGCTCGATGCGGCGAACCTCGAAGCCGTGGCGGAGGCGGCGCTGCGCGACGCCGAGCCGCAGGCGGACAATGCCTTCAAGGTCGCGTTGGGCAAGCGTGCGATCGTCCGCGCGTTACAGCGGGCGGCCGCTGGACGGGAGGCCTGACATGGCATTGATCGGCGCAGCGGTCGAACGCGTGGACGGGCGGCTAAAAGTCACGGGCGTGGCGCCGTATTCCGGCGACGTGGCGCTGCCGCGCCTGACGCATGCCGTGTTGGTATTGAGCACGATTGCGAACGGCAGGATCACGCGCATCGATTCGGCCGGAGCCGAGCGCATGCCAGGGGTTCTCTGGGTGATGTCGCATCTGAATGCCCCACGCCTGCCGGATGGCGGGAGGGCCGGCGTGCATCCCCCGGCTGGGCGGGTGCTCGGCTTGTTTCAAGATGACGCGGTGCATTACGACCGGCAGCCGGTGGCCCTCGTCGTGGCTGAGACACTCGATCAGGCAGAGGCGGCAGCCGCCGCCGTTCGAGTCGGTTATTCGCCGGCGACCGCGCAACTGGATTTCACTGCGGCGAAGCCTGATGCCTACTCGCCGGGCAAGATCAACGATGCTCCGGCCGACAGCGCCCGCGGTCGGTTCGCCGGCGAACAGACGGCCGCGGTGACCATCGCGGCCCGCGTCGCCGAGACCTACGGTACGCCGATCGAACATCACAATCCCATGGAACCGCATGCCACGGTTGCGCAATGGCAGGGTGACGAGCTGACGCTGTACGACGCGACGCAGTTCATTTCCGGCTGTCGCAATACGGTGGCGAAAACGCTCGGCATCCCGCCCGAGAAGGTGCGGGTGGTCTGTCCCTATGTGGGCGGTGGGTTCGGCTGTAAGGGTTCGGCGTGGTCCCACGTGCCGCTGGCGGCGCTCGCGGCGCGACAGGTGGGGCGTCCGGTCAAGCTGGTGCTGACGCGCGATCAGATGTTCGGATTCGTCGGCTGCCGTCCGCTCACCGAGCAGGAGGTCGTCGTCACCGCCGATGCCTCCGGGCAATTCGATTCCATGCAGCACCACTCTTTCTCGCACACTTCGGTGATCGAGGATTTCACCGAGGGTGCGGCGGTGCAGACCCGGATCTTATACAGCTGCCCGAGCGTCGAGACGCAGCATCGGCTGGTCAAGCTCAATGTGGAGACGCCGACCTTTCAGCGCGCGCCCGGCCACTGCACGGGAACCTTCGCCCTGGAGTCCGCCCTCGACGAGCTGGCCTACCGCCTGCGCTTGGAGCCGATTGCCATGCGCCTCCGCAATGAGCCGCCGGCAGATCCGCAGAGCAAGCTACCCTGGTCGTCGCGTTCGCTGCGTGCCTGCTATGTGAGTGGCGCCAAAGCGTTCGGTTGGTCGGCGCGGAACCCCGAGCCCCGCTCGATGCGTTGCGCCGGGCAGCTGGTCGGCTGGGGCTATGCGACGGCAACCTATCCGGCCAATCGCTCCGCCGCCAGCGCCGTCGCCCGATTGAACCCTGATGGCTTCGTGGTGATTCAATGTGGCACCCAGGATTTGGGCACGGGCACCTACACCATCATGGCGCAGGTTGCGGCACAGACGCTGGGGTTCCCGCTCGACCGTGTGCGGGCCGAATTGGGTGATAGTCGTTTTCCGGATGCGCCCGTTTCGGGCGGTTCGCAGAGCGCGGCCAGCGTGACCCCCGCCGTCCAGGCCGCCGCTGCGGCGCTGCGCGAAAAATTGGTCAACCTGGCGATCAGTGATGAATCCTCGCCCGTGTACCGGGCGCTCGCCGGTGAGGTGGTACTGGAGGCAGGGCGGGTGGGGCTGCGCTCGCAGAGCCGTCGTGAGCCGATCGCAGCCGCCCTGGCCCGCAGTGGCGGCAAGGAAGTCGTGGCGATGGCGACCGCCGATCCGGGGGATGCGAAGAAACATCATTCGCTGCATTCCTTCGGCGCGGTTTTCGCCGAGGTAAGCATCGATCCTGATCTCGGGCTCGTCCGCGTGCCGCGGGTGGTGGGACGGTACAGCGTTGGCAGGCTGCTCAATGAGACGACCGGCCGCAGTCAGCTGCTGGGTGGGGTGGTGTGGGGCATCGGCATGGCGTTGATGGAAGAGTCGATCCTTGACGGCCGCAGCGGCCGCATCGTCAATGCCAACCTCGCCGAGTACCATGTCCCCACCAACGCCGACATCGGCCGCATCGATGTCGACGTCGTCCCGGAATTCGATCCTTTCATCGACCCCCTGGGGGCCCGAGGGATTGGCGAAATCGGCATCACCGGGGTGGCCGCAGCGGTTGCCAATGCGGTGTACCACGCCACCGGCATACGGGTCCGGCGGTTGCCGATCACCCTCGACAAGTTGCTCTCATGAAGGGTAATCGTCCTACGATCGGCATCAAGGCAGACCTACCGCGCTGAGGCCGTGGTTGCGGCATGCTGGTACTCTGTTTCCAGACGATTTTTGAGGAGATGCTGGTATGAGTACTGTAGCGAACCAAACCCTTGACCGCGCCTCGAACGTGGCTCGGCTGCTGGCTGACCAGGTTTCGTCGGCGGTGCAATCGGCGGACGGCTACGTGCGCTCGAATCCCTGGGCCGCCATGGGCGCCGCCGCGCTTGCGGCGATCGCCGCCGGAATTTTGCTGTCGCGCCGATCGGGGTCCGGCCGGTTCGACGGCGGGACTTCCGAGGTGTCGGGAGGGTGATGGCCATGGGTCATGCAAGTAATGAGAGTGTGCCCTCACCGCCGAGTCCCGAAGAGCCGCCGTTGGCTCCGTACGACCCGCCACAGCCTGCTCCGGAGGCGATCCGCCAGACCATTGGTCGAAACCGCCGTTGAAGTGGGTATTCTGGCGATCGGGCCCCGGGCTGGTCTGCCTGGGACTGCTGATGTCGACCTGCCTGACGCGAATCGGGTGGGCACAGACGCCGTCGCCCCTCCAGGAATGGCAGTACTCGGGCGGCATCGCTCTCGCCAAGTTATTTGAGCCGGACACACCGAAGTGGCAGATCGAAACCGGTCTTGCAGTTGAGCCGCGGCCGCTTTACGAAGGCTCGAATATCTATCGCACCGTGGTGGGTCCGGTCATCGATGTGCGCTATGACGATCTGGCTTTCGCGTCGGTGGGCGAGGGTTTGGGTGTCAACGTCATCCGCGGTGCCAACTACCGCGCGGGAATTGCTTTGGGGTATGACCTCGGGCGTGATGCGAAGGATGACCTCGATCACTTGAAGGGACTCGGGAATGTCTCGGCAGCACCCACCGTCAAGCTGTTCGGTTCGTATGTGATCTCCAAGAGCCTGCCGCTCGTGTTCCGAGCGGATGTGCGCCAGTACGCTGGCGGCGCGGACGGCGCCGAAGCGGATATCGAAGCGTATCTGCCGCTGCCCGGCAGCTCCGCGAACCTCGCCATGTTCGCCGGACCGTCCGTGACCTTCGCGGATCGGTTACACATGCAAACCCTCTTCGGCATCGACGGTAATCAAGCCCGTGCCTCGGGGTATCCCAATTATCAGGCTCACGGCGGCCTCGAATCCACCGGATTCGGCTTCTCGGCCACCAGATTCGTCAGCAAGCATTGGCTCCTCAACTTGAGCGTCGCCGCCAATTGGCTGCTGGGAAGCGCCGCGGAGAGTCCCATCACGCAGACCCATGTGCAGAAAGTCTTGGCGTTATCGGGCGCCTACCAGTGGTGAGGTAGTCGCTAGCGGCGGGTGAGGGCGGCCACCTGCCTCAAGGTTTTCGCCAGCATATCCATGTCGTAGGGCTTGGATAATACCAGCACGTTATTTTCAGGCTCGCCGAGCAGCGTGTGAATATTCTGCGCGCCGTATCCCGACGAGATCACCACGGGGAGCTTCGGATAGTTCTTGATCACCGTCTTGGCGAGATCGATTCCGGACATCCCAGGCAGGCTCACATCGGTGAGGACGGCATCGAAACGCCGTTGCGCAAGCTGCTCTACGGCGAGCTCGGCATCGGTCACCGCCACGGCCTCGTGCCCCAATTCGGCCAGATACTCCACGGTTATCAGGCTGACCTCCGGGCTGTCTTCCACTACCAAGATCTGCATGCGCGAAGCTTGGACGGAAACTGGCCTGCTGGCTAGTGGGCATACGCCTACGTCTGCGCAGGCGGCTGGCGCGATCGCCGCGGACAGGCTTTCTGATTAACGCCCGGTCCAGACGGGTTTGCGTTTTTCTGCAAAGGCCCGCGTGCCCTCTTTCAAATCCTCGGAGCGGATCACCCTCTGCACGAGATCGAGCGAGTCGTGCAGAGCGAACGCCTCGTGCTCGGGGACCATTTCCGTATGCCGCAACAACTGCTTGATCGCGGGGAACAGGAGTGGCGGCCCATCGGCCAGTTGTCGGGCGATCTCCCGCGCTTTTTGCATTCCTCTGCCCTTCGGCACGATGTGGTTGGCCAAGCCCCAGTGTTTGGCCTCCTGTGCGTCCATCCAGCGTCCGGTGAGCAGGAACTCCACCGCCACATGATAAGGAATGCGCCGTCGCAGCTTGATGGAGCCGGCATCGGCCAGTACGCCGACGTTGATTTCGGGCAGGGCAAACTGCGCATGTTCCTCCATGACGATGATGTCCGTACCCAGCACCAGCTCGAATCCGCCCCCGCAGGCGATGCCGTTCACGGCGGCGATGATGGGTTTGTTGAGGTTGCGGGGGTAATTCAAACCGCCGAAGCCGCCTTCGCCCCAATCGGCATCCGATTCCTCACCGGCCGCCGCAGCCTTCAAATCCCAACCCGGGGAGAAAAACTTTTCGCCGGCGCCGGTGATGATGGCGATCTTCAAGGAGGCATCGTCGCGAAACGACGAGAACACGTCGTTGAGACGACGACTCACAACGAGGCTGATGGCATTCGCCTTGGGCCGATCGAGGGTGACTTCCAAGACATCCCCGGCTTTGACGACGTTGACTCCATCCGACATGAGTATTCCCCTTCGTTTCAGATAACGTTCTGCAGCCTCAGCAACGCGTCCACCGCAACGACGCCGAGCCCTTTCGGGCGGACGATCACCGGGTTGACATCGATTTCCAGCAGCGAATCGGCATGCGCCGCGGCATAGCGTGCAACGCCCAAGATGGCGTCGGTCAAGGCCGCCACATCGCCAGGCGGTTTGCCGCGATAGCCGGCCAAGAGCTTGGCTGCCGTCAACCGCGCCAGGCCGGCGCTCACCGTAGCCCGCGTCCAGGGCGGCAACAGGCTCACGCTGTCCGCCAGCAATTCGGTGAGCACGCCGCCCGCGCCCAGCACCAAGACTTGTCCGAACTGTGCGTCGACGACGACGCCCACCAGAATCTCCGCCACTCCGTCCGTCGTCATTTCTTCGACGAGAAGAGTGTCCGATAGCTTGGCGAGGCGCTGCCCGGCGGCGTCGGCCTCAGCGGCATTGCGGATGTTCAAGACCACGCCGCCGACCTCGGTTTTGTGTTCCAGTGCGGCGCCGACCGCCTTGATGACCACCGGAAAACCGATCTCGGCCGCCGCCGCGGCGACCTCCGTCGGCGGCACGATGCGTCCGCGCGGAATGGGTACACCCGCCGCCGACAACGCCCGCTTGCCTTCGGCCTCCGTCAATGTGTAAGCGCCTGCAGCGGCGGTGATCGGCAGGGACAGCGCCACCCGCGACTTTGCGGCCCACGCGGTGCCGATCCCCGCGGCCAGCGCCAACGCCTCGAGCGCCTCGCGCTGACCTTGCAGCGGTACCACGCCGCCGGCATGGCAAAGTTTGCGGATGCCGGCGCTCAGCGTCTCCGGCAGCGAGGCGATGAGCGAGGCGCGAGTCGCCGCGCCCGCGGCTTGCGCGGCGGCGATGAACTCTTCGATCACCGCATGATAAGACGAGGTGTCGGCCCGATCCTCGGGCGGTGAATCGAGCATGAAGCTCACCGAGTCATAGCCCGCCTCGAGCACGGCGCGAAACACGCGCCCCAGGGCGGGCGGGTCGAACCACAAATAGGTATGGATATCGAAGGGATTCGCCACCGTGACCCGGTCCGTGAGCAACTCACGCAGCGCCGCGGCGGCTGGATCCTGCATGGGGGCAAAATCAAGATCGAGGCTGCGCGCCACGTCGGCGGTCATCGCCATATCTCCGCCCGAGGCGCCCATGACGAGGGTTTTCCTGCCGGCGAGGGCGCCGCCCGCGTGCAGCACCTTGAGCGTCTCGCAGAGCGTGGCCAGCGTGTCGCAGCGGGCCATTCCGGCCTGTCGGCAGAAGGCGTCGAACACCGAATCCTCGCCGGCGAGCGCACCGGTATGACTGTGTGCCGTGCGTGCCGCCGCGGCGGTTCGCCCGGACTTGATGATCGCGATCGGTTTGCCGGCAAGGCGTGCCCGATCGGCGGCTCGCGCCAGGGCAGCGGCGTCCTTCACGCCCTCGAGATATAAGCCGAAGGACGTCACCCGCGGATCCTCGCACAGGATCTCGATCAGATCTTCCACCGCGAGGCGGCTTTGATTGCCCACCGTGAACAGATAGCCGATCGGCAGGGAGCGGTGATTGAACATCAGCGTGAGCGCAATGGTGCCGCTCTGGCAGATCAGCGCGACGCCGCGCTCGACGCGCTCGCCGACGATTTGATCCGGCATCATCGCGACGCCGTCGAAAAAGTTCACGAAACCATAACAATTCGGGCCGAAGAACGGCAGGCCGGCCGACTTGTGCAGCAGTTCCGTCGTCAGGCGCCTGCCCTCAGGCGTGCCAGTCTCGGCGAATCCTGCGCTGAAACAGACGAAGCCACCGCAGCCCTGGGCCGCCAGAGCGCCGGCCACCGCAGGCGCTTCGTGGTTGGGAACGGCGATGAACGCCGCGTCGGGCGCACCGGGAAGCTCGGCGACGGAGCGATAGTAGGGCGTGGCGGCGGTGGATGGACGATGCGGATGGACTCGCCAAATTTGGCCCTGAAATCCCACCGCCACATTGCCAGCGGCGACCGCATCGGTCCAGGCACCGGCGCCGATCAGGGCGATGCTGCGCGGCGCGATGAGGCGACGAATGTCGTCGGTCATCGACGTTTCAGTTCGAGTGCGCGTGAACGCGGTCCCCAGGCAGTGCTCTCCCCGGGCGACAGTTTGAGCGCCTGGATGACCGCGGCGATGTCCTCTGGAAATGCCGCGGTCGCGGGTTTTTCGCCCTGCCGCACGTGCAGCAGCATCACCTCGCTGGTCGCCACGGTGATGAGTCCGGCATCGCGCCTGTCCACTTCGAAGCGACCGCCCAGGTGAATGCGCTTGCCGTCGGCGTCGAGGATGGACGAGGTCACCTGCAATGCATCCGTATGTTTCACCTCGTGCAGGAAGTGCGTGTGCTGTTCGAGGGTGTACAGGGTGCAGCGGGTGCGTTCGCGATACTCCGCATGCAACCCCAAGTGATCCATCACGGCGTCGACGGCGTCGCTGAAAACCACTCCGTAATAGGCATCGCGCAAGTGGCCGTTGTAATCGATCCAGGACGCTTCCACCGCCGCACGATAGACGGGTAACACCGCGAAGTCGGCCGCAGTCATGCCCGGCCCGCTCACTTGAGTTGCAGTTTTTCGCGCGCCTCGGCGGCGTTCAGCACGCGCGCGCCCAGGGCCTCGATGATGGTACGGGCCTTCTCGACGAGTTGCGCATTGCTGGCGTAAACCCCCTTCTTCAAGTAGAGGTTATCTTCGAGGCCTACCCGGACGTTGCCGCCCAACAGCACCGATTGCGCCACCCAGGGCATTTGCATCCGGCTGATCGCGAAGGATCCCCAGTTGCAGTCCGCCGGGAGCGAGTTCACCATCGCGAGAAGGTGGCCGACATCCGCCGGCACGCCCCAGGGAATTCCCATGCAGAGTTGGATCAACGCCGGCCCCGTGAGCAGCCCTTCCTTGATGAGTTGTTTGACGAACCAGAGGTTGCCCGTGTCGAAGACCTCCAGTTCCGGTTTCACACCCAGGTCCCTGGCGATCGCCGCGCCCTCGCGCAGATACTTCGGTGTCGACACGTAGGCGCGGTTGCCGTCGCCGAAATTCAAGCTGCCGCAATCGAGCGTGGCAATGTCCGGCCGGTACAGGCCCTCGTGACACAGATCGATGACATGCCGCATGCGCGCCTCTTGGGTGACGAAATCGCTGCCCGGCGCTGGCGTGTCCTCTAGGCCGTGCTCGCCGACGACGATGTAGCCGCCCATGCCGCAGGTCAGATTGACGATGACGTCGACCTTGCTCTCGCGGATCCGCTTGACGACCTCGCGGTAGTGGCGGGTCTCCATGCTGAACGCGCCGGTTTCCGGATCGCGCACGTGGATGTGGACGATGGCGGCGCCGGCCTCGGCCGCGGCGATGGCGGTGGCGGCGATCTCCGCGGGGGTTACGGCGCAGTGCGGGCTCCTGGTCACCTTGGTATCGTCACCGGTAACCGCGCAGGAAATGATGACGTCATGATTCATGCTATGTCCGCTCCTTGAGATTCGCCGTCGTTGCCGCTAGTTTATATTATATCGACTATAATATATAAGAAAAAATCGAGGGTGCGGGGCGGGGGCCCTGGCCGGCCCGGCCAGGGCATGGACGGTCTAGCGACGGCTGCCGGCGAGCGCGCGGATGATCTCGGCCTCGCTGCACACGCCGATGATCCGTCCGCCCTCGGACAACAGCACCGGATGGCCGCTGCTCTCGCGCAACTGGATGATGGACTGCAGGGAAAAGCTGCCCGGGGCAACCACTATGCCCGGCTCGAGCCTGTCGACGGCGGCATCGTCCTCGATGTGGCGCAGCGTATGGGCGATGCCGTCCAGATGCACCGCCAGAGGCTCGCCGGCTGGTCCCGTGGCGAGCCGGTAACGGCGGCGCTCATCGAGCCAGACCTGATCGTCGTCGCGCGGCAGCTTCGCGTGCTCGCACATGATCATGCTGCCGGTGAGGACGTCGAGCGGATTCATGTGGCGCACGAACTCCGCGACATAATCGTCGGCCGGCGCGAGCACGATGTCCTCGGCCGTGCCGGTTTGAATGATGCGTCCGTTCTGCAGGATGGTGATGCGGTCGCCCAGGCGCAGCGCTTCGTCGAGGTCGTGACTGACGAACAGGATGGTCTTCTTGACGCGCTCCTGCAGCGCCAGCAATTCCCCCTGCAGCTTGCCGCGGATCAGCGGGTCGAGGGCCGAGAAGGGTTCGTCCATGAGCAGGATGTCGGCATCGGTGGCGAAGGCGCGGGCCAGCCCGACGCGCTGCTGCATGCCGCCCGACAGCTCGCTCACGTAGCGCTCGGCCCATTGTGACAAGCCGACCAGCTCGAGCTTCTCGTCAACGACGGATTTGCGTGTGGCTTTGGGCTCGCCGCGCAGTTCCAAACCGAAGCCGACGTTTTCGCGAACCGTACGCCAGGGCAGCAGTCCGAATTGCTGGAACACCATAGCCACCCGTTCGCGGCGCACATGGCGCATCTGGGCGGTGTCGCAGGTCGCCACATCGATGGTCGAGTCGCCGGCGTGCACCAGAACGTGGCCGCGGGTCACCGGGTTCAAGCCGTTCGCGGCGCGCAGCAGCGTCGACTTTCCAGAACCGGACAGACCCATGAGCACCGAGATTTCACCACGCGCCACACTCAAGGAAGCGCCCGCCACCCCGACGATGACGCCATAGCGGCTCTGGATGTCGCCACGCGTGCCGCCGGCATCCAACGCCGCCGTCGCCTCGCGGATGGCTTTGCGGCCTTCGCGGCCGCCTTGCCGCGCAAACAGGATGTCGACGTCCTTGAATTCGACCGCGGGGGGCGCCACGGCGGCTGGGACGATGGGCTTGGCAAGCTCGGCGGCGTTCATCGCGATGCTCCACGTTCTTTGGGACGGCTGATACGGTCCAAGATGATGGCGAGCAGCACGATGGTGAAGCCGGCCTCGAAGCCCATTCCGACCTGCACCGAGTTCAGGGCGCGTACCACCGGAACGCCGAGGCCGCCGGCGCCGACCAGGGCGGCAATCACCACCATCGACAGGCTGAGCATGATGCACTGAGTGACGCCGGCGATGATGGTGGTGGCGGCGCTCGGCAGTTCGATCTTCCACAATAATTGCAGCGGCGTGGCGCCGAACGACTGTCCGGCTTCGATGAGCGGCCGCGGCACCGATGAGATGCCCAGATGCGTCAGCCGGATGGGTGCCGGCAGCGCGAAGATCACCGTCGAGATGAGGCCGGGTACCACGCCCAAGCCAAACAGCACCAGGGTGGGAATGAGGTACACGAAGGTCGGCAGTGTTTGCATCAGGTCGAGCACCGGACGCAATGCGGCGAAAAGTCTCGGCCGATGCGCCGCGGCGATACCGAGCGGCACGCCGATGGAGGCGGACGCGAAGGTCGCGACCAGTACCAAACTCAAGGTTTCGAGCGTCGCCGTCCAGTAGCCCTGGTTGAGGATGAAGAGCAGGGCGAGGGCGACGAATGCCGTCAGCGGCCAGGAGCGACGCAGCAAGAAAGCCAGCACGGCGACGGCGACGATGAGCAGCGGCGCCGGCACCAACCTGAGGCCCGCCGTGGCGCCATCCACCATGCCGCGAATGACGATGGAAATACCGTCGAATACGAAGGTGCCGTGGCTCTTGATGGCGTCGATTGCGATCGCCATCCCATCGCCCACCGGGATCTTGTGGCTGATGATCCATTGCTCAAAGCCGCCCGGACGCGGCGGTGGCGCGGCATGGGTGAGAGCGGCAAAGGCGGGTTTGCCGTCGAAGGTGAGGACGCCGTCGAGCCATGCCTTGGTGACGGTGGGATTGGCCTTCAGCCACTCGGCGGCGGCAATGTCGGGCTGCTCGTGACGGTCGAGAATGGCCGCCATCATTTCACTCTCGCCGCGCAGTGAAAAGATCAGATTGGCGATGAAGCGACCGACATTTGGGCACTCCTCGCTGTAACCCCGGCGCGTTACTGTATATATAGTGGCGCCGCCAAAATTCGGTCCGAACACCGAATCGCCGCCGTTCAGGTACTTGAGGTCGAAACGCATGTTCATCGGATGCGGTTCCCAGGCGAGAAAGACGATGGGCTGTTTGTTGCGAAAAGCCCGATCGACTTGTGCGAGCTCGCCTTGTTCACTCGACTCGACCAGCTTGAAATCGCCGAGGTCGAACTGATCGTGTTGCAGCATGTCGAGCACATGCCGATTCCCGTCGTTGCCGGGTTCGATGCCGTAAATCGATTTGTTGAGGGCCGGTGCGAACCGATGGATGTCGGCGAAATCCTTCAGGCCCGCATCATAGGTATAGGCAGGCACGGCCAGCGAATATTTCGCGCCCTGGAGGTTCGGACCCACCACCACCACCGAGCCATCGGCGACATAGCGGCTGCGGTCCGCTTCCTGGGCCGGCATCCAGTTGCCGAGAAACACATCGATGTCCTTGTTGTGCAACGAGGCGAACGTCACCGGCACCGACAGCACGGTGATCGTCGGGTGGTAGCCTAGATTGCGCAGCAACTGCGCGGCCAGCGCGGTGGTCGAGGTGACATCGGTCCAACCCACATCGGAGAAGCGCACCTCTCGACACGAGGCGGGCTCGGCGGCCGCAACGGCCTGAGCCAGCATCCCCCAGACCAGTGCCAACCCTAAGCCTGCGAGCATTCGGCCAGACTTGACCCCGCGCTTCCCCAAGCCGCAAAATTGGCAAGTATCGAAAAACTTTGAATGGCTGTTTAACGACTTCGAGTTGGCGCTCACCAAAGCTTCCCTAATGATTTGATAACGCAGGGTTTAGAGCTGCTCATCCGCGCCTTATTCGCGACCTGGCCAGGCGTCCGCACGAGCCTCTCCTGGCCTACGGAAACAAAAATTGAACATCCCGTCAAGAAATACGATTGAACTCACGGTCGAGCCCGCCGAGGAATCGCGTCGCGCGCAGCTGATCGAGGTCACCACCGATAGCCTAGCTGAACTTGGCTACGTCGGCACGACGCTCGCGCAAATCGCCGGGCGGGCCGGCGTGTCGGCCGGCTTGGTGGCGCACTACTTCGGTGACAAGGATGGATTGCTCGAAGCCGCTTTTCGGTCGCTGGCGCGCCGTGTGAGTGACCACGTGCGCGCGCGCCTGCGGCAGGTGAGTACCCCGCGTTCGCGGATTCAAGCGGTCATCGATGCGAACCTGGCCCAGGAAGAGTTCTCTCAGCGCACCGGCACGGCGTGGCTCGCCTTTTGGGGCCAGCTCCTGCAAGTGCCGGGCTTGAAGCGAGTCCAGGCGGCGTACCAACGCCGCACACTGACCAATTTACGCAGCGCGCTGAAGCGCTTGCTGCCGCCGGATGAGGCGCAGAACCTCGCCGCCATGATCGCGGCGATGATCGACGGCGTGTGGCTGCGCGCCGCGCTCTCGGGCTGGCGCGAGGCGGACAGCGAGAGTGCCCGGGCGCTGCTCAGCGAATTCGTGGACGGCCGGCTGAGCGCGACCACCAGCCTCAGCGCGACCACCCGCCTCGGCGTGGCCGGCGGCGACTCGCGGCTCGCGGCAGCGTCGCCGGCGGCGGGCGAGACGTTTGCAACCTTCAACCCGGCTACCGGCGAACTGCTCGGTACCTTGACGGTGGCGGGTGCCACCGAGGTCAACGCCGCGGTGCGCGATGCGCTGCACGGCCAGCGGCAGTGGGCGGCCATGCCGGGAGCGGAGCGAGCCCGGATTCTGCGTCGCGCCGCGGCCATTCTTCGTTCCCGCAACCAGGAATTAGCCGAACTCGAGACCCGCGACACCGGCAAGCCCATTCAGGAAACCTCGGTGGTGGATGTGATTTCCGGTGCGGAATGCCTTGAGTATTTCGCCTCGCTCGCCCAGAGCCTCGCCGGTGAGCACATCGATCTCGGCCCGCAGGGCTTTGGCTATACGCGCCGCGAACCCTTGGGAGTGGTGGCCGGCATCGGTGCTTGGAACTATCCGCTGCAAATCGCCTGCTGGAAATCCGCACCCGCGCTCGCCTGTGGCAATGCCATGATCTTCAAGCCGGCGGAGTTGACGCCGCTCACTGCGGTGAAGCTCGAGGAGATCTATCTGGAGGCGGGACTGCCGCCCGGGGTTTTCCGAGTCGTGCAGGGTTTTGCCGCAACCGGGCAATTGTTGACGCGCCATCCGCAGATCCGCAAGGTCTCGCTCACGGGCGAGGTTGGCACCGGCAAGGCGGTGATGGCGGATGCGGCGCGAACCTTGAAGAGCGTCACCCTCGAACTCGGCGGCAAATCGCCGTTGATCGTCTTTGCGGACGCGCATCTGGACAATGCCGTCGGCGGTGCGCTGCTCGCGAATTTCTACTCCGCCGGTCAGGTGTGTTCGAACGCCACGCGCGTCTTCGTGCACTCGTCCGTCAAGCGCCAATTCCTCGAGCGGCTGATTGCCCGGGTCGCGGTGCTGAGGATCGGCGATCCGCTGGACCCACAGACCCAGGTGGGTGCGCTGATTTCGGAGCAGCACATGCAGAAGGTGCTGGGCTATGTCGAGCGCGGCCGGGCCGAGGGTGCCCGCTTGCTCATCGGCGGGCACCGGGTCACCGCCGGCGGGCTGCAGCGCGGTTATTTCGTCGCGCCGGCGATCTTCGATGACTGCCGCGATGACATGAGCATCGTCCGCGAGGAGATCTTCGGTCCGCTGATGTCGGTACTCGAGTTCGACGATGAACGCGACGTCATCGAGCGCGCCAACGCCACCGAGTTCGGGCTCGCCGCCGGCGTGTTCACCAACGACCTGACCCGGGGCCATCGCGTCATCGCGCAGCTGCAGGCGGGGACCTGCTGGATCAATCATTACAATGTCACGCCGATCGAACTGCCGTTCGGCGGCGTCAAATCGTCCGGCCTCGGCCGTGAGAATGGCCGCGCGGCGATCGAGCATTACAGCCAGTTGAAAAGCGTCTACGTCGCCATGGGCAATGTCGATGCACCGTACTGAAGAGAGCAATCGAACGTGAACATGGAAAAATTTGATTACGTGATCGTCGGCGCCGGATCGGCCGGCTGTGTGTTGGCGGACCGGTTGTCGGCGGACGGAGGTCGCCGGGTGCTGCTACTCGAATACGGCGGCTCCGACCGCTCGATATTCATCCAAATGCCCTCGGCGCTGTCGATTCCCATGAACATGCCGAAGTACAACTGGTTTTATCATACGGAGCCTGAACCACATCTGAACGGCCGCCGCATGCACACGCCGCGCGGCAAGGTGCTCGGGGGCTCCTCGTCCATCAATGGACTCGTTTACATTCGCGGCAATCCGCAGGATTTCGAGCGCTGGGCCGGCGAGGGCGCGACGGGCTGGTCGTACCGCGACGTGCTGCCCTATTTCATTCGCGCCGAAAGCCGCACCGAAGGGGCCACCGCCTATCGTGGCGGCGGCGGCAAGCTGCAAACCAGCTACGGCACCATGGAAAATCCGCTGCACGCCGCCTGGCTGGCAGCGGCGCGCGAGGCGGGCTATCCCCTCTCCGATGACATCAATGGTTTTCAACAGGAGGGCTTCGGGCGCATGGACATGACGGTGGGCAATGGCCGTCGTAGCAGCACCGCGAATGCCTACCTGCGTCCCGCGATGAAACGGCCGAACCTCAAGGTCCTGACCCATGCGCTCGCGACCCGCATCATCTTCGAAGGGCGGCGGGCCCGCGCTCTCGAATACACGCAAGGTGGCGTGAGTCATCGCGTCGCGGCCGAGGCGGAAATCATCCTCTCCGGTGGGCCGATCAATTCACCACAGCTGCTGAAATTGTCCGGCGTGGGTCCGGGGCCGGAGCTGCGTGACCTCGGTATCGAGGTGGTGCATGACCTGCCGGGCGTGGGCGAAAATCTGCAGGATCATCTGGAGTTCTATTTTCAGGTGGCCTGCAAGGAGCCGATCACTCTTTACTCGTCGATCAACTTGTTAAGCCGCGCTTTGATCGGCGCGCGCTGGCTGTTGCGCAAGGATGGCCTCGGCGCCACCAATCATTTCGAGACCTGCGGGTTCATTCGCAGCCGGGCGGGAATCGCCTATCCGGACATCCAGTATCATTTTCTGCCGATGGCCGTCGCCTATGACGGTTCGACGCTGGCGCAGGAGCACGGCTTTCAGGCGCACGTCGGACCGATGCGCTCGAAGAGCCGTGGTTGGGTCCGCCTGGCGTCGACGAATCCGCTCGACAAGCCGCGGATCCTTTTCAATTACCTGAGTCATCCGGATGATTGGACGGAAATGCGCGCCTGTGTACGGCTCACCCGGGAAATCTTCGCGCAACCCGCCTTCGATCGGTTTCGCGGGCGGGAAATCCAACCCGGCGCGGCGGTGCAGACCGACGAGGCGATCGACGAGTTCATCCGTGCGAAGGTGGAGAGCGCCTACCATCCGTCCTGTTCCTGCAAAATGGGCGGCGTTCAGGATACCTTCGCGGTGGTCGATCCCGAGACGCGCGTCCATGGCTTGGGCGGGCTGCGGGTGGTGGACTCCTCCATCATGCCGTCGGTCACCACGGGGAACCTGAACGCGCCCACCATCATGCTCGCGGAGAAGGCGGCGGATCACATCCTGGGGCGGGGTATGCTGGCGCCGGCGGAGACGGCGTTCTTCGAGTCCGCGAACTGGCGCACGGCGCAGCGCTAGGATCGGCGCAGCGTTGGGGGTGGCGCAGCGCTGGAGACGGGCGGACATTCCTTGAGATTTCTTTGCATACGCCCGCGGGGGAAGTCGTGCGCTGGGTCTGGTGCTACGGTGGGGCGTCATGAAATCATGGCCGGATGGATTCGAAGCCGTCGCCCCGAGCGCGCGCACTGCGCGTGACCCTCATCACTCTGGTTGGCGTCGCGATCATCGCCGCGATCGCCTACCGCAGCATCACGTTTGTCAACCAACCGCAACAGCGTCGCGGTCGCTTCCAAGACGGCGGTAATCAGCCCGTGGGCGTGGCGCGCATAGGGCGGGGTGACATCCGCCTGACGCTGCGCGCCTTGGGGGGCGTCACGCCGCTCGCGACCGTCACCGTCATTCCGCAGATCAGCGGACAGTTGATGTCGGTGGGATTCAAGGAAGGGCAGTTGGTCCACAAGGGCGATTTCCTCGCCGAAATCGATCCGCGTCCCTACCAAATCGCACTCGAGGAGGATGTGGCGCAACTCGCGCGCGATGAGGCGACTCTCAGGCAGGCGCGAATGGATTTGGACCGTTACAAGACGCTGTTCGATCAGCAGTCGATCGCCCGCCAGACCTATGAGGATCAGGTGTGGATCGTCAAGTCTGACGAGGGCACCGTGGATTTCGACAAGGCACAGATCAAGTCGCAGCAGCTGAATCTGGTGTATTGCCACATCACCGCGCCCACCGATGGTCGGGTGGGGCTAAGATTGATCGATCCGGGCAACTACGTGACGGCGGGCTCATCGAGCGGCATCGTGGTGCTGACCCGTCTCAGTCCCACCACGGTCGAGTACGCCGTTCCTGAGGATGCGTTACCGCAGATCATGGCGCGCGTGCAAGGCGGCAATAAAATACCGGTCACCGTCTTCGATCGGGCCAACGTGATTCAGCTTGGCAGCGGTGAATTCTCGGCCATCGATAGCCAGGTCAACACCACCACCGGGACCGTGATGCTGCGGGCCAATTTCGAGAATTCGGACGGTAAATTGTTTCCAAGTCAGTTCGTCAACGTGGTGATGCTGCTCGATACCTTGCAGCACGTGGTGACCGTACCGGTCTCGGCCGTGCAGCGCGGGGCGCCCGGCACCTATGTCTATCTCTTGGATGAGAGCAACACGGTGGCCGTGCATCCCATCAAGTTGGGCGCACAGGACGGCGATTTCTATGAAGTGACCGACGGCCTCGAACCGGGCGAACGGGTGGTCACGGATGGCGCTGACCGGCTGCGCGACGGCGCCAAGGTGACCATTCCCATCAGCTCGGCGCAGACGGACGCGGGTGGGCCCCGCGATCACCCACCGGGCAGCCACAGTCATCATGGTCAGGGTGGTGACCGGCCGCATGGCAGTTGGCATCGCAGGAACGATGGACAGCCGGGCGAGGGCGGGCAGCAACGGAGCGACGCATCGCAGGGTCCGCCGCCCGGGCGTTGAGCCCGGCCGGACAAGCTACATGAATTCCTTACGACCGGCATGAATCCCTCACGGTTGTTCATTCGGCTGCCGGTTGCGACCTCTTTGCTCATGGTCGCGATCCTGCTGAGCGGGATGTTTGCATTCAAATTTCTGCCGCTGTCCTCGCTGCCCGAGGTGGCCTATCCGACCATTCAGGTGCAAACCTTCTATCCGGGGGCAAGTCCGGAGGTGATGACGTCGTCGGTGACTGCGCCGTTGGAGCGTCAGTTCGGCCAGATGCCGGGGCTTGCGCAAATGACCTCGGCGAGCTCCGCGGGCGCCTCGGTCGTCACTCTGCAGTTCAGCCTGGATCTCGGACTCGACGTGGCGGAGCAAGAGGTGCAGGCGGCGATCAATTCGGCCAACAGCGTGTTGCCGAACGATCTGCCCACGCCGCCGACCTACGCCAAGTTCAATCCGGCCGACGCGCCCATCATGACGTTGGCCGTCAATTCCAAGACCTTGAACTTGACCGATGTCGAGGACCTGAGCTTTACGCGCTTGGCGCAGAAGATCTCGCAGCTGCCGGGCGTCGGCGTGGTGAGCATTTCCGGCGGTCAGCGGCCCGCCGTGCGCATCCAGTTCAATCCCCGGGCACTCGCCAAGTACGGCCTCAACATCGACGATCTGCGCACGACGATCAGCAGCGCGAACAGCAACTCGCCGCAGGGTACCTTCGATGGTCCGTCGCAGTCCTCTTCGATCAATGCGAACGATCAGATCACCGACATCGACGGTTACCGCAACATCGTCGTCGCCTACTCGAACGGCGCGCCGGTACACATGTCGGACGTCGCCAACATCATCATCGCAGCGGAAAACACCAAGCTCGCCGCCTGGGCAAATGGCACGCCCTCGTTGATCCTCAACATTCAACGGCAGCCGGGCGCGAATGTGATCCAGGTGGCCGAGGCGGTCAAGCGCCTTCTCCCGAAAGTGGTGGCCGATATGCCGCCGGCCCTCGAAATCAGCATTTTGAGCGATCGCACGCAAACCATCCGCGCCTCCGTCGCGGACGTGGAATTCGAATTGATCCTCGCCGTGCTGCTCGTTGTGTTGGTGATTTTCGTGTTCCTGCGCAACCTGCCGGCGACGATCATCCCGAGCCTTTCGGTGCCCTTGTCGCTGGTCGGCACCTTCGGCGTGATGTACCTGCTCAATTACAGTCTGGACAATCTCTCGTTGATGGCGCTTACCATCTCCACCGGCTTCGTGGTGGACGATGCCATCGTGATGATCGAAAATATTGCGCGCTACATCGAGAGCGGCGAGCAACCCATGGCGGCGGCGCTCAAGGGTTCGCAGCAGATCGGCTTCACCATCATCTCCCTGACGGTGTCGCTGATCGCGGCGCTGATCCCGCTCTTGTTCATGGGCGAAATCGTCGGCCGCTTGTTCCATGAATTCGCGATCACCCTGGCGGTGACCATCGTGATCTCCGCTGCCGTGTCGCTCACGCTGGTGCCGATGCTGTGTGCCCGGCTGCTGCGCCAGCGGACGGATGTCCGCCGCAATGCCTGGGACATGCGGTCCGAGCGCGGCTTCGAGTGGATCATCGGCAAGTATCGTGGCGCGCTCGCCTGGGTGCTGGACCGCCAGAGCCTGACCTTGGGATTCGCCGCCATCACCCTGGTGGTGACCCTGGTGCTGTATGTGGTCATACCCAAGGGCTTCTTTCCGCTGCAGGACACCGGCGAGATCCAAGGCATTTCCGAAGCTTCCGAGACCATATCCTATGCCACCATGGCCAAACGTCAGCAGGCACTGGCCGCGGCCATCTTGAAGGACCCGGACGTGGTGTCGCTGTCCTCGTTCATCGGCGTCGACGGCGCCAACACGACCTTGAACAGCGGCCGTTTTCTCATCAATCTGACGCCGCGTGAGAAACGCAGCCTCACCGCCAGCCAGATCATCCGGCGCCTGCGCGAGGAGACCGCCGATGTGGTCGGCATCACGCTCTACATGCAGCCGTTGCAGGACATCAGCATCGATTCAAAGGTGAGCCGCACCCAGTATCAGTTCGTGGTCGAGAGCACGGATGTCAGGGATTTCGCCACGTGGATTCCGCCGTTGATGCAAAAGCTCTCGGGCTTGCCGCAGCTCGCCGACGTGGCGAGCGACATGGAGCAACAGGGCACGGACACCGACCTCGTGATCGACCGTGAAACGGCCGCGCGCTTCGGCATCACGCCCGCGACCATCGACAACGTGCTGTACGACTCCTTCGGCCAGCGCATCGTCTCGACCATCTACACGCAGTCGAATCAGTATCGGGTGATCCTCGAGGCGGACCCGAGCATCCAGCAGTCCTTTACCGGCCTTTCCGAACTGTATCTGCCCTCGTCGACGTCGTCGACCAATGGCCAGGTGCCGCTGTCCGCCGTGGTCAAGGTCGAACAGCGCGCCGGCCCCTTGCAGATCACTCATCTGGGTCAGTTTCCCGCCACCACGATCTCCTTCAACCTCGCACCGGGTGCCTCGCTCGGGGAGGCCGTGGATGCCATCAGCAAGGCGGAGAAGGCGATCCACTTGCCGGCGCAATTCGTGACCGCGTTCCAAGGCACCGCCGAGGCTTTCCAGCACGTGCTCACCAATCAGGCGCTGCTGTTGATCGCCTCAATCATCACCATGTACATCGTGCTCGGCGTTCTGTACGAGAGCTTCATTCATCCCATCACCATACTCTCGACGCTGCCCTCCGCGGGTATCGGCGCGATGCTGGCGCTGATGATCGCGGGCGATGATCTCGACGTGCTCGGCATCATCGGCATCATCCTCCTGATCGGCATCGTGAAAAAGAACGCCATCATGATGATCGACTTCGCCCTCGATGCGGAGCGGCATGGCGGGCTCGCGCCGCGCGAGGCGATTTTCCAGGCCTCGCTGCTGCGGTTCCGGCCGATTTTGATGACCACCATGGCCGCCTTGCTCGGCGCCGTGCCGCTGATGTTGAGTTCGGGGGCGGGGTCGGAGCTGCGTCGACCTCTTGGCTTGGCCATCGTCGGCGGGCTGATCGTGAGCCAGATGTTGACGCTGTTCACGACGCCGGTGATCTACCTGGCGTTCGACCGCGTATCGCTGCGCCTGCGCCGCCGCGGCCCGAACACCGGCACGAGCACGGGTACCGGGACCGGCGAGGCCGCGCCATGAGCCGGGGAATGCCATGAACCTGTCGCGCCCCTTCATCGAGCGGCCGGTCGCCACCATCTTGCTCACCGTCGGTGTGGTGCTGGCTGGCGCGCTGGCTTATACGCGCCTGCCGGTTGCGCCGCTGCCGCAGGTGGATTATCCAACCATCGCGGTGTCGGCGTCGTTGCCCGGCGCGGATCCGGAAACGGTATCCACCAGCGTGGCCGAGCCGTTGGAGCGTTACTTGGGCGAGATTGCCGACGTCACCGAAATCACCTCGAGAAGCGGCACGGGTTCGACGCGCATCACACTGCAATTCGATCTGGATCGCGACATCAACGGCGCCGCGCGCGATGTCGAGGCGGCGATCAACGCGGCGGCGGCGGATGTCTCCACCAGCCTCTCGAGCACACCGAGTTATCGCAAGGTCAACCCGGCGGATGCGCCGCTGATGATCATCGCGCTCTCTTCAAAGACCATGACCCGCGGCCAGCTCTACGATGCGGCAAGCAATGTGTTGCAGCAGCGGCTGTCGCAACTGGACGGCATCGGCGAGGTGTCCATCGGTGGCGCGACGCTGCCGGCGGTGCGGGTGGAACTCAATCCCACCGCCTTGTTCCGCTATGGCATCGGTCTCGAGGACGTGCGCGCGGCGCTGGCCTCCGCCAATGCCAACAGCCCGAAGGGCGCCATCGAGGACGGTGACCACCGCTTTCAGCTCTACACCAATGACCAGGCCAGTCATGCCGCCGATTACCAGCCGCTGGTCATCGCCTATCGCAACGGCAGGGCCGTGCAACTCGGCGATGTCGCCGATGTGGAGGATTCGGTCCAGGACTTGCGCAACGAGGGTCAGGCAAACGGCCTACCCTCGGTGCTGGTGATTCTGTCGCGCCAGCCGGGCGCCAACATCATCGATACGGTCGATCAAGTGAAGGCTGAGCTGCCGCAACTGAAGGCATCGCTGCCGAGCGACGTGAGTCTGTCCATCGTCTCGGATCGCAGCGAGACCATTCGCGCCTCGCTCAAAGACACCAAGTGGACGCTCCTCTTGGCCGTGGTGCTGGTCACGTTCGTGGTGTTCCTGGCTTTGGGCGACGTGCGCGCCGCACTGGTGCCGGCGGTGGTGGTCCCGGTATCCATCGTCGGCACGTTCAGCGGCATGTATCTGCTGGGCTTCAGCCTCGATAATCTGTCGTTGATGGCGTTGACCATCGCCACCGGCTTCGTCGTCGACGATGCCATCGTGGTGCTGGAGAACATCTCGCGCCACATCGAGGACGGCATGCCGCGGCGCGCGGCTTCGCTGCTCGGCGCGAAAGAGGTTGGCTTCACGGTGGTATCGATCAGTATTTCCCTGATTGCCGTGTTCATTCCCATCCTGCTCATGGGTGGCATCGTCGGCAGGCTGTTCCGTGAGTTCACCGCGACTCTATCGCTCGCCATCCTCATTTCAATGGTGATCTCGCTCACCACGACGCCGATGATGTGTGCCATGATCTTGAAGCCTCCCAAGGATGGTGCCGGCCGTCCGCCACGCCGTAGTCTCTTCGATCGAGCACTCGGCGGCTACGAGCGCACGCTCAAGTGGTCGCTGCGGCATGGCGTCGTGGTGATGCTGGCGCTGCTGGTGACCATTGCGCTCAACGTATTGCTCTTCACGGTGATACCCAAGGGGTTCTTCCCGCAGGAGGATACCGGCCTCATCACCGGCGGCATCGTCGCGGACCAGAGCATTTCCTTCCAGCACATGCGCGAGAAGCTTTTGCAGCTGATGGATATCGTCCGGGCGGATCCGGCCGTCGAAAGCGTCGCCGGCTATACCGGACAGGGCAGCGGCGGCGGCGGCGGCACGACCAATACCGGCTCGGTGTACGTGCTCTTGAAGCCGCTCAAGGTGCGCAAGATTTCCTCGGACGAGGTGATCGCGCGGCTGCGGGGCAAACTCTCGCAGGTGGCAGGCGGGCGGCTGTTCCTGCAGACCGTACAGGATATTCGCATCGGTGCGCGGCAGTCGAATGCGGAGTATCAGTTCACTCTACAGGCCGATAAGACCGCGGATCTCGCCGAATGGGGACCGAAGCTGGTCACGGCGTTGCAGAATAGTCCGGTGGTCGCCGACGTCAATTCGGACCAGCAGCCAAAGGGTCTCGCCACCGTCATGGACTACGATCGCAGCACCGCGGCGCGCCTCGGTGTCACGGTAGCGGAGATGGACAGCACCTTGTACGACGCCTTCGGGCAGCGTCAGGTCTCGACGATTTACAACGCGCTCAACCAGTACCACGTGGTGATGGAAGTCGCACCCAGATATTGGCAGAGCCCTGAGGAGCTCAAGGATATCTATGTCAGCACCGCGGGCGGTGTCGCGACCGGAACGCAGTCGAGCAATTTGCTGACCGCGAGCACAGCGTCCACGGCAGCCGCCGCACAACCCACCGCCGGCCACCCGAATGCCACCCTGTCGAGCACCGCGGGCGGCGCCAGCAGCTCGGTGCAAAACGCGCTCACCAATGCCATTGCCAACACCGGTCGCGGCTCGGCATCGAGCGGCGCGGCGGTGAGCGCCAGCGTCGAGACCATGGTGCCATTGGCTGCGGTGAGCCATTACTCGGCGGGCACGACCCGCCTTACGGTCAATCATCAAGGACTGTTCGCGGCGACGACGATATCCTTCAACTTGCAGCCGGGCATGTCGTTGAGCGATGCCACCAAGGCGGTGGCCGACGCCATGTCGGCGATCCATTTGCCGACCTCCATCCACGGAGTTTTCGCCGGCACCGCCGGCACTTTCCAGTCGTCGCTGGCGAACGAGCCGTTGTTGATCGCCGCGGCGTTGCTGGCGGTGTATATCGTGCTCGGTGTGCTTTACGAGAGCTACGTGCATCCGATCACCATCATTTCGACGCTGCCGTCGGCGGGCGTCGGCGCGGTGCTGGCGTTGATGGTGTGGCACGCGGAGTTCAGCATCATCGCGCTGATCGGCGTGATCTTGTTGATCGGCATCGTCAAGAAGAATGCCATCATGATGATCGATTTCGCCATCCACGCAGAGCGCACCCTGGGGCTCGCGCCGCGGGAGGCGATAACCCAAGCCTGCGTGCTGCGCTTTCGCCCGATCATGATGACCACCCTCGCGGCGCTGCTCGGCGCCGTGCCGCTCGCCATCAGTTATGGCAACGGCGCGGAGCTGCGTACGCCGCTCGGCATTTCCATCGTTGGAGGTCTCTTGGTGAGTCAGGTGTTGACGCTGTACACGACGCCGGTGCTGTACGTTTATCTCGACCGTCTGCAGACCTGGGCGAAGAGTCACTGGCCGAGTGCCTGGCTCGACGGCGGCGTGAGCGAGGCGTAGTCCATGAAGAGTCACATTCTCGCGGCGGCGCTGCTGCTGTCGGGCTGCGCGGTCGGCCCTAATTATCACCGCCCGGATGCGCCGGTCCCCGAAGCCTACGAGGAGTTGGCGCCCGGCACGCCGCTCTGGAAGCCGAGTAATCCCCAGGACGGGCTGACGCGCGGCGCGTGGTGGGTGATATTCAATGATGCCGAACTCGATCAACTGGAAGTTCAGGTAAACATCTCCAATCAGACGGTCAAGCAGTACGAGGCCGAGTACCGGCAGGCCGTGGCGCAGGTCAAGGAGGCCGAGGCGCAACTCTATCCCACCGTCTCCGCAAGCTTCGGCGCACAACGCGGTGGCGGCGGCGGCGGTACGGCGGCCGTCGCGAGCACGGTGGGCAGCGGCGCCGGCGGCACGACGCATACCAATTTCACGCTGGAACCGAACGTATCGTGGACACCCGATATCTGGGGCGTGGTCCGCCGCACCATCGAAAGCCGCAAGGCGAGCATGCAATTCAGCGCCGCCGAACTCGCCAATGCACAGTTGTCGGCGCAGGCCACACTGGCAGCCGACTATTTCGATCTGCGCGCCACCGATTCGCTGAAAACGCTGCTCTTGCAACAGGTTGAGTTGGACGAGCGAGCGCTCGAAATAACCCGTAATCAGTTCACCGGTGGCACCATCGACAATTCGTCGCTTGCCGCGGCGCAGGCGTCGCTCGCGGCTGCGCGCGCCCAACTTGCGGCGGTCGAGCAGACGCGCGGTACCTACGAACATGCCATTGCCATGCTCACCGGGCATCTGCCGTCCGAGACTCGTATTGCGGTGGCGCCATTGACGACTGCCGTGCCCGAGGTGCCGGTGACCATTCCTTCCAATCTATTGGAGCGCAACCCGGGCGTCGCCGCCGCCGAACGCGAGATGCAGCAAGAGAGCGCGCTCATCGGTGTGGCGATCGGCGCGTACTTTCCGACCATCAGCCTGACCGCTCTCGGCGGCTATGCCGGCAATCCCTTGAGTTCGCTGGTGCGGCTCGGCAACCGTATTTGGTCGGTCGGCGGCACCGCCTCGGACACGCTGTTCCAAGGCGGTGAGCAAGTCGCCGCCGTGACGCTGGCACGCGAGAATTACAATCAATACGTGGCGAACTATCGGCAGACGGTATTGACCACGTTTCAGTCGGTGGAAGACCAATTGCTGGCGCTGCGAGTATTGCAGCAGGAAGCGCAGTTCCAGGCTGAAGCGGTCACATCCGCTCAAAAGGCGGCCGATGTCGCGCTCAATCAGTACAACGCCGGCACCATCCCCTATACGACCGTGATCGTCGATATCCAGGCGCTGGTGGCCGACCAGCAGCAGTTGCTCACCATCCGGCAGAATCAACTGATCGCGGTGGTGACATTGATCGAGGACTTGGGCGGTGGCTGGGAGAGCTCACGGCTGCCCTGATAGCGCGCCGTACCCTGATAGCGCGCCGTACCCCGATAGCTCGCGCCACCCTGGATGACAACCCGGCGAGGATCGCTTAAAGTCTCCAGCGAGTAGATCGAAAAAGAATCAATAATGGTCACGGTCAATTCCTATCCACTGGCGGTCGGCATGTGTGTGATCACCATGCTCTGCTGGGGTTCGTGGGCGAACACCCAGAAGCTGGCGACGCAGGAGTGGCGCTTTCAGCTGTTTTACTGGGACTATGCCATCGGCGTGTTCCTGCTCGCGCTGCTGTTGGCCTTCACGTTGGGTAGCAGCGGTGATGCCGGACGGGGTTTCCTCGTCGATCTGTGGCAGGCCGACACCGCCGCGCTGGGCGGAGCCTTTCTGGGTGGGGTCATTTTCAATCTGTCGAACATCTTGCTGGTGGCCGCCATCGACATCGCCGGCATGTCGGTGGCCTTTCCGGTGGGCGTGGGTCTTGCACTGGTGCTCGGCGTCATCACGACCTACGTGGCCAAGCCTGAGGGTAATGTTCCGATGCTGGCCTTGGGCGTGGGCTGTGTCATGGGAGCGATCGTGCTGGATGCCTTCGCCTACCAACGCATGGCGGCCGCGGCGCAGAAGACTCCGGTCAAGGGCATCGTGCTGTCGGTGGTGGCCGGCATCTTGATGGGCGGTTTTTACAGTTTTGTCGCCCAGTCCATGGGCGCGCAGCGCGGCCACTTGAGTCCGTACACCGCCATCGTGTTATTCAGCGCCGGCGTGCTCGTATCGAATCTGCTCTGGAACAGCGTGGCGATGGCGCGACCTTTCAACGGGCCACCGGTGAGCTATCGCGACTATGTCCGCAAGGGCACACCGCGGCTGCACCTCATCGGGATCATGGGTGGCATGATCTGGAATCTCGGCATGAGTTTCAGCATCATCGCCAGCACCGCGGCGGGTCCTGCTTTGTCCTACGGCCTCGGCCAGGGTGCGACCATGGTCGGGGCATTTTGGGGCGTGTTCATCTGGAAGGAATTCAAGGGTGCGCCGGCGGGTACGGGGCGGCTCCTCACCGCGATGTTCGCTCTCTACGTCGTCGGCTTGGGCGTGTTGATCGGTTCCCGTTGACCGCGCCACGCGAAAGTCCAATGCGCCAATCCCGGATCGTCGTCGTCGGTAGTTCGAACACGGATATGGTGATCCACGGGTCACGGTTGCCGCGTCCCGGTGAGACCTTGATCGGCGGTCGATTTCTGACCGCGGCGGGAGGCAAGGGGGCGAACCAGGCGGTGGGCGCGGCCCGGGCGGGCGGCAAGGTGTCATTCATCGGGCGGGTCGGCAACGATGTGTTCGGCAAGGCGGCGCTTGCGGGCCTGCGCGCCGCGGGCATCGACGTACGCGGTGTGCGGCGCGATCCGGTCGCACCGTCCGGCGTGGCGCTCATCATGGTGGCCAAGGACGGCGAGAACAGTATTGCAGTCGCCAGTGGCGCCAATGCCAGGTTGACGGTCGCGGATATTCAACGCTGCGCTGCGGTTATCCGGAGGGCTGCGGTGCTGGTGATGCAACTGGAAACGCCGCTGGTCACCGTGGCGGCCGCAGCCACACTCGCCAGCCGCGCGGGTGTGCACGTGATCTTGAATCCGGCGCCGGCTCGCGAGCTGTCCGCGGCTCTGCTGAAGAGGATCTCCATTCTCACGCCGAATGAAACTGAAGCGGAGATTCTCACGGGTATCAACGTGACCGATGATGTGGCAGCGGCTCGCGCTGCCGCAAAGCTGCGCGCGCGGGGGGTGCAAAACGTGATTATCACCTTGGGTGCTCGCGGCGCATTCGTCGTCGATGCCTCCGGCGAGAGGTTGGTGCGCGGTTTCAAAGTGAAGGCGGTCGATACCACCGCTGCGGGTGATATGTTCAATGGCGCGCTGGCGGTCTCCCTTGCCGAGGGCAAGCCGCTTGGTCATGCGGTGCGATTCGCCAGTGCGGCCGCGGCGCTGTCGGTGACTTGTGCGGGCGCACAACCTTCGGCGCCGTCGCGCTCGCGTATCGATGCAATGCTCGCAAGGCACGCTACCCGCTAAAACTCGGCAGCGATCTCTTTCAGCAGCCCGGTGACGTAGCCGGCAAAGGATCGCCACACCTCGACATGAAAAACCGTCTCTGCGGTTCGCCACAGCAAAATATCCGCTTTTGCGAACACGGTGCGGGTGCACATGCCGACCGGAAATGCGCGAAGGTCCAAGTCCAGAGGGCAGGCGCCATTCAAAATGTTCGCGGCGTGGGGGCCCGAAATTTCGAATGCAAATTGCCGGTGACTGACATCGACCAACGCATGCGGAATGTCGGCCAATGCCTGTTCGAGGGCATTGAATGTACCGGTCTCGCCGCTGCTGCCGTCGACGTTGCGCGAGTCCAGCAACAGGTATTCGTCCGGTCCCAGCCACAGGGTCGCGCGCGAGCCGTTGACCAGGGCTCGACAGGCGGTCGTGGAGAAGCCCGTACCCCAGACGGCTGCCGCCGCCGCCTGGGCCGCGGCACCGCCGCAGAAACTAAGACGCAATGCCGGTGGAAGTGGCGTCAGCCATTCCGCGGTGGGTAGTGTGGGCGGTCGTCGGCTCGCGAGCTCAACCATTGATGCGCGCTCCGGAGGGGTCATAGAACACCGGTGCGGTGACTTCGACCTCGACGTCGCCATCTGGCATGGGGACGTAGAGCGTCTGGCCGAGCTTCTGTCGCCCGCCCGCCACCAAGGCAAGCGCGATCGGATACCCGAGCACGGCGCTGTGGTACGAGGAGGTGACGTGGCCGATGAGTTCCATGGGCGGCGCCTGGCCCGGCTTGGCCGCCACCTGGGCGCCTTCTTCGAGTACCTGACCGTTGCGGGTACGCAGACCGACCAGCTGCTTGCGGTTCGGTGCCTTCATCGAGGCCCTCTCGAGCGAGCGCTTACCGATGAAGTCCGGCTTGGATTTGCCGATGGCCCAGGCAAGACCCGCATCGTCGGGGGTCACCGTGCCGTCGGTATCCTGACCGACGATGATGTAGCCCTTCTCGGCGCGCAGCACGTGCATGGACTCGGTGCCGTATTCGACCATGCCATGCGCTTGGCCCGCGGCATGGATGGCCTCCCAGACCGCCGCGCCGTAGTCGGCCGGCACGTTGACCTCGAAGCCGAGTTCGCCCGTGAAGCTCACCCGAAACAGCACCATCGGCACTGCGCAAATGCGGCCGTGCGCGATGCTCATGTGCGGCATGGCCGCGGCACTCAAATCGATGCCTTCGACCAGCGGCTCGAGCACCTTGCGCGCCTTCGGTCCCTGCACGGCGATCACCGCCCATTGCTCGGTGGTCGAGGTCAGCCAGACTTTGAGATCCGGCCATTCGGTTTGCCGATAGTCTTCCATCAGGGCGAGGACTCGCGGCGCACCGCCGGTGGTCGTGGTCACGTGGAATCGGTCGGGGGCAAGGCGAGCCACCACACCGTCGTCATAGATGAAGCCGTCGTCGCGGCAGAGAATGCCATACCGCGATCGCCCGACGGCCAGACCAGTCCAGCTGTTGACGTACAGCCGGTTCATGAACTCGGCCGCATCGGCGCCCACCACTTCGATCTTGCCGAGAGTGGATGCATCGAAGATGCCGCAGCCCTCGCGCACGGCGCGGCATTCGCGGGCGACCGCCGCATGCATGTCCTCGCCGGCCCGGGGAAAGTACCGGGCGCGCTTCCAGAAACCCACGTTCTCGAACACCGCGCCGCGTGCCGCCGCCCACTCGTGGGTGGGCGTGGTGCGCACGGGATCGAACAAATCGCCGCGCGACGTGCCGGCGAAGGCGCCGAAACTCACCGGCGTATAAGGCATTCGAAACGTGGTGTGACCCACGCGCGGCAGCGGCACGTCCAACTTTTGCGCGACGATCGCCATGGCATTGAGATTCGAGGTTTTGCCCTGGTCGGTCGCCATACCGGTGGTGGTGTAGCGCTTCACGTGTTCGATGGATATGAACCCCTCGCGCGTCGCGAGCGCCAGGTCCTTGGTGGTCACATCGTTCTGCCAATCGACGAAGGCCTTTTCCTTGGACGGTGCGTCCGCCACCGGCAAGGCACCGAGATAGCCTTCGACGCTGCGGGTCGGCGCATCGACGGTGAACTGACGCGGCGCCGGAGCGGCCGCCGTCGAGCCGGCCGGGCCGACCGACGGCCCAGCCGCCGCCCCGGCCGCCGCGCCATCGCTCAGGGCTTCCGCCAGTCCGAAAACGCCTCGGCAGGCACCGGCCGAGCGGACGTTCTCTGCGCTCTCGCCGGGGACGAAGGCTTTGAGATCATCATTCCAGATGAGCTTGCCCCGGGATTGCGAGAAGAGGTGCACGCTGGGTGTGAATCCGCCGGACATCAGCACGGCATCGCAGGGAATGGTCTCGAGCGTTCGCACGCTCCCTGATGAACTCTGACCGAGAGTGATGCGGTCGACGCGTAGGTCGCCGCCCGTGCCCAAGACCGTGGCGGCATCAATGACGGTGAGACCGGCCCGGCGAGCGGCATCGACGAGCGTTCCCGCGGGGGTTCGCCGCACATCGGCGATGGCCGCCACGGTGACCCCGGCCGCTTTGAGTTCCAAGGCCGTCTGATAGGCGGAGTCCGACGCGGTGACCACGACCACGCGGGAGCCGATTTTGACGCCGTAACGATTCAGATAGGTCTGCGCGGCGCCGGCCAACATGATTCCCGGACGGTCATTACCCGGAAACACCAGCGGGCGCTCGATCGCGCCGGCCGCGAGGATCACCTCGCCGGCGCGCACCTGCCACAGGCGTTCGCGCGGCTGGTTGGGCGCAGGCGCGCTCTCGTGGTCGGTCAGTCGCTCCTGCAGTCCTATGAAATTGTGCGGGAAATAACCGAAAGCGGTGGTCCGCGGCAGCAGCGTGACCCCCTTCGCGGCAAGCTCGGCGGTGCTCTGTGCCACCCAGTCGACCGCCGCGCGACCGTCGATGCTAGCCGCAGGATCGCCCAGAAGGCTGCCGCCGAATTCAGCTGATTCGTCGCACAGCATCACCCGCAGCCCACGGTCGGCGGCGGCAAGGGCCGCAGCAATCCCGGCAGGCCCCGCGCCCACCACCAGTACATCGCAATGCGCATAGCGCTGTGCATAGCGATCCGGATCGGGCAATGTCGGCGACTCGCCGAGGCCGGCCGCGCGGCGGATGATGGGCTCATAAAACGCTTTCCAGGCCTTTTGCGGCCACATGAAGGTTTTGTAGTAGAACCCCGCCGGGAAGAACCGCCCGAGCACGTCGTTCACGCGCCCGAGATCATTCTCGAGACTCGGCCAGCGATTCTGACTCGTCGCGACCAAGCCCTCGTACAACTCGACCCGCGTGGCGCTCAAATTGGAGGTGGTGCGCGCCGTATCACGACTCACGGTGACCAGCGCGTTCGGCTCCTCGGCGCCGGCACCCAAGATGCCGCGCGGGCGATGGTACTTGAATGATCGACCGACGAGATGCACGCCGTTGGCGAGCAGGGCGGAGGCGAGGGTGTCGCCGGCGAAGCCCGTGTAAGCCTTCCCGTCGAAGGTGAAGCGCACCGGTCGGGAGCGATCGAGGCGGCCGCCGGTTGCCGTGCGACCGACCGACGAGGGGAGGGCACCGGACGGTGCGTTGCTGCCTGCGGCGGTGCGCAGATCTTTCGCCGGGATCGCGCTCATGGGGTGCGCTCCGGCTGGGTTTCTCCGGCCTTGTAGAAGGCGAGAAAATGGTCGGTCGTGGTGTCGCGGACCGCATTGAAGAAGCGTCCGCAGCCGTGGGAGTGCCGCCAGCGCTCGGCGTAAACACCCTTGGTGTTGGTGCGCATATAGAGAAAATCCGTCCATGCCTGATCGTCGACTTGGGCGGGTTGGGCGGCGCGGGTCAAATGCGCCTGGCCGCCGTAGGTGAATTCAATTTCCGGGCGCTTGCCGCAGAAGGGACAGTCAATTACCAGCATGGCGATACTCTTCGAACTAGGCTTCAGTGAGCCACGGCGGCAGCCGCGGCCTCGTCAATCAAATAACCGTCGCGAAACCGCTCGATGGTGAACGGCGCATTGATGCGATGGGGTTCATCGTGGGCGATGGTCCAGGCGAACACATGGGCCGAGCCCGGCGTGGCCTTGAATCCACCGGTACCCCAGCCGCAATTGACATACAGGCCCTTGACCGGGGTCTTCGCGATGATGGGCGAGCGGTCCGGCGTCACATCGACGATGCCGCCCCAATTGCGCAGCATGCGCATGCGGCGGAAGTTGGGGAACAATTCGCAGATGGCGTCGAGCGTGTGATTGTTGATGTGCAGCGCGCCGCGTTGGGTGTACGAGGTGTAGGCATCGGTGCCCGCGCCGATCACGAGTTCACCCTTGTCGGATTGGCTGATGTACGCGTGAATGGTGTTCGACATGACCACGCAGGGAAAAATCGGTTTGACGGGCTCGGATACCAACGCCTGCAACGGGTAGCTCTCGAGCGGCACCCGCACGCCCGCCATTGCCATGACCACGCTGGTATTGCCGGCCGCCGACACGCCGATCTTGGAAGTGCGGATGTCCCCACGGGTGGTTTTCAGCCCCGACACCGCGCCGCTCGAGTCGCGGTCGATGGCGGTGACTTCACAATTCTCGATGATGTCGACGCCGAGTTCGTCGGCGGCGCGGGCGTAGCCCCAGGCAACGGCATCGTGCCGTGCCGTACCGCCGCGGCGCTGCAAGGCGGCGCCCAGCACGGGATAGCGGATGTTGTCACTGATGTTGAGCAGCGGGCAGAACTCCTTCGCCTCCTCCGGTTCCAGCCATTCGTTGTCGACGCCATTGCAGCGATTCGCATGGATATGCCGCTTGGCGACCTGGATGTCGTGCACGGTGTGCGCGAGCATCATGACGCCGCGCGGCGAGAACATGACGTTGTAGTTGAGCACCTGCGAGAGACTTTCCCACATGTTCAACGAATGGTTGTAGAGGGCCGCGCTTTCGTTGAAAAGGTAATTGGAACGGATGATGGTGGTGTTGCGCCCGGTGTTGCCGCCGCCCACCCAGCCCTTCTCGAGCACGGCAATGTTGGTCAGACCATGCTCTGCGGCGAGATAGTAGGCCGCACCCAGTCCATGGCCGCCGCCGCCGACGATCACTGCATCATAGGCGGGCTTGGGTTCGGCCTTACGCCACTGCTGCTGCCAGTCGACATGGCCGGACAAGCCGCGACGGATCAAGGCCATTGCAGAGAATGATTGCCGCTTCATGCTCGAAGATCCTTGTTCTGCGGATCGTAGGGCGAGTCGACGAGCACCGTGATGCGCTTCGTTTCGCCGAGGATCTGGATTTGTAGTTCGCTGCCGACGGCCGCGAAGTCAGGTTTTACGTAGCCTAATCCCAAACTCTTGCCGAGGGTGGCGCCGTAGTATCCGGCCGTGGCGCGGCCCACGAGGTTGCCCTTGGTGTCGAACAGCGGTTCGTTGCCCAGCGGGTCGGCATCGGTGACGCCGTGGACCTCGAAGGTGATGAAGCGATGCGGTACGCCGTTCTTGAGTTGCCGTTCAAGCGCCTCTTTGCCGATGAAGGGCCCTTTGTTCAAGCGGACGAAACGATCGAGTCCGGCCTCGTACGGGGTGTAGTCCGGGCTCAAGTCCGTGCCCCACATGCGATAGGACTTCTCGAGGCGCAGAGACTCCATGGCGCGCATCCCGGCCATGGCGATGCCGTATTCTCCGCCCGCCTCGAAGATCGCATCGAACAGGTGATGCGCATACTCGATCGGGAAGTGTAATTCCCACCCGAGGGCACCCACAAAGTTGACGCGCAGCAGGTAGACGTCGACTGCCAAACCCACCTCGGCCACCTGGCCGGTGAGCCAGGGGAACGCCGCGTTGTCCAGGGGCAGGTCGGTGAGTTTTGCGAGCACGTCGCGGGCGCGGGGGCCGGCGACGACGAAACAGCCGCGGCTCATCGTGATGTTGCGCAAGCTCACGCCTGAACTCGGCAGATGCTGTTGCAGATAATCGCTGTCGTAGCGTTCGGCGGCGCCGGCACTGACGACGTAATAATGCTCGTCGGCGATCTTGGTGATGGTGAATTCGGAGCGAATCCCGCCGCGACGCGTGAGTGCGTGGCACAGCGCGATGCGACCGATCTTCGAAGGTACCTTGTTGGCGACCAGGCTGTCGAGCCAGGCCTCCGCACCGGGGCCCGTCACTTCGTGCTTGGTGAACGGGGTCAGATCGATGACACCCACATGCTGGCGAAGGTGTCGGGCCTCGTTGCCGACGTGCTCGAAATAATTCGAGCGCCGGAAGCTCCATTTGTCCACCGCCGGCACGCCGGGCGGTGCAAACCAATTCGCCCGTTCCCAGCCATAGCGCTGGCCGAAAACCGCGCCCAGTCGCTGCAATTTGTCATAAATCGGGCTGGTCTTCGCCGGCCGCGCATCGGCGCGTTCCTCGTCCGGGTAATGGATGACGAAGACATTGCGGTAGGTTTCCTCGTTTTTCTGCACCACGTAGCGCTTGCTGGTGTACGGGCCGTAGCGGCGCGGATCCACCGCCATCATGTCGATGCCGGGCTCACCCTCGACGATCCACTCCGCCAGTTGCCAGCCCGAACCGCCGGCGGCGGTAATGCCGAAGCTATGGCCTTCGTTCAACCACAGGTTCCGCGCGCCCCACGCCGGACCCACCAGCGGGCTGCCGTCGGGCGTGTAGGCGATCGGTCCGTTGACGATATCCTTGATGCCGCAGTTGGCCAGCGACGGCACTCGCCTTTGTGCAGCTTCGACATGCGGCAGCAGTCGTTCCAAATCGCCCTCGAACAGACTCTTGCCGAACCAGTCGGGGACGCCATCCGCGAAACGCGCCGGCGCTCCCGCCTCGTAGGGTCCCAAGATCCAGCCCATGCGCTCCTCGCGCAGATAATAAGATTGATCGGATTCGCGCAACACCGCGAGCTCGCGACCGCCCTGTTGACGGTAGGCCTTCAACTCGGGCGATTCGTCGTAAACGATGTATTGATGCTCGACCGGAATCGACGGCACATTGATCCCGAACAATCGGCCGGTTTGACGGGCATAGTTGCCGGTGGCGCAAACCACGTGCTCGGCGACGATGTCGCCCTTGGTGGTGGTCAGATGCCATTCGCC
>Ga0116226_10000403_pt1 | contig 36421 bp, 34 predicted proteins | sample S1TSphfallax_FD_89692 | JGI IMG/M metagenome (GOLD analysis project Ga0116226, IMG submission 89692) | Host-associated microbial communities from peat moss isolated from Minnesota, USA - S1T2_Fa - Sphagnum fallax MG | ecosystem: Host-associated > Plants > Peat moss > Unclassified | place: USA...
CCCACCTGACCCACCTGACCACGAGATGAAGCGACCTCGACGGACCCTGATTTTGGCGTGCGTGCTCTGCCTGTGCGCCCTCGGCGTCCTGCCGGGCGCGGTTCGGCGGAGCAGCGCGGAGCCGGACGCCCAGTCGACTGAGGCCAAGGCCCGGCTCGAGGAGATCCGCGCGCGAATCGCCACGGTGACCCATCGATTGGCGGAGCAACTCAAGGAGCGAGATGCGCTGCTCGCGAAGCTCCGTGCGGCTGACCTCGATATGACCGCGAAACGCCAGACGCTCGACGCGCTGCGCGCCGCGGCAGGCGCCGCGGTGCGGCGCCGGACACAACTGCTGGCCGACGCAGAGCGTAATCGGCAGGCGCTGACGTTGGCGCGGGACAACCTCGCCGCGCTGGCGCGGGCCGCCTTCCTCATGGGTCCGCAGGAGAGGATCAAACTCCTGTTGAACCAGGACGACCCCGCCAGCGCCGGGCGAATGGCCGCTTATTACGGCTATTTCGCGCGTGCCCGGCGGGAGACCCTCGAGACTGTGCAGGAGCGTCTCGCTCGCTCGCAGGAAATGCTCGTCGCGATCGATGCGAATGACGCGAAGCTCCAGGCATTGCAGATGGATGCGGCCCGTGAGCTCGCTCTTGTCGAACGCGCCCGTGGTGTGCGTCTGGCGGCGCTGTCCGCGGTGAGCCGTGATCTGCGCAGCGGCACCGATGAACTGTCCCAATTGAAGCGCGAGGAAGCCGCTGAGGAAGCCCTGCTTGCCGACCTCGCCCGTGTGATCCAAGAGTTTCCGGTGGATTCAGGGCGGAGCTTTGCCGATTTGCGGGGCCAACTCCCCTGGCCGGTTGAAGGGCGGCTCAAGGTCCGTTTTCAGCAGCCCAAGGTGAAATCCGGTGTGTCCGGCCCGCGCTGGAATGGTGTGCTGATCGAGGCCGAGCGGGGCGCCAAAGTGCGGGCGCCGTGCGCCGGGCGCGTGGTGTATGCCGATTGGCTGCAAGGCTTGGGACTGCTGCTCATCATCAGTCACAGCGGCAACTACATGACGCTATACGGACATGCAGAGGTACTCTACAAAGCCGTGGGCGATTGGGTCGCCGCCGGTGACGTGATCGCTGCGCTCGCTGATTCCGGCACCGCCGCTCCACAGCTCTATTTCGAAATTCGCGACGGCCGGACGCCGCGGGATCCTATGTTCTGGCTCAAGCCGTCACATTGAGGACGTGAAGTCGAAACTGGCGGCGGCCGGCCGCCGCACGTATGCTGATCGCGCAATGTCAAACGCGCGCGCGCTCTTATCGATGGTGATGGCCGTAGGGATCGGCATGGGGCTGGTGCCGGGCGCCGGTGTCGCCGCAGACGCCACGGCGGCGCAGACCGCGGCCGGGACTGCGACGCCGGATCTCGGCAGCGACCTGCCTTGGGACGATGCCCGCAGGCTCGCCGAAGTGCTCGACCGTGTCGAACGCGACTATGTGAATCCGGTTGATGATCATCAATTGCTGCGGGCGGCAATCCGCGGCATGGTTTCATCGCTTGATCCCTATTCGGCCTACCTCGACAAGGACGAATACGATGAGATCAAGATCTCGAGTTCGGGCGAATACTCCGGAGTGGGCATCGAGGTATCCATGGAGGACGACCAAGTGGTCGTGATAACACCCCTCGACGGGTCGCCGGCGGCGGCGGCGGGAATTCGCTCCGGGGATGTCATCGCTTCCATTGATGGCGTACCCGTCAACACGACCAACTTGGGCGATACCATCGGGCGAATGCGCGGCAAGGAAGGGACGTCGATCCGTATCGGCATTTTGCGGCAGGGCAGCACCGAGCCGCTGCAAGTGACCGTCAAGCGCGGGCGAGTTGAATTGCGCAGCGTCCGCGCTGATTTGCCCGAGTCGGGTTTTGGTTATCTGCGAATTGCCGAATTCAGCGAAACCACTGGCGAGGACACGATGGCCGCTCTGCGTGATCTGCGCAAACGCAACGGCGGCCCGCTCAAGGGGTTGGTGCTCGATCTGCGCAACAATCCAGGCGGTGTGCTCGAAGCCGCGGTTGCCGTGGCCGATGCGTTCCTGGATGGCGGCTTGATCGTCAGCGCGCGCGGTCGCACGCCCGAGTCAAAATTCGCGATGAGTGCCACGCCGGGCGACGAATTGAACGGCGCGCCGATCGTCGTGCTGGTCAACGGCGGCTCCGCGTCAGCGTCTGAAATCGTCGCCGGCGCCCTCAAGGATCATCATCGCGCCACCTTGATGGGCCGCACCACCTTCGGCAAAGGTTCAGTGCAGACCGTCATGCCATTGACCGGTGACCGGGCGATCAAACTCACCACGTCGCTTTATTACACGCCCTCCGGCGTCTCGATCAACCACCGCGGCATCGATCCGGACGTCGAGCTCGCGCGTGATCCGGCGACCCCTGCCACCCCGCCGCTGCCGGACGCGCCGCTCGAGGAGCGCGATGCCGACGTAAAACGCGCCATTCAAGAACTCAAAGTGCTGAAGGCCACCGGTGCGGGCGCGATGACGGCGGCACTGCCGCAGCACTGAGCGATGAAGAGCGCGCGCTCCATCGAGGTGCTATGCGTCGCTCTGGCGGCCTTGGTGCTGGTTTTGTCGCGCCCGTTGACGCTGGCGCTGTGGCCGGTCGCGTTGCTGCTGTTGACCTACTCCGCTGCCATCGTCGCGTTTCACGACCGTCGCATCCTGCCGCGCCGGCCGTTGGCGAAAGTGCAGCTCGAGGCCTGGAGCATGCTCTGCTTCATCACTGCGGTGCTTTGGTTCACCGGGAAGACGTTGAGTCCGCTACAGAACCTGTATCTGCTGCCGCTCATCCTCTCCGCCCTCACCCTGGGACGCGCGGTCACATTGCTGCAGGTCGCCGTCATCGCCTGTTGTCATCTGGCGCTGGCGGCGGCGACGCCCGCTCTCGATGTGATGTCGCTCGACTACGCGGCGCGGGCCATCGGCCAGTTGGTGCCCTTGCTGCTGGTTGCCTACTTGACGACCACGTTGTCGGCGGACATCACCGAAGCCCGTGAACATATCGAGACGCTGGCGCAGAACGACGCCTTGACCGGCCTTTTTAATGCGCGAATGTTCAAGGAGGTGTGGGCGCGGGAACACGCCGCATGCGCTAGGAGTCAGGGTGTTTACGCGTTGCTGATGATCGACCTGGATCGCTTGCAGGACATCAACGATGACTTTGGGCACGACGGCGGCAACAGCGCCCTCCAGTTGGTGGCGGAATGCCTGCGGCGGAGCATTCGCGGGACCGATACCGCCGGCCGTTTGGGTGGTGATGAATTTGCCGTGTTGTTGCCCGGCGCATCGTCCGAGGTTGCGGAAGCAGTCATCAAGCGTGTGCGCCACAACGTCTACAAGACCACGCTCGACCTACGCTCGCGGATGATCCGCTGCAGCGTCAGTATCGGCGTCGTCAACTACCCGAAGGACGGCGCCGAAATGCAGGAACTCCTCAGCATCGCCGATCGAAATATGTATCGTGACAAGGAATTGCGGCGGCCGCCCACGGCGAAAGCGAAGGGCTGATTGGCCAACTCACTGGACTTTGTCGTGAAAAATGGCAAAGTTAGTTGCGCGTCACGGCGGTTTTGATCGGCGTGTGCTTAAGTCCGACTTGCCTTAATCCAGACGACTTGCCTTAATCCAGATCGAGAATGAGCAATGGGATCCATGAATCGTATACGCGCTTCCGTCCTGGCCGTATTGACCGGGGCGATGGCCTTCACCAGCATGACGGCGGCGGCCAAGCCGGCGTTCTTTCCAAAGTTGAAGTCGAGTTCGGTGTTGGTCGTCGACCAGAGCGACTCCTCCATTCTCTATTCGCGCCGCGCCGATGTGGCGGCGCCGATTGCCTCCATCACCAAACTGATGACGTCCTTGGTCGTGCTCGATGCGAAGCAGCCCCTCGATCAGCCGATCACCATCACTGAGGCGGAAACCGATCTGCCGCGTGGCGGCTTCTCCCGACTCAGCGTCGGCACGGTATTGACGCGCGGCGATCTGATGCATTTGGCGCTGATGTCCTCGGAGAACCGGGCTGCGCACGCGCTCGGTGTCAACTATCCCGGGGGACTTACGGCGCTGGTCAGGGCCATGAACGCGAAGGCCGCGGCATTGGGCATGACCACCGCGCATTTCGTCGATCCGACCGGGTTGTCGAGCGACAATGTGGCGAGCCCCGAGGATCTTTCCAAACTCGTCATTGCCGCCTCGCGCAACGCCCATATCCGGGAGTTTTCCACCGACCCGAGCTATACGGTGCGGGTGCGCCACCATCTGGTCGAGTTTCACAACACCGATAATCTGGTCAAGAATCCGGCCTGGAACATCATCGTCCAGAAGACCGGTTACATCACGGAAGCCGGAAAATGCCTGGTTCTCGAGGCCGTCATTCAGGGTCGCAACGTGGTGATCGTGCTGCTCGATTCAGCCGGCCGCCTGACCCGCGTAGCCGATGCCATGCGTGTCAAGAGTTGGATGGAAGCCTCGGCGCCGCACACGATGCAGGTATCGATGCGTTAAGGCCTGACCGCCTGCAACACGGCGCCGACTAGACCGCCGGCCACCAGCAGCCACGACGGTAACGCGCTCAAGCCGTAGCCGGCCCCTCGCGCCGTGGGATTTCGTACATAGGCCGCCGCATAGAGTTCGCGGCCGAGCAGATAAATCACGCCGAGCACCGCCGCCGCCAACGGGTTGAAGTGGCGGCTGAACAGGTAAATCCCCGGAAGGAACACGACCAACATTTCGAGAGTGTTCTGCTGCACGCGGAAATGCCGTTCAAACACCTCGTTGCCGGTGGTTGCCGGCGCCTTGATCCCGTACTTCGCTCGCGCCATGCCCACCTTGAAGCCAAAAACGATGAATTGCAGAATTGCGAGCGCAGTCACGATATCGACATAAGCCATGAACGTTCCTTGCGTGATGTTAAATTCTCGAGATCACTCGCGCCCACTTTACTTCAGAATACCCGCCATGACGCAGAGTAGAAGATCGCCCCGCTCCGGCACCCGAGGCTATGCCCACTTGGTCGAAGTCGCCGTGCCGATGAGCCGGGTCTGGCTCGCGCTCACCGATCCTAAGCTGATCCGGGTGTGGTCGGGCCAGGAAGCGGAGGTTGATGCCCGCAAGGGCGGCTTGTACCGAATCGGCAGACGGCATGCCGGTGGACGCGAGGCGCACATCGACATTTTCGATATTAATCGGCGCTTGCGGCTGATTTATCTCAATGGCCCGGATGAACCTGAGAGTCAGAGCGCCATCGTCGATGATTTCTTGCTCGACGATCGCAGTGGAGGCGGCCTCACCTCATTGCGGGTGCTCGGTTCGGGTGTGTCCGAAGCGGCCGTCTGGGACAAGCCCTACATGCGTATGCGCATCACCTGGGAGCGCCAGTTGGCGCGGATCAAGGCTACGCTGGAAGCGCCACCGCCGGTGGTCAAGCCACCGCCGCCGCCCAAAGATCCGCCGCTGCCTGGCCTTGATTATTGAGCGGCGGCGACTTGAATTAACTCGAAGCCGCCGGAATAACTGGGTGCTGAGGAGGCGCGATGTCTGGCTTTTTAATGCGTGCGGCAATTGTTGCCATCGGACTCTGGGTTGCCACCCGGTGGGTGTCCGGTGTGGACATCGACACGCCGACCACGCTCCTGCTCGCCGGTGTCTTGCTCGGCATGGTCAACGCCATTCTCAAACCCATCGCCATCGTGCTCACGCTGCCCATGACCGTTGCCACGCTCGGCCTGTTCCTGCTGGTCATCAATGCCGGGATGGTGGCGCTGGTCGCCTGGATGCTGCCCGGCATGCATGTGGAGGGATTTTGGTCGGCATTGTGGACTGCCCTCGTCGTCAGCCTCGTGAGTATCGTCGGATCATGGTTCATCGGGCCCAAGCGTCGACTCGCAGTGGCTGCTCGGCGCCGTTGAATGCCGCCTCCGACTAGGAGCCGGCTTCGCGCTTCGCCTGCTCGGCATCTTCCCTCGCCCGCGCGGCGATTTTGTCCTTGAGCAAGAGTCCCGCCATGACGATGCCTATTTCATACAAGAGGTACATCGGCACGGCCATGGCGCTCTGCGACACCGCATCGGGCGGCGTCACGAAGGCCGCAAAAATGAAGATACCCAATAGAACGAACCCGCGGTTCTTGCGCAGCGTGGCAATGTTCACGAAGCCGGTCCACACCAACAAGACGGTTGCCACCGGCACTTCGAAGGCAGCACCAAAGGCGAGCAGCAGCACCATCACGAAATCCAGATAGCTGCCCATGTCGGTCATCATCTGCACGCCGTTCGGCGTGGTGGCGACGAAGAAACTCAGCATGACGGGAAAAACGGCGTAATAGGCAAAAGCGGCGCCCAGATAGAAGAGGATCACGCTGGAGACGAGCAACGGCACGGCCAGCTTCTTCTCGTGCTTGTACAGCCCGGGTGCGACGAAGGCCCATGCCTGGTAGAGAACGAAGGGCACGGCAATGCCGACGGCGAGCACCAGCGCCAGCTTGAAAGGCACGGTGAAGGGCGCGACCACACTGGTGGCGATAAGCGTGGCGCCGACCGGTAATTTGCGCTTCAACGGTTCGGCGACGAAGGTGAACAATTGGTTCATGTAGATCGCGCAGGGAATGAAGCAAATCCCCACCGCGAGCATCGCTTTCAGCAACCGATCCCGCAGCTCCAGCAGGTGCGATATCAGCGTCCCTTCGGCGAGCCCGCCGGGATCGCCCTCGGCCTCACTCATGGGGTGGATGAGAGGTCCCGCCGTCCGCCGAGGCTGACGACTCGAAAGGCATGGCGCTTACCGCGGGGGTCGCCGTGTGCGGTGCTGCGTCCGGTTCCACCGGTGCGGTCACAGCGGCGGGCATTGCGGCGGGCATTGCGGCGGGCATTGCGGCGGCCGGTGGCGTTGCCGGCGGCGCAGTCGGCGGTGCGGTCGGCAGACTCGGGCGTTGGTCGGGCGCATACAGCGGCGCCATTGCCTGGGGTGGCGGGTTGCGACTTGCCGCTGATCTGTTCTGTTCCTTCAGCAACTCATCGGCGCTCACTTCGCGCTCGAGCTGCTCTCCCAACTGTCGTGCCATGAGGCGGGCACGACCCATCCAGTTGCCCACCTGCCGCGCGACCTTGGGCAGCCGTTCCGGGCCCAAGACCACCAACGCGATGGCCGAGGTCAGCAGGATCTCGGAAAACCCAAAATCAAGCATGTACGTGTCAGACGGTCGACTTCGGTGGGGCCTTAACGTCCGCTTCGCGGGCAGGTGCCGCGCCGGGGGTGGTCACGCCAGGCGTCGCCACACTCGGGGTCACTACACCGCTGGCGGCGACATTCGAATCGAAATCGGCGTCGTGCCGCAGCTGTTTGGCGCGCTCCTCCGTTTCACCCTCGTTCATGGCTTGCTTGAAGCCCTTGACCGCCGCACCCAGATCGGTGCCGATGGACCTAAGACGTTTGGTGCCGAATATCACGAGCGCAATCAACAGGATCACTATCAGCATTTTTGAATCGAACATGTCGCTTCTCCGATTCCAGGTAGTCTTCGTTAGGGGTCTTGACGACAACGCGCCAGAATATGGCATGAATGATACGCCAAACCGAGTCTGACGTTGGCTCCAGCCGCCGCGTTGAGCGGTCGGTCCCACTTGCGGCCTCCGCCGCAGATCCGTTGAACGTGTCAGCTCTCGAGCCAAAAAGTCGCTGGCCCATCATTCACCAGCGACACTTTCATTGTTGAGCCGAAGCGCCCGCTTTCAACGGGGGTGTGCAACTGGCAGGCGGCCGAGAGGAATGCATCGAACAGGCGCTTGCCGAGTTCCGGCGGGGCGGCGGTGGAAAACCCCGGCCGCAGGCCATGGCGGGTGTCCGCAGCCAGCGTGAATTGCGGTACGACCAGGAGTTCTCCGTGGATCTGCTGCAAGGAAAGATTCATTCTGCCGCGATCGTCTTCGAAAATTCGATATTTGAGCAATTTCTCCAAGAGGGCGTGGGCGTTCGACTCGGTGTCTGTCGCCTGGACTCCCACGAACACCAGTAGGCCCCGACCGATGGCGGCACACCTTTCGCCGTTTACGACGACATTAGCGCTTTCGACGCGTTGCAGAAGCCCGATCATAGGATTTTAAACCATAATGCCGACAAATCTGCCGGCTTTATGAAATTAAAGGCCCACTTTTTCATAAAGTCTATTTGAGTGGGGAAACGTTATCGATATAAAGCTATTTCTTCCACAAAGTGGGTGTGAATAACACGAGCAAGGTGAAAATCTCCAGTCGACCGAGCAACATGGCGACAGAACACACCCAGGTTTGGAAGACCGTCAGGATTCCGTAGTTACCACCGGGACCCACCAGGCCGAGTCCCGGACCCGCGTTGTTGATGCAAGCGATGATTGCCGACAGCGACGTGAGGAAGTCGAGGCCGCTCGCGAGCTGCACGAAAATCAGGGTGACGATGCTCATGAAGTAGAGAAAAACGAAGGCGAGCACGGCGAAGACGACGCGGTTGGCGATGACATTGCCGCCCACCTTGAGGGGCCGGACCATGTTCGGATGTACCAGTTGGTTCAACTCCCGATGCGCCTGCTTGGCGAGAACCAAGGTGCGGATCATCTTGATGCCGCCACCGGTCGAGCCTGAACTCGCGACGATGCAGCTGAGAAACATCATCCACATGGGCGCGAAGATCGGCCATCGCGAATAGTCCTGCGTATGCAAGCCGCTGTCGGTGGCGATGGCCACCACGTTGAACAGCGATTCGCGCAGCGCCGAGGGATAATCCGGGTAGCTGCTTTTCACGGCCAAGAAGATCGAAATGCCGATGACACTGACCGCCAGCACGCTCAAGGTGGCCTTCGCTTCGGCGTCGCGGAAGTAGGCGGCCACTCCGCGCTGGCTGTAAGCGAGGAAGTGAGTGGCGAAATTCAACGCGGCGAGAATCTCGAATGCCGTCAGCACCAACTCGATGGCGACGGAATCGAAATGCCCGATGCTGGCGTCATAGGTGGAAAAGCCACCGAGCGACACCGCCGAGAAGCCGTGACAGACTGCATCGAACCAATCCATGCCGGCGAGTTTGAGACAGACGATGCAGGCGGCCGTCAGGCCGCCATACACCGCCCACAACAGCTTGGCCGTCTGACCGATGCGCGGGGTGAGTTTGCTGTCTTTCATCGGTCCCGGCATTTCCGCCCGGTAGATCTGCATGCCGCCGACGCCGAGCAGGGGCAGAATGGCAACCGCCAGCACGATGATTCCCATGCCGCCGATCCAGCTGAGCAGATGTCGCCAGAGATTGATCGAGCGCGGCAGATACTCGAGCCCCGACAGCACGGTGGCGCCCGTGGTGGTGAGACCTGAGGCCGCCTCGAAATAGGCGTCGGTGAAATTGATCGGTAGGAACTTCCACAGCGGGAAGCCCGCCACCGCCGGCAGCACCACCCACGTCAACGCAACCAGCATCAAGCCGTCGCGGGTTTTCAACTCCCGCTTGAAGCGACGCGTCATCAGCCACAGCAGCGCACCCAACAGGAAGGTGGCCACGGCTGAGATGATGAATGACCACAGTGCCGGATCGAGTCCCCAAACCGCCATCACCAGCGGAGCGAGCATGGTCGCCGCGAATACCATCATCACGAGGGCGAACACGTGCGCAACCGGCAGGAGTATCTCTTTCACAGAAAGGAGGATGAGCCCTGGAAAAGCTTCTCGACCGCGTCGATGTGACGCCGGTCGGTCAGAAAGAGGATGAGATGATCATCGGGCTGCACCGTGGTGTCGTGGTGCGCGATGATGACGTCGTCGCCGCGGACCACGGCTCCCAACGTGGTCCCTTCGGGCAGCCCGATGTCCTCAATTCGTCGGCCGATCACCTTCGAGCTGTCGGCATCGCCGTGCACCACCACCTCCAAGGCTTCCGCCGCGCCTCGCCGCAGCGAATGCACGCGAACGACATCGCCGCGGCGCACATGCGCCAGCAATGAACCGATGGTGACCGTCTGCGGCGAGATGGCCACGTCGATCGAGCCGCTCTCGATCAATTCGGCATAGGACGGCTTGTTGATGATGGCCATGACTTTGTGGGCGCCCAAACGCTTGGCGAGCATGGCGGAGAGGATGTTGGCCTCCTCCGAATTGGTCAGCGCCGCGAAGACGTCGGCACTGTCGATATTTTCCTCGAGCAGCAACTCCTCGTCCGCGGCGTCGCCGTGCAGCACGATGGTTCTATCCAATTGCTCGGACACCCGGCGCGCGCGCTTCTGATCGCGTTCGATCAGTTTTACCTGGTTTTTAGCCTCCAACTCGCTCGCCAGTCGCACGCCGATGTTACCGCCACCGGCGATGACCACCCGGCGCGCCGGTGCCTCCTCGCGACGCATTTCCTTCATCACCGCCCGGATGTCGTTGCTGGCCGCGAGGAAAAACACTTCGTCGCCGTCCTCGATGACGGTATCGCCCTCCGGTTTGACGCTCTTGCCGGCCCGGTAGATGGCCGCCACCCGCGCGTCGGCGGTGGGAATATGCTCGCGCAGTGTGCGCAGCGCCTGACCCACCAAGGGGCCGCCCTGCAGCGCGCGAATGCCGACGAGGCGAACCCGGCCGTCGGCGAAGTCCAAGACCTGGAGCGCACCCGGATAACGGATCAGTCGCGCCACATGCTCGGTCACTAATTGCTCAGGGCTGATCCAGACATCCACCGCCACGCCGTTCTCGCCGAACAGGCGTTCCCGATCGGTGTAATCGGACGAGCGTACCCGGGCGATCTTCTTCGGCGTGCGATACAGGGTCCAGGCAATCTGGCAGGCCAGCATGTTCACTTCATCGCTGTTGGTGAGCGCCACCAGGATGTCGGTGCTGGCAATGCCCGCCGCCTCCAGGATTCGCGGACTGGAGGCGTTGCCATTGACGGTGCGGATATCGAGGCGATCCTGTAGATCGCGGAGGATTTCCTCGTTCACGTCGATGACGGTGACGTCGTTCGCCTCTTCGCGCGAAAGATGATACGCCGCCGTTCTGCCGACCTGACCGGCTCCCAGAATGATGATTTTCACGCGCCTACTCTACTACAGGCGGCTGTCGCGACGGCGCAACCCTACATGACCTGGAGATTGGCGTAGGAGAGCACCAACACCTTCATGCCGACGCGCTCGAAGTTGACATGGACCTGGGCATGCGGGCCGCTGCCTTCGAACCGCAGCACCACGCCCTCGCCGAATTTACCGTGCCGCACATGGCTGCCCATGCGCATGCCGCCGGTGCTGGGGCTCTCCTCCGGCATTGCCCCGCGTTTCACGAAGGCCGGCCGCGACACCTGCAAGCGGGGGCGAATTTCCTCGATCAGTTCCGGCGGCAGCTCGCTGATGAATCGGGACGGTTGACCGTATTGATCCACACCGTACAGCCGGCGCTGTTCGGCATAGGTGATATAGAGTTGCCGCATGGCGCGCGTCGCGCCCACGTAGCACAACCGCCGCTCCTCCTCGAGGCTGGCGAGATCGGCGATCGATCGCTGATGCGGAAACAGACCGTCCTCCATGCCGGCAAGGAAGACCACCGGAAACTCCAGGCCCTTGGCGGTGTGCAGCGTCATCATTTGCACGCAGTCGGCGTAGGGGTCCGCCTGCCCCTCGCCGGACTCCAATACGGCATGCGCCAGGAAGGATTCGAGCGGCTGCATATCGGTCTCGCCCTCCGGCGAAAAGCCACGGGCCGCACTGACGAGCTCGAGCAGGTTCTCGACCCGTCCCTCGCCGCGCTCGCCTTTTTCCTTTTTGAAATGCTCGATCAGCCCACTCACGCCGATGACGTGGTCCACCTGTTCGTGCAGTTCCAGCCCGGCGATCTCCACCGCCAGCTTGTCGATCAACTGCACGAAGCTCGTCAATGCCGCCGCTGCGCGCTGTGGCAGGCTCTCGCGCACGGCGATCTCCGTGGCGTGCCAGAGCGACGTGCCGTGGACTCGCGCCAGGTCCCGCAAGACATCGAGGGTTTTAGCGCCGATGCCCCGCGCCGGCAGATTCACGACCCGTTCGAAGGAGTTGTCGTCGGCGCGGCTGGCGACCAGGCGTAGGTAGGCCAACGCATCCTTGATCTCCGCGCGCTCGAAGAAGCGGAGGCCACCGTAAACCCGGTAGGGTACGCGGGCGTTCAAAAAGGCCTCTTCGAACACCCGCGACTGCGCGTTCGAGCGGTACAGCACCGCCACTTCACGGCGTGAGCCGCCGCGAGCCACCCAGTCGCGGATGCGGCCGACGACGAAATCGGCTTCGTCGCGTTCGTTGAACGCGGCGTACAGTTTCACACGGTCGCCGTCTTCGCCGCTGGTCCACAGATTCTTGCCAAGGCGGCCGGCGTTGTTGGCGATCAGGGCGTTCGCTGCCTTGAGAATGGTGCCGGTGGAGCGGTAGTTCTGTTCCAGCTTGTAGAGGACCGCCTGCGGATAATCGCGGCGAAACTGATTCAAGTTCTCGACGCGCGCGCCGCGCCACCGGTAGATGGACTGATCATCGTCGCCGACGGCGAACGGCAGGCCGGCGGGCCCGGCGAGCAGCATCAGCCACTTGTATTGAATCGCGTTGGTGTCCTGGAACTCGTCCACCAGCACGTGCTGGAAGCGGGAGCGGTAGTGATGCAGCAATGAAGCATTGCCCTGAAACAGCTCATAGGCACGCAGCAGCAACTCGGCGAAATCCACCACGCCGGCGCGCTGACAGGCTTCTTCATATGCATGGTAAATCCGGATCAGTTGATGCCGCGTGGGATCGCCGTTGTCCTTGAGGTGTTTCGCCCGCAGACCCTCATCTTTCTGCGCGTTGATGAACCAGAGAATCTCGCGCGGCACCCACCGGGTTTCGTCGAGATTGAGCGCCTTCAGTACCTTGCGCAACAGTCGGGCCTGGTCCTCCGAGTCCAAGATTTGAAAGGCTTGGACCAGTCCCGCATCGCGCCAATGCAGGCGCAACAGCCGGTGCGTGAGGCCATGGAAGGTCCCGATCCACATGGCACTGCCCGGAATGCCGAGCAGCGTCTCGATGCGGCCACGCATTTCCGCAGCCGCCTTGTTCGTGAAAGTGACCGCGAGAATGCTGTTCGGGGATGCTCCCTCGACCTGGATCAGCCAGGCGACCCTGTGCACCAGAACTCGGGTTTTACCGCTGCCTGCGCCAGCCAATACCAGCGCTGCGCCCAAGGGCGAGCCCACCGCCTGCCGCTGGGCGTCGTTCAGACCGTCGAGAAGATGCGATACGTCCAAGGTGCGCGAATTGTACCTTCAGACGCGGCCCTGACGTGCTTCCTCGGCGAACTCGATCAACGCCAGTACCAGGGAGAGCGCCACCGGTCCGGCGATGATGCCGATGGCGCCGAATGCAGGAATTCCGCCCAACACCCCGACGAACACCGCCAGCGCCGAAATCTTGGCGCGCCCGGAGATGAGCACCGGCCGCAGGACGTTGTCGATGCCGGCCAACATCAGGCCCCAGGCCAGCATGAAGATGGCGTAGCCCCAGCGACCGTCACAGAACAGCCAGATGCTGGCGGGCGCCCAGACGAACATCGCTCCGCCGACCGGCAGCATGGAAAGCAGCGCGGCCAGGACGCCAAACACCACCGGCGAGGGGAGGCTCGAGATGGCGAAGCCGATGCCGATGAGCACCCCTTGCAGAAGTGCCGTCATGCTGGTGCCAAAGACGATGGCGCGGGTCACCGCACTCAGCTGTTGGAACAACCGGTCCTTGCGGCTCTCATCCAGCGGGATCAGGAGCCGCGCCCGGGTCACCATGACGTCCCCGTCTTGAAGGAAAAAAAACAGCAAAAACAACATGATGGCGAAACTGAACAGGGAATCGAGAGCCCCTAAGAAAAAACTTCCGGAAAATCCGGCCGCGCCTTGCAGCAGATGCTGCGTGCCGGAGACCAGCCAGGACTGCACCTGGCCGGCAGAGATGCCGGCATGCGCCTGCAACCAGTCGTTGGCCCGGGCGATCAGCGGGGATTGCTGCAGGTCGGAGAACGTCTTGATGTCGGACTCGGCCGCGGACTTCTGCAGTTTCTGCAGCAAGCCGGAGATTTGCGCGACGAACTCCAGGGACAGCGCGGCCAGCGGCAAGAGAATGGTGATCGGCGCGAGTGTCGTCAGCACGCCGGCGGTCACGCCCTTGCCGCGCAGGACGGGGCGCCACCTTACATTGAGCGGAAACAAAAGGAACGCCAGAAAGGCCGCCCAGGCCAGCGCACCCACGAAGGGTGTGAAGATCTTGATGAGCGCATCGCCCAAGGCGACCGCCACGACGAGCGCGAAAACTCGCTGATAAAAGGTCGACGTGGCGGGCATATCGAGATGCTAGCATTGCGGGGATGGATTGGTAGCGTGCGGATGGCTATGACTCAACTGACGATCAACCAGAGAACTGTCGACGTGGACGCCGCGCCGGAGACACCGCTCCTTTGGGTTCTGCGCGACCATCTGGGAATGACCGGCACCAAGTTCGGTTGCGGCATGGCGCTGTGCGGCGCGTGTACCGTGCACCTCGATGGGAGTGCGGTGCGCTCCTGCGTAGTGCCGCTGTCCGCCGTGCTGGGAAAATCGATCACCACGATCGAAGGCCTGTCTGCCGACCGCAGTCATCCGGTGCAGCAAGCCTGGCTGGAAATCGATGTGCCCCAGTGTGGTTATTGCCAATCCGGGCAGATCATGTCGGCGGCCGCCCTGCTGCAAACCCACCCGCATCCCACCGATGCCGCCATCGATGCCGCGATGTCCGGCAACATCTGTCGTTGTGGCACCTACCCGCGCATTCGTGCGGCCATTCATCGGGCCGCTGAGCTGGCAAGACCCGTGTCGCAGTCCGCCAAGCCCGTGCTGCAGCCGGCCGAGCACAACGCCGAATGAACGCCACGCCCGGGATGTCGCGGCGCGGATTTCTCGGGGCGACGGCCCGGGTCGGCGGAACCGTGCTGCTCACCTTGAGCCTGCCCGGATGGGCGACTGCGGGTAAGCGTCAGGCCGCGGCGGCTGCCGCACAATTGAACGCCTGGCTGGTCATTGATGCCGACAACACGGTCTCGGTGATCGTCGACCGCTGTGAGATGGGCCAGGGCGTCTACACCGCGTTGCCCATGTTGTTGGCGGAGGAACTGCACGTTCGCTTCGAAGCGATCAAGGTCATCGCGGCGCCGGTGGCCGATGTCTATGTCAGTCCCGGCAATGGTGGTCAGATCACGGGCACCAGCAATAGCGTGCAAGAGTCGTGGGACAAGCTGCGCCTTGCCGGAGCCCAGGCGCGGACCCTGCTCATAGCGGCGGCAGCGAACCTCTGGGGTGTGGATGCGGCGACCTGCCATGCCCACGACGGGATCATCACCGGCCCCGCCGATAAGACCCTCACCTATGGGGCGGTCGCCGCTGCGGCGGCCAAGTTGCCGATTCCGCATGACGTGCCGCTGAAGTCGAGCCGGCAATTCAAGCTCATCGGTAAACCGCGCCGCCGGTTGGACTCGCCCGGCAAAGTCGACGGCAGTGCCCAATTCGGCATCGACGTGAAGTTGCCGGGCATGCTGCACGCCGCGCTGGCGCAAAGCCCGGTGCTCGGCGGCAAGATGACCGCACTCGACGCCGCCGCCGCCCAGGCAATGCCCGGGGTGCGCAAGGTGCTGATCGTCGACAGCGGCGTCGCGGTCGTGGCGGAGCATTACTGGCAGGCTCTACAAGCGCGCAAACAACTCAACATTACCTGGGATCCAGGCGCCAATGCCGGACTCGACACGGCGTCGGTCTATCAGCTGCTGGAGACGGCCGCAAAGACCGACCCTAATTTGACCGCGCGTGCCGATGGCGATGCCCCCGCCGTGCTCGGCAAGTCGGCGAACCTGCTGCACGCGGTGTACGAGCTGCCGCTGCTGGCGCATGCCACCATGGAACCGATGAATTGCACGGCGGACGTCACGGCCCATGGCTGCGATCTCTATGTGGGCACCCAGGTTCCGCAAGTGGCGCAAACGACGGCGGCGGCGGTCGCCGGCCTCGATCCAAGCCAGGTGCGGGTGTTCACCACCCTGCTCGGCGGCGGCTTCGGCCGACGCTTGGATGTCGATTTCATTCCGGCGGCGGTTGCCGCATCGAAGGCCTTGGGCGTGCCGGTGAAGCTGATCTGGACACGCGAAGACGACATGAGCCATGGAACCTACCGCCCGCCGGCCCGCGAGGAGATCACGGCTGCCCTGGATGATGCGGGACGGTTGATCGCCTGGAGTCTGCACATCACCAGCCCGTCCATTACCGCGCGCATGTTTCCGCCGGTGAAGGGCGTGGATGATTCGGTGATCGAGGCGGCGGTGAACTGTCCGTATGCCGTGCCGAATTATTCTCTGACCTATACGCGTCGGGAAATCGGTGTCGATGTCGCCTACATGCGCTCGGTCAGCCATGCAGCGAATTGTTTCGCCATCGAAAGCTTCATGGATGAAGCGGCGCATGCGGCAGGCAAAGACCCGATCGAATTCCGTCTGAGCCTACTCGAGCAGAAGCCGCGCGAGCGGCGGGTCATCCAGCTCGCCGCCGAGCGCGCCAAGTGGCGCCACACCGCAGCGGGCCGATTCCAAGGCATGGCCTTCATGGCGGGCTATGGCACTCCCTTGGCCCAGGTCGTGGAGATTTCGATCGAGGATGGTCAACTCAAGGTGCACCGCATCACCTGTGTGGTGGATTGTGGTCAGATGGTCAACCCGCGCATCGTCGAATCGCAGATCGTCAGCGGCATCATCTTCGGCCTGACGTCGGCGCTATGGGGCAACATCACGCTGGTGGGCGGGGAAGTGCAGGAAAAGAACTTCAACGCCTACCGCGTGCTGCGCGGTAATGAAGTACCCGCTCTCGATGTGCATCTGCTCGACAGCGATGCGCCGCCCGGCGGCATCGGCGAACCGGGTGTTCCGCCGGTCGCCCCCGCGCTTTGCAACGCCATCTTTGCGGCGACGGGCCAACGCATCCGCCGGTTGCCGGTTGCGGCTCAGGGTCTGTTGCCCGCTACTGCATCGCTTGTTTGAGTCGAGTGATGCGCGCAGCGATGACGACAGTGGCTTCAGCCAGTTGCGCGTCATCGAAGTCCAAACACTGAAGTGCGTCAGGGTGCGCCGATGGTGAGGTTGGTTCGAGCGCCATCCCCGCGCCGCTGACCAGCGCCAGCGTGGAGCTGATGTTGATCAAAGCGGCGAGGCGGCGTTCCGCTCCACTGGCGCGTAGCGGGCTGTGGTGGTACCGGGCAGCCGACACGAGCGCCTGCGGCAAGCGCCACTCTTCGAAGATGACCGCGCCACATTCCTCGTGTCCGATGGCGGTCAACTCCGTCTCCAGAACGGCGACGTCGCGCCCATCTCCGTCGCGCCGAGCGGCAAGCAGCGCCTCGACCCCCCGGGGGTCGATATGCATTTGCACGACCGTGCCGAGGTTGTGGAGCAGACCTGCGATGAAGGCGCTGGGCGCAAGTTCGGGGAAGCGGTGGCGCGCCAGGGAGTCGGCGGCGGCAGCGGTGGCCTGGCTGTGGCTCACGACTGACTTGAGGTCGAGTAGCGTACCCTTGCCGTTCACCAGGGTGCGGTCGAGGCACGCCGCGGCCGCGATGCCGCGCAGCGCGTCAAGCCCGAGCACCGTGAGGGCGCGATCGATTGATGAGACCGATCTGAGTTGACCGTAAAGCGGCGAATTCGCCACCTTGAGAACCCGCGCGCACAGGGCGGGCTCATCCTGAAGTCGCCTTATTACTTCGTTCGCATCGACTTGTGGATCGCACAGCTCCGCCATGATGCGCGGCGCACTGACCGCGCCACCGCCGAGCACGCCGATCGAGCGTGCGACTTTGAGTATCTGAGCGCGACCGACGGGTGAAGGCGCGAGTGTCGGTTGGTTCACGGTTGCTCTTGCTGTCTGACCAGTGCGAAGGGTATAGCCCCATTGCTGCGAAGCTGGCGTGCGCTGCGTCACGATCGGCTTCTCGACATTTTCACGGTCAACTTTGTTGCAACAGTGCCGCTATCCGCAACTAGGTGGGTGCAAGCGACGAATGTCGGGCGCCGTTTCCCACGCATGAGCCACAAACTACGAGGGATTTCCCGATGATTCCCACGGCCCCTCCGGCAGATCACCTCGTTGCGATTTTCGGGTCGGCGATCGACGCCATCTGGTACACAGATGCCGACGACGCGGTCACCTTTTGGAACCCCGCCGCCGAACGACTGCTCGGCTACGGCGCCGCCGAGATGATCGGCCGGTCTGCTGCCATCCTGCTTCCGCCGGACCGCATTGGCGAGCGGCCGGTAATCGCGTGCCACGCGGACGAACGTCCGCCGGCAACGCTGTTTGAAACAGTGCGGCTGCGAAAGGACGGCACCGCCGTTGAGGTTGAGGTCGCGCTGTCGCCGGTGATGGACAGCTGCGGCCAGATTATTGGCACGTCGTGCATCGCGCGGGATATATCCGTGCGCCGAGCGGCACAGCGCGAAGTGAGACTGCTGTACACCTCCTTGGCGCACTTGAACGACATCGTCTTGATTACCGAAGCCGAGCCCGTCGACGCCCCTGGCCCGAAAATCGTGTTCGTCAATGAAGCGTTCGAGCGGCATACGGGATACTCGGCTGCGGAGGCGCTGGGGCGCTCACCAAGGATCCTCCAAGGTGTGGAAACTGACCGTCGTGAGCTTGATCGGATTCGCCGTGCCTTGGAGGCCTGGCAGCCTGTTCGCGCGCAGCTGGCGAATTACAAGAAAGACGGCACCCGATTCTGGGTCGAAATCGATATCGCACCCGTCGCAGACGAGAAGGGCTGGTTTACACATTGGATTTCGGTCCAACGTGACATCACCGAACGGAAGACCATGGAGCGCGCGCTGTCCGATTCGGTACAGCGAGACAAGCTGACGGGCCTGGCCAACCGGACGATGTTCCTGGAGCAGCTGGAGCTGGCGATTGAGCGCTTCCGCAACGACGGCGAACAGCGCTTCGCGGTTTTCTTCCTCGACTTCGACCGCTTCAAGCTCGTCAACGACACTTTGGGACACGGCGCTGGGGACGAGCTGCTGCGCCAGATCACACAACGCTTGCGCACCCAGCTGCGCGCCTCCGACGTGACCGACTTCAGCGCGGGTGTGCTGAGCCGCTTCGGCGGCGACGAATTCCTTTTGTTGATCAACCGGATCAAAGCCCCGACGGACGCCGTCCAGGTCGCCGAACGGCTCCTCAATGCGCTGGTGGCGCCCTATGAGATCCTCGGTCGTGAAGTCCACTCCAGCGCCAGCATCGGCATTGTCACCAGCGATGACAATACATGTGGTGCGGAAGAAATGGTGCGCAACGCCGATGTCGCCATGTACGAGGCGAAACGGGCGGGGCGGGCCTGCTGGGTCATGTTCAACGAATCGATGCACACACGGCTGACGCGCCATATGACCATCGAGAGCGACCTGCGGCACGCCATCGCCAACGACGAGCTGTACGTCGCGTACCAGCCCATCGTCGATCTGGCCACCGGACGGGTCGTCTCTGCCGAGGCGCTGCTGCGTTGGCAGCACCCGACGCTCGGGGCCATCTCACCGGCGGAATTCATCCCGATTGCCGAGGAGACCGGCCTAATCATCCCGGTAGGCCGCTGGGTCCAGCAGCAGGCGTGCCGGGCGCTGGCGCAGTGGCAGGCTCTGGACCCGGAGCACGCGCCCGTCTCGATCAGCGTCAACGTGTCTCGGGCCGAGCTCTTCCTCGGCGACAAGCTATTTGCGCAGCTTCAGGAGACGATCGAGCAGAGTGGATTGCCCCCGCACTGCCTGACCCTCGAGGTCACCGAGCGCGAAGTGATGCGCGACCCGGAGGCCACGATCAAGCTGATGCACAAGATCAAAGCCATCGGCATCAAGATGAGCATGGACGATTTCGGCACCGGTACATCCTCGCTCGGCGTGCTGCGCAGCTATCCCTTCGACACCATCAAGATCGACCGTTCCTTCGTCAGCGACCTGCCCGGCAACAAGGATGTGCTTGCGGTGATTCATGCCACGGTCAACCTGATCGAGAACCTGGGCATGACCAGTCTCGCCGAGGGAGTGGAAACGGCAGCCCAGGCCGCCGTGCTGCATTCGCTCGGCTGCCGGCTCGCCCAGGGGTATTTGTTCAGCCGACCGATCCTGCCCGAGCAAATGCTGGCGACGATTGCTGCAGGAAGTGCCGGGCTCAAGGTGGCGGGGCATGCACTCAGCGAGGAGCTCTGCGATACCTAGTAGTATCCAGGGCCTCATAACCCAGCGTTCCCGTCCGCTACAGTCCAATCTTCAAGTAGTGATCGGCGATCAGCGCGGCGAACAACCACATCAGGTAGCTGATCGAAAAACGAAAGGTGCGCATCGGCAGACCTGGTTTGACGTCCCGGTGCATCGCCAGAACGAAATACAAGAACCTGCCATTCAAGATCAGCACCGCCACGAGGTAGAGCAACCCGCTCATGCGGGTGAGCACCGGCAGCAAGGTGCTCAAGACCAGCAGCACCGTGTACAACACGATCTGCAAGCGGGTGTAAGGAATGCCGTGCGTGACCGGCATCATGGGGATGCCCGCCTTCGCATAGTCGTCACGCCGCGCGATCGCCAGCGCCCAAAAATGCGGCGGCGTCCAGGTGAAGATGATGAGAAACAGCAACAATGCCTGCGGGTCGACGGTATGCGTCACCGCGACCCAGCCGAGTACGGGCGGCGCTGCGCCGGCGGCACCGCCGATGACGATGTTCTGTGAGGTCGCACGCTTCAGCCACAGGGTGTAGACCATGGCATAGCCGATCAGGGAACAGAAGGTCAGCACCGCGGTAAGAATGCCCACCGACGGCCATAGCACCAGCATGGAGCCGATCGCGAGGAGCACGGCGAAAACGATGGCCTGACTCTTCAAGAGATGACCCGTCGGCAGTGGGCGGCGTCGTGTGCGGGTCATCTGCTCATCGATGTGCTGATCCAGCACGTGGTTGAACGCTGCCGCCGAACCTGACGCCATGGCGATCCCCAGCGTGCCGAAGATCAGGGCGGGCAGTGGCACCATCCCCGGAGAAGCAAGCACCATACCGACGATGGCCGTGAAGACGATCATCAGCGTCACCTTGGGCTTGGTGAGCTCGAGGAAATCGCGCCATCCGCCGGTGCGGACGACGGCAATCGCTGGGCTAGTGGGGACGGTCGACATGCGCGAAGGGTACCACGCGGCGCCGCGGCCACAGTGCGCGAACCAACCATAACAGGGTGAGCACCAGTGTAGCCGCGCCGGCGTTATGCAGCGTCGCCAACAGCAGCGGTATGCCGAAATGCACGGTCGCAATGCCGATGCTGATCTGCAGGACCACCGCCGCCGCGAGCAGTGCGCCCGCCCGTTTCACCCGCGTGCTTTGCCCCCGCCGCAACGTCAGGAGGCCCACGCCCAGCAGCACCACGCCCGTGACGACGGCGCCGAGGCGATGCGTGTAGTGAATCGCCATGCGCGCTGGATTGGCGAGTACGCCGCCCTCATAATCGATGCCGAGACCGCGCCACAGCACGAAGGCGTTGCGAAAGTCCATGGATGGCCACCAAGAGCGCTGACAGGTGGGAAAATCCGGGCAGGCCACCGCGGCGTAGTTGGTACTGGTCCAACCGCCCAGAAAGATCTGCATCACCAACACGGCGCACGCCAGCAACGCGAACTTCCGCAATCGCAGCTCCGCCGCCGGCGCGACTCGCCGTTCGGGGGTGATCGACAGCCACCAGAGCAAACCGAGGGTGGTGAGGCCGCCGAACAGATGCGCGGTCACGATCAGCGGTTTCAGCAGCAACGTGACGGTGAGCGCGCCGAGCGTGCCCTGAAGACAGACCACCAGGAAGAGCAGCACCACCGGGATCAGCGGCTGTTCGGGATCCCGGCGCCGGACCAGCGCCCAACCCAACAGCGCCGTGATGATGACGCCCAAGGTGCCGGCCACGTAGCGATGAATCATTTCGTGCCACGCCTTGCCCGCGGCATGATCGACCTGTGGGTACAAGTGACCGTAGCAACCTGGCCAATCCGGGCAGCCGAGTCCGGCGTTGGTCAATCGGACCCATGCCCCCAGCACCACCACCGTGGCGGCCAGGGCGGCGCCCAGCAACGCCAGTCGCCGAAACCAGAGCACCGCGCCCGGCGCGGCAGCGGCGGCGGTGCGGACATGGCCGAATGCCGTCGAATCAACCGACATGTGATAACCCCAGCAAGCGTTTCAAATCAGTGAGCATGCCCTTCGGCGGCGCCGTCGGTGCAAAGGACATCATCAGATTGCCCAGCGGATCGATGATGTAGACACGGTCCGCCGTCGCCGCCGGCACCTGGTCATAGCTCGGCAAGAGCGCCAGCAGCGAAGCGGCCTGCGGTGAGTCGCGGAGCGTGACGAGGTCAGCCTGTTCGCCGCGCAAATACCGCCAGTCACAACAGGGACCCAGCGCCAGAAAAACCCGTTGAACCCGCTCCATGTCGCGATTGAGGGCGAAACGTACCTGGCGCGTATTGTACAGCGCGCGCCGGCAAGAGTCGGCACAGCTGCCGACGCCGACGTATAAGAGCGTCCACTTGCTTCGCAGCAGTTCGGGTGAACTCATGGTGTGGGTGGACTCGGGGTTGGCGAGAAGCAGGGCCACCGCTGGCAGCGGCCGCGCAGGATCGATCAGATCACCGTGGTTCACGTGACTGTGGGGGCGCCAGGCGACGGGTCCGTAGTAGAGATAGAAAGACAGCGCGAGAGGCGCAAAGAACAATACGGCCAAGCCCACCAACATACGACGCTGGCGGCGATCATGGGCGGCGGCGGCACCGATCACGCGACAACTCCAGGAGCTTTCGAACGACGCAGATTCGTGACCACGTAAATGACGGCCAGAGCTCCCGCCAGACCGAACCACTGCACGGCGTAGGCGATATGCCGCAGCGGTGGAAATCCCGGTGCCTGCCACCGTCGCAGGTACCCGTCGGGCTGATCCGGGTCGAGCAGCACCAACTCGGCGGCCGGGGACCAATCATGCTCGAGGATGAGGCTTTCGATATCGGCGCGGCTCGGAAAATTCGCCACCACCGGGAATGGCGGACGCAAAGGCGCCGGAGTGCCCATGTGAATGCCCGGGCTCGGGAGGTGATCCGCCCGGCCGCGCAGCGTTCGCGCGTCGCCGTCGACGGGAACCTCGGGCAATTGCCGACGGCTGGGTCCCAAGGGTATCCAGCCACGATTGACGAGCAGCCAACCGCCGCCTGTCAGGGCAAACGGCGTAATCACGAAATAGCCCGCATGGCCGTCCGCATCCGTCATGTTATCCACAAGGATTTGGCGCGTGCCGTCATAGTGCCCGGCGGCCTCCACATGTTGGTAGCGCGGCAGAGCCTGCGTCCGCGGACCGATCGCGGTGGTGACATCCGTACCTTTGTCGAAAGCCTCGAACAACACCCGCTTTTCATCGGCGCGCCGCAACTGCCAACGCCCGAGCGCGACCAACAGCAGCAGCAATAACAAGGTCACCACCGTGGTGAACGGCCGTGGGGAAAAGACGCGGTCGCGGCCGCGGAAAATATTCAGACAGGCTCCTGGTCATGGTGACTTATACTGGCCGCCCTTCTCCATGAGATCCGGCGGCTGTGGAATTCAAATATCTCGTGATTGCGATTCTGGCAGTGATCGTGTTCAGCTTGGGCAAGGCCTTGTTCCACTTGTCGAGCAGTAAGCCCGGCAACAGTGGAAAAATGGTCAAGGCGCTGTCTTGGCGAATTGGGCTGTCGGTTCTGCTGTTCTGTCTGTTACTGCTGGCTTACACGCAAGGCTGGATCGAGCCGCAGCGCCATGTTCCTTGACCGCTATACGGGAGTCACTGGTAAGCCCCGAGCCGCCTATACCCAGTAAACGAAAATGAACAAGCCGAGCCACACGACGTCGACGAAGTGCCAATACCAGGCCACCGCCTCAAAACCGAAATGCCGCTGCGGCGTGAACTGACCCTTCAGCACGCGAAACCAGATGACGGTGAGCATGATGGCACCCAGCGTCACGTGAAAGCCGTGAAAACCCGTCAGCATGAAAAACGTCGAGCCGTAAATGCCGGTGCCTAGCGTCAAGCCGAGCTCCGTGTAAGCTTCGTGATATTCCCTGGCCTGAAGAAAGACGAAGAAGAAGCCGAGCAGGAAGGTCAGCGCGAGAAAGATCTTCAATCGGGTGCGATGGCCTTCGAGCAAGGCGTGATGCGCGATGGTTACCGTGACGCTGCTGGACAACAAGATGGCCGTATTGATGGCCGGCAGGCCGATCGGTGAGACCGTCTCGAAGCTGCCATCGGTGCGCGGACCCAGCGACGCCGGACCGTTGCTCGGCCACGCACCGCTGAAGTCCTTCCAGAGCAACAAACCATTGAAAATTTTGGTGCCGCCACCCGAGAGCCAGGGAACGGCCAGCTCACGCGCGTAGAACAACGCCCCGAAGAAGGCGGCAAAGAACATCACCTCGGAGAATATGAACCACATCATCCCCATGCGGAACGATCGATCCACCGCCAGGTTGTACATGCCGTGTTCGTTCTCGCCGATCACGGTCCCGAACCAGAAGATGAACATCAAGACGAGCAACACGAAACCCGGCAGCAATGCCCACGCCGGCAGCCAGTCGTTGAGCGTCGCCACCGCACCCAACATCAGCGTGAACAGCGAGACGGAACCGAAGATCGGCCAAGGACTGCTGTGGGGAACATAGTATTTGTCGTTCGCCGGAGCGTGAACTTGCGCCATAGTCGTTAAATCTCTCAAACCAAGATTGAAGGTGAAGTCGTCAGTTTAGCCGGTTGTTCAGCGCTGCAGTCGATTGCGTGGTGTCAAAAAACGTATACGCCAACGTGATCTTGTCGATATAGGGAGGCAGGCCGGCATCGACCAAGAACCTTACCCGCATGTCGCGTCCCTCGCCCACCGAGAAATGCTGGGGACTGAAACAGAAACACTCGGTTTTATGGAAATACTTCGCAGCCTCCCCAGGCGATATGCTGGGCACCGCCCGGGCCACGGACGGCTGCGAGGTCAAATTCTTGGCAAAAAATTGCGTGTCGTAGAGTTTGCCCGGGTGGATTCGCATGGACGGCGCCGTCGCGCGAAATTCAAAACTGCCGACGGAGGCGGGATCGGCCACGAACTCGATGGTGATCTCGCGGTTGAGATCGACCGCCTCAACCGCCGTCGAGGGACCGGCTTTGGCCTCCGCACTGCCGATCCCCGCGACCCGGCAAAACACGGTATAGAGGGGCACCAGCGCCCAACCGAACGCGAAACTGGCCACCGTCATCAACACCAGACCTCGGATGAGACTGCGGTTGGCGCGTTTCTTCTCGTCCATCAGTGATGACTTCGATAGATGGTCAGGGCAATGAAACCGAAATAGAAGGCGAATGCCAGCGAGGTCAGCAGCAGCGCGCGAGTCCGCACCCGCGAGCGGAGGCCGTTCGTGGCCCGACCGATCGGCTCACCGCCCGTGGTGCTCACTTGATCTCGGGCGCAACAGTAAAGCTATGGTAGGGCGCGGGCGACGGAATGGTCCACTCGAGACCCGTCGGCGCGGCGCCATCCCAGACTTCCGCGGATACCTTCTGCTTGCCGCCGCGGGCGCATTGGATGATTACCACCACGAACAGCAATTGCGACAGCCCAAAGCCGAATGCACCGATCGAGGACACCATGTTCCAATCGGAAAATTGCACCGCGTAATCGGGAATACGGCGTGGCATCCCGGCCAACCCCAGGAAATGCTGCGGGAAGAACAGGACATTGACGAAAATCGTCGACAGCCAAAAATGCGTCTGGGCGAGGCGCGTGCTGTACATGTTGCCGGTCCATTTCGGCAGCCAGTAGTACACGGCCGCCATGATGGCGAACACGGCACCGGGTACCAAAACGTAGTGGAAGTGGGCGACCACGAAGTAGGTCTGGTTGTACTGGAAATCCACGGGCACGATGGCGAGCATGACGCCCGAGAAGCCGCCGATGGTGAACAGGAACAAAAACGCGAGCGCGAACAACATGGGCGGCTCGAACGACAAAGAGCCCCGCCACATCGTCGCCGTCCAGTTGAACACCTTCACGCCGGTGGGCACGGCGATGAGCATGGTCGACATCATGAAGAACACCTGCGCCGCCAACGGCATCCCGTCGACGAACATGTGGTGACCCCAGACGATGAAACTCAAGAAAGCGATCGAGGCGATGGCATAGATCATCGACGTGGCGCCGAACAACGGCTTGCGTGAGAAGGTCGGCAGAATCTCCGAGATGATGCCGAACGCCGGCAGGATCATGATGTACACCTCGGGATGCCCGAAGAACCAGAACACATGCTCGAACATCAACGGATCGCCGCCGCCCGCCGCGTTGAAGAAACTGGTTCCGAAATAATGATCCGTGAGCAGCATGGTGACCGCGCCCGCCAGGACCGGCATGACGGCAATCAACAGATAGGCGGTGATGAGCCATGACCAGCAGAACAGCGGCATCTTCAGCAGGTTCATGCCCGGCGCACGCATGTTCATGATGGTCACGATGACGTTGATGGAGCCCATGATCGAGGAGGCGCCCATCAAATGGACGGCAAAGATTGCCATGGCGACGTAGTTGCCACCCTGCAGGAACAGCGGTGGATACATCGTCCAGCCGCCGGCGGGCGCGCCGCCGGGCACGAACAGCGACGACAGGAGGATGGTGAAGGCGAACGGCATGATCCAGAAACTGAAGTTGTTCATCCGCGGCAGCGCCATGTCGGGCGCGCCGATCTGCAGCGGGATCATCCAGTTGGCCAGACCAACGAAGGCGGGCATGACGGCGCCGAAGATCATCACCAGCGCATGCATGGTGGTCATCTGGTTGAAGAACCCGGGATCGACCAATTGCAGACCCGGCTTGAACAGTTCGGCGCGGATCACCATCGCCATCGCCCCGCCGATGAAGAACATGATGAGGCTGAACACCAAGTACATGGTGCCGATGTCCTTGTGATTGGTCGCGAACAGCCACCGGCCGATGCCGCTGGGCGGCTGGTCATGATGGTCGTCATGATGGGCGGTGTCGGCTGCGTGGTCGTGGGCCATGGCGCGTACTCTCTTTAAGAAAAAATCAGCTTAAGAAAAAATTAGCGATGCTCGAGCTTATCAATGCAGATTCAGGGCGGTGGTTGCGGGCGTTGCAGTGCCAACTCCCGCGGCTGCGGCTCTTTGCGCATCGACCCACTCCTTGAACTGCTCGGGAGTGCGCACGTCGACAACCACCGGCATATAACCATGATCGCGGCCGCAGAGCGCGGCGCACTGTCCCCGGTATATGCCCTCTTTGCCGGCGTCCACCTTGAACCAGATCTCGTTGACGAAACCCGGGATCGCCGACCGCTTGGCGCCGAAATCCGGTACCCACCAGGCATGGATCACGTCCATCGACGTGAGCAGCAGCCGAACCTTGACACCGCTCGGCACGATCAACGGCTTGTCGACATCGAGCAGGTAATTAGGCACCGAGTGCGGATCGATCCCGGAATCGAGCTGGCGTGCAAAGTTCGAGTCCTGTTTCAGGGTGGAGAAGAAATTCACGCCGTCGGCGGCATCCATGTACGAGTACTGCCACTTCCATTGATAGCCGGTGACTTTGATCGTCAGCCCCGAGTCGCGCATGTCCTCCTGTTTCAGGATGAGATCGGCCGCCGGCACCGCCATCACCACCAAAATGATCACCGGCACGATGGTCCAGATGATCTCCACCTTGGTGCTGTGGACCATGCTGGTGTCGGGGATCGCGCCGCGAGACTGACGAAATTTGAGCAGCGAATAGATCATCGCGCCGAACACCACGACCGCGATGCCCACGCAGATCCAGAATACCTCCATGTGCAGGGCGAACATGGCGCGGCTCAAGGACGTGACGCCCTCCGGCAGGTTGTAGCCGTTGGAGGTGTTCGCGGATGCGGCTGCGTTCCAGCAGAAGGCGCCTGCTGAGGCGGTGAAAACGCTTGCCCTGGTAACTCTCATCTTAAGCAAATTCCTTGTCGTTCAATCGGTTTCGAGCGGCGGCGACTCGTTGATACTGCCCACCAAGTGCCGCAGGCGCTGGGCGAGGAGGCTGCGTTCTTCCTCGGTGAGGAAACTGCCGACCTCAAATGCCCGACCGCTGCTTTCGATCATCAGGCGGCGCGGGAAAGGACGGCTGCGCGGAGTGCGCAGTCTAACCTTCGCCCAATGCCGCGCAAACTCTTGTTTCGCCTCGCCGTTCCGTGTCCGGGTCACCAAACTGATCCGCGACTCCGTGATGGTGACAGTCTGCGTGTAGCGTCGCCGCTCGAGGCTGGCATGCAACGCCCATCCCAAAGCCAGCATCTCGAGTGCCCAGAAAGGCAGCACCGGCCAGAAACCGAAAAATACGAAAATGGAACAAAAAGCCAATGAAAACAAACATGTACCACCGAAAAACAGCCTCGCGGCAGCCGGTGTCAGCGAACAATTCGGCGCCAGTTCGATACGCTCTTCCATGATGTCAAGGATAGCTTACGGTGGACGGTTTTAGATTCAATTCGGCGGCAACGTTCATTAACTCTTTCGACAGCTCAACAGAGTCGGATGCGGGTAAATAAGGAATATCGGCGAGGCATGGAGCAACGATTCGGTCTTGCAGCGTCGCCACGTTTTGCGCCCGACGTTCGAAGCCTAAGTCGACGGAATTGCCGATCCAACCGCAGAGCTTGAGCCCTCGCCGCTCGATCGCCTCGACGCTCAGCAGCGCATGGTTGAGACAACCGAGCCGCAGACCGACGACCAACACGACGTCCAAATTCCAACGCACCGCCAAATCGGCGAAGGTGTGGGTGTCATCGATCGGCGCGAGCCAGCCGCCCGCCCCTTCGACCACGATGATGTCGCTTCGCAGCCGCAAGCGCTCGTAGCTCCGGTCGAGCACCGCCAGGTCAACGTGGCGATTCGCCTCGCGGGCGGCGATATGCGGGGCAATCGCCGGCTCGAAGGCGTACGGGTTGACCTCCGAATAGTCAGCTCGCACCGTCATGGCCTGCAGCAAGGCCAGCGCGTCGGCATTGCGCAAGCCGGCGGGTGTCATCTCGCAGCCCGAGGCCACGGGTTTCATCGCCGCCACCCGGTAGCCCGCGGCGGCGAACGCCAGGCATAACGCCGCGGCGACGCGCGTCTTGCCCACTTCCGTGTCGGTTCCCGTGATGAAAAGGCCGCCTCGATGCATCAACCGCCCTTCATGAATCGCCCCGGGTCAGCGGCGGGCGCCGCGTCGGCAGTTGCCTTCGCAGTTCCGCCAATGACACCTGGGTGGCACCGACAGCCGCCGCGGCCGGCCGGGCAGTCGGCGCCCAGGCCTGACCGAACACCACCTCGCAGGTGGCGGGCAGCAGGCCGCCGTCACGATGGCGCTCGTAGGCGCGTTGCAAGGCGGCGTATTTCCTCCTGCCCATGAGCCCGCGCGGCCGATCGGGCGCCGCGCTGTGCGCGCCGGTGGCCTTTAGATCGGCAGCCAACCGGCCGATGTCCCGATACTTGAGGACGTAGCGCTCGACGTCGAGGACGGGCGCGGCGAAGCCGGCGCGGATCAAGCCGTCACCGAGATCATGCATGTCGATGAAGGCGAGGCGCGCCGCCGGCAGCAGGCCGCCCGACGCCGCCTCGGCGGGCGAACCGTCCGCCTCGAGCCATGCCGCCCGCAATTCCTTCAAGCTATCCGGCCCAGCGGTGCTAAACGTCAGTAGACCGCGCGGCGCCAGCACCCGCCGCCATTCGGCGAATACCAAATCGGGGTCAGTCCATGGCAGCATGAAATTGCTCAGAATGAGGTCGACGCTGCCATCCGGCAGCGGCAGATATTCACTGTCGGCACACAGGCGGTGCACGGGTCGAAACCACGCTTGCCGCCGTCCCGCCGCACGCAACATGCCCAGCGACGAATCGAGCGCGATGACCTGCGCCGCAGGGTAGCGGCGTTTGAGCGCGCGGCAGGCATGGCCCGTGCCGGACCCGGCATCCAGGATCACGCGCGGCTCGAGCGAGGTCAGTTTCAGCCGGTCGAGCAACTGGGTGCGGATCTCCGCCTGGAGGACGGCCGCAGCGTCGTAGCCGCTGCTCGCGCGATCGAAGCAGCGCCTGACGCAGGCCTTGTCGAGTGAGGCAGCCATCGCTGTCGTCGGCAACCGCCGTCGTCAGTCGCCGGCGACGAGCAGCTCGGCAGTCGCGTGCTGCTCAGCTGTCGCAAGCGGCCCTGAAGTAGCGAGTGGTGCCGCACTCGCGAGCGGCTCAGCGACGATGCCCAGCCGTGCGAACAGTCGGCGATCCAGCGCGGTATCCGGGTTACCCGTGGTCAAGAGCTTCTCGCCGTAAAATATGGAGTTGGCTCCCGCCATGAAACACAGCGCTTGAAGCTCGTCGCTGAAATCGCTGCGGCCAGCCGACAAACGGACGTGAGAACGCGGCATCAAAATTCGCGCCACCGCGATGGTACGCACGAAATCGAAGGGATCGAGCGCCGCCGCTTCGGCCAGTGGGGTGCCGGCGACCCTGACCAGCTGATTGATGGGAACACTCTGCGGATGTTGCGGCAGAGTGGCAAGGGTATGCAGCAAGGCGGCGCGGTCCTCCGGCTCTTCACCCATGCCGACGATTCCGCCGCAGCAGACACTCATACCCGCATTGCGTACCGCCTCGAGCGTATCGAGGCGATCCTGGTAAGTCCGGGTGGTGATGATCTTTTCGTAGTAATCGGGAGAGGTGTCGAGATTGTGATTGTAATAGTCCAAGCCCGCGGTCTTCAGCTCGAGCGCCTGCGCGGGGGTCACCATCCCGAGCGTGGCACAGGTTTCGAGTCCCAGCGATTTCACTTCGCGGATCATGGCCACCACCTTGCGCAGATCCTTGGGTTTGGGAGATCGATAGGCGGCCCCCATGCAGAAGCGCGTGGCCCCGGCGGCCTTGGCCGCGCGGGCCCGCTCTAGGACGGCGGCGAGCTCCAACAATTCCTCGGCCGGCAGGCCGGTGTCATAGCGGACGCTTTGCGGGCAGTAGGCGCAATCCTCGGGGCAGGCACCGGTCTTGATGCTGAGCAGAGTGCTTATTTGAACGGTGTTCGGGAGGTGGTGCCGCCGATGCACTTGCTGGGCCTGGTAGATGAGATCCATGAACGGCAGGGCGAACAGTGCCTGCACTTCGGCCAGCGACCAATCGTTGCGAGCGTGCATGCAAATATCCTCCAAGAATCTTGTACCGCGGCGATATGGGCGAGGCAGTATTGTCGGCTGCGCGAGCGCAGTCAACCGACCGGTTCAACCGCAGTTGACAGGGGTTCGGGGTCGCCGGTGGTTGAGCGATGTTCGACCTAAGCCGAACGTCGTCGCCTGAGAGTGGTTGCCGAGTCCCGCGCCTCTGATTCCTGGGTCACCGCGTCGCGACTCGCCGCCGCCCCGCCGGTGTCGCCGCTTCGAGTACCGGAACCTTGATAGCGCTCGATGAGCTGCATCAGATTGGCCGCCTGTTCGGTCAGCGCCTGCGCGGCCGCGGTAGCCTGTTCCACCAGAGCGGCATTTTGCTGAGTCCCGTCGTCCATCGAGTTGACGGCCTTGGTCACTTGTTCGATGCCCGAGGCCTGTTCCTGGCTCGACGCGGCGATCTCCGCGACCACGTCGGTGACCTTCTTGACGCCGTCGACGATGGTTTGGAAAACACGGCCAGACGCGTCGACGAGTCTGGCGCCCTCCCTTACCTTCGCCACCGAATCCTCGATGAGCGCGCTGATCTCCTTCGCTGCCGCGCCGCTGCGCGAGGCCAGATTGCGTACCTCCGAGGCGACCACGGCAAAGCCACGGCCGTGCTCGCCGGCGCGTGCGGATTCGACTGCCGCATTCAGGGCGAGGAGATTGGTTTGGAACGCAATTGCATCGATTACGCTTATAATATCCGCAATTTTCTTCGAAGAAGACTCAATCTGCCGCATTGCCGTCGTCGCCGCATTGACCACGGATCCGCCCTGCTCAGCCTGATCCCGGGCGGCCCGGGCGAGCTGATTCGCCTGCGCCGCGTTGTCCGCGTTGTTCTTGACGATGACGGTCATCTGATCCATCGATGAGGCGGTCTGTTGCAGGCTCGACGCCTGTTGTTCCGTGCGCTGACTCAAGTCCGAATTGCCGCGCGAGATTTCCTTCGCCCCCGAGTCGACTTCCACGGCCGCCGCCGAAATTTCCGCCAGCACGTCGGCCATGTTTTGCACCAAACGATTCATGCCGGTGGCCAAGCTCTTGCCGAACCCTTCCTTGCCGTCTTCCTGCACGCGCGCGGCGAGGTCGCCGTCGGTGGCCCTCGCGACCGTGGCTTCGAGTTCTCTTTCAGTGGCCACCTCGGCGGTTCGATCGATCCATTGCACGACGGTACCCAGCCGTGCGCCGCTTGCATCGGTGACCGAGTTGGTGGTCACCCGGAGGCTGGCAGAGCCGGCCGAGAGATCCGTCGTCCGCATCGCGCGGCGGTTCTCGTCGCCGCTGGCCGGTAGCCAATCCAGCGTGGTGCCGACGATGTGGTCGGGGTCGAATTGCGGCGCGATCCGGCGGATGTCGGCCTGCCGCAATTTGAAGATAGCGGTGCCGCAGGCGTTGGTGTAGACCACTTTGTCATTGAGATCCGCCAATGTGACGCCAATGGACACGTGGTCGAGTGCGCTGCGGATTCGCGCATTTTCCCCCGCCCGCGCAAGCTCGGCCGCCGTGCGCTCGCGAGCTTCCCCCTCGAGTCGCCCCTTCTGCACCAAGCCGTCCCTGAACACCAACACGGCACGGCCCATATCACCGAACTCGTTGCCCAACTCGGTGAACGGAACGGCGGCCGCTGTGTCGCCGTCCGCCAGGGCGCGCATCCGCGCGGTGATGAGCCGCACGGGATCGGTGATGCTGCGCGCCACCGCCAGACCGCTCAGCGCGGCGATGGCGGCAATCAACGCGCACAGCCCGCCGAGTTTCAGTGCATGCCACCACTTCATGGCTCCGACATCATCGAGATAGGCCCCCGTACCGACGATCCAGCCCCAGGGCGCGAAGCCTTTGACATAGGAGAGCTTGGGCGCAATGGCATCCGACGCCGGCTTTTGCCAGTGGTAACCGAGAGTTCCTTCGCCCGCGCGCTGCACCAGGTCGACCATGGCGACGTAGTGCTTGAAGCCGGTGGCATCTTTGAAGTCTCCGACATAGCTACCCTCCATTTCCGGTTTGAAGGGCAGCAACACCATCTTCGGGGTCATGTCGATCATGAAGAAATAATTCTTGCCGTCATAGCGCATCCCACGCAGCGTCTCTTTGGCCGCGAGTTGCGCCTGGGCGCGGGTCAGCCGCCCGGCGCGCTCTTCCGCTTCGTAGTGGGCGAGGACGCTGTACGCCGTTTCGACCTCGGCCTGGATCTTGGCAGAGACGCCCTCGCTGAGAACGCGGTTCATCTGCAAAATTGAGACCAGCATCACAGCGAGCAGCCCGATCACGCCCAATGCCGTGAGTAACTGGACGCGGAATCGAACCGATTTATCTCGCAAAACATTTTTCAAGGGTGGTTGACCTGTCGGATTGGGCGCATTGGGGTGGTATCGGCCGATGCCGCGAAATCTTTTGCGTCACAGCACGGACGCGCAGCCGTCAACTCTTTAGCAGTACTCAGCTGAAAAAGTAGTTCAGAGAAATACCGAGGAAAACCGCCATGCCGAAGTAATTGTTGTTCAGAAAAGCCTGCAGACAGCGGTCGCGGTCGCGGTCCCTGATCGACCACAATTGGCGCAGGAAAAATAATCCGCCGGCGATCAATCCCAGGTGGTACCAGGACCCCATGTTCATGATCCGGCCCACCAGGTAGAGCGCCAACAGCGTCAGCGCCTGCAGCGTGGCGATCACGTGTCGATCGGCATCGCCGAATAAAATCGCTGTGGAGCGCACGCCGATCTTGAGGTCGTCGTCGCGATCCACCATCGCATAAATCGTGTCGTAGACGGTCACCCAAAGCACATTGGCGAGCAGCAGCAGCCACGCCACCCGCGGTGGTAACTCGTCGAATTGAGCGGTGAATGCCATGGGGATGCCCCAGCCGAAGGTCAGACCGAGATAGAGCTGCGGCACCGACAGGAAACGCTTCACGAACGGGTAGGTGACTGCCAGCGTCGCGCCGACCACGGCGAACAAGAGCGTGGTCTTATTCAACTGCAACGCCAATCCGAGAGCGGTGAGCGCCAGTGCCGCGAACAGCACCAATGCCTCGATGGTCGAAATCCGGCCGGCGGTCAGCGGCCGATTCTGCGTCCGTTTGACGTGCCGATCGAAGCTCCGATCCGCATAATCATTGATCGCGCAACCGGCCGAGCGCATCAGCACCGTGCCCGCAACGAAAACGATGAACAGCTGTGACTTCGGCCTGCCGCGGCTCGCGAACCAGAGAGCCCAAAGGGTCGGCCAGAGCAACAGCCAGATTCCCACCGGCCGGTCGAGGCGGGTGAGAGCCACGTAATCATTGATGGTACCGATGATGCGCGGCAGTTCGTTCGTGGTGAACGGGTGGAAACGCACGCGATAGCTGAACCAGCGCCAACGCGCCGCGATCTGCTCACCCAACTCGACGCCCGAACGCGGCAGCGGCACGGCGATCTGTCAGGACTGACCGATGGCGGGCAGAAACGTTTCCTGCAACAGCAGTGGCGCGCGCCGCAGGCTGATCCGCGAGCGACGAGCCCATAAGCCGCCCGGCTTGATCTGCGCGCCGCGCAGGGCCCCATCCGTCAGCGGATCTCCGTCGGGCGCCCAGGCATAGTCGTAGGCGCTGCGCTCGACCCCGGATAGGACCGCCAACGTCTCATCGAGCGGCGAATCGCCCATCTCGGCAAGCCAGGGATGAAGGTTGAGCGTCGAATCCGGGATCACCGTCTGAGCAAATACCCAGACCTTGTCGGCACAGAGCATTTCCACATCCCGGAACAGGCCGGCGTCATCGTCGGTGCGCAACTTTTGCTTGAGCGGACCGCTGAGCGGTCCTGACCATAAACCCGCCAGCCGCAGGGCGTACCGATCGCCGCACGCCGCGCGCAAGCGAACGCTCAGCCGCCCCTGGGCAATCAACCAGGGACGCACATGAGTATCGACCTGCAACTGTCCGAGTCGTTCCGCCGGGACCCATTGGACCCCCGCGGCGCTCGCTGCGAGCTTGGGCTTCATGCGCTCATTCTAACCGACGGCGCCAGCTAACCGACGCGGCCATATTGCTCCGCATGACCCACCCAGCGCCGGATCAGCGGTGCTACATGCAGAGGCCACTCACACAGCATCGTCTCCGCGGCTCTCTGCACCGTCGGCAACAGATCGGCATCGCGCAGCAGATCGGCAACCCGCATTTGCGCGAGCCCCGTTTGACGGGTGCCGAGCAGTTCGCCGGGCCCACGAAGTTCCAAATCGCGGCGGGCGACGACGAAGCCGTCGTTGGTATCGCGCATGACGGCCAGACGCTCACGTGCCAGCGGCGACAGCGGTGGGCGATAGAGCAGCAGGCAGGAGCTTGCATGGTCACCGCGACCGACGCGTCCGCGGAGTTGGTGCAACTGAGCCAACCCTGAGCGTTCCGCATTTTCGATCACCATCAGCGTGGCATTCGGCACGTCGACGCCGACTTCGATGACGGTCGTCGCCACCAGCAATTGGATCGCCCCCTCCTTGAAGAGACGCATGGTGGATTCCTTGGCCGCCGCCGGCATGCGGCCATGCACCAGACCCACCCGCAATTCGGGCAGGGCTTGGTTGAGGGCCGTGGCGGTCTCTTCCGCAGCCTGGAACGGCATTTCCGCCGATTCGTCGATCAAGGGGCACACCCAGTACGCCTGTCGACCCGCCAGGCAGGCGGTGCGGATGCGCATCACCACCTCGGCGCGGCGGCTGTCCGCCAGGACCACCGTCTTCACAGGCGTTCGCCCCGGCGGCAGTTCGTCGATGATGGACACATCGAGATCGGCATAAGCAGTCATAGCCAGGGTCCGCGGAATGGGTGTTGCCGTCATGATGAGCTGGTGCGGCAGGCGGCCATCGGCGCCGCCTTTCTCGCGCAAACTCAGACGTTGCTGCACGCCGAAGCGATGCTGTTCGTCGACGATGACCAGTGCCAGTGATTTGAACTGCACGGTCTCCTGGAAAAGCGCATGGGTGCCGACCACGATGGCGGCGTGGCCCTCGCGGATTGCCAGAAGCGAGGCCGCGCGGGCCTTGCCCGACACCCGTCCGGTGAGCAAGGCGATGCTCACCCCGAGCGGCTCGAACCAGCCCCGAAAATTTTGCGCATGCTGGTCGGCGAGCAGCTCGGTGGGAGCCATCAAAGCCACCTGGA
>Ga0116226_10000404_pt1 | contig 36394 bp, 34 predicted proteins | sample S1TSphfallax_FD_89692 | JGI IMG/M metagenome (GOLD analysis project Ga0116226, IMG submission 89692) | Host-associated microbial communities from peat moss isolated from Minnesota, USA - S1T2_Fa - Sphagnum fallax MG | ecosystem: Host-associated > Plants > Peat moss > Unclassified | place: USA...
CCGGCGTTCTGTATGTGGCTCGGCACACCCCCGCGGTGCGCAACCCACGATACGACAGGAGGCAGACTCTTCAGCCTTTTTTAACCACCTCCGCCAGAACGGCGGGGGTCATACTGTCTGAGCGACGCGCCGCTCGCGTTCTCCGACGCGAGCGGCGCCGGACGGCGCTGACGCCGGCCACGCCGATAAACCGCTATGCCTAGCACGTTGACGAACAGCACCGTGCAGGCGATCTTCAGCGCGAAAACCCAGGGATGCACGAGGTCCAGGATCGGTACCAGACCGAAGAACAGCGCCAGCAGCGTGGTAACGCTGCCAACGACGCAGGCAACGCGCAAACCGATACCGGGCCGCAAATCGGGGCGCATTCCCAAGCCCGTGCCGGCGATGAGCGGGACGGCAAACATCAGCACATAGTTCAGGGCGTAACAGCTATTGGCGGTCACGGAGATGATCTGCCAGGTTTCCTGCGAGCCGGCCCCGACCGAAGCGGCGACACTGAAGGCGAAAGCCAAACCCACGATGAACAGCAGCGAGCGCGTAGGCGTGCGATAGCGCGGATGCAGTCGAGTGAACCAGGCCGGGAGCAAATCATCCCACGCCGCCACCAAGGGCAAACGGCCCAGGGCCGCGATGTAGACCGTGATCTGCGCGAGCAGCGAGAGTGCGAGCGCAATGATGATCGTCCGGCTCACGAGGAGACGCCAGTCGATCAGTGCACCCGCGGCGACGCCGCCGGCGAAGGCCTTGTCGAGCACCTGCGCGACAGGATTGACGAGATCGATCCCTGCGGGCGCCGAATAGGTCAACACCGAGGCCGTGCATACGATGTAGAGCAAGGCGATCAGCGGCGCGGCAATCCAGGCCGAGCGCAGAATCGAGCGGGCAGCGCTGCGAGTCTCGCCGGCAAAGACCGCGACCTGCTCGAGGCCGCAGAGGCCGCCGAAGGCGAGCTTCGTGAACAAATTCAAACCGCTCAAAGTCAGCACCGGAACAGCGAGCGAGATGCGCGAGGCCGATGTCGGTGCGCGGTAGCCGGGATCGGGATGCACGAACACCAGCAGCGTCAACAAAGCGACGACGAGCAGCGTCGCGGCGGTGCCAAAATGCGACACCCAGCGACCCAAGCCGAGTCCGCGCCGATTCACGGCGAAGATCACGGCGAAAATTCCGATGTTCAGGCTCGCGATCAGCTTCTGGCTCTCCGCGACCCAGGCGCCCTGGGGTCCCAGCGCATAACTCAGGCTCGTCGCGGTCAGCAAACCCGCGCTCGAGGCCATGAACAACAGGTAGGCGCCGAAATTCCAGGCCGCAAGGAACCCCGCGAACGGACCGAGCACATGCTTGACCCATTGATAGACACCACCCTCGAGTGGCCAGATGCGAACGCAATAATCGATGACCGCCGCCACCGGCAGGAACATGAGCAGGACGGCGAGCAACCAGTAAAGGAGCTGCGCGCCACCCTGGTGGCCGGCCACGCCGGTCCAGGTAAAACCAACGACGAGCAAGACTTGCATCGGCACGAGGTCGCGCAGCCCTAAGTCGTGACGCAGAGCGGCGGATTGGGATGCGGCTGCGGGTTGATCGCTCAGACGACGCGTCCGCGCCGACCGCCGGCCAGGAAATCCGTGATGTTCGCGGCCATCTCGTCGAAACTGCGCTGACGGGATTCGAGCGCGGCCCAGGCCACGTGCGGCGTGACGATCAAGTTCGGAATCGAGGGATCGAGCAGCGGATCGCCGTCGACGGGCGGTTCCTGCGCCACCACGTCGATGCCCGCGCCGGCCAGTCGTCCGGCCCGCAAGGCCGCCGCGAGCGCGGCACTGTCGACGAGGCCGCCGCGCGCGGTATTGATCAGCACCGCATCCGGTTTCATCAGCGCGAGTTCGCGTTCGCCGATCATCAGTCGCGTGTCCGGCGTCAGGGGGCAATGCAAGGACAGGACATCGGCGCGCGCGAGTAATTCCACCAGAGGCACGCGTCCCGGCACGGGCGCGGCGCCGGCGCGGTTGGCGATGAGAATCTGCATGCCGAAGGCCTCGCCGATCTTGGCGACGCCGCGGCCGAGGTCCCCCCAGCCGACGATGCCGAGCGTGCGCCCGGCAAGTTCGCGTATCGGTAGCGCGCGCACGTTCACGGCTCCCAACTTGGCCCAGGAGCCATCGGTCGCGTAGGCGCGATAAGCGGTCAGACGCTGGGTCAGACTCAAGATCAAACTCCAAACCTGCTGCGCGACCGACGCCGTGCAATAGCCGCGGACATGGGTCACCGCGACACCGAATTCGCGCGCGGCCGCGACATCGACTTTGTCATAGCCCGTGCCCGCCACCGAGATCAAGCGCAGTTGGCGCGCCGCAGCGATCGCCTCGCGAGGAATGGCCGACTGATCCACGAGGACGATGTCGGCCGCGCGCAAACGCTCGACCACCTCGACCGGGCTGGATCCGTCGTACAGAGTCAAGTCGGGCACGACGCGTCGCAAACTCGTGAGATCGAGATCGGCGGACGAGGCGCGGTCGTAGTCGAGAAAAACGGCTGGCATTCTTGGCTAGAATACCCGGTCCCCGGGCGGTACGCATGACCCGCTCGCCCGCTCAGCCCAAGCCTTCGAGGAGTTTCGAACATGAGTCAACATCCTGCCATTGCCCCCGGTGCAACGGCCGTCATCACCGGCGCCGCCAGCGGCATCGGCCTGGCGGCTGCCCACCGCTTTGCGCGCTTCGGCATGAACCTGGTTTTGGCCGATCTACCCGGGGCTGCCTTGGAGCAGGCCACGCAAGCCCTGCGCGCTACGCCCGGCGCGGGCGGCGTCGTCGCCGTGCCCACCGATGTCAGCAACCCTGCCGCGGTCGCGTCGCTGAAGGACCAAGCCTATGCGGGCTTCGGCCGCGTCGACGTGCTCATGAACAATGCCGGTGTCGGCAGCGGCGGCGGCGCCTTCGACGACCTCGCCGCGTGGCGCCGGGTCATCGAGATGAATCTCTGGGGCGTGATCCACGGGATCCACGCGTTTGCCGGCGCGATGGTCGCGCAGCGCATGCCCGCGCTGATCATCAACACCGGCTCGAAACAAGGCATCACGACGCCGCCCGGCGATACGGCCTATAACGTCTCGAAAGCGGGGGTCAAGGTCGCGACCGAGGGTTTGCAGCACGAACTGCGCAACCTGCCCGACTGTCGCGTCAGCGCGCATCTGCTCGTGCCCGGATTCACGTTCACCGGATTGACGGGACGCGCGGAAAAGCCAGCCGGCGCCTGGCATGCGGATCAGGTCATCAGCGAGATGCTCGCGGGCGTCGCTGCGAACAGGTTTTATATTATTTGTCCCGACAACGACGTCACCCCGGCCATGGACCGCAAGCGCATCCGGTGGGCAGCCGACGATGTGATCTTCGGTCGGCCGCCCTTGTCCCGCTGGCATGCCGATCATCGCGACGCGTTCGCGGCCTATATGGCCGCTGACGACTGACCCTGGCGTCGACACCTGAGCGCGGGCGCAGGCGACCGAGCGCGCGCTGATGAGCATATGCTCATCAGCAATTGGTATTTAGAGCGCCAGGCACGGCGCGTTATTCTGCCATCTGGGCGCCGCGGGCTTAAGAGAGCCCCGGACCGACGCAACCCCTGTCCGCTCATCCTTTCTGACGCGGCCCGCGGACGCCCACCACCCTGGCCGCAGCACCGGCACGCATGGCTGGAGTTCCCGAGTCAGACACCCTATGATCCGGCGCTGTACAGCGCTCAAGGACGTTACGTCGAGGTGGGGTTGAAATACCTGTAAAGTTCTTGATCCTGCTGCTGGGCCTGCTCGTTGTGGTCGACTGCGCCCGGGCGGCGAGTCCGCCCGGCGTGCTGGTCATCGTTCAATCGTTGGACGACCTCGTCAGTCTCGACCCGGCCGAAGGGTTCGAGCTCTCTAGCATCCAGACCTTCACGAACGTCTACCAGCGCCTGGTGCAGCCGGACCCGGAGCATCCGGCGAACCTGCAAGGGATCCTCGCCGCCGGCTGGCAGACGGACGCCGGCGGTCGCAGCCTCACGTTCGAACTCCGGCCGGACGCGCGCTTCGCGAGCGGCAACCCACTGCGCCCGGAAGACGTGATCTTCTCGCTGAGCCGTGCTGTCAAACTGAATCGCGCACCGGTATTCATTCTCAACGAATTGGGTTGGAACGCCGGCAACGTCGATGGCCATCTCTTCAAGGTCGACGCCCATCACGTGCGCATCACCTGGGGCGCGGCCGTGGGTCCCGCCCTGGCGCTCAACATTCTCACTGCCCCCGTCGCCTCGGTACTCGATGAGCGCGACGTCCGCGCACACGCGGTGGGCGAGGACGTGGGTAACGCCTGGCTGCGGGCGCACTCGGCCGGCAGCGGCCCGTTCAGGATACGTCGCTACGTTGCACACGAGGCGCTCGTGCTCGACGCGAACGCGACGGCGCCCGGCGGCGGCCCCCGCCTGCAGACCATCGTGGTCAAGAACGTGGCGGACGCGGCGACGCGGCGCCTGCTCGTGGCCGTGGGCGACGCCGACATCGCCCGGGATCTTGGTCCCGATCAAATCGCCGCGCTCGGTTCGAACCCCGACGTGCGAACCCTCGCATTCCCTTCGGCCAAGATCGACTATTTAATGTTCAACTCCGCCAATGTGGGGAACAGCGCGCTGCGCAACCCCGCGCTCTGGGAAGCGGCTCGCTGGCTCATCGATTACGACGGGATCGCAAGTCAGTTGCTGCGCGGAGAATACTTCGTCCATCAAGCCTTTCTCGCCGACGGCTTTCCCGGCGCGCTCGAGGCGACGCCCTATCACCTGGACGTTGCCAAGGCACGGGCCATCCTCGCCGCGGCAGGCATTCAACCCGGCCTGCGCATCGCGCTGGACGTCTACAATCAACCGCCCTACGGAGAAATCGCCCAGTCTCTGCAGGCGAGCTTCGCGCAGGCGGGCATCTCGCTCGAGATCGTGCCGGAGCCGGGCGGCGAACTGTATTCGAAGATCCGAGAGCGCAGCGAGCAAGCGGCCTGGCTGTACTGGGTACCGGACTATTACGACGCCAACTCGACCGCGAGCGCGTTCGCCCAGAACCGCGAAGACGGCACGAAGACCCTCGCATGGCGGGCCGGCTGGCATATCCCCGCCATGACGGCCGCGACGGCCGCCGCCGCCACCGAGGTCGATATGGCGGCCAGAAGGGAAGATTATCTGGCGATTCAGCGCGAGGTGCAGCAGAACTCGCCCTTCGTCATCGCCTTTCAGGCGCGCAACGAAGTCGTGGTGCGCAAGAGCGTCCAGGGGTATCGCGAGGGCCTCGACGGGGACATGGTCTATTACGATCGGATCAGCAAGTGAACCGTCGTCTCGCCCAGCCGGCGGCCACGCTCGCGCGCGGCCTGCTGACGACGGTGACGACCCTCGCCTGCTTGCTGCTCGTGACATTCGCCCTCACGAGCCTGTCACCGATCGATCCCGCGCTGCGCGCCTTGGGCGATCGCGCCAGTGAGAGCTCCTATGCCGAGATGCGTCATCGCATGGGTCTCGACGCACCCTGGCCGCAGCGCTTCGTTCACTATGCCGGCAATCTGCTGCGCGGCGACCTCGGCGTGTCCGAATCGACGGGCCAACCGGTCGCCGCGGACCTGCGGCATGTATTCCCGGCGACCCTAGAACTCGCCACGCTCGCCATGCTCGTGAGCACCGTGCTCGGGGTCGCGCTGGGTCTGGTCTCGGCTTGGCGGCCGCGCGGTCTGATCGACGGCGTGGTCCGGATCGTCTCGCTGCTGGGCAGTTCCCTGCCGGCGTTCTGGCTGGGGCTCATCGTCTTGTATTTCTTTTATGCCCGATTGCACTGGGCCGGCGGTCCCGGCAGGCTCGACGACGCCTACGAGTACACGCTCGACCTCGACAGCGGCTTCGTTCTGCTCGATACCTGGCGCAGCGGCGTGCCGGGCGCCTTCGCCAACGCGTGGGCCCACCTCGGCTTACCGGTGCTCGTACTCGCCGCGTATGCCATCGGCCAGGTGACCCGGATGACGCGCGCGGCGCTGCTGGGCGAAGCTTCGAAGGAATACGTGACGCTCGCACGCGCGAAGGGCGCGGGATCGCTACGCATACTGCTGCATCATCTATTGCCGAACACACGCGGACTGATCATCACCGTGCTCGCACTGACCTATGCCAGCTTGCTGGAGGGCGCGGTCCTCGTCGAAACCGTCTTCGCGTGGCCGGGCATCGGCCGGTATCTGACGAATGCCTTGTTTGCGGCGGACACGGCGGCGATCGTCGGCGCCACGCTCGTGATCGGCTGCAGCTTCGTCGTGATCAACGGGCTCACCGACGCGCTCGTCCGCACGCTCGACCCGAGGTTGCGATGAACCCGGGAGTAAAACGTTCCGCTGCGCGACGCTCGCCGGCCGCCGTCGCTGGGGCGGCGATCATCTTGTTGTGTCTGACGCTCGCGTTGGCCGCGTCGTGGCTCGCCCCCTACGACCCCAACAAGCAGGATCTCGGGCAACGCCTTCAGGCGCCATCCGCCGCGCACCTGCTCGGCACCGATGGCCTCGGCCGCGACGTGCTCTCGCGGCTGCTCTACGGCGCGCGGCCGACGCTCGCGCTGGTGGCGCTGGTTGCTGCGGGCATGGTGCCGATCGGCCTGACGGCCGGCATCCTCGCAGGCTATTACGGGGGCTGGGTCGAGCGGTTTCTCATGGGCTGCACCGACATCGTGATGGCCTTTCCACGGCTGATCCTCGCGCTCGCCTTCGTGGGACTTCTGGGGCCGGGGCTGGTCAATGCCGCTCTCGCCCTGCTCTTGACGAGCTGGCCCGCCTACGCGCGGCTGGCACGCGCCGAGACTCAGACCTTGCGGCGCAGCGACTACCTCGCCGCCGCCGAGATGCAAGGAATTCTCGGAACTCGTCTGCTCTGGGGCCACGTGCTGCCCGCTTGTGTCCCGGGCACGCAGGTGCGCCTCGCGCTCGATATGGCCGGAATCGTGCTGGCCGCGGCCGCGCTCGGCTTCTTGGGGCTCGGCGTTCGGCCGCCGACGGCCGAGTGGGGTCTCATGATCGCCGAGGGCAGCAAAGTGGTGTTCGATCAATGGTGGCTGGCGGCGATTCCAGGAGCGGCGATCTTCACGCTTGCAGTCGGTTTCAATCTGCTCGCCGACGGGCTGCGAGACCTGGGTGATCCCGCGCATGACTGAGTCGCCGCTGCTGCTGGTCGAGGGCTTGAGCGTGCGCACAGCGCGCGAGACGGGGCAACGGCCGCTCGTCGATGCGCTTGCGCTGAGCGTCGGTGTCGAGCGCGTTGCACTCGTCGGCGAAAGCGGCTCGGGCAAGTCCTTGACGGCACTAGCCCTGCTCGGTTTGCTGCCTGCCGGCCTGCGATGCGAGGCCGCGCGCATGGAGTTCGCCGGTCGGGACTTGCGCCGCTGCACGCCACGCGAGTGGGCGGCGCTGCGCGGCGCCTCGCTCGCGCTCGTGCTGCAAGACCCGCGGCACGCGCTGAATCCCGTATTGAGCGTCGCGCGCCAGCTCGACGAGGTCCTGCGCCTGCACGGCACGCTCGCCAAGGCGCAACGGCGCGAACGCATCGCGGAGATGCTCGAGGCGGTCGGGCTGCCGCCCACCGCCCGGCTGCTCGGCGCCTATCCCCACCAGTTATCCGGCGGGATGGGGCAGCGCGTGATGATCGCGATGATGTTGATCAATGGACCCCGACTGTTGATTGCGGACGAACCCACGTCCGCACTCGACGCGGAGTTGCGTGATCAAGTGCTGGAACTGATCGTGACGCTCGTCGCCACGCGCCGCATGGGACTGCTGTTGATCAGCCACGATCTTCAGTCCGTCGCCCGGCACTGCGACCGCGTGCTCATCATGTACCGCGGCCGCATCGTCGATCGCTGCGCCGCCGGCGAACTCGGGCAGTCGACGCACCCCTACACACGGACCCTGTGGTCCTGCCGGCCGAGCGCCGCCACCTTCGGCAGCGCCTTGCCGACGCTCGATCGCGAGGCGATCACCCGGAGCGTCGAGCCATGAGGCTCGTTCGCAGCGAAGCGCTGAGCGTCGAGCTCGGCGAGCACGGCGAACGCCGACGCATACTCGCCGATCTCGACGTCGAGGTCATCGAGGGGGAAACCTTTGGCCTCGTCGGCCGCTCGGGCTGCGGCAAATCCACGCTGTTGCGGGTACTCGCCGGGGTGAACAGGCTCTGGACCGGCAAGCTGCGGCTGCTCGACCGAGACCTCGTGCCGGGACGACGATTCAGCGGGGACTTGCGCCGCGGCGTTCAAATGGTGTTCCAGGACCCCTACGCCTCGCTGCATCCGCGTCACACCATCGGGCGCGCGCTGGCCGAGCCGCTGGCCCTGCACGGTCTGCCGGGAGTATCCGCGCGGGTCGCCGCGGCCTTGACCGAAGTGAGTCTCGATCCGGAGCTCGCCGGACGTTTTCCGCAGCAGCTATCGGGCGGACAACGACAGCGCGTGGCGATCGCGCGGGCGCTGTTGCTGCACCCCCGCCTCCTGCTGCTCGATGAGCCGACTGCGGCGCTCGATCTGTCCGTACAAGCCGAGATTCTCAACCTGCTGAACCAGCTCAAGCGACAGCACGCGATGACGCTGGTGTTGGTGAGTCACGACCGCGACGTGATCGCCCACATGTGCGATCGCGCCGCCGAGATGCAGACTGGTCGCATCGAGCGCGTGCTCGATCGCGCTGACCTGCGGCGTGCCTGACGTCCGATATCACCGGCAGGCAGCGCGCATGTGCTTATGCGAATTCTTTATTAGTGCTCGGCAGCCTTTCGGGCAGAGAATCGGGCCATGACCGTGGCCCAAACCAAGCGTTGGTCGGTGAACGCCATCTCCTATGGCCAGGAACCGCTACAGGTATTTTGCGACAGCCGGCCGTTGACGCAGACCAAGCTCGCGACCATCGACAACGTGTCCCCCGTGGAATTTCTGTTGATTTCGGTGGCCACCTGTTTCGCGCTCAGCGTGCGCGCGGCGCTCGCCGCGCGGAAACTGCCGCGCTTGGGCTTCGAGGTCGTGGTCTCGGGCGAGAAAGCGCCCGATCCGCCCAGCCGCCTGATGCACATCGCGGTCGTGGCGGTCTTCCGCGGCAACCTCACCGAGGCCGATGCGGCGGCGATCGCGGCGGACGCCAAGCTGCTGTGCACCGTGACCAACTCGATCCAGGGGGCACCGACGATTTCGATCAGCGGCCGCGCCCTGCAGCCGGAGCCGGCGCGCTAGGCGCCTGCCCGCGGATCCTCGGTTATTTGGCGGCGTCGGCAGCATCCGACGGCCGGACGTTGCCGCAATCCGCGCCGACGAAATTCATCTTCGTGTCGTTCTGCATGAAATGTGACTGGGCGCCGGACTGTTGCACCGTCATCTCGACGTGGGTCGTGATCGTGTCGCCGCTCGCAACGGCCGTGCCCTTGCCGGTCGTGGTCGTGCCATCGGTCGTGCAGCTGAATTCGTAACTCGTCGCGGCGCCATCGTGCTGAACCACCGCCGGCTGGCAGCGACCGTCCTTGTCGACGATGGGCTTGCCCAGCTTCGCCATCGCCGGACTCACGCAGATTCGAAAGCTGCCTTTGTCGGATTGCGAAACCCCACTTTGTTTGAGCTTCGCCTCGACCAGCGCACGTTGATCCGCGGGCAGGGAGGCGAGCATTTGTTGCACGCGATCGCTCAAGGCCGCGATGCTCGCCGTGTTGTCGCGCCCGTCGACCACGGACTTGACGATGTGGATCTCCCAGAGCCCGGGCCTCAGACCGAAACCCGCGGCCGCGGCGCCGGCGGCCACCGCAGCCAGCACCGCACCGGAAACGATCGCTCTTGGCAGCAGGCTCGCTGTACGCATGGGGGAACTCCTGTTTGATCGGCGACGCGGGCCGTCACCGCAGTTCCCGGTGACGATGATTTCAGGCATTGTAGCGCTTCGCTCATTGTCGAGCAGGAGTCAACGATGCAGGGACAAAGTCGCGCCAGAGTCGTGGGTACTGTTTTCGGGGCTGTTCTTTCATTCGGCGGCGGCTATGCCGGCGTGGCCGCGCCCGCCCACAGCGACGAGCAGGCCTTTCGCGATCTGTACAAACAACTCGTCGAGATCAACACGACGCGCTCCGTCGGCAGTTGCACCAAGGCCGTGGAGGCCATGCGCGCGCGCCTGGTCGCGGGCGGCATAGCGCTCGCCGACACGCAGATCCTGGCGCCCAAGGACCGCCCCCAGGACGGCGCATTGATCGCCGTGCTGCATGGCCGGGACCGGCTCGCCAAACCAATTTTACTGCTCGCTCATATCGATGTCGTCGAAGCGAAGAGAGAAGACTGGGAGCGCGACCCGTTCAAACTCGTCGAGGAAAACGGCTGGTTCTATGCGCGCGGCGCGAGCGACGACAAAGCGATGGCCGCGGTGTTCACCGACAGTCTGATCCGGTACCGAGAGGAGGACTTCACGCCGCGCCGGGACATCAAACTCGCCCTGACCTGCGGCGAGGAGACGCCCGACGTTTTCAACAGCGTGGCGTGGCTGGTCAAGACGCAACCCCAGGTCCTCGACGCCGCATTTGCCCTGAACGAAGGCGCCGGCGGCGAGCTCGACAAGGATGGCAAGCACGTGACGCTGCAAATCCAGGCCGGCGAGAAGGTTTACCAGGATTTCACGCTCAAGGCGGGCGACGTCGGCGGTCACAGCTCCCGGCCGACGCACAACAACCCGATCGTGCGGCTGAGCGTCGGCCTCGCCAAGCTCGGGGCCTACAATTTTCCGGTGGCGCTGAACGGCGCGACCCGTGGGTATTTCACGGCCGAAGCCAAACTCGTGCCGCCGGAGATCGGCGCCGACATGCGGGCGGTGCTCGCCAACCCGCAGGACGAGGCGGCCGTGGAGCGGCTTTGGGCCGTCAATCCGGGCTGGAACGGTTCGCTGCGTACGACCTGCGTGGTCACGGAGATCGAGGGTGGTCACGCACCGAACGCCCTGCCGCAGGACGTGCGCGCCAACGTCAACTGCCGGATCCTGCCGGGGGTGCCGATCGCCGACGTCCAGAAACAGATCGCGACCGTGCTCGGCGATGACAAGATCAGCGTGGCCCCGACGGGCGAACCCGGCATGCAATCATCGCCACCGCCGCTGACCGAACACATCATGGATCCCGTGATCAAAACCGCCGACAGCCTCTGGCCTGGGGTCGTGATCGTTCCGACCATGGCGACGGGTGCAACCGACGGCCGGTTCTTGAATGCGGCGGGCGTTCCCACCTACGGCTTGTCCGGCATGTTTCAGGATGCCGAAGGCAGCCACGCGCACGGCCTGAATGAGCGCATTCGCGTCAAATCCCTGCTCGATGGCCGCCAATTCCTGTACGAAGTCGTCAAACTGTACGCAAACGACAAAAGCTAGTCCGGCCGAAACCGCTGGACGCCGGGCGGCGCGACCTGTATCGTTTAAGGCTGGCGATATAGGTTGGTACTCGGTCAGTGCCACCTCCCGCCCGCGGTCCGTCCTCGACGCACTTCGTTCGATACCCCTCGCTGCTGACCGCTGCAGAGTTCAAATCTCTGTCGTGCGAGTCCTCCTGAATTACTTAAGGATTTTTAATGTCATTTTCCGATCTCGGGCTGTTGCCCGAAGTGTTGCGTGCCGTCGCCGATAAGGGCTACGACACCCCTTCCCCGATTCAATTACAGGCGATTCCCGCGGTCCTCACCGGGCGCGACGTGCTCGCCGGCGCGCAAACCGGCACGGGCAAGACGGCCAGTTTCGTGCTCCCGATCCTGCAACGTCTCAGCGCCGATACCGGGCACGGCACGAGCCGCGCGCCCCGCGCATTGGTCCTCGCGCCGACACGCGAACTCGCGGCGCAAGTCGCCGACAGCGCGCGCACCTACAGCAAATACCTGCAGCTGCGCACCTTCCAGGTGTTCGGCGGCGTGAGCATCAACCCTCAGATCTCCGCGCTGCGCGGCGGTTGCGACATTCTCGTCGCGACGCCCGGGCGCCTGCTCGACCTCGCGCAGCAGCGCATGGTCGACTTGTCGAAGATCCAGGTGCTCGTGCTCGACGAGGCGGACCGCATGCTCGACATGGGCTTCATCAACGACATCCGGAAGATCATCAGGCTCCTGCCCCAGCAGCGGCAAAACCTGTTGTTCTCGGCCACCTATTCGGATGACATCCGGGGACTCGCCGAGCGCCTGTTGCACAACCCCGTCTCGATCCAGGTCTCGCCGCGCAATGCAGCGGTCGAAATCGTCGAGCAGTGCGCCTATCGCGTGCAGAAAGAACAGAAGCGCCATCTGTTGATCCACCTGATCCAGGAGGGTCAATGGCAGCAGGTGCTGATCTTCACGCGCACCAAGCATGGCGCGAATCGCCTCTCGCAGCAGCTCGAAGCTGCGGGCATCCGGGCCGCCGCTATTCACGGCAACAAGAGCCAGGCCGCACGCGTCAAAGCGCTGGACATGTTCAAGAACGGACAGATCACCGCGCTGGTGGCGACGGAAGTCGCGGCCCGAGGCCTCGACATCAAAGAGCTGCCGCATGTCGTCAATTACGAGTTGCCGAACGTTCCCGAGGACTACGTGCACCGTATCGGTCGCACGGGCCGTGCGGGCGCGGGCGGCTCCGCCGTCTCGCTGGTTTCCTCGGACGAAGGCGGCTTCCTGCGCGACATTGAACGGGTGCTGAGGAAGAACATTCCGGTCCTGGCCACGCCCGAATTCAAGATCGTCGAGGCGGCGCAGCTGCCGGACAACCGTCCTCCGCGCCCTCCGCAGGGTCAGGGACGCGGCGGGTTTCATCGCGGAGCACGTGCGGGCTCGGGCGGGGGTTCAGGCGGCGGCGAGCGGCGGGATCATCATCGCCCTGGCAACGGCCGTCCCTCGAGCGGACGTCCTTCGAACGCGGGCTCGGGTCAAGGTGGTCAGCAGGCGCGGGGTCGCACGCGCTAGAGCGTCTCGACGAACTCTTTCAGATAGGACTTGAAGTCGAGTCCGAGGCTCGGGTGCTTGAGCCCGTACTCGACGGTCGCCTGTAGATACCCGAGCTTGCTGCCGCAATCGTAGCGCTTGCCCTCGAATTCGTAGGCATAGACGGCCTCACGCGTCATCAGACGCGCGATCCCATCGGTCAATTGGATCTCCCCGCCTGCGCCGGCACCGATTTTCGCCAGATCCTCGAAAATCGCTCCCGTCAGCAGATAGCGGCCAACGACGGCCAGATTCGAAGGCGCCTTGTCGGGCTTCGGCTTCTCGACGATGTGCGACATCTTGCCGACCCGAGGAGCCACCTGCCGCTCGACGGAGACGATGCCGTACTTGTCGGTGTCCTGGTGGGGCACGTTCTGCACCCCGAGCACGCTGCCGCCTTGCTCGGCAAAGACACCCACCATTTGCTTCAAACAGGCAACCGGCGCATCGATCAAATCATCGGCGAGATGCACCATGAAAGGCGCATCGCCCACGACCGGACGCGCGCACAGGACGGCGTGACCCAGCCCCAAAGGCGCGGGCTGACGGATGTACACACAGGATGCCCAACTCGGCAAGATGCCGCGCAAGGTGTCGAGCAACTCCTGCTTGCCTTGAGCCTGCAAGGTCGCTTCGAGTTCGGTGTTGGTGTCGAAGTGGTCCTCGATCGCCCGCTTCGAACTGCCGGTGATGAAGACCAGGGTGTCGGCCCCGGCCTGGAGTGCCTCTTCGACCGCGTATTGAATGAGCGGCTTGTCGACGATCGGCAGCATCTCTTTGGGGCTCGCCTTGGTCGCGGGCAGAAAACGCGTGCCACGGCCTGCAACCGGGAATACGACCGTCTTGACTTGGATTTTGGACATGCCTGGAGTTTTCCTCGATTGACGGACCGAAGTCCGGACCTCAGTCACGAATTGGCTGGCCGGCCCCTTCGTTCACGCGCTCGCGCAGGTCCTTGCCTGGTTTGAAATGCGGCACATGTTTGCCGGCCAAGGCTACTGCCTCGCCGGTCTTTGGATTGCGTCCCTGCCGCGGTGGGCGGAAGTGCAAGGAAAAACTCCCGAAACCTCGAATCTCGATTCTCTCGCCGGTCGCGAGTGCGTCACTCATGATTTCCAGCAATTGCTTGACGGCGAGTTCCACATCCTTCGCCGGCAAGTGCTTTTGCTTCGCCGAAATGATCTCAATCAGTTCCGATTTCGTCATTATCGATCCGTGCGAATCACTAATCATAGTGCTAAGAACACGCGCGGCGGCGGACCGCCGCGCATGCCTTCAATCCCTCAATCCTGACCGGAGATCTGTTCTTTGAGAAGGTCTCCCAGACTCGTACCGGTCGGCGAATCCGTCCGATAGTTCTGCATGGCTTCTTGCTCCTCGTGGATGTCCTTCGCCTTGATCGACAGCGAGATGCTGCGGCCCTTGCGATCCACGCCGGTGAACTTCGCCTCGACTTCTTCGCCCACCTTGAGCAGCAGACGGGCATCCTCGACGCGATCGCGCGAGAGTTCGGACGCGCGCAATTGGCCGTCGACCCCGTTGCCCAGATCGATGATCGCGCCCTTGGCGTCGACTTCGCGCACGACGCCGGTCACGATCGAGCCCTTCGGATGCTCGGCGATGTAGGCGGAGAACGGATCCTTCGCCAGTTGCTTGATGCCGAGACTGATGCGCTCGCGCTCCGGATCGATCGACAGCACCATCGCATCGACCTGCTGGGCTTTCTGGTAGCTGCGCACCGCCTCTTCGCCCGGGAGATCCCAGGAGATATCGGACAGATGCACGAGACCATCGATGCCGCCGGCCAGACCGATGAAGATGCCGAAGTCGGTGATCGACTTGATCTGACCGCTGACCTTGTCGCCGCGGTTGTAATTGTCGGAGAACTCCTTCCAGGGGTTCGCCTTGCACTGCTTCACGCCGAGGCTGATACGGCGACGCTCTTCGTCGATGTCTAGAACCATGACCTCGACTTCCTGACCGACGTGCACGACCTTGGCGGGGTTCACGTTCTTATTGGTCCAGTCCATCTCGCTGACGTGCACGAGACCTTCCACGCCTTCCTCGATCTCGACGAAGCAGCCGTAGTCGGCGATGTCCGTGACCTTGCCGAACAGGCGCGTGTTCGCCGGATAGCGACGCGCGATGTTTTGCCAGGGATCGGCGCCGAGCTGTTTCAAGCCCAGCGAGACACGCTGTCGTTCGCGGTCGAACTTGAGAATGCGAACGTCGATCTCTTCACCCACCTTGACCACTTCGGAGGGATGCTTGACGCGTTTCCACGCCATGTCCGTGATGTGCAGGAGACCGTCGATGCCGCCGAGATCGACGAATGCGCCGTAGTCGGTGAGATTCTTGACGACGCCCTTGACCGCTGCGCCTTCCTGGAGATTGTCCAGCAACGCAGAGCGCTCGGCGCTGTATTCCTGTTCGACCACCGCACGTCGCGAGACCACGACGTTGTTGCGTTTTTGATCGAGCTTGATGACCTTGAACTCCAGCGGCTTGTTCTCGAGGTATGACGGGTCGCGCACGGGACGCACGTCGACGAGAGAACCCGGCAGGAAGGCGCGCACGTTGTCGACTTCGACCGTGAATCCGCCCTTGACCCGGCCGGTGATGATGCCGATGACGATTTCCTGTTTTTCGAATGCGGTTTCGAGGCGGGTCCAGGTGCGCGCGCGCTTGGCTTTCTCCCGCGACAGGCGCGTCTCGCCCGAACCGTCCTCGACGCTGTCCAATGCCACTTCGACGGTCTCGCCGACCGTGACCTCGATCTCGCCCTTCTCGTTCTTGAATTGTTCCGAGGGGATGACGGCTTCGGACTTCAGTCCGACGTTGACGATGACGTAGTCCTGCCCGACTTCGACGATCAAGCCGTTGAGGATGGTACCGGGGCGAATTCGCTGGCTGGCGATGCTTTGTTCAAACAGTTCCGCAAAACTTTCTGTCATGTTTTCTCTGATGTGAGCCTGGAAAGGCTCGATATTCCCTAGCACCGTCACCATGTGCCTGAGGGGTTGACTAAAACTACGGCGCTCGATCCTTGAGTGCCGCTCTCACTGCTCCGCTCTGCGGGAGTCGCTCCGCAACGATGGCGAGTGCTCGCTCGACGACTGCTTCGACGGACAAACCGGTCGTATCGAGCAGTACCGAATCCGCGCTTGCCACGAGGGGCGAAACGGCGCGCGTCATGTCGCGTTGATCTCGCTCCGCTATCTCCAGCGAAAGGGCGGCAAGGGTAGCAGCAACCCCCTTTTCTTTCAACTGCTTATGGCGCCTCCGCGCACGCTCTTCGGCGCTCGCCGTGAGAAAAATCTTGACCGCGGCATGCGGGAAGACCACGGTTCCCATGTCGCGCCCATCGGCAACCAGCCCAGGGGGCACGGCAAAGCGTCGCTGGCGGTCCAATAGGGCAGCGCGGACGGGAGGTAGGACTGCGACTTTGGAGGCGTCATTGCCGGCCGATTCGGTCCGAATGGCCCGCGTAACGTCCCGGCCGGCGAGCCAAACAGCCTCCCCGCCCGCCGAATCGGACCCAAAACGGATGTCCAGCCCTAAGGCGAGATCCGCAAGTCGCGCGGCGTCACCGAGATCGATACCGGCGTCCTGCCCGGCTAGCGCAACCAAGCGGTAGAGCGCACCACTATCGAGCAGACCCCAACCCAGGGCTGCGGCGACCTGGCGGGCGACCGTGCCTTTACCGGAGCCCGAGGGACCGTCGATCGTGATGACCCAGTCAAGTTTCATGCAAGGCAAGACCGGCGCTGCGCGCCAACGCGACGAAACCGGGAAACGAGGTTGCCACGTTCGCGACGTCCTCGATGCGGATCGGCGCCGACGCACGCAAGCTGGCGACCGCAAACGACATGGCGACGCGGTGATCGCCGCAGCTGTCGATGACACCGCCGGTGAATGCGGGCCCCTCGGGCCGTCCGCTGATACGGATGCCGTCCGGCAAAACGGTGTGCGGGACGCCTAGCCGCGCCAAACCGCCCGCCATTGCGGCAATTCGGTCGCTCTCCTTGACCCGGAGCTCCTCGGCGCCCGTGACCACGGTCTCGCCCTCCGCACAGGAGGCGGCGATGAACAGCACGGGCAATTCGTCGATGGACAGGGGCACCAGACCGGGCGGCACCTCGATCCCCCGCAGAGGCGAGCGGAACACACGCAGATCGGCGACCGGCTCCGCTCCGCTCTGCCTGGCCGCCTCGATTTCGATGCGCGCGCCCATGCCGCGCAGAATCGCGAGCAGGCCGTCGCGCGAGGGATTCAATCCGACGTTTTCGATGACGATTCCCTCGGAACCGGCCGCGAGGAGTCCGGCCACGATGAAAAACGCGGCCGACGAGAAGTCGCCGGGCACGTGGATCTGCTGCGCGGCCAGCGCCGCGGGGGGATGAACGCTCACCCTCAAGCCGTCGACCTCGACGCGTACGCCGAAGCTCGCCAGCATGCGCTCGCTGTGGTCGCGCGAGATCGCGGGCGAAATCACCGTCGTCACGGAATCGGCGTACAAGCCGGCGATCAAAATCGCCGACTTCACCTGGGCGCTCGCGACCGGCATCGAGTATTCGATGCCGTGCAGCGCGCGCGCCCCATGGATCAGCACCGGCGGCGTGCCACCGGCGGCGGTGCGCACGTCGGCGCCCATCGCGCGCAGCGGTTTCGCGACGCGCTCCATGGGTCGCTTCATCAACGAAGCATCGCCGATCAACTCCGAATCGAAGGCTTGCGCCGACAGAAGACCCGTGAACAGACGCATTGCGGTACCGGCATTACCCATGTCCAGTGCCCGCGACGCGGCCCGCAGACCGCGCAATCCCACGCCGTGGACGACGACGTCGGTCGCGCTACGCTGCTCGATCGCGACGCCGAGCGCACGCATCGCGGCCATGCTCGCCAGGCAGTCTTCGCTCGGCAGAAAGCCGGTCACCTCGCTGCGTCCCGTTGCGAGGCCCGACAACAGGACCGACCGGTGCGAGATCGATTTATCGCCGGGGACCGCGATGCGGCCGGCGACGACCGCGACCGGAGCGGCTTCGTAGGCCTTGCGCGAACCGGCAGACATCACAGCACCGCCCGCGGATAGGAACCCAGCACCTTGAACAGCGACGCACGCTGTTCGAGTGCGGCGAGCGCCTTGGCCACCGCGGGATCACTGACGTGGCCCTCGATGTCGAAGAAGAACACGTAGTCCCAGAGCCGCCGTTGGGACGGGCGCGATTCGATGCGGGTCATGTTGACGCCGTGTTCGGCAAACGGCTCCAACAGTCGAAATAGCGCGCCCGAACCTTTTGTGTCGCCCGCCGAGACGAGCAACGTCGTCTTGTCGAAGCCGCTAGGACTGAAGAGCTTGCGTCCGATCACGAGGAAGCGGGTCGTGTTGTCGGAACGATCCTCGATCTCGTTGGCCAGCACGTGCAATCCGTAGATTTCGGCGGCCGACTTGCCCGCGATCGCCGCCGAGCCCCGCTCGTCGCGGGCGCGCCGCGCGCCCTCGGCATTGCTCGACACGGGCACGCGCTCCGCGTCCGGCAGCTGATCGTCGAGCCAGCCCCGACACTGCGCCAGGGCCTGGGCGTGCGCACAGACCCGTTTGATCTGCGCGAATCCGGTCATGCGGCCCATCAAATAATGGTGGATGCGCAACTCGATCTCGCCGCATATCTTCAGGCCCGACGCGAGGAACATGTCGAGCGTGTGATTGACCGTGCCTTCGCTCGAGTTTTCGATCGGCACCACGCCGAAATCGGCCACGCCGCCCTCGACCTCCTGGAACACCTCGTCAATCGTGACGAGCGGCAGCGCGCGCACGGAGGCCCCGAACTGTTTCAAGACCGCGGCCTGGGTGAAGGTTCCTTCCGGACCGAGGAAAGCGACCTTGAGCGGTTCCTGTTGAGCGAGGCAGGCGGACATGATCTCGCGAAACAGGCGCACGACCTCCTCGTCGCGCAGAGGCCCGTCGTTGCGCTCGATCACGCGTCGCAGCACCTGCGCTTCGCGCTCCGGCCGGTAGAAATCGACGGTTTTGCCGGAAGCCGACTTGGAGATGCCGACCTGTTGGGCAAATCGCGCCCGCTCGCTGAGCAGCTCCTGAATCCTGGCGTCGATACCATCGATTTTTTCGCGTATGCCGCCGAGATCGACCGCGATCGGGGCGACGCTGCTCGGCGCGCCCCCGGCATTGGCACGCGTGGTTTTCTTCTTACGGGCTGCCATATGCGTCCTCAGGAATGTTTGCGTTGGAAGTCTCGCATGAATTCCACCAGGGCAGTGACGCCGGCGAGAGGCATGGAATTGTAGAGACTCGCACGCATGCCTCCCACGACCCGGTGACCCTTCAGATTCTTCAGGCCGGCGGCGTCCGCCTCGGCGAGAAACAGGCCATCGAGCGCAGGATCGGCCAGCGTGAACGTCACGTTCATGCGGGAACGCGCATCGCGGGCGACCGGGTTCCGGTAGAAACCGGAGGCGTCGATCGCCCCATAGAGCAGATCCGCCTTGCTGCGATTGAGGCTTGCAAAGGCAGGCAGACCCCCGGAACGCTTGAGCCATTTGAACACAAGCCCGGCCATGTACCAGGCGAAGGTCGGCGGCGTGTTGAGCATCGAGCCCTGCTCGGCCACGAGTTTGTAATCGAATACGCTGGGCGTCTCGCGGCGCGCAGCCCCGAGCAGATCCTCGCGCACGATGACGAGCACGAGTCCCGCGGGGCCGACATTCTTTTGCGCTCCCGCGTAGATCAGGCCGAAGCGGGACACGTCGAGCGGCTCCGACAGGATGCTCGAGGAGAAATCCGCGACGAGCGGCACGCCGGGGGTATCGGGTATGTAGCCGAACTCCACGCCACCGATGGTTTCGTTCGGCGTGTAATGCACGTAGCGCGGCGAGGCACTGAAGCGCAACTCGCTCTGGGCGGGCACGGTCTCGTAGCGGCCGCCGGCGTCCGCGGCGACGTGCACGCGGCAATAGCGGCGCGCTTCTTCGAGCCCCTTGCGCGACCAATGTCCGGTGTCGATGTAATCGACCGTGGAGTCGGCGCTTGTCAGATTCAGCGGAATGATGCCGAACTGTGCGCTCGCACCGCCCTGCATGAACAGGACCTTGTAGTTCGGCGGGACGCGCAAGAGTTCGCGCAAGTCGGCCTCGGCTTCTTCCGCAACGCGCAGGAAGGCCTTGCTGCGATGACTGATCTCCATGACGGACATGCCATCGTGGTGCCAATCCAGGAATTCTTCGCGCGCCTCGCGCATCACCTCCGCCGGCAAGGCGGCCGGACCGGGCGAGAAGTTGTAGACGGTCTGCACGCCCGCCGGCCTCAGGAATCGGTGGTTGGCGGCTCGCCCTCGGCCGGCGACGAGGAGGCGGCAGGGGACTCGCCCTCGCCCGGAACTTGGCCCTGGGCTTCGCCCGGGTCCTCCTCCGGCGCCAGGCCTTCGATGCGCTCGAGACCGGTGAGTTGATCGTCTCCCTCCAGGCGGATGAGGCGCACGCCCTGGGTGTTGCGACCCACGACGGAGATATCCTTGACCGGCGTGCGCACCAGAGCGCCGCCCTGGCTCATCAGCATGATTTCGTCGTCGCTCGTCACCTGGAGAGCACCGATCATCCGGCCATTGCGATCGGTCACCTGCAGGGCGATCACGCCCTGCCCGCCGCGGCCGTGCCGCGGGTAGTCCTCGAGCGGCGTGAGCTTGCCGTAGCCTTTCTCGGAAGCCGTGAGGATGTAGCCCTGGTCGGCCACGATCAAGGCATTGACGCGCTGATCGTCGGCGAGGCGCACACCGCGCACGCCGGCGGCCTCGCGACCCATGGGGCGGACTTCGTCCTCGACGAAGCGAATCGCCTTGCCGCCGGTCGTGAACAAGAGGATGTCGCGCGTCCCGTCGGTGATCGCGGCGCCAACGAGCTTGTCGCCCGCGTCGAGGGCGAGGGCGATGATGCCGTTCGCTCGGGGCCGCGAAAAGAGCGCGAGCGAGGTCTTCTTGACCGTACCGAAGCTCGTCGCCATGAACACGAACTTGCCCTCCTCGAACTCCTTGATCGAGAGCATGGCGCTGATGCGCTCACCCTCCTCGAGCGGCAGGAGGTTGACGATGGGCTTGCCGCGCGCGCCACGGCTGGCCTGAGGCAGCTGATAGACCTTGATCCAGTAAAGCTTGCCGTGATCGGAAAAACACAGCAGCGTGTCGTGCGTGTTGGCTACGAACAGCTTGTCGATGAAATCCTCGTCCTTGACCGTCGTCGCCGCCTTGCCGCGGCCGCCGCGCCGCTGCGCCTGGTAGGAGGAGACCGGCTGGGCCTTGGCATACCCGCCGTGCGAGAGCGTCACGACCACGTCCTCGGGCGTGATCAAGTCCTCGATGGTGAGGTCCTCGTGATTCGTCAGGATCTCGGTGCGCCGTACATCGGCGAAATTGTCCCGGATGGCCTCCAATTCGGCGCGGATCACGGACATCAGCCGCTCGGGCCGCGCGATGATGTCGCCGAGGTCGCGAATCTGAACCAGCAATTCCTGAAACTCGGCGACGATCTTGTCCTGCTCGAGTCCTGTCAGCCGGTTGAGACGCATCTCGAGGATGGCCTGGGCCTGGATGTCGGTCAGACGGTAGCCTTCGGGGCCCACCCCGAGCGGCGTAATCTCACCCTCCGGGCGCGTGCTGATCGAACCGGCACGCGCGAGCATCTCCGGCACGGCGCCCGTGGTCCAGGCACGCGAGGTCAGCGCAATTTTCGCCTCGGCCGGCGAAGCCGAGGCCTTGATGGCAGCGATGATCTCATCGATGTTGGCCAGCGCGATCGCCAGACCCTCGAGTATGTGGCCGCGTTCGCGCGCCTTGCGCAATTCGTAGACGGTGCGCCGCGTGACGATCTCGCGGCGATGGCGCAGGAAGCAGTCGAGCATCTCCTTCAGCGACAGCAGGCGCGGCTGGCCGTCGACGAGCGCGACCATGTTGACCCCGAAAACCGTCTCCATCGGCGTCTGCGCGAACAGATTGTTCAGCAGGATCTCGGGCACTTCGCCGCGCTTCAACTCGATGACGACGCGCATGCCGTCCTTGTCGGACTCATCGCGCAGGCCGTCGGAGGCGATTCCCTCGATGAGTTTCTCGCGCACCAGATCGGCGATCCGTTCGATCAGCCGCGCCTTGTTCACCTGGTAGGGCAGCTCGGTAATGATGATCGCCTGACGATCACCCTTGCCGACGTCCTCGATGTCCGTACGGGCGCGCACGTGCAAACGACCACGGCCGGTCTTGTAGGCGGCGACGATTTCCTGCGCGCCGTTGATGAAGCCGGCGGTCGGAAAATCGGGCCCAGGCACGATCTGCATGAGCTGGGCGAGCGTGATGTCGGGGTTTTCGATCAGGGCGATGCAGGCCGTGACGATCTCGCCGAGATTGTGCGGCGGGATGTTCGTCGCCATGCCGACCGCGATCCCGGAAGACCCATTGACGAGCAAATTCGGAACGCGCGTGGGCAGGACCGAGGGCTCACTCTCCGACTCATCGTAGTTCGGGACGAAATCGACGGTTTCCTTGTCGATGTCGGCGAGCAGCTCCTGCGCGATCTTCGACATGCGCACTTCGGTGTAACGCATCGCCGCCGGCGGATCACCATCGACGGAACCGAAATTCCCCTGCCCGTCGACGAGCAGATAGCGCATCGAGAAAGGCTGGGCCATGCGCACGATCGCATCGTAGACCGAGGCGTCGCCATGCGGATGATATTTGCCGATGACGTCGCCGACGACGCGGGCCGATTTCTTATAGGGCTTGTTCCAGTCGTTGGACAGTTCCCGCATCGCGAACAACACGCGCCGATGCACGGGCTTGAGGCCGTCGCGCACGTCGGGCAGAGCGCGGCCGATGATGACGCTCATCGCATAATCCAGATAGGATTTGCGCATCTCGTCTTCGAGATTTACGGGCAATATTTCGCGTGCGATCTCGGCCATCTGCGAGAGTCCGGTCAGTCTTTGGGGCTTTTAATAAGCGGGGATGAAAGAGGCAATTACGAGTCTCAACATCCTTAAAATTCTAGCACAGATCCTCACCTTAGCTTAAGACCCAGAACCGCATTAGTCGATATACTTGACTCTTGCCCGATTTGTTCGAACCTTTAATCGAGGGGTAACCAGCGATGCATGCTACGACCGCCAACGCCGATCCGGCCGAACTCGCGAAATTCGACGCCCTCGCACAGAGTTGGTGGGACCCGAATGGCTCCTCCAAACCCCTGCACGATCTGAATCCGCTGCGGCTGCAATACGTCGAGCGTATCGCCGCGCAAGCCGGCCGGCCGCTCGCGACCTGCCGCGTCCTCGACGTAGGCTGCGGCGGCGGCATCCTGTCGGAGGCCATGGCGCGCGGCGGCGCCGAGGTGCTCGGCATCGATCTGGCGCGCGCGGCGCTCGAGGTCGCGGAACTGCATGCGCTCGAGTCCCAGGTGAAGCTGAGCTATCGGGCGATCGCCGCGGAGGAATTGGCGCTCGAATCACCCGGCGCATTCGATCTGGTGACCTGCATGGAGATGCTCGAGCACGTGCCGGATCCGGGCGCGACGCTGCGCGCGCTCGCCACGCTCGTGCGGCCCGGCGGCAACGTCATCGTCTCGACCCTGAACCGCACGCCGCAGGCGTTCCTGATCGCGATACTCGGCGCCGAATACGTGGCGCGCGTCCTGCCGCACGGAACCCACGAATACCTGAAGTTCATCCGACCGTCGGAGCTTGCCGCATGGGCCCGTGCGACCGGCCTGGACCTGCGCGACGTGACCGGGATCAGCTACAACCCGCTGACGCGCGCGTTTTCCCTGTCTACGAATCCGGGCGTCAATTACCTCGCACATTTCCGGCGCGCCGAGTCTTGACGCCGCTGCGCGCGGTCTTGTTCGACCTCGACGGCACGGTGCTCGACACCGCGCCGGACATGTGGGACGCACTAAACCGGCTGCTCGACGAACAGGGTCGGGCACGCCTGCCATACTCCGCGATCCGGCCGGTGGTCAGTCACGGAGCGCGCGGCGTGCTCGGCATAGGTTTCGGCGAGGTCGGCGCCGAGCGTTACGCTGAACTGCAGCGACGCTTTCTCGAACTCTATCGTGCCGATATCAGCCGCGGTACACGGCTGTTCTCCGGCATGGAAACGGTCCTCGACGAACTGGCCAGACGCGGCATCCGCACGGGCATCGTCACGAACAAGGCCGGGTGGCTGACCGAACCGCTGCTCGAACAACTCGCGCTGCGCGAGCGTTTCGGCTGCGTCGTCAGCGGCGATACGGTCGCGCAGCGCAAGCCACATCCGCTGCCGCTGCTGCATGCCGCGGACCTGATTGGCGCGGCACCCGGCGAATGCATCTACGTGGGTGATGCCGAGCGGGACGTCACCGCCGCGCACGCGGCCGGAATGACGGCGCTCGTGGCGCTGTACGGCTATTTCGGCGCCCAAGAAAACCCCCGTCTCTGGGGCGGTGACGGCCACCTGGACGCGCCCGAGGACCTGCTGCCCTGGCTGCTCGCGAGCGGCCGCCTGTGAACCCGGCGCTGCTGACCGGGCTGGGCGCGCTGATCCTCGCATTCGCCCTGGGCGTCGGCGTCGGCGTTGCGCTGCTGCTCCTCACCCAGGCGCGCCGCGAGCAGGCGCGGCGAATCGAGACCGAATTGCTGCGCGCGCGGATCAAGAGCGAGGAGACGCTCGTCGCCGAGCGCGATCAGGCCCTCGCCCGCGCCCGCGATCAACTCCAGGCGGTGTTCGGCGATCTCGCGCGCGAAACCCTGCAGAGCAACAGCGAGGTGTTCCTGCAGCTGGCGCGCGAGCGGCTCGATCGCCAGCACGAGCTGTCCGCGGCCTCGCTCAGGGAACGGGAAGTCGCGATCGAGTCGCTGGTCGCGCCGATCCGCGCCGCGCTCACAAAGACCGAGGAGCAGATCCAGGCGATCGAGCGCGATCGGATCGACGCCTTCGCGACCATCAAGAATCAGATGGAGATGCTCGCGAGCGGACAAAACCTGCTCTCGCGCGAGACGAAGAACCTGGTGACCGCGCTGCGCCGCCCCGACGTGCGCGGTCAATGGGGCGAACTGACGCTGCGCCGGGTCGTGGAACTGTCTGGCATGACCAAGCACGTGGACTTCACCGAGCAGACGCATCGGGCGACGGAGACCGGCGCGGTGCGGCCCGACATGATCGTCCACATGCCGGAGCGGCGCGATATCATCGTCGACGTGAAGACGCCCCTGGATGCCTACCTCGCCGCGGTCGAGACCCAGGATGACGAGGAGCGCAAGATCCAGCTGCGCCGCCATGCCTCGATCGTCGCCGCCCGGATACGCGAACTTGCGACCAAGCAATACTGGTCGCAGTTCGAGCACAGCCCCGACTTCGTGGTCCTGTTCCTGCCGGGCGATCAGTTCCTCGCCGCAGCGCTCCAGGAGAACCCCGAACTCATGGACGAAGCGCTGCGGCAGAACGTGATGCTCGCGACGCCCTCGAGCCTCGCCGCCCTGCTCAAAGCCGTCGCGTACGGATGGAAGCAATCGATACTCGCCGACAATGCCGCCGAGGTACGCAAACTCGGCGAGGATCTGTACAAACGTCTCGCCGTCTTCGGGGAACATCTCGGCCGGCTCGGCAAGTCGCTGGGCAGCAGCGTCGAGTCCTTCAACAAGGCCGTCGGCTCGCTCGAACAACAAGTGATGCCGGCCGCCCGGCGTTTCCCCGAACTCGGCCTGCGGGTGGATCGCGAACTCGAACCCGTCGAGCCGATCGCGAGCCTTGCCCGCACGCCGCGGTCCGCCGCGGCGCCGACGGGCGTCCCCGCCGACCCGACCGCGCCGCCCTAAGCACATCCAGGAGCTTCGATGTCCACGCCGATCCTTCCAGAGACCATCCCGACGAGCTTTGCGACGGGCCCCACCTTGCTTGCAGGACGCGTGATCCTGATCACGGGCGCGACCGGCGGTCTCGGCCGCGCCCTCTCGCTCGCCTGCGCGAGCGCGGGCGCCACCGTCGTCCTGTGCGGCCGCAATGCGGGCAAACTCGATCGCCTGTATGACGAGATCGTCGCGATCGGCGCGCCGCAGCCGGCGCTCGCCGTCATGGACCTCGCGACCGCCACGGCGACCGATTACGATGCGCTCGCGGGCGTCGTCGGCACCGAGTTCGGTCGTCTCGATGGTCTCGTCCACGCCGCCGCGCTGCTCGGCGATCGCACACCGCTGGAGCAATACAACGTGCCGACCTGGTGCAAGGTCTTGCATGTGAATCTGACCGCGCCGATGATCCTGACCCAGGTGCTCCTGCCGAACCTGAGACGCTCCCCGGACGCGTCGGTCATCTTCGTCAGCAGCGGCGTCGTGCACCACCCCCGGCCGTTCTGGGGGGCCTATGCGGTCACGAAGACGGCGCTCGAGGCGGTGCGCGGCCTGTTCTCACAGGAACTGGAAAACCTCTCGAGCTTGCGCCTGAACAGCGTCAATCCCGGCCGGATTCGCACGGCTATGCGCGCCGCGGCCTACCCGGCCGAAAACCCGAACACTCTGCCTTATCCCGACGTGGCCACCGATGCCTTTCTCTACCTGCTGAGCGCGGCGAGCACAGAGGTGCGCGACCGGTATTTCGAGGCCCAGCATGGGGCGTAAGTCCGATCGCGAACTCGGCATGGACAGGCCGATCCGTCGCCGCGACTTTCTCAACGGCCTGGCCGTAGCGGGCGGCCTGCTTGCGAGCGGTGGGGCGGCCCGGGCGGTGCAGGGCATTCCCGGCGACGTGCCGACGGGCGGCGCCTACCCGCCCGCGCTGACCGGCATGCGCGGCAGCGGCTATCCGAGCGCCTATGCGACCGGACATGCGATGCGCGATGGAACATTCTGGTCCGGGGCGCCGCCCGCGCGCCAGAGCGCTGACCGCTACGACCTGATCGTCGTCGGCGCCGGCATCAGCGGACTCGCGGCCGCCTATTTTTTCCAAAAGCAGCACGGCTTCACCAAGAAGGTGCTGATACTCGACAACCACGACGATTTCGGCGGGCACGCGAAGCGCAACGAATTCCGCAGCGGCCGCGATCTGCGGGTTTCGAACGCGGGCAGCTTCAACATCTACGCCGATCGCGACAGCACGAAATTCCAGCGCGAGATCTACGGCGACCTCGGCATCGACGTGGCCGCGCTGGCGCGCAAGACGGTCGACCCGCATTTCTACGCGCGACTCGGCATGGGTCAGGGCGTGTTCTTCGATCGCGAGACCTTCGGCGCCGACCGCCTGCTGAAGGATCCGGCGCCATGGACAGATTTCACCTACCTGTATGCGCCGAACTCGCCGCCCGATGCCGAAGCGCGCTGGACGGCGTTCATGGCCGAGGCACCGCTCGGCGACGCCGTCAAACGCGATATTTACCGGCTCTATCACGAACGCAAGGACTACCTGCCCGGGCTCTCGTCGACCGAGAAGCAGGAGAAGCTGCGCAACATGAGTTATCAGGCCTATCTCGTCGACGTCGTCGGCTGCGACCCGGGCGTGTGCACCTACCTGCGCGATCGCACCTATGGCAGCGGCAGGGGCTTGAGCTCCACGACCGCCCTCTCGGCCCACGAACGCTTCGGATTGCCGGGCTTCGCGGGGCTGGACCTGCCGAAGCCGACGGGGCCGGACGACGGCGTGGAATATCACTTTCCCGACGGCAATGCGACGATCGCGCGCCTGCTCGTGCGCAAGCTCGTGCCGAACGCCCTGCCCGGCTCCACGCTCGCCGACTCGATCCTGGCGCGCGTCGACTACGCGCGACTCGACGCTGGCGGCAATGCGACCCGCATCCGCTTGAACAGCACGGTCGTGCACGCCGTCAATCGCGTCGGAAAGGACGGACGCCCGGAGGTGGCCGTCAGCTACATGCATGGCAATGAACTCATCACGACGACGGGCGCGCGCTGCGTGCTCGCCTGCTGGAATTACCTGATCCCTTATTTGTGTCCGGAAATGCCGTCGTGGCAGAAGGAGGCGCTCGCCTACCAGGTGCACACGCCGAATCTCTGGGTCAACGTGTGGCTGCGCCGCTGGCGGCCGTTCCACGATGCCGGCGTGAATTTCATCAACGCACCCGGCAGTTATTTCGCGTCCTTGATCCTCGAGCAGCCCGTTTCGGTCGGGGGATACCGTCACTCGCAGACGCCGGATGATCCGGTGGTCATGACGATGCTGCGCGGCTACGAGACCCCGGGGCTGCACATCAAGGAGCAGTTCCGGCTGGGTCGCGCGGAAATGTATGCGACGAATTTCGAGACCTTCGAACGCAACACCCGCGAACAACTTGGCCGCACCCTCGGGGGCCATGGTTTCGATCCCGCCGCCGACATCCTTGGCCTGACGGTCAATCGCTGGGGCCATGGCTATGCCTACTGGTACTCCCCGCTCTACGATGATTTCCTCAAGGACGGCGGCGAGCCGCCGCATCTGCGCGCGCGTCAGCCGTTCGGCGGCATCACGATCGCGAACACCGCCTCGGGCGCCGACGACAGCACGGAACTGGCGATCGACATGGCGGCGCGCGCCGTCAATGAACTGGCCCTGGTTTGAGATCCCCGGGCTCGGGATCGCGAGCATCGAGATCACCAGGGTCCGCCGCGGCGCGGGCCTCCTTGGCGGCCTGAATCTCGTTGACGAGGACGTTGCGCTCGGCGCTGGTCATCGCGCGCGAATGCCCACGCGGCAGGTCGCGGGCCAGATGAATCGGCCCGAAGCGGACGCGCATCAGCCGGCTGACGATGATGCCGCGCGCGCCCCACCAATGACGGACGAGGGCCGAACGCGTCGCGCGCACCGTGACGTTGAGCCAATGATTGAAGCCCTCACCGTACTGCGCCTCGGCCTGTAAAATGCTCATTGCCTCGCCTTCGCAGTCGGTGGCCGCGCGGAACTGCGCAACCAAATCGTCGTTGAGGGGACCACGCATCCGTAATACGTAGTCGATGGTCAGGGCATGCACGCCCTGAGAGATCCGGTGCGCCCAGGCGCCGTCGTCCGTGAGGATCTCGAGACCCCCATCCACGGGCGGCATCGGCTGGATGGCGAGCCAACGACCGGAGACCCGCGGCAGCTGCAGGTGTTCCGACGCGCGCGACGTCGCGGCCTTGAGGTCGAGGGTCTCGCCGGGCGAGCGATGGAACAGCAGCACATGCAGTGCCTTGTTGGTCGCGGCACGCAGCCGCACGGGACGGCCATCGAGCGTAATGCGATCCCGGGACGCGAGCTTCGCGCCGAGTTCGGGCACGGCGCCATTGACCTGGAGCCGGCCCTCGCGAATCCAGCGCTCCACCTCGCGGCGCGAACCCACACCGGCGGCGGCGAGCACCTTCTGGACGCGGTCGCTGACCTCGGGCTCGGCGGCTTTCGGCGTTCGCGGCGACGGGGCGCGTGTAGTCCCCGGGCGGCCGCGCGGGTTGGCGTCTCGATTGCGAGGCGAACGGGGCGGGCGAGGCGCCATTACGCGCGCTCCCGACTAACTGTGTTCATCCGACCCACGCGCGACCAGGTCATGGCGCTCGTGGGGCGGGGATTCTTGCGCGTCGGCAGCATCGACGGACCCATCGCCCGCGTCTCGAACGACCTCCCCGACCTCATCTTCGGCATCCTCATCTGCGTCGGCATTCTGGTCGTGGGCGACAGCGGTTTCGGTCGCCCGCAGGGGCTCGGCCTCCTGCGTGGCCGGCGCCTCGGCAACGAGTTCGACTGTGGGTCCGGCGATGGGCTCGGCGCCCGGCAGGGCGAGTTGCACACGCAAGTCCTCGAGTTCCTTCAATTGCGCGAGCGTGGGCAGATCGTCGAGCTTCTTCAGACCGAAGTAGTCGAGGAATTCGCGCGTCGTGCCCAGCAACTCCGGCTTGCCCGGCACGTCGCGATGTCCGACCACGCGAATCCAATTGCGCTCATGCATGGTCTTGATGATGTTGGGATTGACGGCGACGCCGCGGATCTGCTCGATCTCGCCACGCGTGATCGGCTGCCGATAGGCGACGAGCGCCAGGGTCTCCAACAGCGCGCGCGAGTACTTCGCGGGGCGTTCCTGCCAGAGCCGGGAAATCGGTTCGGCGACGGTCGACCGAATTTGAATGCGGTGACCGCTCGCAACCTCGACCAACTCCAGGCCGCGCGTCTCGTAATCGGCACGCAGGGCAGCCAGTGCGCCTCCCACTTCCTCGGTCGTCGAGCCATCGCGCTGATCGAACACGGCGACGAGTTCATCGATGGTGAGCGGGCGACCCGCGGCGAGCAGCGCCGCTTCGATGACATTCTTGACGTATTGTTCGTTCATTGAGGTCTCTCAAGTGCTTCGTTGGCGGCAGTCTCGTCGGCCACGAGCTTTAGACGACGCGCCGGATTGCCGCTGCGCACGTGGATCGGCGCATACGGTTCGGACTGGACGATTTCGATCAGGCCTTCGCGCATCAGTTCGAGGATCGCGACGAAGGTCACCGTGACTCCGCGCCTGCCCTCCTCCGCACGGAACAGGTGCACGAACTCGACGAACTCCCGGGCGGACAGGGCCGACAACACGTCGGTCATGCGCTGGCGTATCGACAGGGGTTCGCGCTGGACGTGGTGATGGGCAAACATGTCGCTGCGTGAGAGCACGTCCTGAAAGGCTGCGAGCATCTCCTGCAGGGTGACTTGCGGCGGTATCTTCACGACCTTGCGTTCCACGAGATCGGCCGAAGCGATCCAGGTGTCGCGATCCACGCGCGGGATCTGGTCGATGCCCTCCGCGGCGCGCTTGAACCGCTCGTATTCCTGCAGACGTCGCACGAGTTCCGCGCGCGGATCGGACTCCTCGCCCGTCTCCTCGCCCTTCATCCGCGGCAGCAGCATGCGCGACTTGACCTCGGCGAGCGTGGCGGCCATGAGCAGATATTCGCCCGCGAGTTCGAGTTGCAGCACCTGCATCAGCTCGATGTAGCGCATGTATTGGCGGGTGATCTCCGCGATCGGGATGTCCAGAATGTCGAGATTCTGCCGCCGGATCAGATACAGGAGCATGTCGAGCGGACCCTCGAAGGCCTCGAGGAACACCTCGAGCGCCTGGGGCGGGATGTACAGATCGCGCGGCATCTCGGTGATCGGCTGCCCCTCGACGACGGCGAAAGGCATCTCGGCCTGCGCGGGCAACTCGGCCAAGGGCGCGGTCAGGAGCGCGGCGGTCGCCGAAGCGGCGGGCTCGGTCTGCACCAGGGTCAACTCGGGTTTCATCGATAGTTCATCTGCATGGCTTGGCGAACGACGTCCATCGTGTCCCGCGCCGCTTCGCGGGCACGCTCACAGCCTTGCGCGATGATACCCCTGACCAGTTCGGGATTCTCATCGAATTCCAGCGCTCGTTTCTTGAAGCCGGAGATCTCTTCGACGATTTTTTCGATCAGCGGCGTCTTACATTCGAGGCAGCCGATTCCCGCGCTGCGACAGCCTTTTTGAACCCAGGTCTGCGTGTCGGGACTCGAATAAATCTTGTGCAGATCCCACACGGGACACTTCTCGGGATCACCCGGGTCGGTGCGCCGGACGCGCGCCGGGTCGGTCTGCATGGTCTTGAGCTTCTTGACGACCGAATCCGTGTCCTCGCGCAACCCGATCGTGTTGCCGTAGGACTTCGACATCTTACGGCCGTCGAGGCCGGGCACCTTGGGCGTAGCCGTCAGAAGAACCTCGGGTTCCGTCAACACTGCGATGCCGGCGCCTTCCAGGAAGCCCGCCAGACGGTCCCGATCGGCAACGGTCAGGCGGGAATTCGATTCCACGAGCGAGCGGGCGCGATCCAGCGCCTCGGCGTCGCCCTTCTCCTGAAATTCCTTGCGCAGGCTGCGGTAGAGCGCGGCATTGCGCGAGCCGAGGCTCTTGATCGCCTTTTCAACCTTTTTCTCGAATTCAGCCTCACGCCCGTAGATGTGATTGAAGCGCCGCGCGACCTCGCGCGTAATCTCGACGTGGGCGACCTGATCCTCCCCGACGGGGACGTACTGGGGGCGATACAGGAGGATGTCGGCGCTCTGCAACAGCGGATAGCCGAGGAAACCATAGGTGCCGAGATCGCGATCCCCGAGCTGGGTCTGCTGATCCTTGTACGTGGGCACTCGCTCCAGCCATCCCAGCGGCGTGATCATCGACAACAGCAGGTGCAGTTCGGCGTGTTCCGGCACCCGCGATTGAATGAACACGGTGGCGACGCCGGGATTCAAACCAGCCGATAGCCAGTCGATGACCATGGTCCAGACGTACTCCTCGAGCCGGCTCGTGTCCTCGTAGCCGGTCGTCAAGGCATGCCAGTCGGCGATGAAGAAGAAGCACTCATACTGGTACTGCAGCTCGATCCAATTCTTCAAAGCCCCGTGGTAGTTACCGAGGTGCAGCTGTCCGGTCGGCCGCATGCCGGAGAGCACGCGGCGGTTCTGCAAAGGCCCGCTCATGCCGAGCCCCCGAGCAACGCACCGATGACATGGCCGACGAGCCGGTAGGCCGGATCGAACAGATCGTGGAGAGGTCCGAAAGCGATCAAGCCCATCACGGCCATGACGATGAACAAACCGAAAGGCTCGAGCCGCTCGAACCGCGCGCCGACCCGCGGCGGCAACACCCCCGCGAGCACGCGTCCGCCATCGAGAGGCGGGATCGGCAATAGATTGAAGGCGGCGAGCACTACGTTGATGACGATGCCCGCCTGGGCCATGTAGGCCACCCAGTCGGTCAGGGTCTCGTTGCCGCTGACGCGCACGATGCCGGCGAACACGACACACCAGAATCCCGCCATGGCCATGTTGGCCGCAGGTCCCGCGAGAGCCACGAAGACGAGCGCGCTGCGCGCGTTGCGCAGCGCTTTGGTGGCGACCGGCACGGGCTTGGCCCACCCGATCGCCGGCATCCCCAGGGCGAGTAGCAGGCAGGGAACCAAGACCGTACCCACGGGCTCGATGTGCCGCAGAGGGTTCAAGCTCAGGCGACCGAGCAATTCAGCAGTGCGGTCACCGAAATGTCGCGCCGCCCACCCGTGCGCAACCTCGTGGAGAGTAATCGCAAAGAGAACAGGGATCGCCCAGATCGAAACATTCTTAAAAAATACATTAAGATCCAATGCTTATACTCGTTAATTAAAGTAGCAGATTAAAAATCTGGGACGAATCGGTCGCGCAGGCTCGATTATTATACGGATGCCGGGTCGACAAAGGGGCTTACGTCGCCGCGCCCTTCGCGCACCACGACGGGGTGGTCGCCGGAGATGTCGATGACCGAGGTGGGTACGAGACCGCAATTACCCCCATCCAAGACGAGGTCGACCCGACGGCCGAGCGCTTCATCGATTTCTTTCGCATCGGTCCGCGGCAGTTCCTCGCCCGGCAGCAGCAAGGTGGAACTCATCACCGGTTCCCCGAGTTCTTCGAGCAACATCGCCGTGACGCGATTTTCCGGCACACGCAGGCCGATGGTGCCGCGCCGCTCGTGTTTGAGCCGACGCGGGGTCTCCCGGGTAGCCTTGAGAATGAACGTGTAGGGACCGGGCGTATAGGCGCGCAATAAGCGGTACTGCCAGTTGTCTACGATCGCGTATTTGGCGACTTCCGCCAAATCGCGGCAGACGAGCGTGAAGTGATGATTGCGGTCGGTCTGACGGATGTCGGCGATCCGCTGCAGGGCCGCTTTGTCTCCGATATGGCAGCCAAGCGCGTAGCAAGAGTCGGTCGGATAGACGATCACCCCGCCGCCGCGCAACACCTCGACGGCTTGGCGGATGAATCGTTGCTGGGGGGAGACAGGATGCAGTTGCAGGTAGATGCTCATGCGAGTCCGCTATGATACGCCTATGAATCAATTGCTCGAATGGTTGCCTTTATTGGCGTTTTTCGCCGTTTACCAGTTCTTCGGGATCTACTGGGCGACCGCCGCCCTGATGCTCGCGTCGGTCGTGGTCTTAGGCATGCATCGCCGTAGCACCGGAAAATATAAGACCATTCATGTGGTCACGGTCTGCGTCGTGCTCGTGCTCGGCAGCGCGACGCTGATCAGTCACGACACGCGGTTCCTCCACTGGAAGCCGACCATCCTGCTGGGGGCGGCCGCGATCGCCTTCGTGGGCAGCGCGTTCATCGGCCGCGAACCGTTGGCGAAACGGATGCTCGAGGGCGTGTTCCCCGAACCCACCGAGGTGACCCGGCGGCAGTGGCTCGTGCTCAATGCAGTCTGGGCCGTCTGGTTCGCCGTGCTCGCGTTTGTCAACATTTACATCGCGTTCAACTTTCCAGAGGGCGTCTGGGTCAAGTTCAAGGTGTTCGGGATCACGATTGCCATGATCGTGTTCATGATTCCGCAGGTCTTCTGGCTCAATGGCAAGACCAAGGCGGAACCGGCATGAGTCAGCCCACCCGTGCGGAACGTCTGCGTGCCCGACTCGAACAGCACTTCACCCCCCTGGAACTAATCATAGAGGACGAGAGTCACATGCATGCCGGGCACGCAGGTGCAGCCGGCGGACACGGTCACTTTCGCGTGCGCATCGTCGCCAATGCATTCCGCGGCATGTCGCGGATTTCGCGCCATCGGCAGGTTTACGCCGCGGTGGGAGATCTGATGCAAACGGATATCCATGCACTCACGGTCGAGGCCCTAGCCCCGCCATAGCTTAAGTCAACTCAACCTAGGGATCACGGCGGCGGATCCTTGGAGAGATCGTCCGGTACAGGCTAAACTGCAGCCCCGGCAAGCTCGGGCCCTACCCGGCTCGGCCGCCCTATTTTTGGCATTAGAGGATTCAAATGACGCAATTTTCCACGCCCCCTTGGGTTCGCTGGTCCGCGGTGACCATAGTCGCCTTGGGTGCGGCCGCTTGCTCGAAAGGCCAGCAATCGATGGTCCCGAAGGTCGATGACAAGCCGGTGCCGGTGCCCGTCGCGACCATCAACGGCAACAACATCACCCGCGCCGAATTCGACTTCTACGTCAAGCAACTGACCCAGGGCAAAGGCCCGGTCGAACTCACCCCCGACCAGAAGGCCCAGGTGTTGGATCAGTTGATCGACATGCAGTTGCTGGCGGCTCAGGGCATCAAGGACGGCCTCGAGAACGACCCCGAGGTGGCCGCCCGACTGCACGTGGCGCGCCTGCGATTGCTCGCGGATGCCGAGGAGCAGAATTTCGTCAAGGGCAAGGAACCGACGGACGCCGAATTGCATACCGAATACGACTCCCAGGTCGCCTCTCTCGACAAGACCGAGTACCACGCGCGTCATATCCTCGTTGCGGCCAAGGACAAGGCGCTGGCCGAGGACATCATCAAGAAGCTCGACAAGGGCGCCAAGTTCGAGGACCTCGCCAAAGAGTACTCGATCGACACCGGCTCCAAGGTCAAGGGTGGCGATCTGGACTGGTTCGCTGCCGGCCGCATGGTCAAGCCTTTCTCCGATGCGCTGAAAGGCCTGAAGAAGGGCGAGATCACGCAACAGCCGGTGGAGACGCAGTTCGGCTGGCACATCATCCAGCTCGAAGACACGCGCGACGCGCCACCGCCGCCGTTCGATCAGGTCAAGGAGCAGGTCAAGAAAATCGTCCTGCAAAAGCGCCTGCAGGCTTATATCGACGACCTCAAGAAGACTGCGACGATCGAAAAGAAACTCTGATTTCGGTGCTCTGAATCGAGGACGGGTTCGCGCGAACCCGTCCTTTGATCCCACCCCTGGGACAGGGTTCTCAGGGGTCCAATAACGCGCGTAAACCCGCCTCGTCCAAGACGGTGACTCCCAAGGCTTGCGCCTTGGCGAGCTTCGAACCCGGGTCCGCGCCCGCAACTACGTAATCCGTCTTCTTCGAAACGCTGCCGCTGACCTTGCCGCCGCGCTGGATGATCTCGGCCTTCGCCTCATCGCGCGAGATGCCGGCGAGAGTGCCGGTGAGCACGAAGATTCTCCCCGTGAGACTTCCGCTGCGCTCCGTGACTTCGAGCGCGGGCCATTGCAGCCCGAGCGCGAGCAGCCGGTCGACGATGGCGCGGTTGTCGGGATCGCTGAAGTAGGATTCGACCTGGGCGGCGACGACGGGACCGACGTCGGGCACCCGCTGAATTGCCGCGCCATCAGCCGCTCGCAGGCCCGCGAGATCGCCGAAATGACGGGCCAGCGCGAGGGCGGTCGCCTCGCCGACGTCACGGATGCCGAGCGCATACAAGAACCGCGGCAGCGTCGTGCTGCGCGCCGCCTGAATCGCCGCGGCGAGTTTTTCGGCCGACCTCTCCCCCATGCGTTCGAGTTCCACGAGCTGTGCTGCGTTCAGCGTGAAGAGGTCGGCAGGGGTGCGTACGAGATCTGCGTCCACCAGTTGCTCGACGAGCTTGTCGCCGAGGCCGTGAATATCGAGCGCGCGGCGCGAGGCGAAATGC
>Ga0116226_10000405_pt1 | contig 36379 bp, 36 predicted proteins | sample S1TSphfallax_FD_89692 | JGI IMG/M metagenome (GOLD analysis project Ga0116226, IMG submission 89692) | Host-associated microbial communities from peat moss isolated from Minnesota, USA - S1T2_Fa - Sphagnum fallax MG | ecosystem: Host-associated > Plants > Peat moss > Unclassified | place: USA...
CATTTGTACTATCGAGCGTGGTCGTCGTTCGCACGTTATTTGAGGTGACGGTAGTGATATTTGTTTAAGAGTCTGACTCGAAACTCAAGCTTCGCATGCGATTCTTCGGATAAGTAGAATGGCGGAGGCTGCGTATGTGAAGGCGGTGGCCGACTTCAGCGTCCCCTCAAAATCCTTGGCGAGGCGTCAGTTTCGGTTGATCCAGGCGAAGAATCGTTCGACCACCCAACGGCGCGGCAGAACCGTGAACCCGACTTGGTTGGGCAGTTTGTTGACGATCTCGACGGCGATCCGCGTCGCGTTGGCCACGCGTTCGCCCGAGTAGGCGCTGTCAGCGAAGACGCGTTCGATGAAGGGAAACGCCCCTCGCGACTCTTGAAGCAAAGGTACGGCGCCGTCACGATCCTGCGTGAAAGCTGGCGTCACTTGAAGGACCAACGCCCGCCCGTCCTTATCGACCATGGCGTGACGCTTGCGGCCTTTGACTTTCTTGCCGGCGTCGAAACCTCGCGGGCCGCCGCTTTCCGTGGTCTTCACCGATTAGCTGTCGATCACGGCGGCCAACGAACTGGCCTGGCGACCCACGCGCTCGCGCTCGCGGTCGCGCACTAGCAATGTTTGGTTCAAGCTTTCCCACGACCCCGCATCGCGCAAGCGCACGAACCATCCATCGGTCGTCTGATGGAGCGGGAAATGTTCTGGCAACATTCGCGAGGGGCAACCGCTTTGCAATGCATAGAAAATTGCGTTTATCATCTCCCGCAACAGCCAAGCCCAAGGACGCCCGCTCAAGCGGCGCGCTCCGAACGGCGGCAACCAAAATCGGTCGGCACAAAATGCTGTTGTTCGCCTAGACTCGGCATTTCAGTTCGGAGCGGGCCTTAAATTGCCGCCCAAACTCCGACCGACGGCCTCAGACTCGCGCGACAGTAGTTTAACCTGGAAGCCGACCATGCTCTCGAACCATCTTATTGAGGAAGATCGCGCCCATCTCATTCATCCCGTCACGGCGCTGCGCGCGCATGAGCAACGCGGCGTTACGGTTCTCGAATCGGGAGACGGTTGCTTCGTGACCGACGCCACCGGGCATCGGCTTCTCGACGGATTCGCCGGCCTTTGGTGCGTGAACACCGGCTATGGCCGGGAAAGCATCGTGTCCGTCGCCATGGAACAGATGCGGCGACTGCCTTATGCCACGGGCTATTTCCACTTCGGCAGCGAACCGGCGATCCGACTGGCTTCAAAGCTGGCCGAGATAGCTCCAGGAGACCTCAACCACGTGTTCTTTACGCTCGGCGGGTCGGACGCCGTCGATACGGCAATCCGCATGGTGCGTTACTACAACAACGCGCTCGGGCGGACGGAAAAAAAGCACTTCATCGGTCTGGAGCGCGGATATCACGGCTCGACCTCCAACGGCGCCGGCCTAACCGCGCTGGCGATCTACCACGACAAGTTCGATCTGCCGAGGCCGTGGCAGCACCACATCCCCTCGCCCTATCCCTATCGACACCCCGCGGGTCCCGACGAGCAAGCCATCATTGCCGCTTGCGTTGAGGCGCTGCGGGCGAAGATTGCTCAGATTGGCGCTGATCACGTGGCCGCGTTCATCTGCGAGCCCGTGCAAGGGTCCGGCGGCGTCATCGTCCCACCCAAAGGATACCTCACGGCGATGCAGGCCGTATGTCGGGAACTCGACATCCTCTTTGTCGTGGACGAGGTCATCACCGGCTTCGGTCGCACGGGGCCGATGTTCGCGGCGGAACACGAAGGCCTGACCCCTGACCTCATGACGGTCGCGAAGGGCCTGACTTCCGGCTACGCACCCATGGGCGCGACGCTGGTTTCCGACCGGATCTACAATGTGATCGCCGACGGCGCGTCCGAAGGCGTCCCGTTCGGCCATGGGTTCACCTATTCCGGCCACCCCGTCAGCGCGGCCATCGGGCTGGAAGTCCTGCGCCTTTATCAAGAGGAGGGGCTTCTGGCGAACGGGCAGGCCGTCGGCGCCTACTTCGGCGAACGGCTGCGGGAATTTCGTGATCATCCGCTCGTAGGCGATGTGCGGTCCCAGGGCCTGCTCGCTGGCATCGAACTCGTCGTCGACAAGACGACCAAGCGAAAGCCTTCGAAGGGTCTCAAGCTCGCCGCCCGTCTGTTCCAAGCCGGATATCGGAACGGCTTGATCTTCCGCGCCTTCGCCGACGACACGATCGGTTTCGCTCCGCCGCTATGCATCTCGACCGATGAGGTCGATCTGCTGATCGACCGTCTGCGGCAAACCCTCGACACTGTTCTCAACCTGACGGAGTTACGCCAATGAAGTTGACTGATTTCAAAGCTCTGACGTTCGACTGCTATGGCACGCTAATCGACTGGGAGTCGGGCATGGTCGAGGCTCTGACGCCGCTGACCAGCCGCGTGGGCCGGAAGCTTTCTCGCAATGAGATTCTCGAAGCGCACGCACGCCACGAATCCGCTCAGCAATCGCAGACGCCCGGCAAGACATATCGGGACCTATTGCCGATCGTTTATAAGCGCCTGTCGGAGGAATGGGGCGCCGCGACCTCCTGGGAAGAATGTGTCGCCTATGGCTGCTCCGTCCGCGACTGGCCGGCGTTCATGGACTCGGCCGGTGCGCTTCAGTATCTGAAGAAGCACTTCAAACTGGTCATTCTTTCAAACGTCGACAACGAAAACTTCGCCGGCAGCAACAAGAAGCTCCAGGTGGATTTCGACGCCATCTACACGGCGGAGGACGTGGGCGCCTACAAGCCGTCGGACACGAATTTCGAGTATATGCTCGCCAAGCTGAAAACCTTAGGGATCGAGAAGCAACAAATTCTTCATACCGCCGAGAGCATGTTCCACGATCACGGACCGGCGAATCGCCACGGTCTTGCATCATGCTGGATCTATCGCCGGTTTGACCAAGACGGTTTCGGCGCTACGATGCATCCGGGGGAGATGCCGAAGTACGCATTCCGATTCAACAGCATGGCCGATCTCGTCAAAGCCCATCAGGCGGACTTGAGAAGCTGAAGCGGGAATAGGGTCTGGGAAGGGGACACATGTTGGGGTTGCCCAAGCTGGACCGCATCGACATCAACATCCTGTCGCAGCTTCAAAACAATGGTCGTCTGACCAACGTCGAACTTGCCGATGCAGTGGGCTTGTCACCAAGCCCCTGCCTCTCGCGCGTCAAGCGACTCGAACGAGCCGGCTACATTCTGCGTTACACGGCACGGCTCAATCTTCCCAAGCTCGTCGACCACATTACCGTCTTTACGCAGGTGACGCTCAGCGATCATCGCAAAGAGGATTTCATCAAGTTCGAATCCGGCATCCGAAGGTTTGACGCGGTGCAGGAATGCCATCTGGTCAGCGGAGGATATGACTATCTCTTGAAATTCATCACCCGGAGCGTGGCGAGCTACCAAGATCTGATGGAGGCGATCCTAGAACGAAACATCGGGATTTCCAAATATTTCAGCTACATCATCATCAAGAGCGTATTCCAGCGCGACGGCGTCTCCCTGCCGTCCTTGATGAACGACGCCTGAGTTCGCCCAAGCGATTGGCAAAGGCCGATCAAAGCCCTCGGAAACGTAGCGTCTTCATCGATCGTGGAGCCATATTTGGCGGCTCCGCCTGCCGCCCCCAAGACATCGGTCGGTGAACAAGGACTGATCGCTAAGCGTCGCGATTTTCTGCTTGGGCGACTCCGGGAGTTAACCGTCGGCTTAACTGCGACACGTTCCGCAAAGCCTAGGCGATGCCTCCGGAAACGCAGGCGCGGGCGGGCGAGACGGCCTTCTCGGTGACGCCAAGGCTAGCGATGTCATCCGGGACACCCTCGCCGAGCGCAAGACTTGCCACGAGGCGGGCCGCCGCGGCGCCCGCCATGACGCCGTTGCCGCCTTGCCCAGCCAGCCACACAAAGCCTTCCGCGGCCGGATCGAGGCCGATCACCGGCTCATGGTCCGGCGCAAATGTTCTCAGGCCGCCCCATTTGTGCTTCACGGAACGAACTTCCATCGTCGTGTTCGTATGTATTCGGTCGATGGCGATCGCGACTTCGAGTTCATCGGCTTGCGCGTCGCAAGGTTCGCTCACCGCCATGTCGATAGGCGACACCATAATGCGACCGGCTTCAGGCTTGAAGTAGAACGTCTCGGCCACGTCGAACGTCATGGGCCAGGTTCGGATGTCGCTGCCCGCCGGCGGATCGAATATTACAGCCGTCCGCCGAAATGGGACGACGTGCCGAGTCGGAAGGCCTGACATGCGCGCGATCTGCTGAACCCACCCTCCAGCTGCGTTGACGACGATCGGCGCTTCGTAGTCTCCTTTGGTGGTCTTCGCCGTCCAGCGGCCGTGGGAGAAGGCCAGCCCGGAGACTCGCGCCGCTGTGACAAGCTGACCGCCGCGCCGTTTGAAGGATTTGAGATAGCCTGCCATCAGGGCATTCGTGTCGATGTCCTTGCAGTCCTGTTCGTATAGCGCGAGCGAGAATTTGTCCGCCCTGATGACGGGACAATATTTAAGCGCGTCTCGCGCCTCGACGATGTCGACCCGCGCGCCACGCCGAAGCAACTCTTCGCCCTGAAGTCGCAGTTTGGCCTGTTCTTCCGGTAGAGCCAGGAACATCGCGCCGCGCGGGCGAACGAGCGGAACCTCGGAGAACTCCAACGGCGGGTTTTCGAGAAACTCGCGCGAGGCGGATACCAGTCGACTCCAAAGCGCCGGGCCGTAGTTTTCCGACATCACCGCGGCGGACCGGCCAGTCGAGTGATATCCGGGCGCACTCTCAGCCTCCAAGAGGATGACTGTCGATTTGGCGCTCAATTCATACGCGACAGACACGCCCGCAATGCCACCTCCGATCACGAGGAAATTCGCCTGGTTTGGCGCCATGATCAATTCCTCTTCCGTTCGAAGGTCGCGCAAACTCGAAGGTCTGTGGCGATTTCCGCCCATATCAAACTAGCTCGCCAGGCGCGGCATCGCGCTTCGAACCCACGACTGATTTGCCGTTTTCGTCCAATTCGGCCCCGCGAACGGCATTTTGTGCCGCGCAACGTCGATAGTTTCGTCTGGGCTCGCGACGGGATCGAATGTCACGCGCGCCGTCTTCGTCGCTTGCACCGAAACACCGTCGATGTCGTCAGGGCGCGTGGACTGCAAATAGCAGAATGGCGCGAAGTTCCCGGCGGCGCGCTTTCGCAGGCCAAAATCGTCGGATAATGTCAAGCAGCCAATATGCTCCTGGTTGAGCAAAATTATATGTCTCCAACCTCCTTGACGCCCAAGGCCAACCGCAAAGACAATATCCGCTCCAGCAAACAGCTCTACCGTTGCCGCAACCCAATCGAATGCTAATCAACAAAATGATATTGTTTTTCCAAATAGCCACTCGACATGACATACTTACTGAAAAGATCCCCGCAGCAATCAGACTCGCATCAATCCGAATTTGCCTGTCGGATTATGCGCCTACGCCCGGCATAGGCGTTGACCTCGATCTGACTATTCATGTCGACCCACTAACATTTGAGCCCGTCATCCTGCCGGAATGGCGCCGGCTGGACGTTCACGATTTCCAAGAGGGGGGGTACGGACGATCTCCCGCTTATTCGCGAAGCTGCTGGCGGATTGAAATCCGCCCGCCCGTTTGACGGCATCCGAAGGATGCTCGAAAATCATTTAAGATGCCAACCACTCGCCGCGGTTCCCCCGTCTTCTAGGATGGCGCCGCGATGCGGATGCCTTTGGCGCCTAGCGCCGCACGTATGGCTTGCAACAGTTCGACGGAGCTTGGAGTGTCGGAATGCACGCAAATGGATTCGAAGCTTATATCGATATCGTGGCCGTCGGTCGCGCGGACCTTACCTTCCAGGCAGGCGCGCACAACCCGTTCGGCCAACTTGCCCGGCTCATAATTGGCGCCGCGGCGGGTCAACACTATCACCCCAGATTTGTCGTACTCTCTATCCGCATAGAATTCCCGAATAACCGGTTGTCCTAGTTCCACAGCGGCGCGATAGGTCGCCGAGGCGCCCATGCAATATATGAATGCTTCGGGGGCTATTTTCCGCATGAGTTGAACGAAGGACTTCGACATCTCTTCGTTCGCCGCAAGCTCCATGTACAGTGCGCCGTGAGCTTTGACGTGCTGGATTTCCGCATCGTATAGGCGCGCAAATTCTCGCAAGGCTCCGATCTGATAGACTATATCGTTTATGTTTTCCTCTATCGTTCCAACTATCTTCCGACGGCCGAACCCTTGAAGATCGCGATATCCAGGATGGACGCCGATGCGGACTTTCGCCTCCAGCGCCAAGCGTATGGACGCATCCATATGGTTCGGATCGCCCGCGTGGAAGCCGGCGGCGATGTTGGCCGAGCTGATGAGCTTCATCAGCTTTTCATCGCTCGTGCTGCCCAACTGCCATTGCCCGAAGGCCTCACCCATATCGCAACTGATGTCGACAACCTCGGTAACCATTGTGCACCCTCTCTGTCTAAAACGGATGTAACTCTCGATTCTTCGATCAACCTCAGAACTCGTGAGAGTATTTGATGAACATCGGAGTAACCCTGTCAATAACCTAGGGACATCTAGCTCATTGTTCGATCCAGATACAATTTTAATACGCCAATTGATCAGTCATAGCCCGGTGTATTGAACATTTAACTGCTCTTTTCATTTTCATACTCATAATTATCACAAAATAACTTTCCATTCCGGCCCCAATCCTCCCGTGATACGTCGGTGAATATAAAATTAATCGTCTCTGGCCTGCATTTAGCTATGCGGGCGAATTCCCGGGTGAGAACTTCAGCAAGTTCTCGTTTTTGCTCCAGACTCCGCCCTGGGAACCAATCGACTCGTATGAACGGCATGTTTCTGTTCCTATCGTTTTGCTCGTGGATCGGCGCCAGCCGCGCCCTGGCAAAGCGTCGAGGAATTGTCAGACTGGGCGACGGATGCCCGCATCCCACTAGCGCGCCAGCTTTCTCAGGGTGGCCGTGGCAAGGGCGACTTTTACGGCTTCACCCAGAATGAACGGCGCCAGACCGGCGGCGATCGCCTTCTCGAAGCCGATCAGATGAGCGAGCCAGCCCAAGCCCAGACTGAATAGGACGGTCTCTCCAATCAACAGCGCCGTGACGGCGCCGAGGAGTGTCCGGCCAACGCCGCGCTCGATCAGCCATCCGACCGCGAATGCGGCTGCGAGGGCGCCGACCAGATATCCACCGGTCGGTCCAATCATGTAGAGCAGACCCGCGCCGGAAGCGAAAACCGGCAAGCCAGAGGCGCCCAGCAGAAGCCATGTGGCGACTGTGGCGGCGCCGAGACGAGCGCGGTAGACAGCGCCGATCATGAGCACGACGAACGTCTGCATCGTCATTGGCACCGGCCAGAACGGCGCCGTCAAATGTGATGAAGCTGTGAGCAGCGCGACACCCGCCACCAACTGCACCAGTCTGGCCAACCGCGGGCTTTGAGCTTCAGGCCATACTCTCGAGATCAGATCGCTCTGCATGATCAGTTTCCTCTTCAGATACTCTCTCGAATCTTGGCGGCTGTGGTCCGCGCGTCCTTGCGGGCGGCGAGCGCCTCTTCCATCGTGACGGCGGAAAAACGGACCTTCTGGTTCGGCTGCAATTGCCCGATCAGATCCATATCGGCGGAAATGACAGCGCCGATCATAAAGTAACCACCGCCGGATACGGCATCTCGATGCAGCACGATGGGCTCTGCGCCGGCCGGAATCTGAATCGATCCATAGGGGTAACAACTATCGACGATGTTCGACGGGTCGGAGCCAGCGCCGAATGGCGGTTCCCGCGGCACGAACTCGAGCGGGCGCCCCCCACGGAAGCGGTACCCGATACGGTCGGCTTCGGGGGCAACCTTCCAGGTGTCCTCGAAGAAGCCCTTGCCTGCCTCTGCCGTGATCCGATGCCGATAAAGCCCGGGTAGGACACGCAGGACGGGGCTGGCGCCGGGACCGCGGCGAAGCTCGGGCGCGATTGCCGTGCCAACCGCGACCGGGCGCTTGGCCGGGAACAGGGCAAGCACATCGCCGGCCTCGAGCTTGCGCCCCCGGTAACCGCCGAGCGCGCCTAGCGGATATGTCGAGCGCGAACCGAGCACCACCGGCACATCGACGCCGCCGGAAATCGCAATATACGCCCGCGCTCCGGCTTTCAGGAATCCAAATGAAAGAACCTGGTCCGCCTTGATGCCCAGCGTCGTCCAGGTCGGACACTCAACTCCATCGATCTTTACCGGCAACTCCGCGCCCGTCACCGCAATGACGGCATCCGACGTGAAGCGGATCTCGGGCCCGAGAAATACCGCCTCCAACACGGCGTCGCCCTCTTCGTTGCCGACCAGCAGATTCGCCCCGGCAAGAGAAAGTCGATCCATGCCGCCGGACACTGGAATGCCGAGATGATAGTAGCCGGGACGTCCGAGATCCTGGACAGTCGTGGCAAGGCCGGGTTTCAGGATTTCAAGCGCCATGGAGCACCCCCAACAGCTTTGCGTTCACAGCGGCGGGATTGGCCTTGAACTCGTCGAGAGAGAATGTCACCGGCTTGATCAGCGGCACGAATGTCCCGTCCGCAACCGCGGCCTGAACCGTGTCATATTCCGCGCGATCGACAGGCTTGAACTTCACGATGTCTCCGGGCTTGAAGAAGATCATGAAGTCTCGGAGATAGCTGATCTCCTGGGCGGGATCATAAATTGGCATCGGCGTGATCCCGAACATCTGGTAGCCGCCGGCGCCTCGTACGGAATAGACCGCGCCGAAGCAGCCGCCGTGACCTATGGTGAGTTTGGGCGTATCCGTACGTGGCCGCAGATATTTCGGCGTCTGCAATTGTTTGTTACGTTCGACCATCTGGTAAAGAAACGGCAATCCGGCAACGAAGCCGACCATGGAGACGAACCAAGGCGAACCCGCGTGCGCGGCTATGAAATCATCGACCGTCGCGTAGCCATTGACGCGGGCGGCATATTCGAGGTCGGTGCCTGTGGGATCCTGATGCCGCTCGCGGAAGCGCATCTGCGTCTCATGGGTCCAGGGGTCGTTGTAGTAGACTGGCACCTCGATAATGCGCGTCGCCAGCGTGGAATCGTTGGAATCCGCCAAACCTTCGAGCCGCTGCAATTCCAGGAGCAAACTTTCCGGAGCGATCACATCGGGATCGTATTTGATCTGGAAGGAAGCATTGGCCGGACAGATTTCGGTCACGCCGGCGATCTTCATGTCGCGTACGACATTCGTAATCGAGAGGGATTTGAAGAAGGCATCGAGCGACATTTCCTCGTCGACCTCGACGAAGATGTGCTCATCGCCCCCAAAGGAGTATCGCATGGTCATGAGATCATCGCTCCCATTTGTCTATCCGTTCTCTCAAGCGGCTGAGGCAACGGCGGGATTGGCGTCGAGCCAACCTTCCAGCCACCCCGTATGAAACTCTCCGGCATTCACGTCCGCATCGAGCGCAAGCGCCTGGTGCAGACTCCGCGTCGTGGTCAATCCCTCGATCTTTAGCTCCGACAGCGCGCCGATCAGTCGACGGATTGCCGAAGGGCGATCGTCATCCCAGACGATCAGCTTGCCAAGCAGGCTGTCGTAGAACGGCGGCACGGTGTAGCCGGGATATAGCATCGTATCGAAGCGCACGCCCATGCCGCCCGGGACCGTGAGGCTAGCGATTGTGCCCGGCGCTGGCGCGAATTTGCGGGCAGGATCCTCGGCATTGATGCGGACCTCGATAGAGTGGCCACGCGCGCGAATGTCCGATTGCTCGAGCGCCAAGGGAGTCCCACCGGCAACTCTGAGCATCGACTTGACGAGGTCGACGCCGGTGATCATTTCAGTGACGGGATGCTCGACCTGGATGCGCGTATTCATCTCGATGAAAAAGAACTCGCCTGTTGTCGCGTCGTAGAGATATTCCAACGTGCCAGCCCCACGGTACTTGACGCTTTCGGCCAGCCGGACCGCCGAAGCACATAGCAAATCGCGTACATGCGGAGCAAGACATGCGGCCGGCGCCTCTTCCCAAACCTTCTGACGCCGCCGCTGCAACGAACACTCGCGCTCGAACAAATGCACCGCGCGGGCGCCGTCGCCGAGTATCTGCACCTCGACATGACGGGCGCGGGCGACAAACCGTTCCAAATAAAGTCCGCCGTCGCCGAAGGCCGCCAGCGCCTCCGCGCTTGCTTGCTGGATCAGCGTCTGCAGTTCCTCCGCCGTGTTGGCGATGCGAATGCCGCGTCCACCACCGCCAGCCGCCGCCTTGATCATCACGGGATAGCCGATGTCCCTGGCGGCGCTAAGAGCCGCCTCGGCGTTCTCGACGCGCCCCTCCGACCCAGGCACGGTTGGCACACCAGCGCGCATCGCCATGGTGCGCGCGGTAGCCTTGTCGCCCATCGCCCGGATGGTTTCCGGCTTCGGACCAACAAACACGAGTCCCGCGCTTTCGACCATTTCGGCAAAATCGGCATTCTCGGACAGGAATCCATAGCCTGGATGGACGGCATCGGCCCCGCTTGCGACCGCCGCCGCCACGACCGCTTCCTTGTTCAGATAGGATTTGGACGCGTGCGCCTTGCCGATCTCGACGACCTCGTCAGCCAACCGTGCAGCAAGCATGTCGCGATCGGCCGCACTGACTGCCTGCACGACGCGGATACCCAACTCATGCGCGGCGCGGATGATCCGAACCGCGATTTCGCCCCGATTGGCAATGAAAAGCTTGGAGATCGCCATTCTGTCAGCTCTCGATGTCGTAGAGGGGATCGCCGGCCATGACCGCATCTTCGTTTTCGAGGTGGAAGGTGACAATCTTGCCTGCTTCTTCAGCAACAATAGGCATGAAGGTCTTCATCACCTCGATCAGACCAATCGTGTCACCGACTGCAATCATGTCTCCCTCTGCCTTGTAAACAGGCTGATCCGGCGCGGGCTTGCGGTAGAAGATCCCGGGCAACGGCGCCTGGATTGTTTTCAGCGGCATGCGTGAGAACTCCTGGTCGGATGAATGTAAATCGAGTTACAGCTCCAGAATGGACTTATCCCACACAGCCAGTTCCAAGAGAACGAAAATGCGGGGAACGGCAGCGAGAGACGATATCCGTGTATTTTCCTCCGACATTGACGTCGACGCGTATCATTCAATACTCTCTAGTTTCCGACGCCGTCGTCAAACTGAACCTCGGCGGTTTCCGTGCGGCGACGTCGTCGCGCGGACTTTGTCGAACTTTCAAAAAGTAGCGGCGAGCCGCCTTGCCTAACCCGTCTTGCGTGGGAACCTCTTGGCGAAGTCATCCGCCATCTCATTCATGGTGACGAATTTCACGCCGGGATGAGACGCCATGTGGTTGTAGAGCCGCTCTAGCATCATCAGCACGTGCGGGCGCCCGGAGACGTCGGGATGGATCGTCATCGGGAACACCGCGTAGTCGTATTCCCGGTAGACCCAATCGAATTGATCGCGCCACATTTGCTCGATGTCGCGTGGATTTACGAAACCGTGGCTGTTGGGCGCCTTCTTGATGAACATCATCGGCGGCAGGTCGTCGAGATACCAACTCGCGGGGATTTCGATCAAATCGGTCTCCACGCCGCGCGAGAGCGGCGTCATCCAGGTCGAGGGATGTTTGGAATAGTCGATCTTGGTCCAGCTGTCGCCGACGCGCACGTAATAGGGCTGATGGTCGTGATGCATCAGCGAATGGTCGTATTTGATGCCGCGTTCGAGCAGCAGCTCGTTGGTGATGTTGGAAAACTCCCACCAGGGCGCCACGTAGCCGGCCGGGCGCTTGCCCGAAAGCTTGGTCACGAGGTCTATGCATTTGTCGAGGATGTAGGTTTCTTGCTCGCGCGTCATCGCGATTGGATTTTCGTGGCTGTAACCGTGAATGCCGATCTCGTGTCCGGCGTCGGCGACCATTTGCATCTCCGCGGGAAAGGTCTCGATGGAGTGGCCGGGAATGAACCAGGTGGTCTTGATGCCGAGCCGGTCGAACATCTTGACGAGCCGGGGCGAGCCGACCTCGCCGGCAAACAGACCGCGTGAGATGTCGTCGGGACTATCCTCGCCGCCGTAGGAGCCGAGCCAGCCGGCGACCGCATCGACATCGATGCCGAAGCCACATAAAATCGTCTTGGTCATGGGGTTTTCTCGTTCACCACTCAGTTGTCCAATGCGGATCCGTCAGCCCGGTGGGATAGGCGATGGAATAATCGACGGGTGGTCGGATGACATATTTGCGATCGAACTGCGCCCAAGCGTAAGGGGCCCCAGAGCGGATGATGTAAGGCCAATCGGGCTGGGCGAAGATTGGACGTCCGATAGCCACCATGTCCGCCGCGCCGCTCGTGAGCGCGGCTTCCGCGTCGGGGCCGTCGCCGATCCCGCCATTGGCGATCATCGGAAGACCCGACGCTTCTCGCAGGACCGCGGGCATCGGCATCGACGAATTCGGATCGCGATTGTCCTTGAAGTTGAAGCTTGCCCAATGCAGTGCGTCGGCCCCGCAACCGCGCAAGGCTTTGCCGATGGCTTCGGCGTAGCCGACGCCGCCCGGCCAGGCGCCCATGAAGTCATCTACGCCATCCTGCGAAAGGCGAAGCGTGACGATTTTGTCGGGCCCGATGGTCTGGCGCACGGCTTCGCAGGCCCGGACAGCAATTCGAGCGTTATTCTCGGGACTGCCGCCGAAGGCGTCGTTGCGCAGGTTCGTCTTGGGATGCAGGAACTGGTATAGCAAATAGCCGTTCGCGCCGTGGATTTCGACGCCGTCGAAGCCCGCCTCTACTGCCCGCTTTGCGCCGTCGGCGAAGCCTGCAACGATCTCGCTGATTTCCATCACGGTCAGCGCGCGTGCCGGGCCGAACGTGACTTTCGGCCACGAGCCGGAAATGTCGCGTATCGTCTTTTCATATTCGCTGTCCGTATAGAGCGTCCAACCATCGCTCCAAGTTGCGCTCGCGCTCACAGGGGACTCGCCCTTGGCAAGACACCTGGGATCGGTGACTCGTCCGCCATGCATCAACTGCAATAGGATCGCGGCTCCATTTTTATGGACGGCGTCGGTGACCTTGCGCCAACCCTCGATGTGTTTGGCGTTCGCGATGCCGGGCTGCGAGAGATAGGCGCGGCAGCCGTATTTCTCCTCCTCGTAAGTCCCTTCGGTGATGATCAGCCCACACCCGCCACGCGCGCGCCGGGCGTAATAGGCGGCCATTTCGTCGGTTGGCGTCCCGTCGGCCTCGGCCATCTGGCGAGTTAGCGGTGCCATCGCGATACGATTGGGAATGGTCGTCCCCGCGAGCCGGATCGGAGAAAACAGTGTGGGAAAAACTTCGCTCATGACGGGGTTCCATGGTTTCGGACTAGGGGTTCGCAGGCGAGGGCGGCCGACAGGACGGCCGTGTCGCGCCCGTGGATGGCCGAAAACAAAATGCTGGTCGGCATCCCCGCCGCATCGACGCCGTTTGGCATCGCGACGCCGCACCAATCCAGGAAATTGCCGAGCATGGTGTTGCGCAGCGTCTTCACGTTCTCTCGAACGAAAAGGTCGTCGTCGGCCTCGAGCGGCCCGACGGGCATGGCGACATGCGGCGTCGTGGGGAACGCCACGATCGCGTCGCCAATGGCGGCGTTCGCCTCGGCGATCAGACGCGCGCGCGTCTGTTGCAATTCGAGGAGATCGACCGCCTTCATATCCTTGGAGAGGAGAATTCGTGACACGACCCGCCGGTCCATGCGGGCTGCGTCGGGGCCCAACACCCGATCGCGATGCAAATGCATGGCCTCCGCGCCGACGAGGGTCCCATGTTTGGCCATCACTTCGAGCGCGTCGGCGAGTTGCCGCAGGGGCCGACGCTCGATCTTCGCGCCCGCGCTCGCGAGCCGCTCGATCGCCGCCTCGTAATTGACGAGAACGCTGCTTTGACACTCGTCGAATACGACCGTTTCCGGCACGAGAATCCGCAAACCCTCGACGGGCCCACGACGCGCTTCGGGCGCGAGCGCGCCGCGCAAGACCGCGTCGGCGATCACGCAGTCTTCGACGGTGTGGGCGAGCGGCCCGAGGGTGTCGAGCGTGCGCGAAAGCGGGAACACGCCGTCCATCGGATAACGGCCGGTCGAGGATTTGTAGCCGACGATGCCGTTGAAACTTGCGGGCACGCGGATTGACCCGCCAGTGTCGGTCCCGATCGCCAACGGCGCGAGGCGCGCGGCGACCGCGACGCCCGAACCCGACGACGAACCGCCCGGCGCGCGGTGAACGTGTATGTCGTTGGGGTTGCGCGGGGTCCCATAATGCGGATTGAGGCCGAGGCCGGAATATGCGAATTCGCTCATGTTCACTAGGCCGATGGCGACGAGGCCCGCCCTTCCCGCCGCCCCGAGCAAAGCCGCGTCGCGCGCGGCCGGCGGATTGGACGCGAGCGCCACCGAGCCGGCGGTGGTCACGCGCCCTTCGAAATCGAAAAGGTCTTTCCAAGCGACGGGAACGCCATCGAGCGCGCTGAGCGCCAAACCGGCGCGCAGGCGTTTCCGCGCCGATAAAGCCGCGCTCCGGGCGCGGGAGGCGGTAACCTCGATGAAAATCGCCTTGTCGGGATGCGCGTGGATTTTGGCGAGCGTCTCTTCGATGAGATCGCACGGGTCGATGCGGCCAGCCCGAAGGTCGGCGGCGAGCGCCGCGGCAGTATGGGGAAGGTGGGTCTCTGTCGTCATCGCAGGGTCCGCCGTCAGTGCATGATCAGCGTCGCCGCGTCGCGCTTCCAGGCAAGCCAGACTTCGTCGCGCGCCTGGAACCGACCTGCATATTTGTCCGCGTGACCTTCCACCACCACAGGCTCGACCGCGCCAATTCCGATCGTCAGTTGCACGATATGTCCGACTTGCTGGATCGATTGGATGGCGCCACGTATCGGCCGTCCCCCAAAGGTGTCGAGGAAATATCTTTCCGGCATGGACAGCGGCAGAATGTCTATGGCTTCGGCGGATATCGCGACGCTCGATGGCGTGCCGGCCCTCAAACGCTTGGCGCTACCGCCCGAGATTTCCCCGAACGCCGTGTCCAGCAGAAAGCCGTCGTCGTCCGACGTGACGATCTTGCCGGGAATGATGGCATTGCGGCCGATGAACTTTGCGACGAACAGAGTTTTCGGGCGCGTATAGAGTTCGTAAGGGGGGCTGACCTGTTCGATTCGGCCGGCGTTCATGACTACGATACGATCGGAGAGTGCAAGCGCCTCCGATTGGGCGTGGGTGACGAACACGAAGGTCACGCCGAGACGTCGCTGCAGCAACTTCAGCTCGTTCTGGATGCTCTTGCGCAGATTGGCGTCCAGCGCGCCGAGCGGTTCGTCGAGCAACAGAATGTCAGGTTCGACCACGAGCGCGCGAGCTAGCGCAATGCGTTGCTTCTGGCCGCCTGACAGGCGGTCGGGTTTCTGATCGCCGATCTCGGTAAGCCCAAGTTTGTCGAGGATGCGTTCGACCTTGGCGTCGCGCTCGGCGGCCGGCATCTTCTTGACGTCGAGCCCGAAACGAACGTTGCCTCGCACCGTCATGTGGGGGAACAGAGCATAGCTCTGGAAGATCATCGCGGTCGGGCGCCGCTCCGGCGGCACGTCGTTGATCCTGGCGCCGCGAATGCGGATGTCCCCCGAAGTGATCGACTCGAAGCCCGCGATCATCCGTAGCGTCGTCGTCTTGCCACAGCCCGATGGACCGAGAAAAGCGATGAACTCTCCCCTGGAGACGTCGAGGTTGAAGTCTATGACCGCGGGCGTGCCATTGTCATAGACTTTGCCGACATTGGCGAGTTGAAGATCGTGCGTCACGGATGCATCCACGTCTTGTTCCCCGCGCGAAATGGCGCGGGGCTTCGGGGAGAGTAGGTCGGCTCGCTCCTCGAGGGCGATCAGGCGCTGAGGAATTCGTCCCACTTGGTCATCAGATAATCGTACTCATCCGGCCATTGATGCCAGTAGGCGACGGTCGAAGCTCGCTTCTCGAGCGATCCGCCATCCCGCAGATCGCCTTCCTTGATGCCGCGCTCCGGGGCGCCCTTCCAAGGTTTGCCTTCGTACCAAAAGGCATATTTGTCGGAGTCCATCGTTTTCTTGATGTTGGTGGTGGGCGAGTAATAACCCTGCTCCGAAACGGCAATCGCCGGCGGACCGGAGAGCCAGTAGTCGGCATAGGCGATGACCGCTTCCTTGTTGGGCGTGCCCGTGATCGGGGAGATGCCGATCGACCAGGCGCGATAGCCTTCCTTCGGGACAGCGTAGGTGCATTGTTTGCCCTGCGCCTTGACGGCCATCACGGCGGGTTGCCAAGCGTCGGCAAGCACCATTTCACCGGAAGCGAGCAGGTTGACGAGTTCGCCGAAGTCGCCCCACAAAGCGCGGAACTGCCCGCCCTTCTTCTTCGAGATGAGGAATTTCGAGGCGTCGTCGATTGCCTTCTTGTCCGGATTGCCGGGGTTGGGGACGTCGAGCAGTTTCAGCGAATTCATCGCCAGAACCGCCTGGCCGAACGCGATGAGCGGATCGACGTTGAGACCGGTCTTGCCCTTGAACTTGTCGTCGAAGATCGCGGTCCAGGTGCTCGCTTCTTCCGCCGAAACGAGGTCGGGGCGGTAGCCTATGGAGTCGTAGTTGTAGACGGTCGGAATCATCCACAATTCCGTCTGCGCCGCGTCCTTCCAGATCTGGCCCGCGATTTGATCCTTAGCCGGCCATTTTGGGCTCGGCTTGGTGAAGGTGTCGCGAATGTTGCCCCATGTCTTCAACGCTGAAGTCGGGACCGACTCGATTTTGTTGGTCGCGATGACCGCGGGCAAGCGCTCGCCTATCGTCTCCCAGCAATCATAAGACGTCGAACCCGAGAGTAACTCGGTCTGGGTGTCCGGGAAAATCGCACCCTTGCCCGAGACCGCCTTCACACCGGATTTCGCCTTGAAATCCGCAAGGATGCGCTCCTGCACCGTGACCGAAAGGCCGACCGTGCGCAGTTCCTCGTCGGCGAGACCTGCCGCGAAGGCCTGCTGCGCGCCAAATGGAGCGCCGAACGCGGTGATCGCCGCGCCGCTCGCGGCGCCCTTCATGAATGTTCTGCGCGAAACCGGATATCTGCTCATGCGTTGATGCTCCTCGTTATTTGCGCTTCGCCACGTTCACCCGGCCGCGGCCGGGGCGCTTCAGTAGCGGCCTACCAACAGGCCGCCATCGACCACCACCACTTGACCCGTCATGTAGCGGGCAGCGTTGGATGCGAGAAAAAGGGCCACGTCGGCGATTTCTTCGGGCTCGCCGATTCGCCCCATGGGAATGAATTCTCCCGCCTTCTCGGCTCCCGTGGGACCGAGCGAATGCTCCTCCGACAGCAGTTGCGCTGTGCGTATGTAGCCGGGCGCGATGCCGTTCACCCTTACGCCGTCGCGCGCGAGTTCGACGGCCAAGCCGCGCACGAGGCCGACGACGCCGGCCTTGGCCGCGGAATAATGGACATGTTCGTCCCAACCATAAGCGACGCCCATGATCGAGGAGAGGCATACGATCGCGCCCTTCTTGCGTTTGCGCATGCCCACGGCGGCGGCTCGCGCGACGCGAAAAATGCCCTTTAGGTCGATATCGAGCGTGAAGTCCCACTTGTCGTCGGTCAGATCGGCGAGCGGGACTTTGTGAGCGATGCCCGCATTGGCGACGACCACGTCGATGGCGCCATGGGACTGCTCGACATTTGCAATGAGCAAGTCCGCCCCGGCGGTCGAACGCACGTCGAGTTTATGGAACTCGGCCGCGCCGCCCGCTTTGACGATTTCTTCGACGACGCCGGCGCCCTCCTTTTCGAGAATGTCGGTGACGACGACCTTGTAACCGGCTTTGCCGAAGGCCTTCGCGGTGGCGCGTCCGATGCCGATGCCGGCGCCTGTGATCAGCACTGTTTCGCTCATAGCATTACGTCTCCCGAATTCGGCCCGATGGTCTGGCCGACGAACAGGCTCGCTTCGTCGGAGCAGAGAAAGGCCACGGTCGCCGCCACTTCCTCGGGTTCGCCAAATCGTCCGAGCGGCAATTCCGCGGCTTTGGCTTTCCGCCATTCGGCGGAGATCGCGCGAACCAGCGGCGTATTTATGGGCCCCGGCGCGACCGCGTTGACGCGCACCCCGAGCGCGCTGACTTCGCGGGCCAGCGATTTGGTGAGGCCGATGATTGCCGATTTCGCGGCGCTGTAGTGCGAAAGTTCGACCCCACCGATCTGGCCGAGCTGCGAGGCCATGTTGACGACAACGCCCTTCTTGCGCGCGAGCATCGATGGAAGCGCGGCGTGCGTCATGAGAAACGTACCACGCACGTGCACGGCGAACATTCGGTCGAAATCGGCGGGGGTCAGATCGACGAAGCGGGCTTGGTGGACGTAGCCGGCGTTGTTGACGATATGGGTCGGATCGCCATAGGCGGCGCGCGCGGCGGCGAAGATCGCCGCCACGTCTTCCTCGCGAGAGACGTCACCGCCGACGGGAATCGCGTCTCCCTTCGCGACGAGAATTTCGGCCGCGGTCTTTTCGGCTTCGGCGGCCCGCAAATCGTTGACGACGACCTGATAACCGTCAGCCGCCAAACGTATCGCGACCGCGCGTCCAATGCCGGATCCGGCTCCGGTTACGATGACGACGTTCATGCGATGGACTCCTGGATGGCGACGCGCCGCGCGCGCCGAACGCTCAGTGTCATGAGGATTGCGTAGACGGTCAGCAGCGCGAACGAAAACAAGGTGGTCAGCACCCCGAAGGCGAAGACATTGGGGTGAATTTCGACTGTGAAAGTGCCGTAGATCGCAAGCGGCAGCGTCTGCTCGCGACCCGAGGAGAACAGCGTGCGTGAGAATTCATCGTAGGACAGCGTGAACGCGAACAGCATCGCCGAAAGCACGCCAGGAAAGATCAAAGGGAAAGTCACTTTCCTGAACGTCCTCACCGGGGACGCGCCGAGCGACCATGCCGCTTCCTCGATCGAACCATCGAAGCGGTTGAAGATTGCGAGCATCACGAGGAATGCGAACGGCAAGGTGTAAACGACATGGGTGGCAAAGGCGGTTGACCACCAATGTCGCTCGATGCCCGTGGTCGTCGCCACCAACGCCGAGCCGAGGCCGACTAGCACGCCGGGAACGATCATGCCGAGCACGATCAGATAGAAAGCCAGTGTCTTTCCTCGGAAATTGCGCCTGAACGCCTGCGCCGACATCACGCCGAGCACCGTTGACGTGATCATCGTCATGAAAGCGAGCGATAGCGAACGAAACAACGAAATGCCGATCGGGAGCGGGGCCACTCGAGAAGGAGGCGCAAGACCCAGTATGTGCTGGTACCAAAAGATCGACCATTCGGTGATCGGGAACTGTGGCCCGCCTTCCGGTCCTTGCTGGAACGATAAGATGCCCAGCACGAGGAATGGCCCATAGAGGAACAACAGGAACAATCCCAAATAGACCGCCAGGATGGGCTTGAGAACGCGCGACTCCATCGCTCTCAAAGCTCCTTCTTGAGATCGACGACGCGCAGCAAGCCCGCGATCACCAAACCCATGATCACCGTCAGGATCACTCCGACGACCGAGGCGAGCGCCCATTTGAGCGAGCCGACCTGGGTGACGATGATATTGCCGAGCAGGTTGACCTTGCGGCCCGAAAGGGCGGCGCTGGTCGCGAATTCCCCCAACACCATCACGCTGACGAATATCGCCCCGACGACGACCCCGGGCAGGCTCAATGGGAATATGATCTTGCGCAAGATCCGCCAAAAATCGGCGCCCAAGTCACGCGCCGCCTCTATGATGCTGGGGTCTATGCGGCCGAGCATGAAGGCGATCGGACCCACCATGAACACCACATAGATTTGTGTCATGCCGATCACCACGGAAAGCTCCGTGAACAGCAGCGCCTCGATGGGCTGGCTTATGATGTGGGCCTTCATCAGAAGGATATTTATCGCGCCTTCCTTGCCGAGCATCGGCCGCCAGGCAAGAACCCGGATGAGAAACGATGTCCAGAACGGGATTACGCAAACCACCAGTAGCGCCGTCTGCAAGGTCTTGTTCTTGACGAACAACCCGACGTAAAGCGCCGTCGGATAGCCGACCAAGAAGGTCGTGACGAGCACGATCAGCCAGATGCGAACGGTCGTCCAAAGGGAATTTATGTAAGTGTCCGAGGCGAAAAACGTCCGCCAGGAGGCTAGCGTCAGCGTCGAGTCGATTTTGAACGTCGACTGGGTCCAGAACGAGACGTAGACGATCATCGCCATCGGGACGACGAGAAACAGCGTCATCCAGACCATCGCCGGCGCGAGCAACAAATAGGTTCCGGCGACGCCGAGACCTTTGGCGGCGCGAGTTTTCACGCGAGCCTTTGCGGGAGCCGCGATATTGGCGACCGTCATTGGGCCTTCTCAACCAAAAGCGATGCCATGTTCCGACTTCCAAGTGAGAGCATAGGCGTGGCCCGCTTCATACGCGTCGGGCGGACCGTTGCTGAGATGATGTTCGACTTCTACGACCTTACCGTCGGCGGTCTCGAAGAGATGCACCAGGGAAGAGCCCAAATATTCGCTAGTGACGTAGGTGGCCGCGAGGTTGGACCCCGGCGCCGAGCCGACCGGCCTGGCCGCCAGCCGGTCGTAGCGAATGGCGTAAGCGGACTCACCGCCCGTCACGCGCGACGCATATGGAAAGGAACCGTATTTCGTAACAAACGCGTCGCCCTCGAACGCGCCGTCGAAGACGTTGTAACGATTGAGGAAGCGAGCCACGTTGGCGGACGCCGGGCGATTGTAGATCTCGTCCGGCGCGCCGTCTTGGCCGATGCGGCCGTTGTCCAGGACGATCAACCTGTCGCCCATGGCGAGAGCCTCGGTTTCGCTGCCTGTAACGTGGAGGAACGGAATATCGAGTTGTTCTCGGATATTGCGCAGCTCCGTCCGCATGCGCTGACGCAAATTCGCGTCGAGCGCGCCCAGCGGTTCGTCCAACAGTACGAGCTTGGGCCTAGTGACGAGCGTCCGCGCCAACGCCACTCTCTGCTTTTGTCCCCCGGATATCTGATGCGTCCCCCGCCGCGCCAAGCCTTGGAGACCTACGAGGTCGATCATCTCCAAAACCTTCGAGCGAACTTCGCTTTCGGGCACCGGCTGCGCGCGATTGCGCAGGCCGAATGCCACATTGTCAAAAACCGAGAGATGAGGAAAAAGCGCGAAATTCTGAAATACAAATCCAATCCCACGATCATGCGCGGGCGCGCTCGTAACGTCACGACCCGCGAGCGTCACCCGGCCCGCCTGAGGGGTCTCGAATCCGGAAATCGTGCGCAGCAATGTTGTCTTGCCGGAGCCGCTCGGCCCGAGCAAAGAGACATATTCCTTTTGATTGACAGAAAAACTAATGTTGCTCAGCGCGACCTTGTCGCCAAAGCTCTTCGATAGTCCTTCCAAATGCAAAACAGCCTCTTTGGACACGACGGTAGAGCCTCCACCAAACGCGATCGGCTGCCCACTTCTCTGGCGCATCTCCTAGAGAGACGAGACCGCCATAAGCTCATCGGACACCGTGAGAGGATGAAAGCAAAAATGACTAATGTATGCAAGAGATTTATCGCTTGAATCCTACAATTTCCGCGAAATGCGGAAAGCGCACAAAATCTCACCGCGAATTGCTTATCGCGTGTACACTTGCGGATAAAAAAATGCATATTGTATGCTGAAATCGTCAGTCTGGGTCGCGCACGGAGAGATAGGGGGCCGCGCTGGGGGGGTCGCTGATAACGGCGACGATTTTCAAACGCGCGAGATTCTTCTCGGCAATCGTCCTTAAATGGTTCTGCCAATAGGTGGCGGCGGCGTCTATGGCGCGGTTGACTATGAGATCGAACAACATGAGGTATTCGTTCACGGCGATCTCGTCCTCGGGCAGTCCGAGTTTGGTGAGCGCGCGCGAGGCCGCGGCTAGCGGAACCTGGTTTTGGCGGATAAGTTCGATCAATGGCCGATTGGGGGCTCTGCAAATGGCGTGCTCCATGAGGGTGGCGTCGAGTTGTCGCCAATCCGCTGCCCCTTTTTTGGCGCGTTCGCTTGCAAGCGCCCGGCTGATTCGATCGAAAGCCATTCGGTTGCCCGCCAACCGAAGCGCCTCTGGCTCCAGCAACTGGCGCAACTGAAAGCGTTCACGGACGGTTTGCGCGGTCAGCGCTTCGGTTATCCAATGGGAACTTTGAGTCTTCTCGATCAGCCCACGCTCGTGCAGGCGCCCGAGCACGTCCCGTACGACCGTGCGGCTGACGCCGTAATAGTCGCCCAATTCCGATTCGATTATGCGAAAAGTGCCAAAGATCAGGCAGGCGGAAACCGCCGACTCGACTTCCTCATAGACTCGTTCCCAAAGGCCGCGGTTTTGTAAAGCGCTGTCGATTTCGTTGGGAATGCGCAGGCCGAGCTTGGCCAAGTCGCAACGAAGCGGCGCAACCGGAGCGCTCAATTTTCCAACGAGATAGCCGCGCCCGTCAAAACGATGGATGAGATTCTCTTCCTCGAGCATGCGCAGTGCCGTCTGCACCGGCGCCCGGCTCGTCTTCATGAGATTGGCGATAGGGCCTTCGACCAACACGTGACCAGGCTGCAAGCGGCCTGAGACAATGTTAGAGCGCAGCGCGGCCGCCACGAGTTCATAGCGTTTCGAAGTCTCGACGGGCGCCCTTTTCGGGTTCATCGCGCACGCCCATTAACTTCCGCCACGAAGCGGGCCCAGGCGCGCGTTGCGTAATTGTGTTCGTCCATGACCGTGTTCCAAAGCGCTATCCGGCGCGCGCGTTCGAGATAACTGCCGCCCGAGCGTCGGGCGCCTTTCCTGACGACGATCGTCCGTCCGTCGACGCCAACGAGGTCTTCGGCGGCCTGTTGGCCGTCGTACCAATAATTCCATTCCGCCGGGCTGAGATGCTCGGTGACGCCGGTCGTTGCTGAGATGTAATAGCCTTGCCGCGCCATGACGGCGCCCGCCCAGCCGGAGAGCCACCAATCCATATATTCGTAGGCCATCCGCAGTGTCGCCCCGGAGACATGGCGCGCAAGACCGAGGCCGCCGTGCCAGGCTCGGTAACCTTCGGTTGGGACTGCCTCTCTTACACGCTCGGCCACCGGGCCTAGCATGCCGTAGGCGGGCGACCACATGCTCTGGATCGCCGCTTCGCCGCGCAGTAACAGACCCGCCGATTCCTGGGCCGTAGTCCAGAAGCGCGTCAAGAAACCCTCGTCGAGTTTGCCGCGCAGAAACTTGAAAAGAGAGGCAATTTCGTAGGGGGTCATATTGCAGATGTTCTCGAATTCGAGAGCGCCGATCGCCTCGGCGGCCAGCGCCGCATCGAAAAGGCCGATTGCCGGCTCGTCAACCAGGGCGAGGCGCCCCTTGGCGCTCCCGTCAAAAAGCATCGCCCAACTCTCGCGACGAGGCCCGCCGTCGGCGAACGCCCGAACGTCGTATCCGAAGGAATCGAAGTTGTGGACGGTCGGCAGCATGGCGATGTAGCGCCTCTCGTCCGGCCCCAGCGCGTGATCGGGTTGCACATAAAGCTTGCTCATGGGCGCGTCGCCGAAGCCGCGATTGGCGTATTTGTCGACGCCGCCCTGTTTGGTAAGGGGCCCCACATCGTTCCAGCAGCGAAGCAGGTTTGTATCTAGCGGTTGCAGGGCGCCCCAATGCCAAACGATCCCGACATTATGGAAACAATGGTCGTAGACGTCGTAAGCGTCCGGATTCAGCGCGGCCTTGCGTTGACAGGACGGGAAGTCGAGCACTTCGAATTCGATATTGAAACCCAAATCCGCGGCGGCGCGATTGCGGATGCATTCGAGCAACGAGATGTCGGTTCCAAGAACGCGCAGGGTTCGCCGCGCCGTCTGCGACGGCGCGGGCAGCTTTGACGAATTACGCGCCATTTTTCCGTCGTTTCCCCCAGTCGACCCCTCGAAGTCGCGCAATATGCAGCGAAGCCAACTTGCATTGCAATCCGATTTGGCCTTGGGTGGACCACCCTGACGAAGCGGAGGCGACAGTCGATGTGCGCGTTGTGCGGAGTATTGGGTGGCAAGGACCATTGGACCGAGCCGCTCGGGCGCGAGAGCGTTTATGTCCGCGCTCATGACCCCGCTGCGCGTCGCCGGGAGCGCGCGCGACGCATATCCGAGGCCAACGCCATTCTTAGGCTGTTCGGTCTGTCATTGGAGGACTGGCAGGCGGATTCCTATATCTTGCGTAACTCTACCGGCAAATCCGAGGTCGTCGGCGACCTTGCCGCGCTCTGGCCCTTGGCGGAAAGGCTTCTGGGGCGGTCGCTGGATCCGCTCGATGAGGGGACGTTGGAACGCCGGGAGCGGTTGAATGATTGACGCGCCGCGCTCGATTCCCGACTTCACGCCCGTCAATCTCGTCACCGGTTTCCTCGGCTCCGGGAAGACGACGTTGCTCAAGCGAATGCTTCGCTCGCCCGCGCTCGCCGACACCGCCGTGTTGATCAACGAATTTGGCGAGGTGGGCCTCGACCACGAACTGATCGAGCGCATCGACGACAACATGGTGCTGCTGCAATCGGGTTGTCTGTGCTGCACGATTCGGGGCGAACTCGCCGACGCGATCCGCAAGCTCGACGAGCGGCGCGCGAGCGGGGCCATTCCTCCTTATCGCCGGATCGTAATCGAAAGCACCGGCCTTGCCGACCCGTTGCCCATTCTGACCACGATCACGGCGGATCCGGTTTTGCGCCATCATTATCGACTTGGCCTCGTCATCACGACCGTCGACGCCGTCAATGGCATGTCGCAATTGGACCGCCAGCCGGAATCGCGCAAGCAGGCGGCCGTGGCGGACCGGCTCGTCGTCACCAAGACCGATCTCGCCTCGAATGACGTCGTCCTGGCGCTCGTTGCGCGCTTGCGCCGCATCAACCCGGCAGCGCCTTTATTGCGCGCCGCCGAGCAGAGGCTAGACCCCGAGGAACTGATCGGAAGGGATCTGTTCGATCTTGCAACCAAGACGCAAGAGGTTCGTCGCTGGTTCGATGAAGAGGCCGCGCAGTCGGCGTTTTCGCCGCATCGCCACGAGCACGGACACCCCCATGATCATGATCGCCAGTCCGCGCACGATCCGAACCGACACGATGACGATATTCGCGCTTTTTCTTTCATTTTCGATGACGCCATCGATTGGACCGCGTTCGGCCTATGGCTTTCGATGTTGCTTCATCGTCACGGCGATTCGATCCTGCGCGTAAAAGGTCTACTCAACATCGAAGGCGAGGCTGCGCCGGTGGCCGTTCATGGCGTACAGCAACTCGTGCACGCTCCGGTCCATCTGGAGGCTTGGCCGTCCGCGGACCGTCGCACGCGCATCGTCTTCATCTGCAAAGGACTCGACGAGGCCGCGATCCGTCGCTCCTTAGCTGCTTTCGTGTTTGAAGGCCGCCACGCCCGGGCGTGACGAACGCATTCAAATTGCTTGGACTTGGTGCCAGATAGACAATTACGATTGCCGTGGAGATCAACGCCAGCCGGTAGCGCGAACCCATTCAGCAGTCTGGTCGAGGATGCGCCGCATGCGTTTGACGACTTCACCAGCCTGCGCTTCTGTCAAGATCAGAGGTGGGCAAAGCGCGAGCGTATCCCCAATGGCCCTGACAATCAGTCCATTCTCGTGACCGATCCGGAAGGCGCGCGCGCCGGCTGGGCCAATAATGTCGAACGGGCGACGGGTTGCTTTATCGGCCAACATTTCCACGCCAGCGATCAGACCCACGCCGCGCACTTCGCCGACGAGAGGATGATCCGCGAGATTTGCGAGCCCCGCCTGTAAGGCGGCGCCGACACGCGCCGCGTTGCCAACGAGGTCGCGTTCCTCGATGATTTTCAGATTCTCGAGCGCGACCGCCGCCGCCAGAGGATGACCGGACGCTGTAAAACCATGGCCAAAAGTGCCGATCCTGGCGGAATTGTTCGCGATCGCATCATAGATGCGTTCGCTGATGAGCACCGCGGCGAGAGGCATATAGGAGGAGGTTAGCTGTTTGGACAAGACCATGATGTCCGGCGTAAATCCGTAATGGACGGCGCCGAACGAGGAGCCGAGGCGGCCAAAGCCGCAGATCACTTCGTCAGCGACGAGCAAGATGTCGTACTTCCGGCAAAGCGCCTCGATACCCCTCCAATAACCTGTGGGCGGGGGCATCACGCCGCCCGCCGCCATCAGCGGTTCGCCGATGAACGCGGCGATGGTTTCGGGACCTTCTGCAAGGATCACGGCTTCGGCTTCGGCGACGAGGCGCGCGGCAAATTCCGCCTCTGATTCGCCCGCTTGGCCGAACCTATAGAAATGAGGGCAGGTCAAATGGCGGACCGGAATCGCGGGGAGGTCGAAGTCACGGTGGTTATTCGGAAGACCCGTGAGGCTCGCGGCGGCGACGGTGACGCCATGATACGCCTTGGCGCGGGCGATGAATTTTTTCTTCTGCCTCCGACCGAGGGCATTATTCATATACCAAACCATCTTGACGACGGTGTCGTTTGCTTCCGAGCCGGAGCTCGTGAAGAAAACGCGCGTCAATTGTGCCGGCGTCATTTCAACAAGCTTTTCCGCAAGCCGGATTGAAGGTTCATGAGCTTTGCTGCTGAACGTATGGTAATAGGGCAACTTCTCCATCTGCGCGGCCATGGCCACGGCAAGCCGTGGCTCATTGAAGCCGACCGCGACCGACCACAGACCCGCCAGACCCTCGATATATTCATTCCCCTGCACGTCATAGACGTAGATGCCTCGTCCACGTTCGATCACGAGGGGCCCGGACACCTCATGGTCGCGGGCATTGGTGTAGGGATGAAGCGTCGCGACGATATCCGCATTGCCAAGCGAATTGGAGCGAAGTTCGGTCATGATCTAGTCCCGTATCAGGCGGCGAGATTGGGAGAAATCAGGATGTATTTGAGTTCGAGAAACTCTTCGATTCCGTAGCGCGAGCCCTCCCGTCCGAGGCCGCTTTCCTTAATCCCTCCAAAAGGAGCAACCTCGTTCGAAATGAGTCCTTCGTTGACCCCGATCATCCCGGTCTCGATCGCATCTGTCACACGCCACATCCTGTCGAGATCGCGCGTGAATATGTAGGCCGCCAAGCCATATTCAGTGGCGTTCGCGAAGTGGATGGCCTCTTCCTCCGTGGAGAAGCGGAACAAAGGCGCAACAGGACCGAATGTTTCGTCCTTGGCGAGTTGCATTTTCTCGTTAGCGCCGACGATAATGGTCGGCTCGAAGAAGCTGCCGCCTCGCGCGTGCCGTCCTCCTCCCATAATTATCGTGGCGCCGTTCTGGACCGCGTCGGCGATATGCCGTTCGACCTTTTGGACCGCAGTCATGTTGATCAATGGACCGACGGTAGCATTCTCTTCGACGCCGCTGCCTACCTTTAGGGTCGCGACAGCGTCGACCAGCGCTGAAGAGAAGGCCTCGAACACGCCGTCCTGAACATAGATGCGATTGGCGCAGACGCAGGTCTGGCCGGAATTGCGAAACTTGGAATTCATGCACGCACGTATGGCCGTGGGAATGTCGGCATCGTCGAACACGATCAAAGGCGCGTTGCCGCCGAGTTCCATCGAAACTTTTTTTACCGTTCTTGCAGCCTGTTCGAGCAATAGCTTTCCAACCCGGGTCGATCCCGTGAAGCTGATCTTGCGGACGGTGCGGCTCGAAGTCAGCGCCGCGCCGATGGGCGCGGGATCGCCTGTCACCACATTGAGGACGCCGTCTGGAATACCCGCCTTTTGGGCGAGATGAGCGAGCGCCAGAGCGCTGTAGGGCGTCAATTCGGAGGGTTTGACAACCACTGTACACCCCGCCGCGAGCGCGGGCGCGCATTTCCGGTTGAACAACGCCGAAGGAAAGTTCCAAGGGATGATCGCGGCGACAACTCCGACGGGTTGCTTCTGAACGATGATGCGGTCGCCCGCCTTCGGCGCGGGGATCGTATCGCCGTAAACGCGCTTGGCCTCCTCGGCATACCATTCGATGAAGCTCGCGCCGTAGGCGACCTCGCCCCGAGCCTCGGCGATTGGTTTGCCCTGTTCCGCCGTTAGCAGTTGGGCGAGACCCTCTTGGTTTTCCATTACGAGATCGCGCCAGCGGCGGAGGTATCGGCTACGTTCGCTCGCGGCCAGCGCCCGCCAAGGCGGTAGCGCCGCTTCGGCCGCTGCAATCGCCCGCGACGTCTCTTCACCCCCCATATTCGGCACGGAACCGAGCACGCTCGCGTCGGCCGGGTTGCTTACGGGGATCCTCGCCTCTTTGTCCGCATCGATCCACTCGCCAGCGACAAAGCCTTTTTCGAACATGAGGGCGGCAGCCGTCGGCGGAAGGATGGGCATATCTATTTTCCGATGCTCATTTGATGGGGATGACGCGCGGGTTTAGTGGCGGGCGCCGGCAGCGCGATAGCGATCTAGGAGAACCGCGCCTACGAGAACAACGCCGAGCACGATCATCTGGTAGTTCGAGCCGATGCGGAGCAGATCCATGCCGTTGCCGAGGACTGTGACGAAAACGACGCCCATGAAAACGCCGAAAACCGTGCCCTCGCCGCCTCGCAAAGAACAGCCGCCGATGACCGCTGCGGCAATCGAATCCAAGGGAAACTCGCCGCCGAGCAGGGGCTCCCCCGATGAGACGCGCGCCGTCAGCAACCATCCGGAGAAGGCGGTAATGGTGGCGCAGATCACATAGCAAAGAATGAGATAGCGATTGGTATCGACGCCGGCGACCACGGCGGATTTGATATTCGAACCGATGGCGTAGACATAGCGGCCAAATTTCATACGATGCACGAGCACGTAGATCATCGCTAGCGCCGGGAGAGCAAACAGCACGGAAATCGGCACTCCCGACATAAATCCCGAGCCAATCCCGTAGACGAAATCGTGCGGCAGGTCGCTCACTTCCAGGCCATCGGAAATAACAAGCGTGAGCCCTTTGTAGACCGAGGTCGTCGCCAGAGTGACGATGAAGGCGTTGACTTTGAGCACCGCGACGCCAAGCCCGTTGATCAGGCCAGCAAGAAATCCGACGAATAGCATCGTGGCGAAGCCAGCGGCCGTGGCCAGATAAGGTGCTTCTGGGAAGGCGAGAGAGATGGCGACCATCGCCTTGGCCGACACGACGGATGTCAAGGCCACCACCGAGCCCACGGACAGATCGAACCCGCCTGCAATCAGCACAAGCATCTGGCCGAAGGCGATCAGCATGAGAAATACCCCCTGCTGAACCATGTTCGTAGTATTCGCGAGGCTTAGGAAACGCGGATTGCCAAACTGGAACAGAATGATGCAGATTAGCAGAATGATCGGGAGCGCCCCGAAGCGGAACATTTTCCCCGCGGCGTGGGCCCCGCGCGTTGGCTTGAATCCGGCCTGCGAGCGGAGAGTTGTCATGCGACAATCTTTTTCAGTTGTTCGCCGAATGCGTAAGCGACGACCGCGTCTTCGCTGATTTCCTCCCGTTGCAATTCCACCACTGACGTGCCTTCATGCATGACGTAGACGCGATGGGAGAGATGAACGAGCTCTTGCAAGTCCGAGGTCACAAGCAGAATGGCCGCGCCGTCGTGGCAAAGCGCTTGGAGTTGGTTATAGAAATCGAGACGCGCGCCAACGTCGATCCCAGCTGTCGGCTCGTCGAAGACATAGACCGAGCGCGGCCGGCTGAGCGCCCGTCCGAGAACGACCTTCTGCTGGTTCCCGCCCGAGAGTTCCTGCACTGCCTGACGCGGTTCGGCCGGAGAAATCTTGAGCCGAACGATCAGGCTTTGGACCAACTGATCGAGAAACTTCGCGCGAACGAGGCCGTGGGAGCCTGCTTCGGCCTGCCCCAGGACTTCGAGAGTCAGGTTCTCTTCGATTGAGCGGTTGAGGGCGAGCGCCTCGCCGCGTCGATCTTGCGGCAAATAAACCAGCCCACGTTCAAGCATCGCTTTGGGCGTTGGAATGGTGATTTCCTCGCCGGCCAACCGAATCGTTCCTTGTGACAACGGCTCGAGTCCAAAAATCGCGCGCGCAAGTTCCGCTTTTCCACAGCCAACCAAGCCGCCGACCCCAACGATTTCGCCGAAACATACCTCGATCGTTGCGTTTCTAAGCTTGTCGCCGGCCGTGAGACCAACCACCTCCAGCGCCGTAGCGCCCGATTGGCGGACAATTTCGGGATAGAATGTCGCCATTGTCCGACCTACCATCTCGGCGATCATCTGTTCGTTGTCGATCTCGGACAATCTATGACAACCGGTCCGTCGACCATCGCGGAGGATAGTGACGACATCGCCAAGACGACGAATTTCTTCCATCCGGTGACTGATGTAGAGGATAGCCCAATCGGCGCGTTTCAAAGCGACAATCGCCTCGAAGAGGCGCTCGGTCTCTTCATGACTCAGTGTCGCGGTGGGTTCATCCAAAATCAACGCGCCCGGTCTGCCGCCAAGCGCCCGAACGATCTCCAGAAGTTGCTGTTCGGCGCGCGTCAGCGTATCGACGCGAGCGTCCGGATCAAGATCGAGCCCCAGACGGGCTATGGCCGCTTGTGCCTGCCCGCGCATCGCCCCCTTGGCGAGGATTCCCCCGCGAGTCGTTTCGCGGCCGAGCGCATAATTCTCCGCGACCGTCAGGCTCGGGGCAAGGCTGAAATCCTGAAGCACGGCATTGACGCCTGAAGCGCGAGCCTCGAGCGGCGTCAAATCCGGGCACGGCTTGCCCCTGAGAAAACGCTGACCTTCGTCGAGACGATTGGTGCCGACCAGAAGACTGACGAGCGTCGACTTTCCCGCGCCGTTCTCACCGAGCAGCATATGGATCTCACCCCGGTGTAGATCGAGACTGACGTCCTTCAACGCGGCGTAGCCGCCGTAAAATTTAGATGCATGGGAAAGGGAGGCGAACGCCTCCCTCCCCTCAGGCTCCTGACAAGAGCTCATTTCTTCGTCGCTTCGACCGAAAATTCCACCTTGTAGCCGGCCGGCGCGAACATGTCGGTCATCGTGAAGCCCTTCACCGAATCTGAAGTCACCATCGCCGGTTTAGGGCCGGCCCGGTTCGCGGGAAGCTTCTGGCCTTCGAGGAGGCGCAGGGCCATATCGACGGCCAGACGTCCCTGCAGCGAGGTGAAATCCGTGGGGGAGGCCTTGGTTGCGCCAGCGACGATGTCCTCATAGACGGGCGGAATGATGTCGAAGGCCGCGACATGAACCTTGTCGGAAAGGTTGGCGTTGCGCACCGCGACAGCAGCGGCTTGGGCGGCGATATCGACGCCGACTATCCAATTCAAGTTGTCATAGGTCTGCAGTGCATTGTTGATCATGTCGAGTTGTACGTTGAGGCCGGTGTCGCCGCGGCGAGTCACCGCGAGTTCAACCTTGCTGCCCTTGATCGCATCGTTCAACCCGCGCACCGCGTCATCCGACCAGCCCGCGCCCTGGGGACCCGGAAAGAAAGCAACCTTGAGGGGTTGGCCCTTGGATTGATCGACGATATATTTTCCGGTTGTGACGGCGAGATCATAAAAGCTGACGAGCGCGTGGGCCGAGACGTCCGCTCCGTTTACGCCGTTGACGAAGTCAATCACGGGAATGCCGTTCTCGACTGCTTTCTTAACGAGAGGTCCGACGCCATCGGCGCTGATCGCGCCGAGAATAATGGCATCAAATTTTTGTGCTATGCAATTGTCCATTTGACGCAGTTGCGTTGACAGATTCGTATAACCGCCCGCCTCGTAGAGCGTCATTGCCACGCCAGTGCGATGGATCTCGTCGGCGATGCCGTAATCGGCAGCTAGCCAATAGCTATCCTTGAGATGGGGAAACAATACGCAAATTTTCCAAGGCTTCGTGATTTCGCTCGGCTTGATCAGCTTCCAGTCGTAATCCGCCTTTTTACCGTCGTTGACGAGTTCCACGGGGAAGCTGTCGAGCGAATTGGCCGCTCGTGCCGCGCTCGTCGACAACGCAGCGCCTACGACTAGCGCGATTGTTGTTGCGATATCGATGATTTTCATGATCTTTAGCCCTCTACTTTGCTTGGATTAAGTCTGTTGTCTTCGTCCGTGTTGCCGGTCGTTGCAACGGCACGGTCGCGATCCTGCGGAAGGTGGCTCACGCGGGTTCGTCGAGGACTCGCCGCATGGCGAGGGCAACTTCGTTTGCGTTTGGCGGATCGGAATGAATGCAGACCGTTCCGAACCGAACGGCTATTGTGGAGCCGTCGGTGGTCTCGACGGTCCTTTCTCTGACGGCTGTCCGCAGCCGATTCGCCGCGCGTTCGATGTGGACCGCGGATTGGGTGCGCGGGATTATCAACTCACCCGACGGTCCATAAGCAAGGTCCGCGAAGAATTCGCCGACGAACGCGACACCCACTGTCCGCGCCGCGGCCTCGTGTTGCGTGCCAGACATACCGAACAAAGGCACATTGAAGACTTTGACGGCTTCGCAGATCGCGATTGCCGTCACTGCGTCCCGCGCAGCCATGCCGTAGACAGCGCCATGCGGTTTGACGTGATGAAGGGAGACTGCCGCTGCGTCCAAGAAACCGCGAAGGGCGCCAATCTGATAGATGAAAGCGGCAGTGAGTTCATTCGGTCCCAGGTGCATTTCGCGCCGCCCGAAGCCTTCGCGGTCTGGCAACGAAGGGTGCGCCCCGATGGCTTTGCCGTAACGCCCGGCCAATTCGACCGTCCGCATCATCGTTGTGGGATCGGAGGCATGGAAGCCGCAGGCAATATTCGCGCAGTCCACATGCGGCATGATCGCTTCGTCATCGCCGAACCGCCAAGGCCCGAAACTTTCGCCCATGTCGCAATTCAGGGTGATCATTTCGCGGCCACAACCCGTTTAGTGTTATAACACGAGACGGGCCTAATCTGCCAAGCCGAGACCGGCCTGTCAATAGAAAATGTTTGGTGTTATAACAGCATTCGCGATTCTGCGATTTTTCGGGCGCGCGCCATGTCGATGGAGTTGAAGGTGGACGATGGCAAATTTAGTGAAATCCTGGACGACGGCCCGGACGCGCCCGACCTGCCGCCGGTTCTCAGGGAAATGCTTCACGAACAGATTTTTACCCTGCTAAAGCGAAATCTGATGATGGGGCGCTTCGCACCCGGACAAAGGCTGCCGCTGCGCGGGCTGGCAAAAACGCTGGGCACGAGCTTGATGCCGGTGCGTGACGCCCTGCAACGGCTTGAAAGCATCGGCTGCGTAGTCTCGACCCCGAACCGGACAATGATGGTGCCTACACTGTCGATCAAGCAACTGGTGGATATCCGAACATTGCGGATGCTTTTGGAAGGCAGCGCCGCGGAGCGCGCGGCGCAGGAACGCACCAAGGAAGAACTAGATCGGCTTCAACGCCATTGCGACAACATAGAGCGGTCGGCCGACACCCACAATCTCGATCTCTTTCTCGAAGCGAACTACGATTTTCATATGACGATTGCTGAAAGCAGTCGGCTCGACTTCATAACCAATCTACTTGAGCCTCTATGGATGCGGATTGGGCCGGTCGTCCGACAATCGAAGCCGGACCAGGCCCATATCCGCAAGGCGGTCAAGTATCACCTGCTGGCGTTCGAGGCGATCAAGGCGAACAAACCAGCGGAAGCAGCCGAAGCCATTAGAAATGATATCCTGGAATGCAACAGGATGTGAGAAATGTGTTGTGAGGGGACAGCGTCGCTGTCGTCGCTTGTGAGATCTCCGTGCGCTGTCTCCGCACCCTTTTCGCCCTGCCGCCAAGGTCCATTTCCCCATACCGAGTCAGCGTGGCTTGAACGAGGTTGGCAGCCTCTCACTGAGTGGGTCGGCGCGTGTCGCGGGCCAGGATATGATTGCCACGTTCGCCTGAGGCGCGGAGGCAGGTGCGACGGCGCAATTTGGGCGCGGTTTTCCAAGACGCCATGACCTCGCTCAACCCGATCATGACAACCGGCGCTCCGGTTGCAGAGGACTTGCGGCTAGAAAAAAGTTTCGGCGAATGGCGGGCGAAAGTCGGCATCGATCGCGCCGATCCTGGCGGGCTACGCGGCGCAGTTCACGTCGGAGACGGCGCTGGTCGCCGGCCATGGTCAAGGCGCAGGTGGGGCGACGCCTGGAAGAGCGGTCGCTGGCGCTCTCCAAGCCGCGGTTGCTGATCGTCGACAAACTTGGCTATCTCCCGCTCGAACCACAGGCGGCGCATCTGTTTTTCCAACCCGTCAGCCGACGCTACGAGAAGGGCGCGATGCTGATAACCTCGAACCGTAATGTCGGCGAATGGGGAACCGTGTTCGCCGATCCCGTGGTCGCCACCGCCATCCGGGCCAGGGCAACGACCTCCTGCTCAGGCAACAACGCGATGGTCTGCGCCTCGCTGCGCTTCCTTGTGTCCGTCTCTTTGGTTCCACGGACTTTCGCTCAAAACGACTAGGCCGTGTGGACGGATTGTCCCAAGTATAGAGGTTTTCGCGGGGAGTGGGATTCCCAAGATCGGAAATCTGTGACTCATGGGCTGTCAGTGCCCGGAGGACCGACGATGCTGACGAAGCTCACCGAGGAGAACTGGACAATTCTGCTGCGCGTTTTCGAGGATGCTCTGCCTCGGCGTGGCGAAAAGGCGAAGGACAATCGACGCTTTCTCGAGGCGCTTTTGTACTTCACCGTTCACAATGTCACCTGGCGAGCGCTGCCGGCCGAGTTCGGAAATTGGAACACCGTTTGGAAGCGGTTCTGGCGATTGAGCCACTCCGGAGTGTTCGAATTTTTCTTTGAAACCCTCGCCAATCTCAGCGAAACCGCGCATCTCGTTCAGATGTTCGAGCGCGACCGCGATTGCCGGCGCTCGATCAACCAAATCGGCAATCCGCTTCCGGTTCAACGACTGTCGGTCGATAACCGACTGAAGGCGCGGAACGCCTTCGCGCTTGGGAATAACGCGCGACGAGGGGTCGAAAGCTCTTGGAGGGATCGTCATTCGAGGGACTCCGGCTCGGCGGCACTTTTCGGCGCTCCCATTTTGAGGGCCGGTCGTTGAGAGACGGACTGCCGTTTTGCTCGGGGTCCCGAGGCGGCCTTGCGCTTAGGTTCGGCAGAAGCCTTTTGTTGGGGTGGGTTTTGGCCGTCGGCAATCTTCGCGGCGGTCATCCTCGGTGGAAGGCGCGAGGCATCCGAGGTATTTCGGACACGATGAGCGCTTTTATATTCTACGACGGCTTCCGGTTCATACCGCACCGTCCGGCCCATTTTTATGTAACTCGGACCCCCGCCGAGGCAGCGCATTTTGGCCATGCTCGAAGCGGATTACCTTCGCCGAGCGGCTCCTCGGAGCGGCAAAAGCCTACGCGAATTTTACGAGAGGCAAGAACAAGAACGGCGACGATGACACCGGTCTCAAGAACACGCAACTCCTGGGCGGAAAATCGGTCAAACAGCACTTCATTCTCCTCCTGGCCGGTCGCCATCTTTCTACTGAGGGTTTCAGCCGCCTCGCTGATGAGATTGAAAAGACTATGTTTGTTTGGCTCATCTCAGGGACACCGGGCAAAGATTACGAACGCAAAATCATCGAAGCCGCCCGGCAGCTGAGAGGTGCGGACGCAAGCAACCTTAGCTTGTTTCTCGACAAGTTTCTAGTCGATGAGAGAGCATCGCTGAGCACCAAATTTCAGACGGCGATGACCGGACTGCATTCGACGGATTTGCGGCATTTCCGATTGCGCTACCTGTTTGCGAAGATCACTCAATACGTTGACTTACAAGCATATGGGCCAAGTGAATCCCGGCTTAGATTGGGAGATTACACCTCCGGCGGCAATGACATTGAGCACATTCTCGCTGAGAGCGCGCATCCAGACGCGCTTTCGGAATTTGGAGAAGGCGGCTCCGAACAACGCAATATTCAAAGCTTAGGAAATCTCCTCCTAGTCGAGAAGGCCATAAATCGTTCAATCTCCAACGGATGCTATTCTGGAAAAATTGTTGCGTATGCCCAATCAAAGTTCTTGCTGACCAGGTGTCAGGCAGACGCCGGTGGCCACGAAATTGGAAAGGCCGATAAAATCACAAAGACGGTTCAATCGCTCCAGGCTTGGCCGACTTGGTCCAAAGAGAGCATAAAATCACGGCAGGCATTCCTGACCAAGCTAGCGCTCCGAGTTTGGGATATTCCGACGAAAGTCGAGCCAAACGGCGCGTGAAAGTTGTTAGTGCCCCTGTCGCA
>Ga0116226_10000406_pt1 | contig 36342 bp, 30 predicted proteins | sample S1TSphfallax_FD_89692 | JGI IMG/M metagenome (GOLD analysis project Ga0116226, IMG submission 89692) | Host-associated microbial communities from peat moss isolated from Minnesota, USA - S1T2_Fa - Sphagnum fallax MG | ecosystem: Host-associated > Plants > Peat moss > Unclassified | place: USA...
ATCATGCGCGCGGATGGCGTGCGCAAGACCGAGCGAACCCTCACCGCCGCTGGCGTCGGCTATGTGGCCTCTCGCGGCGTGCGCGGCGGGGGCATCGTCGATATGGATGAAGCGGCCCAGGCTATTGGCCAGGCCGTCGAGCGCGCCGAGGCCATGGCCGGCATCGATGTCCAGGGCGTCATTGTGACCACGTCCCTCGGCCAGATCGCCAGCCATCGCGCTACGGCCCGCATTCCCTTGGGGGGCCGGCCTGTCAGCGAGGCCGATCAGTCCCGCGCCGTCGCCCAGGCCCTGCTCGGTCTACGCCTTAACCGCCGCCAGCCGGTCCATCTTCGCCCCATTGCCTGGACCCTGGATGGCCAGCGTAATGTCCAGGATCCCACGGGCATGAGCGCCCGCACCCTGGGCCTCGACCTGGTGGTCGTCTCCATGAATGAGAGCGTCTGCGAGACCCTCGCCCACTGCGTGGAGCGCGCCCACCTGCAGTTCGAGGGCGTCGTCGCCTCGCCCTACGCCTCGGCTCTCGCCGCCCTTGAGGAAGATGAGATCGAGTTGGGCTCCATCTGCATTGACATGGGCGGCGGCTCGACCTCCGTGGCCGTCTTTTCCGGCGGCGCCCTCACCCATGTGGACAGCCTCCCCGTGGGCGGCGCCCATGTCACCCAGGATGTGGCCCGGGGCCTTTCCACCTCCATCGTTGGCGCCGAGCGGATCAAGACCTTCTATGGCTCGGCCATCGCCTCGGCCAATGAGGATCGCGAGATGATCGAGGCGCCCCCCAGGGGCGATGATCCCGGCGCGGGACCCGTGACCGCCCCGCGTTCCCTGCTCAAGGGCATTATCGCTCCCCGGGTGGAAGAGACGCTGGAGCTTCTGCGCGACCGCCTCCGCGCCTCCGGCGCGCTGGTCGACCCCGGCGCGGGATTGGTGCTCATCGGCGGCGCCAGTCAACTGGCCGGGGTGCGCGAGGTCGCCGTGCGCGTCTTCGACCGCCCCGTGCGCCTGGGCAGGCCCCGCCGCATGCCGCACCTCGCCGACAACGCCGCCGGTCCCGCCTTCTGCGCCGCCGCCGGCGTTCTCCAGCGGGCCGCCTTCGGACCCCGTGAAGCCTTCCCCCGCCGCCACGCCGCCACGCGCCCCACCGCCCCCCTCGACCCCAAAGCTGGCGTCGTCGCCAAAGCCGCCGCGTGGCTGCGGGATAATCTGTAAGCCGGGCGGGTGGTTATCGATGAGCGCAGCTTCCAACCACGCGTGGTGAGAACCTCTCTTCCGGTCTTTCCCCCTCTGCGGCCCAAAATCCTTAATTTTCCCCATAAACCTCGCGCCATCCTCGACGAATCGGCGACTCGGCTTATCCAGTTAACGTCCGATTAAGGGTGTCAGTATCCTATCCCCCTTGTTCGACATTGCGGCCACGTAGGGTCACGGAGTTGTCATGACGTTCAAGGTTTTCGCTCCCCCCACCAAGGAACTGAAGCCGCGCATCGTGGTCTTCGGCGTCGGCGGCGCGGGAGGCAATGCGGTCAACAACATGATCGACGCCGGCCTTCAGGGCGTCGAGTTCGTCGTCGCCAATACCGACTCCCAGCAGCTGGCCTTTTCCAAGACCGACAAACGCATCCAGCTGGGAGTGAATGTCACCCAAGGCCTGGGCGCCGGCGCTCACCCGGAAGTGGGTATGTCCGCCGCCGAGGAATCCGCCATGGAGATCGGCGAGCACCTGGACGGCGCCCACATGGTCTTCATCACCGCCGGAATGGGCGGGGGCACGGGCACGGGCGCGGGCCCCATCATAGCCAAATGCGCGCGCGAGCGGGGCATCCTCACAGTCGGGGTTGTCACCAAGCCTTTCCACTTTGAGGGCCGCCACCGCATGCGCCTGGCCGACGCCGGGATCAGCGAGCTGCAGCGCTATGTGGACACCCTGATCGTCATCCCAAATCAGAACCTCTTCCGCGTCGCCAATGAGCGCACCACCTTCACCGAAGCCTTCGGCATGGCCGATCAGGTGTTGCACTCCGGCGTCCGCTCCATCACCGATCTGATGGTGCTGCCGGGCCTCATCAATCTCGATTTCGCCGATGTGCGCACGGTCATGACCGAGATGGGCAAGGCGATGATGGGCACCGGCGAAGCGGTGGGCGAGGGGCGCGCCCTCATGGCCGCCGAAAACGCCATCCAAAATCCGCTGCTCGACGAAGTCACCCTCAAGGGCGCCAAGGCCGTGCTGGTCAACATCACTGGCGGCCTCGACATGACCCTCCTGGAGGTCGATGAGGCGGCCAACGCCATTTCCAGCCAGGTGGATTCCGAGGCCAATATCATCTTCGGCGCCGCTTTCGATCCGGCCCTCGATGGAATGGTCCGCGTTTCCGTGGTCGCCACGGGCATGGACGGCGCCTCCATCGCCGCCATCGAGCCCTATCACGAACCGCGCCGCAAAACGGCCGAGACCCCCATCGCGGCCTTCGCCAGCGCGCCGCCCGAGCCGGAGATGGATCTTGAGCCCGTGCTCGAGCTCTCCACCCCCGCGCCCGCCCCCAACCCTGCTTATGCCCCGGAGCCGGTCATGGCGGATATGGCCCAGCCCCTGTTGTTCGCCGAGCCCGCCCAGGTTCGCCCGGCCGCCGCCGTCGCGGCCACCGCGGCCGATGAGGAGCCCGTTTTCGTCGAGCGCCACTATGCCGATGAGCGTCGCGCCAAGTCCGGTGGCTTCATGCGCATGTTCGGCGGCCGTCCGCGCCCCGAGGCTCCCCGCACGCTTCCCGCCCGCTCCTCCGGCGGCGCTCTGCCGGTTGAGGCTCTGGAGGAAGGCGAGGTGGAAAACACCGCCGAGCTGGAAATCCCCTCCTTCCTGCGGCGTTTGGCGAACTGAAGGACCGTGGGCGTCCGGCCCGCGTCTTTCGTCCTTCGGCCCCCCGCCCAGGGTCATGTCGGACAGGCGCCGGCAGGACGCCCGCTTTCCTGAGAGAGATGATACAGGCGGAAACAGGATTTGTGTTGAGGCGGGTGGCCTCTGTGCCTAGTCAAGGTCCAGGGGCATTTGCCCGGAGCTCCGCTTGAACCCCGAACTGCAACATACGCTTCGCAGCCCCGTCCGTTTCGAGGGTGTCGGAATCCACACCGGCCGTGTCGCCCATGTGACTATTGAGCCCGCGGCGCCGGGCGCCGGCGTGACGTTCCTGCGCACAGATGTCACCGGCCGCGATCCCCGCATCCCCGCCCGGGCGGAAAATGTCTGCGAGACGCGCCTGGGCACCGTGATCGGCAATGTCGGCGGCGTGACCGTCTCCACCATCGAACACATCATGGCGGTCCTCTCGGCCCTCGCCATCGACAATGCCGTGATCTCTCTGGACGGCCCCGAGGCCCCGATCATGGACGGCTCCTGCGAGCCCTTCCTGCGCCTCATCGACCGCGCCGGCCGCCGCCCCCAGGCCGCGCCGCGCCAGTGGCTGGAGATCCTGGCGCCCATCGTCGTGCGCGATGGCGACAAGAGCGCGGCGCTCCTGCCGGCGGAGCAGTTCGAGGTCTTCTTCGAGATCGCCTTCGACGCCGCCGCCATCGGCGTCCAGCGCCTGGATCTGCGCATCGACGAGCAGACCTTCCGCCAGGACCTCGCCGATGCCCGTACATTCGGCTTCCTACACGAGGTGGAGGCCCTGCGCGCCGCCGGTCTCGCCCGGGGCGGGACCCTGGAAAATGTCGTCGTCATTGATGGGGCTGAAGTCATCAACCCGGAAGGCCTGCGCCGGACCGACGAATTCGTCCGCCACAAGATCCTTGACGCCCTGGGCGACCTCGCCCTCCTCGGCGCCCCTATCCTCGGCCGCTACGAAGGCCACTTCAGCGGCCACGCTCTCAACAACGCCCTGGCCAGAGCCATCCTCGCCGCCCCCTCCGCCTGGCGCCTCACCGCTCCGGCGCCGCTGGCGCGGGCGGTGTGAACCCGGGCTTCAACCTCAGTGGAGATCCCGCCATTGGTGATCGCCCGAATCGGGCGCGGCAAACGCTTCGCCACCCGAACGGTCGCTCACGCGAAACTCGCACTCCTGCCGAACATCGTGTGAAAGCTGCTTCAGCCGAGGGACATAATAGTCCAGCATCTTGTCCAGTCGCATGGCGCTCTTGATATAGCGCATGACGATCCCGCCCACGACGCGACCATGGATGGTCAAGGGCACGCCGACATTGCCCTCGCGATGCTCGGGGTGTTCGATGGCGATGAAGCCGCACTCCCGTATGTGAGTCAAAATCCCCTCGAGACGCTCGGTGTCATGGACAAGTTGATGTCGCGGATCATGACTTTGCCGGGCCAGATCCAGCACGGCCCCGCGCTCCGGCTCCGAGCATAGGGCGAGAAAGCAAAGGCCGGTGGTCGTATAAAGAAGTGGCACGCGATAGCCCACCGCGAAGCGGTCCAGCACCATGGACGTCTCGAAGTTCGTGGTCAGTCGCACGATCATGTCAGACGCCCGGGGCGTGGACAGCGATAGAGACCATCCGACCTCCCGGCCGAGCCTCATCAACAGCGGCGCCGCCGCCTCGATCATCTGGTTCTCCAGCTGAAAACCGGATGACAGGCGCAGAACCTGGCTGGTCAGACGATAATAGCGGCTGTTCGGCGCCTTCTCGACATATCCCTCCGAGGCCAGGGTCTCGAGCAGCCGCGATGCGGTCGTCCTGGGCACACTGATGGCGCCGGCGAGCGAGGCCACAGTGGCCTCGCCTTCCTGGTTCATGAAGGTGAGGGCGTTAAGCGCCTTCTTTAGCGACTTTATCTCTTGTCCTTCATCCATGTGGGCCCCTCCACAACGCCGGAACTAGCTTTCACCCAACATTTTTGAAGGCAATAGCGCCGACTTCGAATTGACCGAGGCGCGAAAACTCTGCTCGAAACCTCGGCGCCCTAAGCCGCCTTGGGACGGCCATGTCGCCTTGCCTCCTCACTGCTCACCCTGCCAATTTTGCGAGCCGGGCGGGTGGGCACGGCCGCGCGGGGGCCCCGAAACAACCGAGATGCGGTTGGCGCCGTTTCAACGTCTTACCTCCGCGGCGGTCCTGTTCCTCGCATGGCTCGTCACGCGCCCGAGATCGCGGGCCGACCAAGCGAGGGCAATCTTTAGATGACCACTGAAACCGCGCGCCGCACCCGCATCGCCGCAACAGGGCTTCTCGGGGGACTTTTGAGCGCTGTATCTCTCACCGCGCTCATGACGGCCTCGGGGGCGCATGCCCAAACCGCCAGCGCGGTCCCCGCGACGCTGGGCGAAGTCGTCGTCACGGCGCGTAAGACCGCTGAAAACATCCAGACCGTTCCCCTCGCCATCACCGCCATCACCAAGACGGATCTGCGGAACGCCGGGGTCCAGGATCTGCGCGACATTACCTTCCTCACCCCGGGCCTCGTCTACACCGACAACGGGGCCCAGGATGCCGCCAAGCCCACCATCCGTGGCCAGACCGACATCGGCGGGACGAATGGGGTAAACAATGTGCCGGTCTTCTTTGACGGCATCTTCATTTCCAACCCCTCGGCCATCGACTTCACGCTCGTGGACCTCAGCCGGGTTGAGGTCATCGAAGGCCCCGTCAGCGCCACCTACGGCCGGGGCGCCTATGCGGGCGCGATCAATTATGTGTCGGAAAAGCCGTCCGACGCCTATCACGGAGACCTGGATCTCACGGCCGGTGACTATGGCAAATATAACATCCGCGCGTCTTTAAGCGGCCCGATTTTTGGCGATGTCCTGAAGGGCGGGATTTCCGGTTCCTATGATCACTTCGACGGGACCTACCATGACAGCGTCACCAATCAGGACGCGGGCGGCTATGTGAAGAGAGACGTCCTGGTCAATCTCGACTATACGCCGAACAGCCACCTGGAGATCCGCCCCGTGGTCTATTATGGCGACGACACCTTCGCCGACACGCCCACCCTTATCGCGCCGGCCAACTGCTCCATCGGCGCGGGCTATGGCTATTCGCAAACCTTCTGCGGCCAGGTCCCAGGTAGCACCTTCACGGGTCCTTACATCGCCCCGTCCGGGGATTCCCCTCAGGAAGGCAATAAGCGCAAGGTGCTTACCGCCAACCTGCAAATGAGCTGGACCGATACCTGGGGTACGCTCACCTCCCTCACCGGCTTCAACCACATCCAGCAGAAGAACTATACCGAGTTCGACAATACTGAATACGGCTTCCCGGTCCCTACCTACTATCTCCCGGCCGGCGCGAGCGTGGGCGGTTTTCCGGCCAACCCCTACGAGTTCTTTGGCGGGGTCCCGGCGGCGGGCTCGGGCATCGTGCCCACGGGAACGACGGCCCTGGTGCCGCTCCACTTCGGCTACACCTTCAACAATCACGATTTTAGTCAGGAGCTGCGCTATAGTTCGCCGCAAATCGGCCGATTCAAGTTCTCCGTCGGCGGTTATTACGCCGATTCCGAGGTCTATCAGGACCTGAACCTCGCCGAGGACACCGAATATGTTCCCGCCGGCCAGTTCATCATCAGCGGGTTCGCCGTGCCGCCGGGGGTCTCCGTCTCGCCCCAGCAGACGGTCTATACCCAGGATAGTCACATCTACGCGGCCTTCGGTTCAGCCTCCTTCGAGATCCTCAAGAGTCTCGAACTCTCCACCGAGCTCCGTTACACCTCCGACCATGAAAGCTATCTCGATATCTCGGCGATCTACACACCCTATCCGGCCTTCACACCGGGGTGTCTTGGCTATTCCACGGCCTGCGGCGCCTCCCTCTATCCGCTAGGCTCATCGACGCCGCTCGCCGCCACATTCAATGACGTGACCTCCCGCACCAGCCTCACCTACAAATTCACCCCCGACATTATCTTCTATGCGAGCGTGGCGAACGGTGAAAAGCCAGGGGGATTCAACAACAACGCCCAATATCCAACCTTCGCGCCAGAAACCAACTGGACCTATGAGATCGGGGAGAAATCCACCCTCTTCGATCATCGCCTGCTTCTGAATGCGGATGTCTTCTACATCGACGCCAGCGGCTATCAGGTGACGGGACCGCCCCCCGGTTCGGCGCTTCCCGGCGGCTTCATCACCGCCAACTATGGCGGTCTTGGCACCGTGGGTTTCGAAGCCGCCGGCAAACTCATCATCACGCAAGGCGTCGATCTTTCGGCGGGGTTCGCCTACGCCGACCCGAAATTCAAGACAAACGCCTATGACTTCGAGGATGCGGCGCTCTGCGCGGGGACGGGGGTCGGAGTCACGCCGGCCTGCTCCAGCCGCATCGTCCAGGTCGGCGCCAATCAGGCGGTGAACCTGCAGGGCCTGCGCCCGCCCTATGAGTCTAATGTCACCTTCAATATCGCCCTGGACGTGCGCCGCCCGATCCCCGGCGGCTTCACTTTTGTCGGCCGCATGGACTACCGCTATGAAAGCGCGGAGTTCTACCAATACCCCGTGGATACCGGCAGCTATGGGCCGCGAAATATCGTCAACCTGCGCCTGGGCGTTGAGCGCGGGCCCTATACGGTGCTCATGTATATCCGCAACCTGACCAATGATCAGACGCCGGTGAATGTGCAGGACGCGGCCTCCACCAACGCGCCCTATGGAAACTTTGAGTCCGGCTATTATCCGGTGGCCCTGCTTCCCGATAAGCGCACCTTCGGCGCCACGGTACGCTACACCTTCTGATGTCCCTCCCGCGCCGACGTTTCGTGGGATTGGGTCTGGCCGGGGGTTTGTCGCTGATCACGCCTGGGGCCCGGGCCGCCATCGTCGCCGCCGTCCCAATGACGGCCTTGGAACAGTTCATCAAGATGCGCGGCGCCCTGGATGACCGCATGGTGATCGGATCTGTTAAGGGCCAATATAATGGTGTGGTTGACGGCGAGACACTGCCGTTATTTGGTGTCGTCTCCGCGGTGTTTTCCAGGTACCGCCCGGACGGCGGCGGCTACAGGATCGTGGAATTCGAACAGGCCTATTACACCGATCTCGCGACTGGAACGGTCATCAGCCACTTCAAGAACCCTTACACGAACGAAACCATCAGTGTTCCGACCTATGATGGGCCAGTCGAAAGGGTGCTGGTCACGCCAGATCTCCAATTTCAAACCGACGTCGCGCCGCCGCCGAATGTAACTGTGCGCCACTTTGTGGAAGGCCCGGAGAGGACAGGTTATGACATCGGTTTCGTGGAACGGGTGTCGGTCGAAGTCGCGGCGTCGGCGGGCAAGCCTGGTTTCAAATATGTAGACCACACGTCTCTACGATCCAGCCTCCGCGATATAGCGGCCGAGGCCACGGAGATGGCGGGGTGCAAAACCCATTTCGAGGCTGTGTGCAGCTGGCGGCCCTGGTTGAACATGGGCGATCACCCCGGTCATATGACCGCCTCAGGGCAGGGCGGGTTTGGCGTCACCTTAGCCGATCTGCCCGCCGGATGGCTGGCCGCAACCGCGAGCCTCAAACCCGACTTGCTGAAACATCCGCAAACCAGGCTGGATTAGGCGCCTACGCCCTCAAACCCGCTGTACGCTTGCAAACTGCCGCGCATAATCCGCCGTCAGCATGGCGTTCTCCCCGGCGCTGACGCCTGCGGCGAGTTTTGGGAAGAGGTCCGCCTCTTCCTCATCCTTGGCGTGATGAAGGATCGCGGTCTTCAGGGCGCTGACCTTGGCCAGCCAGCCGTCACCGCCCTTGGGCGTGACCTCCAGATCGGCATTGCCGACCTTGGCGTGGGCCTGTTCGATATAGAGTTGATCCGAAGCCTGGGTCAGACCCAGCCGCGCCAGGGCGGGATAGAGAACGTTTTCCTCGGCTACGGAATGGGCGGTGAGCAGATAGCCCAGATGCTTCTGCAACCGGGTCCGCTCGGCGACCTGACCGTCGGAAGTGGCCAGGATCATGCCCAGATTATCGGCGATCAGCGCATGATGGGCCTTCACCATATCGAACCATGTTCCCCCGGCGGTTTGCGCTTCCGCCACCGAGGCCCGCATCGCCGCCAGAGCCGCAACGCCCACCGCGCTCAGGCCCAGGGCCCGGCGTGAAAAGTCGAGGTTCATCGTTTCAGCTCCCATACCTTTGTAGCGCCTTGTCTCTAGCGCGTTCTGATCAGGTCCCAGGCGGCGAAAATAGCCGGAGGAACCACAATGGCGAAGAAGATCCAATCAAACATCTGCTGAGACATGTCATTTAACCTCCTCTGCGATGGACTTATCAACATCTCAAAGCGCCTGGCGGTTCCGCGCGAATTTATAGTGAAGCGATACTTCAGCTTAGGCTAATTTAAGCGCCGCCTTGCCGCCAATGTCCGGCGCGGCGCCGGTGAGGTTGGCCTTGGCGATCTCGAAGGCGAATTTCACCACATTGGAGTCTGAGACCCACACCTCGGTATCCTCACATTCCAAGCGCAACATGATCATGTGGGGATCGTTCTTGCCCTTCGGAAAATAGGCGGAGACCACAGGGCTCCAGAACTTGTCCCGGCGAAGAGGATCCACCGACGCGGTCAAGCGCCCGCGGATCGAGGCCTGCAGCGTGCGGTCCTTCGACATGAAGACATAGAGCCCTGTCACCCCGCCCTGCGCGGCCTCGGCGATGGTGTTGTCGGTCTGGGTATAGAACCACAGGCTGCCCGTCTCCGGCTCGGGGAAAGTGGTCATGGGCGCGAAATGCGCGGGCTCCGGGCCCGCCGCCGCCAGCATGCCAAAGCGCGTCTCGGCGATCTCCGCCCACAGCTTGTGTTCGACGGCGGCCTTGTCGTGGATGTCGGTGGTCATCGGATTGCCTCGTCTGAAAGGACCTCTAAGCGGTCTAAACCACCGGGCCGCCCCGCCGTTCCTTCAAGGGCTGCGACAAACGTCTCCTCCCCGCGCGCGGACAAGCGGGGCGAGGGGGGGGCCGAAATGGGGTAGAGGGGGGGAAGCGGCGGTGCGAAATCCGGCAGGATGGATGAATCTTATACTTGCCCACCCAACGTCTGGGACGATCTCACGAATTCACGGCCCAGCGCGGGGGCGCCGTTCAATCGGCCTCGTTAGCCAACCGCTGGAAAACCGAGATGAAGTCCGCCGGGGTCGCCCGGTCCAGCGCCCCGTGGCCGACCTCCAGAGCGGTCCACATCCAGGAGCGCGCCGGATCATCGCGCATGGCCCAGTTTGGGAACATGCGGTCCGTAGCCGGGCGTGAGACGCGTCTGACGACCTCCAGATGACGATCATCGCGGGCGATCCCGCCATAGCGCGCTTCCACGGCGGCGCGTGGACCTTCCAGCAGCTGGAGATAGAGGTCGTGCCGACAGATCAGCGCCCCGGTGATCGCATCGCGTGCATTATTGCGCCGGGCGGTTAGCAGGATCCCGTTCAGGACCGCGTCATCGAAGCCGAACGGCCGCGAGGAGTAGATCAGTTGGATCAGATCGGTCACCAGACCCCTCCACTTTGATGGCCGAACCAAACAGATACACCCGTTCGAAGCCACTTTCTCCTGCCTAATGCGCGGCAAGCGGGGCAAAAGAGACTCCGGAACGGGGTGGAGGAGAAGAGCGCCGGCCGAAGTCATGAAAGCTGACCGGTTTGCGGGAGGCGCGCTTGGAAACTTGGCCCTAAGAAGGACCAACCCACCCCTCACACCTTCGCCTTAGGAACACCCCGCCCTCGTGCGGGTTTTGGGAATGACACCCCAAATCCAAGGCCCGCCCCATGATCTACATCGAAGAGCCCCTCCTTGACACCGCCGGGGCGCCCGTGACGCCTGGCTACATTGCGCCAGGGCCAGGCGCGGCCGACGCGGCTCCCGACCCGAAATCCTGGTGGGATCGTCTGGACGGCGACATGAGGAAGGTGCTCGAGACCTTTGAGGATCTGGAGCCTCTGCCCATCGAGACTCTCACCGCCGAGGCGGCGCGCGAGCAACCCACGGTTGCCGACGCCGCCCTGACGCTTCTGCGGCAACGAAAGCTGGATCGCATTTCCGAGCTGGGCGTGGACACCCAGGATATTATCATTGAGGGCGCGGCGGGCCCCCTGCCGGCCCGTCTCTATGGGGTCGATCCCGATCGCCAAGCGGATGCCAGGCTCAAGCCCGTTGTGGTCTATTGGCATGGCGGCGGCTTCGTCCTCGCCGATCTCAACACCTATGATTCCTCGCCACGCGTCATCGCCAAGTTCTCCGGGGCCGTCGTGATCTCTTGTGATTATCGCCACGCCCCGGAGGACAAATTCCCCGCCGCCCACGACGACGCCTTCGCCGCCTATAAGTGGGTGCTGGCTCATGCGGAGAGCTTCGGCGGCGATCCGGCCAAGGTCGCGGTGATGGGGGAAAGCGCCGGCGGCAACCTCGCCGCCAATGTCGCCATCCGCGCCCGGGATGAGGGCGTCCCCGCGCCGGTCTATCAGGCCTTGATCTATCCCGTGGCGGGCCATGACATGGGAACCCCCTCCTATCTGGAGAACGCCCACGCCAAACCCCTGAACAAGGCCATGATGGGCTGGTTCGTGGAGAAATACCTAAATGTTCCCTCGGAGGCCTATGATCCCCGCATCAATCTCCTGGCGGCGAACCTCGCGGGCCTGCCGGACGCAACCGTCGTCTGCGCCGAGATCGATCCGCTCCGCTCCGAGGGCGAGGCCCTGGCCGAAAAACTGAAGTCCGCCGGATCGGAAGTGCGCGCACATACCTTTGGCGGGGTGACCCACGAGTTCTTCGGCATGGGCCTTGTGGTGAAGGACGCCGCCGCCGCCGAACAGATGGTCGCCCACAACCTGAAGCGCGCCTTCGGTACCGCGATCCTGCCGATCTAAGCTCAGGCCGCCCTGGGTTGAATTGAATCGGGGCGGCCGCCCAGTTCGCGCCATCTCGCGGCATGCGTGCATGCGCAAAGCCGTGCGTCTGCTTACCATCTCAACCCCACCCGCCCTTTCCGCCGAGGCCCGGGCGACGGCGGGACCCCCGTTGGCGTCCGTGCGCCCCTGGTGTAGACCCGGCGGGTGTTCGGGCTGGGTGGGCCGCGAAGTCTTCAGAGGTAATATAATCTTGCAGTCCAGGACCCTCCGCCCGGCCCTTATCGCCGTCAGCCTCGTTGCGGTCGCGCTTACCAGCGGCTGCACCTTGTTCAAGAAAAAGAACCCTACCGTCGCGTTCCAGGAGCGGCCCGTGGAGCTGCTCTATTCCGTCGGCGCGCGCGATCTCGATCGCCGGGAATGGAAAGACGCGATCACCTATTTCCATGAGGTGCAGCGCCAGCATCCCTACTCGGAATGGGCCCGCCGCTCCATGCTCATGACGGCCTATGCCCATTACGAAATGAACGACTATCCCTCCGCCATCGCCGACGCGAACCAGTTCATCGTGCTCTATCCCGGCAATGTGGCGACGCCCTACGCCTTCTATCTCCGCGCCCAATGCTATTTCGAGCAGATCGTCGATGTGGGCCGCGATCAGGCCGCCACCGGCCAGGCCCAGGCCGCGCTCTCGGAAATCATCCGGCGCTACCCCCGCAGTCCCTATGCCCTGGACGCCAAGCTGAAGCTCGACATGGTTCGCGACCAGCTTGCGGGTAAGGAAATGACCATCGGCCGGTTCTATATGCAGAACGCCGACCCCATCGCCGCCAGCGGCCGCTTCCAGACGGTGATTGATCGCTACCAGACCACCACCCACGCGCCCGAGGCCCTTTACCGCTTGGTCGCGGTGGATCTGACCATGGGCCTCCTGGACGACGCCAAGCGGAACGCCGCGGTTCTGGGTTTCAATTATCCGGGCAGCTATTGGTATGGGCAAGCCTATAACCTGATGACGTCCAAGGGCCTGCGCCCGTCGCTGACGCCCGGCGTCCAGAGCCTGCCGCATATTCCGTTCACCAAGAGGCCGCCCAGCCCCGACATCGCCCCGCCGCCGCTCGAGGAACTGGCCGAGCAGGACAAGGCCGGCCCGCAAGCCGCCGCCGCGCCCGCCTCGGACAAGGCCAAGCCCGCCCCCAAGCCCAAACCGCGCGGCCTTATCCATGGGGTGTTGGGACTTTAACGCCCCCTGAGTCTCGGTCATTGTCCGAGGCATGCTGATCGGCCTCGCCATCCGGGATCTTGTCCTGATCGAAAGCCTGGACCTGGCGCCGGGGCCGGGCCTCACGGCCCTGACCGGCGAGACGGGGGCGGGGAAATCGATCATTCTGGATGCGCTTGGCCTCGCCACGGGCGCGCGGGGCGATGCGGCCTTGGTCAGGCGCGGCGCGGCCCAGGCGGTGGTGACGGCCACCTTCGCTCCTGCGCCGGACGCGCCGGTCTGGGCCGTGCTGGACGAAAAGGGCCTTAACGCGCCGCGCGATGAGGATCTCGTCCTGCGCCGGGCCCTCAGCGCCGACGGCCGCTCGCGCGCCTTCGTCAATGATCAGCCGGTGGGCGTCGCCCTACTGCGGGACTTAGGCGCCCTGTTGTCGGAGGTGCACGGCCAGCACGAGACCGTGGGCCTGCTGGACGCCCGCACCCATCTGGGACTTCTGGATCGTGTCGGCGGTTGCGAGCCCCTCGCCAAATCCTGCGCGCAGGCCTGGAGCGCGTGGCGCGCCGCCGCCGCGCGGGCCGAGGTTTCAGCCAAGGCGCGGGATCAGGCCATGGCCGCGTGCGCGGCCCTTTCCGAACAGCTCTCGGAGCTGGATCGCCTGGCGCCGGCGCCGGGCGAGGCGACGACCCTCACCCAGACCCGCGCCATCATGGGCGCGGCGGAAAAGACACTTGGCGATATCGCGGCCGCCCGCGACCATCTGGATGGCGAGCGCCTCACCTCGCGCCTGGGCCAGGCTTACCGGTCCCTGGAGCGCGCCCGTCAGCGGGTGCTCAGCTCCGGCGCGGACCCGCAAAGCGCCGCGCCGCGCCTGATCGACGCGGCATCGGAGGCCCTGGACCGGGCTTTGGCCGAGGCGAGCGAAGCCATCGCCGCCGTGGACGCCGCCGCCGAGGCCTTCGCCTTCGAACCTGAGGGCCTGGAGCGGGCGGAAGAGCGCCTCTTCGCCCTGCGCGCCATGGGCCGCAAGCTCGGCGTCGATCCCGATGACCTGGCCGGGGCGCGCGCAAGGCTCGCCGGCGAACTCCTCGCCCTCGAAAACGCCGACGAAACCGCCGCGGCCGACGAAGCCAGGGCGCGGGCGGCCCGCGCGGACTACGACACGGCGGCCGCCGCTCTCTCAGCCGCCCGCCGGGCCGCGGGGGATCTCCTTTCTGTCGAGGTCGAAGCCGAACTCGCCCCCCTGAAGCTCGACAAGGCGCGATTCCGGGTGGGGTTCGAGGCCCTCACCCCTGACCGGGTCGGGCCCCTCGGCGTTGATCGGGTAGAGTTCCAGATCTCGACACTGCCCGGCGCGCCCTTCCAGGGCCTGGGGGCCATCGCCTCGGGGGGGGAGCTGGCCCGCTTCGCCCTGGCCCTCAAGGCCTGCCTGGCCCGCCGCAACTTCGGGCCCCAGCCCCTGATGATCTTTGATGAGGTGGACCAGGGCGTTGGTGGCGCCGTGGCCGACGCCATTGGCCTTCGGCTCGGGCGCCTCTCCGCCGGCGCTCAGGTTCTCGTCGTCACCCACAGCCCGCAGGTGGCCGCCAGGGCCGACGCCCAATGGCGCGTGCGCAAGGCCGGCGATGGCGAGGCTCTGCGCGCCGTGGTCGATGAGCTGACCCCCGACGCCCGGGAGGAAGAGATCGCGCGCATGCTCGCCGGCGCCGAAATCACCGAAGCGGCCAGAGCCGCGGCCCGGGCCCTCATGCATGCCTGACCTTTCGGCGGTGGCGGATCTCACCGAGGCGGAGGCGAGTGCGGAACTCGCGCGCCTGGCCGAAGAGATCGCCGGCCACGATCTGCGCTATTTCCAGGATGAGGCGCCCACCATCTCTGATGGCGACTATGACGCCCTGAAGCGCCGCAATCTGGACATCGAGGCGCGCTTCCCCCACCTCGCCCTGGAAAACTCCCCCTCCACCCGCGTGGGCGCCCGCCGCGCCGAGGCCTTCGCCCCGGTGACCCACGGCACGCCGATGCTCTCCCTGGATAACGCTTTTTCCGATGCGGAGGCGGCGGAGTTCGACGCCCGGGTGCGCCGGTTCCTGCGCCTGGGGGACGACCCGATTGCCTACACCGCCGAGCCCAAGATCGACGGCCTTTCCGCCTCGCTCCTCTATCAGGACGGCGTTTTTGTGCGCGGCGCCACGCGCGGCGATGGCCGGGTGGGGGAGGATATCACCGCAAACCTGCGCACCTTGAAGGAAATCCCTCACCGCCTCGCCGGATCAGGCTGGCCGGCCCTGATCGAAATTCGCGGCGAGGTTTATCTCGGCCACGCCGAATTCGCCGCCCTCAACGCCGCCTCCGAGGCCGCGGGCCAGAAGACCTACGCCAATCCCCGCAACGCCGCCTCCGGATCCCTGCGCCAGATCGAGCCCGCCATCACCGCCGCGCGGCCCCTGCGCTTCTTCGCCTATGCCTGGGGCGAGATCAGCGCCCCCTTCGCCGCGACCCAGAGCGAGGCCCTGGACCTTTATCGCGCATGGGGATTGCCCGTGACCCCCCAGGCCGAACGCGTACAGGGGGCCGGGGGTCTGATCGGCGCCTATCAACGCCTGGAGGCCCTACGCCCGCACCTCGATTTCGACATCGATGGCGTGGTCTATAAGGTCGACCGCCTGGACTGGCAGGGACGCCTCGGCTTTGTCTCCCGCTCCCCCCGCTGGGCCATTGCTCGCAAATTCCCCGCCCAGCAGGCCCGCACCCTCCTGGAAGCCATCGACCTACAGGTGGGCCGCACCGGCGCGGTTACCCCCGTCGCCCGCCTCGCCCCGGTCACCGTCGGCGGCGTGGTCGTCGAGCGCGCCACCCTGCACAACGCCGACGAGATCGCCCGCAAGGACATCCGTGTCGGCGACACGGTCATCGTCCAGCGGGCGGGGGATGTGATCCCTCAGGTCGTCGAGGTGGTGCTGGCCGAACGCCCGGCCGGTTCGACGCCCTTCACCTTCCCCACCGTCTGCCCCTGCAACCTCAAGACGCCCCTGGCCAAGGAGACCACCGCCGGCGGCGCCGAGACGGTGGTGCGTCGCTGCACCGGCGAGTTCGCTTGCCCCTTTCAGCGCATCGAGCATCTGCGCCACTTCGTCTCCCGGCGCGCCTTCGACATCGAGGGCCTGGGCGAAAAGCAGCTGCGCGCCTTCTTCGACGAGGGCTTGATCCGCGAGCCCGCCGACATCTTCCGCCTCGCGCGCAATGAGGAGGCCTTGGCCGCCCTGCGCGCGCGCGACGGCTATGGCGAGACCTCCATCGCCAATCTTATCGCCGCCATCGAGGCCCGTCGCGCCATCAGCCTCGACCGGTTCATCTTCGGCCTCGGCATCCGCCACGTGGGCGAGACCACCGCCCTTACCCTCGCCCGCGGCTATGGCGAGGCCGCCGCCTTCCAGGAGGCCATGCTCAAAGTCGCGGCCGGCGACGCGGACGCCATCGCCGAACTCGACGCCCTCGACCAGATCGGCGCCGCCGTGGTCGACGCCGCCGGTGCCTACTTCCGCGAGCCGCACAATCTGCGTGTCGTAGAAGCCTTGGAGTCGGAACTCGACATCCAGCCCGCCGCCCAGCCCCGCACCGATAGCGCCCTGGCCGGCAAGACCATCGTCTTCACCGGCGCCCTCGAAGCCATGACCCGCGATGAGGCCAAGGCCCAGGCCGAATCCCTCGGCGCCAAGGTCTCTGGCTCCGTCTCCAAGAAAACCGACCTCGTGGTCGCGGGTCCAGGGGCTGGCTCCAAGCTCAAACAGGCCGCGGAGTTGGGGGTTCAGGTGATCACCGAAGAGGCGTGGGCGGAGCTGGCGCGGGGATAGGACATGGCGCTTTCGCCTCGCCCCCCTATCTCCAGGGCTCATCAAATGGAGTCCTTCCCATGGAATATCGTCGTCTCGGCGCGTCCGGTTTTAGCGTTCCCGCTTTAAGCTTCGGCACGGGCACCTTTGGCGGCAAGGGCGAGTTTTTCAAGGCCTGGGGCGGGGTCGAGGTCGCCGAGGCGAAGCGGATGATCGACCTCTGTCTCGACGCCGGGGTGAATATGTTCGACAGCGCCGACATCTATTCCGGGGGCGACGCCGAGGCGGTATTCGGAGCCGCCATCAAGGGCCGGGCGCGCGATTCCTACATCATCTCCACCAAGGCCACCTTCCGATCCGGCAAGGGCGCCAACGAAGTGGGCTCCTCCCGCTTTCACCTGATCGACGCGGTCGATAAGTCGCTGAAACGCCTGGGAACGGACTATATCGACATCTTCCAGCTTCACGGTTTCGACGCCCAGACGCCCGTGGAGGAGGTACTCGCGACCCTTGACCAGCTCGTTCGGGCGGGGAAGATCCGTTATACCGGCGTCTCCAACTTCTCTGGCTGGCACCTGATGAAGTCCCAGGCGGCCGCCGACCGCTACGGCTATCCGCGCTATGTGGCCAACCAGACCTACTATTCCCTCATTGGCCGCGACTATGAGTATGAGCTCATGCCGCTCGGCCTCGATCAGGGCCTCGGCGCGATTGTCTGGAGCCCGCTGGGCTGGGGCCGCCTCACCGGCAAGATCCGCCGCGGCCAACCCCTCCCCGAGGTTAGCCGCCTCCATAAGACCGCTGATTTCGGCCCGCCGGTGGAGGACGAATATGTGTTCAAGGTGGTCGACGCTCTCGACGCGGTGGCCGAGGAGACCGGCAAGTCGATCCCGCAAGTGGCCCTTAACTGGCTCCTTAGCCGCCCCACCGTCTCCAGCGTCATCGTCGGCGCCCGAAACGAGGAGCAGCTCAGACAGAACCTCGGCGCCATCGGCTGGTCCCTGAGCCCTGACCAGATCGCGGTTCTCGACGCGGCCAGCGCCAAGCCCCCGGCCTATCCCTATTGGCACCAGCTCGGCTTCGCCGAACGCAACCCGTTTCCCGCTTAGGGCTTAACCCCGCCAGCGCAGCGCCTCCACCAGCAGGCTGAACGCCGCGGTGGGCTGTCGGCGGCTGGGATAATAGAGGTGAAAACCGGGATAGGGCGGCGACCAGTCGGCCAGCACCCGCACCAGGGCGCCGCTCTCCATGTGCGGCCGGACCTGCCCCTCCTCCAAAAGGGCGAGGCCCAGCCCGGCGAGGGCCGCCTTCAGGATCGGCTCGGGGCTGTTGAACACAAGTTGACCCTCCACGCGGACCCGAACCTCCCGCCGCGCTTTTTCGAATTCCCAGGCATAGAGCCCGCCATAGGTCGCGAGCCGAAGATTGATACAGTTATGGGACGTCAGATCCTGCGGCGTCTTGGGTTTGCCATGGGCGGCGAAATAGGCCGGGCTCGCCACCGCCGCCATGCGCAGGTCCGGCCCGATCCGCACCGCGATCATGTCCTTGGCCACCTGCTCGCCGGCCCTGACCCCTGCGTCGATCCGCTCGCTGACAATATCGGTCAGGCCATTATCCACCACTACCTCGACCTGGATATCCGGATAGTCCGGCAAGAGCCGCGCCAGGGCCGGGACGAGGATCATCTGGGTCGCATATTCGGTGGCGGTCAGCCGGATCAGGCCGGTGGGTTTGGCCCGCAGATCGTTCAAGGCCGCCAGCTCCGCCTCGATTTCCTCCAGCCGGGGCCCGGCGATATGAATCAGGCGTTCACCCGCCGTGGTCGGAGTCACGCTGCGGGTGGTTCGGGTCAGCAGGCGGATGCCGAGCCGGGCCTCAAGGGCGTTGATCGTGTGGCTCAGGGCCGACTGTGACACGCCAAGCTCGGCGGCGGCCCGCGTGAAATTTTGGGTTTTCCCGACGGCCAGAAAAGCGATCAGGTCCTTGAGCGTATCGCGGTCCATTTATGAATCCTGCTCATCACCACATGCCGATATTACCCCCTAATTCCGGCATAATGCGCGTCCTAAATTCAGCGCTCTCGGGGTTGGCCTGGACATGGGATGAACGCAAATGAAAACGCGCAAGCTTGGCGAAAGCGGCCTTGAGGTCTCAGCACTCGGCTTCGGCTGCATGGGCCTGAATTTCAGTTACGGTGAGCCTTTGGAGAGGGAGTCGGCGATCCGTCTCATCCGCGACGCGGTGTGCCTGGGCGTCACGTTCTTCGACACAGCGGAGGTCTATGGGCCCTTCACTAACGAGGAATTGGTGGGCGCGGCCCTGGCGCCTGTGCGGGATCAGGTGGCGATCGCCACCAAATTCGGGTTCGACCTGTCAACGGCCGGTCCCGACCGCAGACTCAGCAGCCGGCCGGAGCATATCAAGACGGTGGCCGAAGCGTCGCTGAAACGCCTAGGTATTGATGTGATTGACCTTTTCTACCAGCATCGCGTCGACCCGAACATGCCCATCGAGGACGTGGCCGGCGCCGTGAAGGACCTCATCGCCGAAGGAAAAGTGCGGCATTTCGGCCTCTCCGAAGCCTCCGCCGCCACCATCCGCCGCGCCCACGCCGTCCAGAGCGTGACCGCGGTCCAAAGCGAGTATTCCCTATGGTGGCGCGAGCCCGAGACGGAGGTTCTGCCTACGCTGAAGGAACTGGGAATCGGCTTTGTGCCCTATAGCCCGCTCGGCAAGGGCTTCCTCACCGGCGCGATCACCGCCGAAACCCGCTTTGTCGCCAATGACTTCCGCAATATCGTGCCCCGGTTTTCCACTGACGCCCGCGCCGCCAATCAAGGCCTCGTGGACGCGCTGGGCCGCATCGCCGACAGCAAGGGCGCCACCAATGCTCAAATCGCGCTGGCCTGGCTCCTCGCCCAGGCGCCCTGGATCGTCCCCATCCCCGGCACCACCAAACTAAGCAGGCTGAAGGAGAATTTGGCCTCCGTTGACGTCACCCTGGCGCCGGAGGATCTGCGCCACATTGAGACCGCGCTTGAGACCACCAAGGTCGAAGGCGCCCGCTATCCCCCCGCTCTCCTGGAACTTGTAGGACGCTAAGGGCTCTCGACGGCGTGGGCCTGACAGGGCATTTCTCTCGCATCTTTTATTTGTGAGAGTCCCGCCATGATGTTGATCCCGCGTCGTTTTCTCGGCGTTCTCTTCGCTGCGGCGCTCGCGCCGACGCTTGGTCACGCCGGCCCCGTGCCAGCGCCCCCGGCAGCTAAGAGTTTTCCCCTAGGCGCGTTCAAGGTCACGGCCTTGCGCGATGCGCTGAACGTGGTCCCCAACGACAATTCAGTGTTCGCCGTTGGCCAGACGCCCGCCGAGGTGGCGCAGGTTCTGGCCGCCGCCGGCGCGCCAACCGACAAGATCACGCTCGGTGTTGACGCCCTGCTTGTCCAGGGTCGCGGCCGCGTCATGCTCTTCGATGCCGGGCTGGGGCCCCGAGCACACGGGCAGGTCCTGGCGAGCCTCGCCCTGGCGCGGCTCACGCCAGATCAAGTGACCGACGTCTTCATCACCCACAGCCATTTCGATCATGTGGGGGGTCTCGCCACCCTTGATGGACATTCCACCTTCCCAAGGGCGGTGATCCACATGTCCTCCGAGGAATGGGGATTCATGTCGGCCCAGCCGTCCAATGCAGCCCTCGTGAAGGTGATCGCGGTCCAGGTGAAGCCCTTCCTGCCCGGCGGCGTGGTGGCGCCAGGCGTCCGTTCCGTGGCGCTTGTGGGTCATACGCCTGGCCATACGGGCTACGAGATCAGCTCAGGCGGCGCTCGCCTGATCGACATTGGCGACAGCGCCCACAGCGCCATTATCTCATTGGCCAAGCCCGACTGGGACATCGAATACGATCAGGACTTCACCGCCGGCCGCGCCACTCGCCGCGCGATCCTCACGCGCCTGGCCGCAAGCCACGAATGGGTCTTCGCGCCCCATTTCCCATTTCCAGGCGTGGGCCACGTCGAGGCCAAGGACGACGGCTTCGTCTGGATGCCGCGCAAGCCATGAAGGCTGTTCTCGCCTAAACCGGCGCGCAGACCTCTTCCAGCCACGCACGCACCTCGGATTCAACCAATGGGCCTATCACCTCCAGAACTCGCGCGTGATAGGCGTCGAGTTGGAGGCGCTCCTCCGGCGTCAGAATCCCCAAATCCACCAATCGCCGGTCGATAGGCGCAAGGGTCAGGGGCTCAAAGCCCAGCATGGGCCGCTCGCCGCCCGGGATGGGCGCGGGTTCGGTGACGACCTGGAGGTTCTCGATGCGGATGCCGTAGGCCCCCTCTTTATAGTAGCCCGGCTCATTGGAGACGATCATGCCGGGGCGCAGGGCGACGGTGTTGTTCACCTTGGCGATCCGGTGCGGACCTTCGTGGACGCCTAGATAAGAGCCCACCCCGTGGCCGGTGCCATGGTCATAGTCGAGGCCGGCCGCCCACAGCGGCGCGCGGGCCAGGGCGTCCAGGGCGGGGCCGGTTGTCCCCACGGGAAAGCGCACCCGCGTCAGGGCCAGATGGCCTTTCAGCACCAGGGTGAAGCGCTCGCGCATTTCGGCGCTGGGCTCGCCCATGGCCACGGTGCGCGTGACGTCCGTGGTGCCGTCAAGGTACTGGCCGCCGGAATCGATGAGGAGGAGGGAGCCCGGCTCGCTGCGCCGGTTGGTGCGACGAGTCGGGTGATAGTGACAGATGGCGCCATTGGCCGTGGCCCCGGCGATGGTGTCGAAGGAGATATCCTTGAGGGCGCCCGTGGCCTCGCGAAAGGCCTCCAGCTTGGCCACGGCTTCCAATTCGTCGGGCAGGCTCACTTGGCCTTCCGTGCCGAGCCAATGCAAGAAACGCGTCAGGGCCGCGCCGTCGCGGATATGGGCCCGGCGCGCGCCTTCGATCTCCACCGCGTTCTTGCAGGCGCGGGGGAGGGTGGTGGGGTCGGCTGCCTTAATCACTTTGGCGCCGGCGCGCTCAAGGGCCTCGAAATACCAGGCCGATGTCAGGGCGGGATCGGCGAGAACGCTCTGGCCGCCCAAGGCCGCGAGGACGGGCTCCAGATCCTCCGGCGCGGCGAGGGCCACCTCATTGCCCAGCCACGCCGGAAGTTCAGGCGTCACCTTTTCAGGGTCAATGAACAGGGTCGCTGTCCCGTCGGCCTTGAGAATGGTCTGGCCCAGCGGAAGGGGTGAGCGGATCACATCGCCGCCGCGAATATTGAACAGCCAAGCGATGGCGGCGGGGGCGGTGATGACGGCGGCCGCGGCGCTTTTCCCCGCCAGCTCAGCCCCAAGCCGCGCGCGCTTGGAGGCCGACTCCTCGCCCGCATAGGCCAGAGGATGAGGGACGACAGGGGCCTTGGGCTGAGCCGGTCGCGCCTCACCCCAGGCCAGATCCAGGGGGTTAGCCGCCACGGGCTTTAACGCCGCGCCGGCGCCGGCTGCCGCCTCGCTCAGGCGCGCCAGGGCGTCTGGGCTATGGAGCTTGGGGTCATAGCCGATGGTCCAGCCGGGCCGCGCGGCCTCGCGCAGATAAGCCGGAACCCCGCCCTCCACGAGGTCTCGCACCTCGAACATCTCGCCATCCACCTGGTCGCGGACCTGGATCGCGTAGCGGCCGTCAACAAACACAGCGGCCTTGTCCTTCAGGATCACCGCCGCGCCCGCCGAGCCGGTAAAGCCCGTGGCCCAGGCCAGACGATCATTGGCCTTGGGCAGATATTCGTTCTGGTGCTCGTCCTCATGGGGCACCACAAAGCCGTCCAGGCCCTGTTCCGCCATGGCCGCGCGGATCAGCGGCGTATGGCGGGGCCCAAAGGCCGGTTCGGCGGATTCATCGAAGGTCTGGCGCATGAACGTCTATTTAGTCCCGCGCGCGCGGGGCGGCTAGCGCTTGCGCAGGACCAGCGTCGCCCAGGCGTCACGGCCCAGGCGGCGCTCCACAGCGAAACCCTTGCTAAGATAAGCCGCGAGCACACGACGGGCCTGTGCGCGCAGGAGGCCAGAGAGGATAGCGATTCCACCGGGCCTCAGGGCGCGAGCGATATCGTAGGAGAGGCCAACAAGCGGCGGGGCCAGGATATTGGCGAAGACAAGGTCATAAGGCGCAGAGGCCTTCACAACGGGCGCCTGCAGGCCGTTGGCGGCGACGAACCGGCTTGTCGCCCGATTGATCCTGGCGTTCTCCCGCGCGATCCGCACCGAGACACGGTCAATATCGGTTCCCACGGTCACGCACGCGCCGGACCGCGCCGCCGCGATGGCCAGTACGCCCGTTCCTGTCCCTACGTCCAAGACCTTTCTGAAGCGGCGACTTTTGAGGAGACGGTCATAGGCTAGAAGACAGCCGACGGTGGTGCCGTGATGGCCCGTGCCGAAGGCGGCGCCCGCCTCGATCCTCAGGTTGACGGCATTGGGCGGGACCCTTCCGCGGTCATGAACCCCGAAGACGAAGAACCGTCCGGCTCTCACAGGGGGCAGGCCCGAGAGCGCCATGGCCAGCCAGTCGGCGTCCGCAAGGGTCTCGGTGATCGTTTTGAGCGTCGGCCAAAGGGCCAGATGCGCCCGCAGATCATCGGCTTCTTCGGAGGAGACGGGAAAGGCGTCTATCCGCCAGACGCCCCGATCCTCATCTTCCTCGATAATCGAATAGGTGACGCCCTCCAGTCGTCGATCGGCCTCCATGGCCGCGGCTGCGGTCTCAGCCTCGCCACGCGGACCCCGGGCGATGATCTGGACGGCGGCGGCGGTCATATCGGGGGCCTTAGGGGATTGGGGGGCCAAAGGGAATTGGGGTTCGCACGTTCCCGGCTGCCGCTGGGTGAACTTGACGGCCCGGCCGGCCGAGCGTTCCATCTCGGCCTATAAGAACAGCCCAAAGAATTATAGGGATGGATACGTTATGCATGATCTCGTCATTCGCGGCGGCCTCGTTGTCGATGGTACAGGCGCCGCGCCGCGACACGCCGACTTAGCGGTCGAGGGCGGCCTAATAGCCCAAGTGGGTCAGGTCGCGGCCAAGGGCCGGCGTGAGATTGATGCCTCGGGGCTCCTCGTCACGCCCGGTTGGGTCGACATCCACACCCACTATGACGGCCAGGCGACATGGGACTCTGAGCTTTCGCCCTCCTGCTGGCATGGTGTCACCACCGTGGTGATGGGTAATTGCGGGGTCGGTTTCGCACCGGCGTGTCCAGACCGACATGAGTGGCTGATCAGCTTGATGGAGGGGGTTGAGGACATCCCGGGGGCGGCCCTCGCCGAGGGCATCAAATGGAGCTGGGAAACGTTTCCCCAATATCTTGACGCTCTCGAGCGCATGCCACGTGTCTTGGACGTGGCCACCCAGGCGCCGCATGGGGCCATACGCGCCTATGTCATGGGTGAGCGCGGCGCGCGCAACGAGGCGTCGACACCGGACGATATACGAGCGATGGGCGAGATCGTGCGCGAAGCCCTCGATGCCGGGGCCCTGGGTTTCTCCACCTCCCGCACCCTCCTTCACCGCGCCAAGGACGGCGAACCCGTTCCGGGCACATTCGCGGGCGCTGATGAGCTGCTTGGGATCGGCGAGGCCATGCGCGAAGCCGGCCACGGCGTCTTCGAAATGGCCTCGGACATGGCCCCTGTCGCCGAGGAATTCGCCTGGATGAAGGCTCTGGCAGCGCGAACGGGTCGGCCTGTCACCTATGCCATGATCCAGTCGCCCCTTGAGCCGGAGAACTGGCGTAAGCTCTTGCGTCTCACCGAAGAGGCCCGCCAGCAAGGCGCTGAGCTCGTGGCCCAGATCGCCTGTCGCCCGACCGGTCTGGTCCTAGGCTGGCAGAGCACGGTGCATCCTTTCATCACGCGGCAGGCCTATCAGGCCATTGCCGATCTGCCGTTCGCCGAGCGCCTGGCGCGGCTCAAGGATCCCGCGGTTCGCGCCGCGATCCTGGCGGAGACGCCGCCGCCTCTACCAGGGATCGGCGCGATCCTCACAGGTGGCTTTGATCGCATGTTCCGTCTGGAACATGACGGCGCCCTCGACTATGAGCCCACCGCCGAGGACAGCGTCGCAGCTCTCGCCGCGCGCTCCGGTCAGGCGCCCGACACCCTTGTCTACGACATGCTGATGGAGAGGGATGGGCGAGGATACATCTATCTGCCGATCCTGAACTACGCTGACTATAGTTTCGACCATATCCACGAGATGATGGGCCACCCCGCGGCGGTGCTCAGCCTGTCGGATGGGGGAGCCCATTGCGGCGTGATTTGTGACGCCAGTTTCCCCACCTATATGCTCACCCACTGGACTCGGGATCGCGCGCGGGGCCCGCGGCTAACGCTGGAAAAGGTGGTCTCGATGCAGACTCGCGACACGGCTCGTCTTTACGGCCTGAACGACCGGGGCGTCATCGCGCCCGGCATGAAGGCGGATCTCAACCTGATCGATTATGAGGGCCTGTCGATCACCGCACCGGAGATGGTCTTCGACCTGCCAGCTCAAGGGCGTCGCCTGATCCAGCGCGCTCACGGCTATCGCGCGACGATTGTCAGCGGCGAGGTCACCTTCAGGGATGGCGTGGCCACTGGCGCGCGACCCGGCCGCCTGATCCGAGGTCGGCAAAACGCGCCAAGCGCCATGATGGCGGCGGAATAGCGCCGCCACGGTCTTACCCACCCCTTGCGGATCCCCGAGACGGGATCTGGGGACGGAAATTAATCAGGCGGAAAACTGGAAGACCGCCTCTAGCCCCACCCCGAACACGCGGGCGATACGGAAAGCGGCTTCCAGTGAGGGGGCATAGCGGCCCTGCTCAATGGCGATAATCGTCTGGCGGGTCAAACCGACCTTGTCAGCGAGTTGCTGTTGGGTCATCTCGCCGTTGGCGAAACGGTGAGCCCGCAGGGTATTGGTGACCGCGGTGCCGGCCACCTTCACGCCCCCCGCGCGTCGTAGACGACCCGCGAGCCGAAATTGACGATCTCCGCCAGGACGATCATGCCCAAGGTAAAGTTCGCGATGATCAGGCCGGGGGCGCCGGTCAGGGCGAGGATTGGGGTCATCCAGATCCCTGCCAGTAGCGTAAAATAGCCGTTGCGGGCGCTTCGGGCGCTGATCAGGGAGTCCCGCTCATCCGCCAGGCGCTCGCCGCGCCTACGCCGGTGCACGATAGCTACGACGATCTCGAACGCCGTGATCACCACGGTCAGGACGATGATGGCGACCACGAATTCGACCAGCGAGTCGGCGGTTGATCGTGTTCGCGCCAAGGACCAGGCGAAATAGACGGCAAAGATCACCGCGATAGCGGCGGTCGTGATCGCGGCGCTGCGGGCTCGAAAACTCATGTTCGGTTCTCCATGTATGATTTGTCAGACATAGTGTCTGGTATAGCCGACATCGGCGCCATGTCAAGTTTACCAGACATCAGCGGTTTCCAACCTCAGGCAATGCGTTAGTATCCGTCTCAGTCCGTCAGGCGGGTGAGGCCAGGAATTGAGGCGAACATGTCGATGATCCCGTTGGTCGGCAGCGAGCGCCCGGCGCGCGATGGCGCCGAGGACGTGGGCGCGGCGGAGCCGAAAGAGCGCTTTGTAGTCTCGGTCCTGCTGAGGCGACGGTCGGCCAACGTCCTGACCGCGCGGGTGGCGCGGCTACGCGAGGGGGACCGTTCCGAAGAGCCCATGACGCGCGAGGCGTTTGCCGACGCTTTTGGCGCCGATTCGGCGGACGCGGGCGTCGTGGAGGCTTTCGCCCGCCAATCGGGTCTGGACGTGTTGTCTCAGGATCTGCCCCGGCGGACCGTGCGCCTTTCGGGGACGGCCCCCAAGTTCAACGCCGCTTTCGCCATCTCCCTACGACGGTTCGATCACCCCAGCGGCGCCTATCGGGGTCATTTGGGGCCCGTGAGCCTGCCCTCTGAGCTTGCCGATCTGGTCGAGGCGGTGCTGGGGCTTGATGACCGGCCCCAGGCAGAGCCACATTTTCGGATCCGCAAGGCCAAGCCTCCCGGCGCGTCCCAGGCGGCGGCGACCTCGTTCACGCCCGTTCAGATCGCGAGGCTGTATGGGTTTCCAGAAGGCGATGGAGCGGGAGAGTGTATCGGTCTGATTGAGCTAGGTGGCGGCTATGCGCAGGCCGATTTGGCCGCCTATTTCGCGGGCGTCGGGTTGGGCGCTGGGCCGCCTGTCCTCGCCGTCTCCGTGGACGAAGCCGCCAACAGCCCGACGGGGACCGCGAATGGTCCCGACGGCGAGGTGACGCTGGATATTGAGGTAGCCGGCTGCGTCGCCCCGTCCGCGCGGCTGGCGGTCTATTTCGCGCCCAATACAGACGCCGGCTTCATCGACGCGGTGACCGCCGCCGTACACGACACGACCAACCGTCCCTCGGTCATCTCGATCAGTTGGGGCGGCCCGGAGTCTGCCTGGACCGCCCAGGCGCGGAACGCCATGGATTCCGCGTTCCAAGCCGGCGCGGCCATGGGGGTCAGCGTGACCGTGGCCAGCGGCGATAACGGCGCGAGTGACGGCGTGGCCGGCGGAGCCAACCATGTGGACTTTCCCGCCTCCAGCCCCCACGCCCTGGCCTGTGGTGGAACGAGCCTTCACGCCTCGGGAGGCGTCATCACGCGCGAAGAGGTCTGGAACAACGGCGCCGGGGGCGGGGCTGGAGGCGGCGGGGTCAGCACCGCATTCCCTCTACCGCCCTGGCAGACGGGTTTGAGCGCGGTGAGCGGCAAGGGAAAATCCCAGGCCCTGACCCGGCGCGGCGTCCCGGATGTGGCGGCCGACGCTGATCCCGAGACAGGCTATCAGGTCAGGGTCGATGGCGCGGACGCGGTGTTTGGCGGCACCAGCGCCGTGGCGCCTCTGTGGGCCGGGCTGATCGCCCTGATCAATGCCGAGCGTGGCGCGCCCGTGGGCTATATCAATCCCCTCATCTACGCTCACCCGACAGCTTTGAACGATATAACCCAGGGCAATAATGGTGGTTTCAACGCCGCCAAGGGCTGGGATGCCTGCACCGGCCTCGGATCACCCCAAGGCGCCGCTCTCGCCGCCGCCTTGGCGGAATAATGTCAGGCCGCTGCCAGGTCAGCCGCCGCAAGGGCGCGTCGACAGTCGACGATTCGGGGTTCAAAGAGCACTCATGGGGCGCGGCGGGCTCAAAATTCCGAAGATCGCCGTGAAGAACGCTTTGAGAGTTCGCGTGTGAGTAAGACTGGTCGAGCGAAAAGAGCGTCAGATTTGGCCACCGCGGCGCCTGAGGTGTCGCCGGGATGGGTCGAACGCCTGATAGCCAGGCTGGCGCGCCGCAAACCGCCGGTGGTTCTCGGCTATGCCCTGACGATTCTCGCCGTCCTCATGAGCACGCTGATCGAGCAGGTCCTGCCCATGCGCACCACGCCCTTTCTGCTGTTCACGCCCGTTATCTTTCTTATGAGCCTGATCTTAGGCCTCCCCGAAGGATTGGTCGCCACGGCTCTCTCGGCCGGCCTCGCCAACTATTTTTTCCTGGGTCCAAGGCGAGGTTTCAACCTTTCACTTCCCGATCTCGTGACGACGATCCTGTTCATTCTCTTCTCCATCTTCATTGCCGCGGTTAGCGATGCTGTGCGCCGCGCGGCCCTGGGTCAGGCGGGCCAGATCGTCCGGTCCCGCGCGCTTCAGGCCGCCGCCGAAGCCAGCGAACGGGCTCTTCGCGAGAGCGAGGATGCGCTGCTCCGGTTAAACGGGACCTTGGAACTGCAGGTTCAGGCCCGCACAGCCGAGCTTGACCGCGCCCGTGAGGCGCTTGGGCATGCGCGGAAACTTGAGGCTCTCGGCGAACTCACCGGCGGCATCGCTCATGACTTCAATAACCTTCTCACCGGCATTACGAGCGGTCTCGATCTCGCCAAGACACGCCTGGATCAGACACGCATCACCACCGCCCAGATCGCGGAGACGCGGAATTATCTCGGCATCGCCCTTGATTTCAGCGCGCGCGCTAGCGCCCTGACTCACAGGCTTCTCGCTTTCGCGCGGCGTGAGTCTCTGGCCCTCGGCCGCGTGGACATCGAGGGTCTTGTGCAGGGCTTGGAAAACCCCATTCGCCGCGCGGTGGGCGCCGACATCTCCGTCGCTGTTGAGGGGGTCGAGGGGATTTGGCCTGCGCGCACCGACGCAAGCGAAGTGGAGAACGCCCTTCTGAACCTCGCCATCAACGCCCGTGACGCCATGCCAAGCGGCGGACGATTGAGCTTAAGGGGCGACAATGTCCGCCTGGATCGCGTCGCGGCGGAGGCCTTGGCTCTGCCGCCCGGCGACTTTGTCATTTTAACCGTTCAGGATACCGGCCCTGGAATGTCGCCCGAAGTGGCCGCGCGGGCGTTCGAGCCGTTTTTCACCACCAAGGCGCCGGGCAAGGGGACAGGCCTTGGGCTCTCCATGACCTATCGGTTCGCGCGGAACTGCGGCGGTCACGCGGCTCTGGACACGCGCCCCGGCGCGGGGACGGCGGTGCGCATCTATCTTCCGCGCTATGTTGAGACGGCGGGAGGTCCCGCTCAGCCGTCCGCGAAAATCGGCGCCCTCTGAGCCATATTGGCCTTGATCGCCTCCACCTGATTGGGACTGCCGATGAGGGCGCCCTGCTCGACGGATTCGCGCATCAGGCCGGCCGCCGGTCCGTCCAGAGGGGCGGCGGCCAGGAGGCGCTTGGCGGCGCGGATGGCGTCGGGACTTTTGCTGGCGATCTCTCGCGCAACGCTAAGGGCCTCGGCATGGGGATCGGCGCAGACCCGTGTGGCTAGGCCAAAGGTCAGGGCCTCCGCGCCGGAAAACACGCGTCCCGTATAGGTCAATTCGCGGATCACGTCCTCCCTGGCGAGGCGCCAGAGGATCTGGGTGCCGGCCATGTCGGGGACGAGACCCCATTTGATCTCCAGGATGGCCAGGCGCGCATCGGCTGTAACAAAGCGCATGTCAGCGCCCAGGGCGAGTTGGAACCCGCCCCCAAAGGCGACACCGTGGATCGCGGCGATCACCGGCACGGGGATCTCCTGCCAGACCCAAACGGCATATTGCGCCCGATTGGCGAGGCCGTGGGTCCGCGCGCCCAGGCCACCGCCGCCTGACTCCGTTTTCGCCGCGCCGTCGGGGAGTCCTTGAGCCATGCGGCCGAAATTGCCCATATCGAGGCCGGCGCAGAAGGCCCGGCCTTCGCCGGAGAGCACCACGGCCCGCAGGCCCGGCTCGACCTTCAAGCGTTCGCCGGTCGCCACGAGAGCCGCGAACATGGCCTCATCCAGGGCGTTCATCTTGTCGGCCCGGGTAAGGCGCACATCGGCCACCCCGTCGGTGATGGATACATTGATCCGGTCGCTCATTTTTTCCCGCGCGCTCCCTTGCCCTTGTGGCTGAAGCTAAGGATAGCTCGCCCCCGCCGATTGGAAAGCCACCCCAACTCCGATGCGGCGCCCGCCCCTTGAGGAGACCGCGCTCATGAAGCTCATATCGCTGAAGCTCATCTCCCTCTTGATGTCCGCGGGCCTGGCCGCCGCGGCCTCGGGACTGGCGCTCGCGGCCGATGCGCCTCCACCGACGCTCAAGGTCGTCGCCCGCGTCCCTGGCCCTGATGGGGGCTGGGACTACGCCACGTTCGACGCCGCCCGCCACAAGGTCTATGTCACCCGCCGTGGCACGGTGATGGTCATGGACGTCGCTAGCGGCAAGGTCGATCCCCACTTCTCGGACGGCGGCAGGCTCCACGCCGCGGTCCCAGTCCCTGGTACGGACCTCATCGTTATGACAGACAGCGGCGATAACACCGCCAAGGTTATAAGCGCGACTGACGGCCATCTCATCGTGGCCATCGCCACCCCAAACGACCCCGATGGCGCGGTCTATGACCCGGGGAGCGGTCTTGTGCTGGTCGTCTGCGGCGATGGCGGGGCCGTGGTCCTTATCCACGCCGAGGCGGGGAAGAGCGTGGGCGTAATCGATGTGGGTAGTCCCCTGGAGTTCGCCGGAGTGGATGGCGACGGTCACGCCTTCGTCAATGAGGACGAAAAAAATGCTGTCGCGGTGCTCGATCTGGCCACGCTCAAGGTGATCGCGACCTGGCCGCTTCCGGGATGTCAGCGCCCCACGGGTCTCGCCTATGGCGAAGGCCAGGTAATTTCCGCCTGCGGCAACGGCGTGGCGGATATACTTGACGCCGCCACGGGCAAGGTTTTGGCCAGCCTATTCGTTGGCAAGGGACCGGACGCGGTCATCTATGACTATAAAATGCAAACCGCCTATGTCCCCTCCGGCGCGACGGGAACACTCGCTGTCATCCCGCTCGCCGGGCCGGCCAAGGATACAATCATCGCCACAGTTTCGACCCAGGTGAGCGCGCGCACGGGTACGGTGGATCCGTGGACAGGGCGGATCTATCTGCCGAGCGCGCATTATGATCCGCCATTGACGCCCGGGGCGCGACCCCAGGCAAAACCCGGCACCTTCGAGCTGCTCGTCGTGGGGGCCAACTGATCGAGACGCGGTCAAGCTCGCCCCCGTCCGGGGTGAATTCGCGGGGGATAGTTCCGGCCCTCAAAGCCTGTGGCGTCCTTGGGGCCCATGCTCACGCCACGCTCACGCCGCTCAGCGGCGGGGTCTGTTCGGATATCTTTAAGGCTGAGATCGCGGATGGCCGGACCGTGGTCGTCAAACGCTTCCTCGGCCGCATGCGGGTGGCCGCGCGATGGTCGGCGCGCGCGGACCGGGCGGCGCGGGAGGCGGCCTGGCTGAAGCTTGCGCGGGAGGTGAGCCCGGATCTGGCGCCGCAAGTCCTCGCCGAAGCGCGAGGCGGGCGCCTCTTCGTCATGGCCTATCTGGACGCCGCGACCCATCCCGTCTGGAAGAACCTGCTGGCGGCGGGAGATGTGGACGTCGCCTTCGCCTCCGCCGTGGGCGCGGCCCTGGCGCGGATCCATGCCTTCACCGCCGGTCACGCCGACATTGCCGCGCGCTTTGCGGGCGACGAGACCTTTCGCGCGCTTCGCATCGCGCCGTTTCTCCTGCACGCGGCGTCACGTAATCCCAATGTGGCGCCCCGGATCCGCGCCCTCGCGGCGGACCTCGCCAGCCGGAAGATCGCCCTCGTACACGGAGATGTTAGCCCCAAGAACATTCTCGTGGGACCAAAAGGGCCCGTTTTTCTTGACGCCGAGACAGTGGTTTATGGCGACCCGGCGTTCGACCTCGCCTTCTGTCTCAGCCATCTGCTGCTGAAAGCTCTATGGGTCCGCGCGGCCCGTGAAGCCATGCTGGAGGCCTTTGCGGCCCTTCGGGACGCCTATCTTAACGGAGTGGTGTGGGAGCCGTCAGAGAGCCTATCTGGCCGCGCCGCGCGGCTCCTCGGCGCCCTGCTTCTGGCCCGCGTGGATGGCAAATCTCCAGCGCCCTATCTCATCGAACCCGGGGACCAGGACTTCGTCCGCCGCCGGGCCCGGGCCTTTCTGAGCGAGCCGAACCTCACCCTCGCGGATATCGCGCGCATCTGGTCGCAGGGCATTGCGGAGATGGCCGCGTGAAGGTGGTTCTTCAGTATCGCGCCAGCCCTGGGTTTCGCGCGCAGATCGAAAGGGTCTTCGGCGCCGGGAGGGTGACGATCATCGATGAAGACGACCTAGAGACATTCGCCGAGGAAATGGCTGACGCCACGGCCCTGCTGCACGTCCTCAAACCCGTCACCGCCGAGGTCATGGCGTGCGCGCCGCGTTTGGGACTGGTTCAAAAGCTGGGTGTCGGGGTGAACACCATTGACCTCGCCGCGGCTAAGGCTCGGGGCGTCGCGGTGGCCAATATGCCGGGGACAAATAGCGCCGCAGTGGCCGAGATGGCGCTCTGCCTCATGCTGGCGGTGCTTCGTCGCACCCTCTATCTCGACGCCCTGACCCGGGCGGGGGAAGGATGGCGTCCGGACCCCACGATCATCGATCAGACCGGCGAGATCGGCGGCCGCACCGTTGGCTTGGTGGGTTTTGGCGCCTCCGCGGCGCGGCTCGCGCCAGTTCTGACGACACTGGGCGCGCGGGTGGTTTATACGGCCAGATCGCGAAAGGCGGGTGCGCCTTATGAGTTCTTGCCGCTGGATGAGCTCTTGGCCGAGTCCGACATCATTTGCTTGCACCTGCCGCTCACCGAATTGACACTTGGCCTGATCGGGGAGCGTGCGATCGCGCGCATGAAGCCAGGGTCAATCTTAATTAACACCGCCCGAGGGGAGTTGGTGGACGAGGCGGCGCTCGCTGACGCTCTTTCGCGTGGGGCGTTGCGTGGCGCGGGGCTGGACGTCTTCGCGAACGAGCCCTCGGGCGCGGACAACGCGCTCTTCGCCCTGCCCAACGTCGTCCTCTCACCCCATCAGGCCTGGCTCACGCCCGAAACCCTTGCCCGCAGCCTGGCCGTAGCCCACGAAAACTGTCGACGCCTGGCGGCGGGGGAGCTGTTACTGCATAGGGTCGTCTAAGGCGCGCCCGCCTTCCCAAAGACGGTCTCGACGAGACCTGTTGCAGCGGCATCCTCCCCAGTGCGTTGATGCTCAGATGCCGGCCACGCTTACGGGACGCTCGTATGCCCATACTGAAGTACCGCCTCCACGGACATCGCCCGCCGCCGCGGCCGATCCAGCTCGCCATTCCCGGGTGGGCCGGCGAGCAGCAGCCGCGTGTGGACGGGAATCACGAGCAGCCCTGGCACTGCACGCCGCTCTCGGAAAGCGCGCGCTACGGCGTGGAGGTGCTCTATCCCTTCGATGAGGAGCTGAGGGTGAGCAAGTTTAGGGGTCGCGTGAGGCTGGAGGCCAACTGGGGTGAACCGGTCGACCCCGACATGAACTGGCCCCCGTTCCGCAGCTTCGGCGAGGATTACTACTCCTACCAGATCGCCCTCGACCTCCAGGTCCCAAGCGGCTGGGCGATTCGCACAGAGCCGCACCCGCGCTACTTTACTGACGCCACCAATACGACGCCCTTGGCCGTTCCGGCCCTGATACGCAGCGAATGGTGGCCGATGATGTTTTTCTGCATTTTCAAGGCTCCGCCCAAGGGCGTAACCCATATTTTCCGCAAGGGTGAGCCGTTCATCAGCGTCATCGTTCTTCCGGCCGAGCCCGAGCTTGATCTGCAGCCTATGTCTTTGGAGGAGGCGGCTGAGCGGGAAATGCGCGCCCGGCGCCTCGCCGCCAATCGCGATAGGCTGGCGGAAGGCACCCGCTGGCTTTCAACCACCGGCACGATTTTCGACGGGACTTACCGCCAGATGTTTCGCGCCGCCAAGGCGCGAGATAGGGCCGGTTAGGACCGCATCCTGTGATCAGTAGTGATTGTGGTGATGGTGGTGGGGACGCACCCAGGTGTTCCCGTTCCAGACGTATCCGTTGTGCCGATACCACCAACTATTATGGTGGTGGTGGGGCCGGGGCGGGGGCCTTAAGATCCAGGCGCCGTTAGCCCAGACGTATCCATTTTGCTGATACCAAGCCCTGTCGTGGTGATCGTGATGGTGGTGGTGGTGATGGTGTTGATCAAACTGAACCTCGATCAACCGAGGCGGCCTCGCGGCAGCCTCAGCGTCGGCGAGTTGAAGGCGCTCGACGGCGTTGGGGATGGGCTCCAGTAGCTCGGCATAGGAGGCGGCGACAGGAACCGCGCTGGATTGAGCGGTTGGCGGGGAGGCGAGCCCAGGGCCAGCGGCTAGCGCCGCGGCGGCGACCCCAAGCATTAGTGCGGACTTGCTATCCATCAACCCTATCCTTCCAGCACGAACGACAGTCACACAACGTCGCGAGTGCGGTTTCGATCCGCGTCACGGTGACGCGACGCGCCGAGATCGGGCCGGCGCTTTCCGGAGAGGAGCGCGAGTCGCCGTCACGGTCGCATCTCTTCCGCCTTCGCCAAGGCCGCGTTCAGGCTATCCATATCCTCACCAGGTATGATCTGGTCGCCGATGATGAAGGCTGGCGTGCCTCCCAGGTCGAGTTGATTAAAGAGGCGGGTGTTGCGGGCGATCTGAGCCCTCGCCGCCGGCGCGCCGGAGGGTCCGAGATCGGCTAGCTTGGCGCCGTGGGCGAGGGCGATGCGGTCTATGGCGGTGTCGTCGAGGCCGTGTGCGGCCATCAGCGCCTGATACAGGCCGATATAATCGCCGCCGGCCTTCTTCACCGCCCAGGCGGCCTGAGCGGCGTGTTCGGAGACGGGGCCGAAAATCGGCATCTCCTTGAAAACAAAGCGCACCTCAGGATGGGTGTGAATCAGGGCCAGCACCTTCGGGGCGACATTCACGCAGTGGGGGCATCGATAGTCATAGAATTCGGTGACGGTGATGGCGCCCTTGGGATTGGCCGTGAAGTCCGCGGGATCCTGCTCGAGGGCGGCGCGAACGCTCGGAAGACTGGCCTCCGCCCGTCTGTGGGCCGCGTCCTCATCGGCGGCGTCCTTGGCGTCGAGCTTTTGGCTGACTTCGCGCAGGACTTCGGGATGGGCCAGGAGATAGGCCCGAACCTTCTCGCCGAACGTGGCGTCGTCGCCATTTGCTGCGCGCTGACAGCCCAGCAGCGCCAGACTGGCCAGCAGGGCGGCCGTTAGCCCCCGCCGAGCGCCTTGAGTTGTTCGGGCGTGGGCTTGGAGGCGAGGATAATGTCGGTCGCGCGGCGCCACTCCGGCGTTCCCTTTTGTAAGAGTTGACGGGCGTTATAGGCGAAGGTCCGGGCCTCGAGGAGTTGGCCCAGATAGAAGTTCTGCTCCGCGGCCGCCAGACGCGCCATGCCGGGGTCCTTCTTGGCGTCATAGGCCTCTGAGAGCAGACGCCACGCGAGGGGGCTTTCGGGTTCCACGGCCAGGGCATGTCGGATGTCGAGGACGGCCTCGTTCAGTTGCTCGGGCGCGCCCAGCGCCACCAGGGCCTGGGCATGGTTGATCCTCAGGAGCGGCGCGTCAGGCTCGAGTTCCACGGAGCGGCGGTGCGCCGTCTCCGCCTCCCTGGCGTGGCCGGAATCGAAGGCGATCTGACCCTTGATCTCCCAGAGGTAGGGGTTTTTCGGCTGCTCAGCTATCAGGGCGTCGATGGCCTTGGCGGCGCCGTCGGCGTCGTTTTGGCGATAGAGAGAGATCGCCCGGGCATAGCGGGCGGGGAAGGACTGGTCGGTCAGCGGATAGTCGCTCTGGACCTGGCCGGCTCCGTCGATGAAGCCCTCCAGCTTGGCCTTCATAATGGCGTGCAGGGCCAACGCACGGGGTGAATCCACGTCGTCGTAGTGCGCTTGCTTGGTGACCCGCACGCGCAGGGCCTCGATCCGCTCATCCGAAAGGGGGTGACTGCGGAAATAGGGGTACTTCTTTTCGTCGTCGAAGACCTCCTGGTAGCGGAAGTTATCGAAGAACCTGACGAGGCCGCGTCCCGAAATGCCCGCCCTGTCGAGGAAGGTTGCGGCGGCCTGGTCCGCCCGGGATTCCTGCTCACGCGAATAGCC
>Ga0116226_10000407_pt1 | contig 36215 bp, 41 predicted proteins | sample S1TSphfallax_FD_89692 | JGI IMG/M metagenome (GOLD analysis project Ga0116226, IMG submission 89692) | Host-associated microbial communities from peat moss isolated from Minnesota, USA - S1T2_Fa - Sphagnum fallax MG | ecosystem: Host-associated > Plants > Peat moss > Unclassified | place: USA...
CTCCGCCGAAAACCTTTGCTTCGATATTTTGCCTGCGGGCTCCGTATCGGAGCATTTCGTTGATCGTGAGCTCCATTGCATGAACACCGTAGCGGGCGGCTTTGGATACGAGCGGATCCGGATTGCCGAATTTCGACTCGAACGGCAGCATGAAGTGGTTCATCCCGCCGATTCCCGTAACGACGTCGCGCAAACAGGCCGACACACATGACCCCAAGACGGTCGAAATTCCGAGATCGTCATCGGTTACGAAATAGTCGCCTGGTTTGATTCGCACCGTTTCGCGTCTGAAATCGTGATCGAAAAAGCTTTGCCCGCGGTCGAGCGGTTCGGAGAGGCTCATGCTGACGCTCGAACCGGAATGGTCAGTTTCCGATACGCGGTCCGGCCAAGCGAGGCAAACAGATCGACGCTCTCACGGAGCGATTCCGAGTGTCCGAGCATGAGCAAGCCACCCTCTTTGAGACGCCCGTGAAGGCGTTCGAGCACCTGCCGTTGACCGGCGCGATCGAAATAGATCAACACGTTTCGGCAGAAAATGAGGTCGAAGCGCTCCTCTGCGATTGTGGGCGGTGCGAGGAGATTGATCTGAGCGAAGTCGATGATCTCCCGCAGCGCCGGATCTACGCGCGCAAGACCGGCGTTTGCGCCGGTTCCGCGTTGGAAATATTTGGACAAGAGCGGTTGCGGAACATCGTCGAGGCGAGCAACCGGATAGAGACCCTTCATGCCGGTCTCGAGAACTTCGGTGTCGATGTCGCTGGCCAGGATTCGTACCGGCGGTTTCATCGAACGATAGACCTCGGCAAGCGTCATCGCGATGGAATAGGCTTCCTCGCCGGTCGACGCTGCCGCCGACCACACGCGAAGGCCGGCCGGCTTTCCGCGTTCTCGAACGTAGTCGCTCATGATCGAGAAGTGATGCTCTTCACGAAAGAATGCGGTGAGGTTGGTGGTCAGGGCGTTGACGAAGGCCTGCACCTCATCGAGCGCATCGAGCGAATCGAGATACGTGGAAAATCGGTCGAGGCCGTGATGGCGCAGGCGGCGTGCAAGGCGGCTATAGACCATATCGCGTTTCCGCGCACTGATCGAGATGCCCGCGCGATCGTAGAGCATCGTCCGGACGCGCTCGAAGTCGCGCGCCGTGAACTCGAACTCGTGGACCCCAAGCGACCTCAGAACCTCTCCCACGCGCCGTGTTCCCTCCTCAAGCCTGATGATGCTCATGCTAGCGAGGTGCGGTAACGTGGCGGTAACGTTTGGTCTAAGCGGTCCCTTTGGCGAGCTCGTCCAGTGCGGCGTTTAGCGTCGCCGGCGGTCCTTCGCCGTAGGCTGCAAGAACCGCGGCGTACCGATCGTACTCACGGCGTGCAACGACGCGATTGCCCTCGGCCAGGTGGGTCGAAATCGCAATCCCGAACGCCGTCTCGTCGTCTTCGTCAAGAGTTCGTAAATCAGCGACGATCCGATGCGAATATTCCGTACGGCTGGTGAGATTCGCCCGGTGCGTTATGGCGAGAGCGAGTCGATGCAAGAGGGACTCGAGACGCGGCAAGTAGCGGTCGGCCCAAGACCAGCGCGAGAGGCGGTCGCGCAGGTGTTCGACGCCGACGGCAAAGGTTCGGTAGGCGTTTGGGACACCGCCGAGCCGTGCCGGTACCTCGTCGATCGGCACCGACGCGAGAATGGTCTCGAGGCGATTGACGTCGATCTCGATGGTATCGGGGAGACGATAGCCGGTCGGAGAGAGCACGATCGCACCGGCATCGCCGAGCGCCGTGCGAATCCGATGCGCTGCGGTCTTGAGTGCGTGCGCGCCCGCGGTCGGGTCGAGGTCCGGCCAAATCGCGTCGATGATCGCGTCGCGATCAGCTGCGCTTTTTTCGTGAAGCGCGAGATAGACCATGAGCTCGTATTGACGCTGTGCGATCGCGATCGGATCGCCGTTTCGGCCGGCGATCGTTCCATCGAGGATTCCCAGCCGAAGGCGAGGCTGATCGCTCGTCGACATGAACCGGCGTGCGATCCCGGCAAACGAGCCGGCTACGACGAGACGTTCGGCATTGCTTATCGCCTGAGCGTATGCATCCGAGCGGAGCTTTCGTACCAAGGTCGCTGCTTCGTCGAGGGCGTGATGAGCATCGTTCGGGTAGCCATAGGCGAAGGCCAGCCGCGTCGCAAGTCGCATCTCGATCTCGAGCGAATCATCGGCATGCGCGATCGCCGAACGGAGCAGATGCATCCGTTGCGTGTGGTCAAGTTCGCGCTCGGCTCGCAACAGGATCGCAAAGGCGCGAAATCGTGTATGCGATTCAAAGTCGAGCCCGCCTGTGCCGTCCAAATACGCAAAGGTACGGGCGAGAAACGCGTCGTCGCGCGAAAGGCGTCGCAGCGATGCCAGACCCGCGGCGACTCGCTCATCATCGCCGGTAAAGAATCCGTCGATTGCAAGGTAGGTCGCCGCGACCCCTTCGAGTGCCGGAACCCCTTGGCTCATCTCCAGACGCTTGTCGATGAGCTGGCGGCGAATCTCGGGCTCGCCCGCGGACCGAATGTACAGGAAACGCTCGAGCGCGAATGCGGAATCGGGATGATCGTCGTCGAGTGCCGGGAGGAGGCGTTCGAAGGCGACGATATCACCCTGCCAGGCGTGGAACCACGCCAGATTCGCGTGAGCCAAACTGCGCAGGCGCGGACTCAGGGCCTCGTCGCCTACGAGCGAGGTCAGATCGGCGGCGACGGTTGTCATAAAGCCCGCCTTGCAGTTGAAGAGTGCGACCGCGAGGGCTTGCCGCGCCCGTTCTTGGGCGACATACCGTTCTCGCTGTGTCTTCAGGCGGCTGACCATCGTGAGTGCCTGCTCGCGCGAGCTTGGCGTACGCCACCACCGGATGAAGAGTTCGTCGTCTTCGAAGAAACACGCGAGATCGACGTTGTTTGCTGCGGCCAGCATCAGCTGATCGCGCTCGCGCGTCGAGCGCCCCGCGAGAATCGGCTCGACGACCGCCGTCTGCTTCAAGGCAAAGGCAATCGAAAGTGCGCGTGCCGGGTCCGTGTCGCGCAGGTACTCGACTGCCATCGCGACGAGTTCCGCGATCTCGGCCGGGTAGTGGGCGACGATGCGCGCGCGAACGAACGAGGGGAAGAAGATCTCTCCGCTTTCCGCTACGGTGAAATACCCATCAAGGTGCTTGAGCGCGATCACGACGTCGTCCGGGTTCGAGAGTCGGGCAAGTTCGGCCGGCGTGGTGGGGCCCAGCACGGCCAGGGCGAGTGCCACCTCACGCCCCGTAACCACAGACTCGACCTCTGCGTCGACCATCGCCCCGAGCTCGCGCAAGGCGGACTCCGAAAAACGTGCCCGTTCGCCGTTGGCCGACTCCTCGAGGTGTTCCCAGGCGGCCGGCCAGTGACCAAATTCGGAGAGAAATCGTCGCTGGTCGTCCTCGGTGAAGCCCAGCCGCTTCATGTGCTCGGCCGTTGGTTCAAACTGAAGATCGCGCGAGCCGACCGTCGCGATCTTGAGCGTCGAGAGACGCGCCACCAGCTCGGAGGTATTCGCTCGCGAAAAGAGCGCGACGCGGACGACTGGCGTGAGATGGATGATCCACTGGTAGAGCGCGTCGATGTCGCCGGCTTGAAGCATCCGCTCCGCGTGGATCAAGATGATCAAGGGCAAGCGGCCCGCGGAGAGGCTGTCATCGGGCGGTTGCAGCCGCATGAGACCCCTGATCACTTCGCGAGAAAGATCTGCTCGCGTTGCGCATGCGGAGAGATCGATCAGCACGGTCGATGCGCTTCCGTGGTGCGCGATCATCTCCGTCGCAAGCGCGTGTTTGTTGAAACCGCGCGCCGCAGTGACGACAATGAGCTCAGCGTCCGACTGCAAACATCGCTTTGCAAGAGCCCGCATCAGGGTTTCCGGGATCGAAGGCTCGCGTGCCGTGCACGTAGCGACGGACGGTGGGCCCAAAGCGACCGCTGACCTTCGCTGCCAGTGCGTCGGACCGCGCGCGTACCCGCGAGGCGCGTCATGGATTGCACGTCGAGATCCCCCCCCTTGCGACCGCACTGTTGACATGCAAGCAAACAAGTCCCGCCTGAGTGACGAAATAGTGACGTTGGAAACCGGGAATTTTCCGCGCCGAAGATGCGGTGGTCTCGTTTGCGTAAAACCACGTCGGTGCCGGAAAAGAAAAAAGCCCGCGATCACAGGCTTCCGTCGATGGTGGAGGATAGGAGACTCGAACTCCTGACCCCTTGCATGCCATGCAAGTGCTCTACCAACTGAGCTAATCCCCCGAGTGGCGCGCGAGCGTGCCAACGCGACCGACGTCCGTTCCGGGGGTGGCTCCGGTTCTCCTCGTTTTCTCAGGCGTCTAACAGCCGCGTATAAGGCTCGCTTCGTATGCTCGGTGGAACGGAATCGTTCTACCAAGGAGAGAGGTCTTGCGGAAATTGCTTAGTTTGCTCGTCGGCGCGGGCTTGTTCGCGGCGCCGGCCATCGCCGCAGCGCAAAGCGCGCCGGCTCCGTCGGCCTCGGCGCATCCCGCCGGCGGCTGGCCGCAACGTCACCGGCCGATGATGGGCCGGGATCCCGGCATGGGGTCAGCGCTTGCGCTGCGCGGCGCGTACGCGGCGATCGGCCGTGCGGAAGCGGGCGGCGGTACCGGTGCGTATCTGGATGCCGCCAAGGCGCACTACCGTGACGCGCTCGCGCGTAGCGCCAAGTCGGACACGCGCGGCGCGATGGCCGAAGCCCGGGCGGCGTCTTCGCTTGCCCGCGCTTCGATGGCGCTCGTCGCTCCGCCGGTGCCGCACGACGTTCCCGCTCCGCCTGCGCCGCCGGCCGGCGGGGGGATGATGGGCGCGGGCGACCGGCCCGAAGCTCCGCCGATGGGCGGCGAGCGCGGCCCGATGATGAGCGGCGGCGGGCCGGGCGGGCCCGGCGGCTGGGGCGGCATGCGCGGCCATCGCGACGGCGGTGGCGAGGGCATCGAGAATCTGGCGAAGCTCGCGGCGCTTGCCGATACGGATGAAGCGAAGCACCTTGCAAATGATGCGCTGAGCGCAAACATGGCCTCGGAGCGCGCGGCGTTTGCGGGCAACCGTGAAGAAGCGATGCGCGAACGCCGCCTCTCCGGCGATCTGGCCGGCGCGGTTCGCGCGCTCGCATCGCTCAACATGAAGCCGCCCACGCGTCCGGCGGGAGCGCCCGCGCCGCACTAAGCCCTCCGGTGCATCCGCACGACAAACCGGCGGGTCGTATCATGCGGAGGTCCATCATGCCGAAGAAGAAGCAGCCAAAACCGATGCCCGCTGCGGGCCGGCTCGGGCCGGTTCCCCAGGAGATCCTTCGTGGGGGTACTCACGAGGATGCCCGCCGCACGACGCGGGCCGAAGCCAAACGCCTCGCACTTCGCGAGGCGTTTGATTTTCCGGCCGTGGGAAACACCTTCATGTCGGAGGTTTCGAGTTGATGGATCTCAAGAGAAGTTTGCGGGCGGGCGTTACGATCGTCGCGTTCGCCATCGTTGCGAGCGTGTGCGGTGCCGCCCCGAGCGCTGCGCAATCGACGGTGCCGCCGCCGGTGACGATCGAGACGTGCAGTCCGCTCGCATCGCAGCGCGATCTGGGCAGTGCGCCCGGATCGACGTATTCACCCGCGCCGACGCTCATCAGCCTGCCGTCGACGGCGGGGACGCTCAGCGACGGCATGAGCGTCACGTTCGTCAACCACGCGGACAAGGTCGCGCGGCTGGTCGACGTGATCGTCGAGGCGCCGCAGACGCACTTCGTCATTCACGATGCCGGAACGTTTTCACCGAACGTCAGCATCACGAACACGTTTCGCAGCGGCGCCTCGGACGGCAACGTCCTGCCGCTCTACATTTCGCAAGCGGTGCGCTGCCGGGTCGGCGTGGTCGAATTCACCGACGGCAGTCTGTGGCGCTACGGGCAGAACGTGCCGGCGGCGAGCGGACCCTATCATCTCATCGCGACGCCCGACCGCATGCGGCTCGAAGCCGGCGCGGAAGCATCGCTGTTCATCGTTTTGGCGCCGGCACCGGCGGCGGGATTCCGCGAGACCGACACGTGCACCGGGGTTGCCGCCGTGAACGTTGGCGCGGCGGGCGAGGCGCAAATCACCTACAGTGTCCGGCCGCTCGCCGTTGGCTCGTGCGTCGCGCGCGTGACGAGCCAAAACGGTTCGAGCCTCTCGGTTCCGATCGTCGTGCGCTAAGGCAGACGTTCCGGCTCGCGCGCGGCCGCGACGCGATTTCGGCCCGCCGATTTTGCGATGTAGAGCGCCGCGTCGGCTTCCTGCGCGAGCTCATCGAACGTCGGCATTGCCGCGCAGTCGAGCGACGCGGCGACGCCGACGCTGACGGTGAGATTCCTTCTCGCGCAGTCCGGGACGTGTGCGAGCCCGAGCGCTTCGACGGCCATGCGGATGCGCTCCGCGACAGCGAGGGCGGCGAACCGATCCGCATCGCGCAAGACGACGGCGAATTCTTCACCGCCCCAGCGGGCGACGATGTCGCCGCTACGCCCGACGGTCGCCCCGATCGTGCGCGCGACCGCTTGGAGCGCGGCGTCGCCGGCGGCGTGCCCGAAGGTATCGTTGTAGCGCTTGAATTCGTCGATGTCGATCATCAGCATTGCCCAGTGCCGGTCGCTCGAGCGCCGGTCGCTCACGATCGACTCGACATGCCGATTGAGGGCGCGCCGATTCGAGAGCTGGGTGAGTTCGTCCGTCGAGGCCTGCGAATCGAGTTGCCGGTTCGTGTGGACGAGCGTCATCGTGATCGCGTACATCTTCAGCTGGATCTGGAGCAGCACGGCTCCGGCGCAGACCGCCCAGAACGCGCGGGCGACGTACCAGCCGAGGGCGTCGCGCGCGCCGGACCGGTTGGCGATGATCATCTCGATCGTGGTTGCGAAGAGCGCGACGAATATCCAAAGATCGATCGCACGCCGGAGCTGGGTCACGTATGCGAGCGCGGCGATCGCAAGGAAATACAGCACGAAAATCGGCGGTCCGAGAACGTAGAGGCCGAAGCGCTGAACCTTCTCGTTGACGACCAACTGCGGCAAATGGGCGTACAGGATGTACGAAACGACGATCGCGGCGACGGCGTAAACGGCCGCACCGATTCCAAAGGCACGCGTTACCGCAGGCCGCCGCAACGCCTGAGCCGTCGCTGGAAACTCACAGCCGATCGCGGCCAGCAACGGCACCACGAGCGCCACGCGGGAGAAGGCGTAGAGCCACATCGAGGTCTGCTGCGAGGTGGTGAAGAGCGCCGATGTGGCGTAGAGGCGCGGCATCGCCGTCCACGCGAGGGTGGTGAGGAAGCCGGTAAGCCCAAACCCGATGGTCAGGTAGAGCAGCGGAGGATAGCGATCGCGTACGTACTGACTCGCGAAGAAGATCGTTATGAGCAGTTCCGCAAAGATGACGATCGCCGCAATCGTCGGCAACAGCGGCTCCGCCGCCGGCGTGCGCACGTGCCACCACGGCAACGTGACCACCGCCCCGATCGTGATCGCGACGCAGATCGCGATGCTCGCCGCTCGATCGGTCGCCGCTGCGGGTCCGTAAGCAAACGCATCGGCGTACAGCACGTCGGTGCCGGCTTCTCGACCTCGCATGACCGATTTTTCGCCATGGTCGGAACGCTTCATTCTACCCGGACGACGACCGGGCTTTGTCGTCCTACGGTGTCATTTCACGGCTCAAAGCCCGGCCGCGTTCGCCCTACGCGCCGTGACGCGCGAGCGTCGCGACGACGTGCTGGTTCAGGCTGACTCCCTCGAGATCGGCGCGGCGCGCGAGATCGCGATGAAGCGACTTTGGCACGCGCGCGACGAACTTGCCGCTGTACTCTTCACTTGCGATTGGGTCCGGAATCGGCTCGTTGTCTTCGAGTTTCGCCGAAATCCATGCGTCCATCGCGTCGCCGAGCATGTCGATTGCTTCGACCTGAGTATCGCCTTCGGTCATGCAGCCCGGGAATTCAAGAATTCGCGCGAACCACGTGCCGTCGCTATTGGGAACGAGTTCCCGGGTGTACGGCATAGCCCGACGTCGGGCTACCTCCGCCTCGATTGTAGTTGCGACCGCCATTTGTGATGCTCCAACGGAATTCGTCTGTTCGGTTAGCCGGCCTCGATCAACGAGAGCACGTACTCGACGTAGACCTCTTCTCGTGGAAGTAGAGACCCCGGACCCTGTCGGGCCGCGCTTTCGGCGGGATTTCGGGCCCAGATCGGCCTGCTCAGAGGGCATACAGCCTATTTTCGGGCGGTAAAGAAGGCCCCGTCATCGGAGAAAGTCTGTGGAGACGAGGAGATTCGAACTCCTGACATCCTGCTTGCAAAACAGAAATAGACGTGCGGGCAATTCGCCGAATCCCTGTAAAGCATAGGTTTTCAGCTCCGCTAGCGTCCGCTGATTTCCACCCGTTACACCCACTTATCCGGTATAATAGCCGGTACGGCGCCCGCCTAGTGTGTGGAAATGGGACGAAGTCGCTGTCTTGACAGCGACGTAGGTGGACGATAGACTAACTGAAGTCGAGTTCGTCTCATCCCTGACGCTCGATCTGTTGTGGTGACGCGCGACGCGTCCCTCGGCGGTCCGTTGACGGAATTGGTGATTGCTTCACTATTCCGGTGCCAATGTCGACCCGCCACTCGAAGTCCGATCGCTCGCGTGAATTATGCGCGTCTGGTTTGATGCGTCCCGCGGAAGCCGCGGCGTTTTTAGGAGTCTCGCGCTCGCTCATCTATGAGCTGATGGCGACCGGGGATATCCCCTACGTTCGTGTGCGCAGCGATCGTCGCGTGCCACGGACCGCCCTTATTGAATACGCATCCAAGCGGATCGTCGAGCGTGCGCATTGAGCCGCATGAATGCGCGCGGCGTGGCGCGCGAGTATCACGTGATCGATCAGTTCATCTCACTAGGCTTTTGGTACGCCAAAGCGCACCGATCTGGCCAAGCAATCAGCGATCATCACAGCGCGGCGCGCATCCCATTCGACGTCATCGTCTTTCGCGACGGCGGGCCAGCCTTTCAAATCGAATGCGGCGGGGCCGGTAAACGCGTCGACGCCGAGATCCGAGAACTTCGCGAACGTCTATTGCCGGGATTTCGGCCCCTGGTCGTGCTCTATCGAAACGGTGCAGTCCGATCCGCCGAAGTCACGTACTATCTGAGCCGGCATCGAAAATTTGCGACCATCGATGCGCTCCTCGATGCGGCGGGGGCCGAAGCGTGAGCGCGCGTCCAATCGAACTTCTGTTGCCGCGTCTGCAGGCGGTCCGACAGGTTGGCCCCGGACGTTGGTTCGCGCGCTGTCCCGCGCATGATGACCGCGGTCCGAGTCTATCGATTCGCGAAGCGTCCGATTCGACCGCGCTACTGAACGATTTCGGTGGCCGGTGCACAGCGCGAGAAATTGTCGAGAAGATCGGACTGGATCTGAAATCGCTCTTCCCAGCGTCGCAAGGCCGCGTACACACGCCGCGCCGGCCTCCCCCTGAGCCAAAGCCTGCCCCGGTCGTATGGTATTCCGCGCCGCCCCATGACAGCGATCCGCTCTGGAAGACGTTCATCGCTCGAGCGATCGAGGAACGCGCTTGGTCGTGCGACGTCGAGCCGCGCTTCGTCAACGAGTGCGCGCGATCCAATCAACTCGTCGCGCTATCCATCATCGAGGACGCCGCTCGCGCGCTGCGCGAGTACGCGCGGCGGGGATCGGTGTGATGGTGGCAGCATTCGACGGTTTCGGAATCGATTCGCTCGACGATCTTACCGCGCCGCTCGTCGCGATCGATGCCCTCGACATCTTGGAAGCGGAATACGAGCCGCCCAGATTCGTGATCGATCATCTCTTGCCGGTCGGTGGCGTTACGCTCATCTCCGCTGACACCGGCGCCGGCAAGACCGCCCTATTGATCCACGCATCGTTCGCGCTTGCGCTCGGCGAGCCGGTCGCGCAGCGCTTCCCGGTTTTGACCGATGCGGGTCCCGTGCTTTATCTGAACGGCGAACTGCCGGATACGCTGCTGCGCGAGTATCTCCACCAGGCCGCCGCCGCATTCACCACGCGTCCGCCGCGCGGCAGCATCCGGTTTGAGGGGCCAAACGGCGTAGCCGAGTTCCGGTTCGATGACGCGGGGCGTCAGAAGCTCGCGGACCTTATCGCGACGCTCACGCCCTCGATCGTCGTCTTCGACACGCAGCGTGCACTCTTCGAGATCGACGAAAACGACGCAGCCGACGTGCGCCGGATGTTTGGCTTCATCCGCGACCTCTGCAACCGCTTCGGCTGCGCTGTCATCGTCGCGCACCATCTCCGCAAGATCGGCGCGGTATCGAATTCCGACCGAGAGCGAGTCTCTGGTTCGCGCGACATCATCGCCGCGGCCGACGTGCATATCGCTCTCCGAAGCCGTGATGGCCGGCCGCTCCACGCGCTTGTGATCGGGAAGACGCGTGCGCCGCACGACGGCGTCGCGGCCGGGACGGAATGGCCGATCGAGGCCCGGCTCGAGGGCAGCGACCCGCCGCGGTCCATCATCATCGCCGGCGAGCGGACCTCTCGCGAGATCTCGGCCGAGAAGGCCGCGGACGCCGAGTCTGACATGCTCGACCGGCTTGAAGCCGAGGGGCCGATGACGATCGACGCGCTCGGCGCCGATCGCGGCAACGCGAAGCGGGCGTACGAAGCGCTCCGCAAGGCCGGAACCATCGTGGAGCGAGGAAAGAGCGGCCGGAAGACGCTCTATGGCCTCGCCGGCGAGGACGACGGCGAGGCAACGAACGCGGTCAACGCTGACCGCGTTCCTGACCGCACTCGCGAGAAACCTAATAAACACAAGGGATCGAACGCGGTCAGCGTTGACCGCACTCCTGACCGCGCAGGGCGAAACGCAGGCGAGAACGTGTCTGGGCCGCTTGCGAGCCCAGACCTTCTCTCGACGTCCTCGAACGAGTGCGGTCAGCGGTCAAATACTATAGGTGACCGTGACCGTGACCGCACTCGCGAAAAACCCAAGCCAGCGGAGCGCAACGGACCCGAAGATTGGGCCGGCGGCCCTACCCCGTCACCCTCGGGTACGGAAATTCCGGCACGCCAACCGGCCGAGGACATCGAGTGACCGCGCGCGCGATCCTCGCGGCGATCCGCCGGGCCGGCGGGGACCTTGTGATCTCGGAGGCCGGGAAACTGCGCGTGGTGGGGCGCGATCGCGTCCCCGATGAGATCGTCGCGGCGGCGAAGGCGCACGTCGCGGACCTGCGGGCGCTCTTCCAGGAACATGTCGAGGCTCCGAGCGCATCCGACGCCGTTCTCGCGGCGCAGCGGCTTCTACGGGCCGGGAAATGGCCGCCAGCGTCGGCTCCGTGTCCGTTCCCGATCGGGCCGCCGGGCTCGGATTGTCAGCGCTGTGGAGCGTCGTATCTCGAGCACGTCGCGCCGCGGACGAATGGCGGTTCGCGATGATCGCGCTTGTGTTGCAAACCCCTAGACGAGCGTTTAAGGGTTTGCTACGATTGGTCCATGAAGAGCGAAACCGCCTCTGCCCCCCGCCGCGCCGTCGCGTACTACCGGGTCAGCACGAAGAAGCAGGGCGACTCCGGCCTCGGGCTCGAGGCACAAGAGGCGGCCGTCGCTGCGTGGATCGCGTCGACCGGCTCGAAGTTGCTCGCGCCGCCGTACGTCGAGATCGAGAGCGGGCGCAAGAGCGATCGCCCGAAGCTGCTGGAAGCGATCGCACACGCGAAGCGGGCCAAGGCGACGCTGGTTATCGCGAAACTCGATCGGCTGAGCCGCAACGTCGCATTCCTCGCGAACCTCATGGAGTCGGGCGTCGATTTTATCGCGTGCGACAACCCGCACGCCGACAAGTTCCAGATCCATATCCTCGTTGCGCTCGCGCAAAAAGAAGCGGAGCTAATTTCGGAGCGCACGCGCGCCGCGCTCGCTGCCGCGAAAGCGCGTGGCACGAAGCTCGGAACGAACAACCTCACACGCGCGGGCACGTTGCGCGGTGCCGCTGCGGGATCGGCTGCAATCCAACTTGCGAAGGAATCGGCGTATCGCGAACTCGGGCCGATGATTCGGCGGTTCCGCGACGAGGGCTGCTCGTTGCGCACGATCGCACAGCGCCTCAACGACGCCGGCGAAGTCACGCGCGGCGGTTGCGCATGGAATGCGGCGCAGGTGCGCCGTGTTCTCGAGGTGATGCAACGAAGGACAGAGGTCTTCGTCACAATGGTACAACGGCCAGCGGAGCGCGCTGCGGCGTTCAACGAGTACAGCGAGTTGACCAGCGCGCTCGAGGACGCCGTAAACCGCGTCTAGGTCTATCGGCCGTACTTCGACGCGTCGAGCGCGGTTGTGATCGCCTCGCGGACGTCGTCAACGGTGAGCGGCGCCTCGTGCATGGTCGGGAAAGCGCGCGGGTTCGATGCGCCGGCGGTGACGGTGATACGCCCCATCTGCGCGTTGATCGCGATGTGCGCCAATGGCCTACCAGTCGCGAGGTTGCGAATCTCAGCCACGGTGCCGTCGACGACAATCGCGCACGGATAGCCCTCTTCGGCTGCCCGCGCCGTAGTGCCCGAGCATATCTGCTCGAAAGCATCTTCGAGGCTGATGCGTTCTGGCGGTTGGAAGGCCATGAGCCAAGCCTAGCCGCTCTCGCGTCGCGCCGCAATGGGCCCTCTGGGGCGACAGTCGCGGCACGGAAACCAGTTCCGCTTGTCGGATCCGAGGCTGCCCATTGCGTAGGTTGGTTCGGTGCGACATCCGCACGGCCAGTGCTCGATGTAACCGACGATCATCGGTTCGCGCTCGCGACGAGGGTCGCTCGCCGTCGTCACGGTCTCGACGCGGTAGGGCTTGCCGGCCGCGCGGATCCGGTCGGTCAGGGTCGTCTTGAAGTGGTTTGGCATAATGCCGTCCCTTTCGCGGACTGCGGCGCTCCGGGATCGGAGATCGCGGACAGTACTCGCCTCATAAGGCCACGGCTTCAACGGCGGCCGATGCGTCAGCAGGACCGTGTCCGGGCCCGCTTCCCGAGAGGTGCCGCAGGAGTGTCAGCCAGTCGTATCCGCTCGAACTCGAGCAGAAAGTTGAGTCCCGCCATGTCATCTGATCCCAAACCTGAGCCCTACCGGCCGCTTCCGACGCGCGGTCCCGAAAGCGTCGCCGCCGTCTTCGCGCAAGCCGTTGGCCGCACGGTGAAAGGCGTCCGACTGTATCCAGGCGCGCAGGTCGGGCACCGTAGCGAGTACGTCGAGATGGACTTCACGGACGGCACTTCGCTTGCGATCGAGATCGGTTCGAATCTCGATCCCGTGGGCGAGCGCCAGACCCGAGTTTCGCTGTCGTTCGTCGCCGGTTTCCGAGAGGCGGCAACGCACGAATGAGATCATCCGAAATCAGGAAAGCCTCGAAATTCGAGTGCTCCGGCATTTCCGTCGAGATCGATCCCGGCGAGCCGATCGAGAGCGCCCTGCGCCGCTTCAAGAAATTGACGACACGATCGGAGATCGCCCACGACATCAAGCGGCACGAGTTCTTCGTTGCGCCCTCGCAGCGCCGGCGAGAGAAGTCCGCGAACGCGCGAGCGCGCAGGGCGAAAAACGCATGAAGCGTACGACGCTCGTCGCGAGGATCTCAGCGGCGGTACTTCCGCTCCAAATAGTCGCGCTGCTCGGCGACCAGCGCCTTGAGTTCGTCGTTCACCGCGAGCCAGGCGCGAAGCGCATCGCCTGCGACACTGAGCGATCCGTACATGCCATCGATCGCGTCTCGCCCAAACATTTCACGAGTCTCGGCGGCATGGTAGGCTCGCTGCGCGCGCTCGCATTCAGTCCAAGCGTCCCAGTAGCGCCGCTGAGCATCCGCGATCTTGCGAATGATCGCCTCGCCTTCCTGATCGGTGTCGTCCATGGCGCGATGGATTCGGTAATTCTGCCACTGATTCCGCGGCACCGCATCACCCTGCCCGTCTACCGCCTCGAAATGTTCTGGTATAACGCGGGATCGAAGCCGCGGGCTTGCGCGTTTGCGGGCTGCACGACGCCACCGACGCCGCGAACCGAATTCTGTAAACGGCACGGCGCGCTGCAGCGCGTCACGAAGCATCGCGCAATAGTGCGTCTCACTGCCGAGATCGAAGATTCGCCCGATCGCGAAACGATCGCCGAACGGCGTCACTGGTATCATCTCGCGTCCAACCCGTTTGCCGGCGTCGAGCGCGTTGACGACCCCGACGTCGCCTGGTGCCTTCAAGATGACGCTCGGCGCCGTCGAACGGGCTAGCAATTCGTTACACCAGGGCTGCTACGATGGAGATAGAGGTCGGCCAAGAGCCGGCCTTTTCTATCTCCGAGGAGCGTCAGCACATGCAAAATCGACTCGTCGTCCGTACCGCGGTCGAAGTCACGGGTGGATCGCGTCGCGAGCGCTTCGAGGCCGCCGAATTGCTGGGCCGCGCACTCGCTCAGGCTCTCGAGGCGACGGCCCGGACCCCTGCCCTGCGGGTGATCGACGGCGGTCAAACCGTCGTGCAGCGCTCCGATAGGGAGTAGCATGGCGCACGCCACTAACGCCGATGGCGCGCACGCCAACGATGCGGAAGAGCAGCACGGCGCGTCCGCAAAGGACACCCGGAAAGCCGCTCCGGCGCGCACCGCGTGCACGGTCTGCGTACGTTCCGACGTCGCGGGCATCAACGAGGCCCTCGTCGCCGGCCGCTCTGCCTCGTCGGTCGCCGTCGGTTTCTACGGGACCCGGAACAGCAAAGACGCCGTGAACCGTCACGCGCGGAAGTGCCTCGGGCTCGGTGACGCGGCCGACGCGCGCAAGCGCCGCTCCGCGAGTTCGCGCCGGCTTGAGCGTCGGCTCAATTCGGTGCGCGTCGAGCGCGTCTCGCTGGCGAGCCCGGCGGCGATCCTCGAGCAGCACGAACGGCGGTATCAGATGGCCTCCGAGATCATCGAGGAAGCGCGAATCGCAAAGGATCATCGGACCGCGATCGCCGCGGAGCAAGTGCGGGGATCCATCCTCGACGCGGCGGCGCGGCTGCAGGGCTTCGAGAAGTCGGCGTCTCCGCTCATCAACGTGCGGCTGGAGCTCGCTCGCGCGAAGGTGGCCGCACTTTCGGATGAAGACCTCGATCGGCTCGTCGCCGGCGAGATCATCGAGGGCGAACTGATCGAAACGGAGCCGAAGGCGCTTACGACCGGTGAAGCCGCATGATCGAGCGCGACGTCTTGCGGGAGTACGCTCAGGAGGAGAAGGCCCGGCGCGGCCTCTTCGCGTTCTGTTGCCGCGTCATTCCCGGATTCCAGGCGACACGGTTTTCCGAGTATCTCTGCTCCGCTCTTGAGCGCCTCCGTCCCGGCGATCGGCTCATCGTGAACGCCCCGCCGGGTCATGGCAAGTCGACGATCGTGCAAGCGTGGCAGGCATGGAAGCTCGGACAGCGCCCGCATTCGCGTCTGCTTACGCTCAGCGCGAGCGAAGCGCTCGCGGTTCGAAACTCGAAGATCGTGCGTGGCTTTATCCAGGACGAGCGCTTCCCGTGGCCGTCGTGCAAGGTCAAGAGCGATTCGTCGAGCGTGAGCGCGTGGGAGACCTCGCAAGGAAACAGCGTTCGCACCTTCGGTGCCGGCTCGACGATCACGGGCTTTCGCGCGGAGTACGTGAGCGTCGACGACGTCCAGGCGGATGAGGGAACAGCGGTCACGCGCGACAGCCTCGAGCAGTGGTTCCGCAACGTGCTCTCGACGCGGCTCGAACCGGACGGCATCGCGGTCGTGATTCAGACGCGCTGGTCGATGGACGATCTCGTGCAGCGGCTCAAAGACGGCGATTCCGGATCGCAGTGGCAGATCCTCAACTTCGAGGCGATCAACGAATCGGAGAACGATCCGCTCGGCCGCGCGATCGGCGAGGCGCTCTGGCCCGAGCGCTGGGGCGTCGACACGCTGCTTGCGCGCAAGGCGGAAGTCGGTAGTGCCTACTTCGGAACGGCGTATCAGGGTCACCCGGCTCCGGCCGGCGGTCGCATCTTTCTCCCCGCGTGGTTCGAGTCCCGATATCAGTGGGTACCGAGCGCGTTCTCGCGCATCGGGAAGGTGAATGTTCCCCCGCTGGTCGTCACCGCGCTCGACGCGGCGCAGAAGTTGACCGATCAGGGCTCATACTCAGCGCTCTGCTCTGTGAAGATCGTCGAGGGTCGCATGTACGTCCTGGAGGTCGAGCGCGATCGCGTGACGTTCGATGTTCTGCTAAAGATGGTCGACGCGCACTGCAAGCGCAATGGCACGGACGCGCTCTTCGTCGAGGACGCCGCGATGGGCTCAGCGATCATCACGTCGCTACGCGACTCGCGGCCGTACGCCGTACGCGACGTCAAGCCGGTCGACTCAAAAGAAGAGCGAGCGATGAAGATCGTTCCGGTCTGCGAGCGCGGCGAGATCGTCTTACCGGAGAGCGCGCGCTGGCTCGAAGAATTCGAAACCGAACTGCGCGACTTCCCAGCGGCGCGCAACAGTGATCAGGTGGACGCGTTCGTCTGGGCCGTCTTCGGGGCGTTCGGGCTTTGGCAAGAGCGGGTCACTGCCGCAAAGTGGGCCAGCGCCTCGATGAACGCCATGCGGAGGTAGCGCGATCGTGATCGTAGCGAACGAGAAGAATTTCCGGGAGGTCGTCTTGCTTGCGCGGCGAGCGAAGGCGAACGGCGCGGCAACGATCGATTTCCTGATAGAGCCGGCCGGGGCCGCGCTCCTACGCCAGAACGTGCGCCTTTGGGGCGACATCACGGGAACGGTTGTCGGCCGGATCTACGCGCCGCCGGCAAGCGATCCCGTTCACGGGCTTCCGCAAGGCGCAGTGGTCGAGCATCAGATCATTCGAGCGTCGGTGATCAGCATTCTCGAGTTCGTCCGATGTAATCCGACTCTTCTCGATCACGCCGTCTCATAGATTTCCATGCCCACGTGCGACGATGCGCCAGGCGATGGAACACCCAGGTTTCCCTGCCTGGGCTTGGAGTGGGAGAGGGATCGGGGGCTCCGGCCCCCGTTTCCGATCGCCACTGATTTGCTCATTCCCCACTTCATCGAAAGGCCAGCATCATGCCCACCCTTCGCGATACCGCCGCCGCCGAAGATGCCGTTCACGGCGGTCGTCTCATCCGTACCGAAATCGAACGCCAAGCCATCCTCGCTGGCGCGTGGGAGCCCGATATCGTCGAGCGCCTCTCGGCCGATCATGGCGACAGTATTTCGGTTGACGCCGGCGGCAAAGTCAGCGGCGTCGAAGCCGCGCTCGCAAGTCACCGCGAAAAGAATCCGAGTGCGTTCATGGCGCTTTCGCGCGTCGCGACGAACGAGCGGCTCCCCGCGATGCAGCGATTCGCGGAGTCGTACAAAGAGATCTGCAAGCATCGCGATCGAAACAATAGCCTGGCGCGCGCGGTTGCGCGTTATATGCCCCGGAGCCGATAGGTGGAATCCATGTATCAGTCGCCGGCGGCGCTACGAGCCCGTCCCGACGCACCGCGGAAAATTCGCCACTACGTGAGCCGCGATGTCCACGAGGCGGGCATCTCGGTTCAGATCATCGGGCCGTTCGGAATGGCGACGACGCACGTCTTCCACGCTGGCCAATGCCTCAGCGATCGGCGGCTGCTCGAACTCGCGGAAGAGAACGGCGTCCCGATCGTCGAGCGCTAGCTACGGCAACATCTCGTCCCTCACACGCTTCGCGGTGAAGGCCGCACTTCTTTAGGATACGAAATCATGAATAAGTTCATTGCCGCGCTAGCGGCTTTTTTGTTTGCCTTCCTGCCCGTTGCGGCTATGGCTCAGAGTTACAACAACTTCGCCAGCCCCTTCGCCGGTGGATTGCTTGTTACGACCGGGGCCGCGACCGCATCGACCGGCATCTTAGCGATCCAAACGGACGGCACAAACGCCATCTTCCGTACTCCAACCGCTTATTATTTCGAGAACGGAACGGGCAGCGGTTACGTGGGCGTGAACGGCGGCGCGTATACGAACCTGAGTGATGCGCGCTTCAAACGCGACATTCATCGGGTCCCGTACGGTCTCGATTCGGTGATGCGACTGAAGCCGTCAGCGTTTACTTGGAAGGATTCCGGGCGGCACGACCTCGGCTTCATCGCGCAAGACGTGCGCAACGTGCTACCCGAACTCGTCAGCGTGATGAACCCCAAGACCGGGACGCTCGGGATCAACTACGCCGGCATCGCGCCGGTCCTCGCGCAAGCCATTCAAGATCAACAGCATGAGATCGGTATCCTTCGAATCGTCGCGATCGGAGAACCTCCGCTCATCCTCGCGCTCGCCGTTGGCGTCGCGATCTGCTTTCGTCGAAAGCGCTTGTCCTAGCGCCGCGCGATGGTCGCGCGACCTCCACGGGTCGCTGGCTTCGGTAGTGTTGCGAGCATTGAGCGCACCGACGGAAATGCCAGCGCGACTCCGCCGGCGATGCCCAAGATGGTGCCAAGCGTGATCGCGGCGGCGATCAGTGCGTGCGCGAGCACGAGGATGATGAACAGGCCGCCTATCGCTCCGAAGAGCGTCGGCCGGCGTGCGCAACGAGAACGGTAATGGGGAATTCCTGGACGGTCCCCGGCGTCGGGAGCGGCTCAACGATCGGCGCGCAAGTCTTCAATCACTGATATAAGACAACGACCCTCCCGTCGCCGGAACGGCCGTTGTCGCTAGGTTGCGTTCGCCGCTGAGGCGCCGCCTCAGTTGACGGGCTGTAGCTGACCGATCTGGCGCTCGCGTTCACGCGCAAGGCGATCGCTCTCGTATTTGATCTGACGCTTGAGCTGCTCCGCAAGCACTTCCCGATAGTGCGCCACGATCGATGCGACGGCGGCCGTGTGATCGCCGAACGGGTCTCGTTGCACCATCGCGCCGATCGTGGCGCCGATCTCGAGGCCCCAGGTGACGGCGAAGCATGCATCGATCTCGCGCTCTTCATGGCGTACGAAGCCGCCGCCGGGCATCTGTTCGATGCCTGTCTGAAATCCGAGCACGTTCCAGCACACGTCGCCGGGGTCGTACGCGTCACTGTCCGAGTCGGTGAAGTGCCGGCCGTCGTTGTCGAGCGCATTGGCGCCCTGGCGCAGCCAGAACGCGACGTTCGCGCTCGCAGCGCGCATATAGGGGAGCGGGGGCACGGGGGTCTTCGCGGTAGTAGGCGTCATGGTCATCGGAACTCATCCTTTCGATGGTCGCAGGCCCGGCGATGTTCGCGCATCGTCGGGCCGCTTTAGGTGATAGGTTCAATTAAACTACGCGGACTTTATCGGAGTCAATACTTTACGCGAAGTTTAAGTGGTGATAGGCTCGGGGGATGAGCGACGAGATACGCCGCGGTCGTGGTCGCCCGCGGCTCCCTGATCACGAGCGGCGCCGTTCGTACGGCATCCCGATCGCCGGCGCGTTGATCGACGAGTTACGCACTCTTGCCGAGGCGACCGGGAAGTCGCAGGGCGACCTCACCGAGGATGCGCTGCGCGCGGAATTTCGACGGCTGCGTGCGGGAGCGGTCTACGATCTCATGGTCGCTCGGCTTGATCGTACGATCCGCCAAACCGGCGTCGCGGATCTCGCGACGATTCAAAGATCGATCGAGCCGGGACCGCAAGGTTGGGCGTCGTGGCGCCTCCCCGACTATCCGCGTGTCGCAACGGTTCTGATCCTAAGCGACCTGCGGATGAGCGTCGAACGCCGCTGGGATCACGAACCGAACGGCCAGGGAAAGCGCGTAACGTATTCGCCGGACGACGACGGCTTCGCGGCGGCGAGCTGCGCGATCGCCGCGTTCTTATCGGTCGGTCTTGACGACTAGCCCATTAGCGAGCGATTTGCGGGCCTCTTGTATTCGCCTGAGCGTCGTCTCCGCGCCGGATTTGAGCGCTTGCTCCTCACGAATTCGCACTTCGTTACGGGCGTGAGCCGCCGCTGTGTTCGGCATTTGGAAGCGATCTCGACTTTCCGCGGCATGCTGGCGACACGCGATGATGACATCACCGGCCCTTGCAAGGGCCGAATAGAGTTCAGCGATGCCTGCTTCACCGATCGCTTGAGCGATGTCGGCTGCAAATGCTCGACCGATCACAAACTCGATTCCGCTGCCAGCAACCAGCGCTGAAGGGTTCCCGGCCAGGGCTCGCAGCTGGTCTTCCACGATGCTCGCGATCGCGTCGAGCTCGGCGAGCGCGCTCTCCATCTGTTGTCGACGTTGACGCGACGAAACTCGTAACGGAATGATGATCGCCGCTGTGGTGATTGCAGCTAGAAGCACGGTCACCACGACAAGCGCGAACGTTGCGTTCACGAGGCCATGAGTCTCAAAAGCTTCGTCATATCGCGGCGGCGCCGGTGACGCCGTTGCCGTGTGCGCGTCCCGCTTCACTGATTGCGGCTGAGCCGTGGCGGCGCGGATAGCGGAGACGGAAGAAGCGCCCATCGTCATTTACATGATTGTAGCATGCCTCATGGTCGCGGTGATCATGTCGGAATTGAATTGATCAACACTTCGGTCAACGGCGGCAGGCAGTTGTGGCTGAAAGTATCTGGTCGATCTTCGTGGCTGCTTCGCGCGCCTGCCCATCGATGGTGTGCGTGTAGACACGACGCGTGATCGTACTATCGGCGTGGCCCATGCGTTCGGAACGCACTTTCTCGCCGATGCCAGCAGCTCCGCCGAGCGAGTTCATCGTATGACGCAGATCATGCGGCGTGAGGCTTCCCGTGATCTTTGCGCGCGCGACCGTCTCCGCGAAATTCCGACGGCGCGCGTTGTTCGGGCTGATGGGCGTCGTGCGCTTCGCCGAAGGAAAGACCCACTCCGAGTTCTCCGTTCGAGCGGCGGCTTTACGCCGCTTCATCGCATCCACGGCAAGTTGTCCGATCGGAAGAAGGCGGAGCGAGTCGGCGGTCTTGAGGTCGACGACAACGACTTTGCCTTCGCGCACTGGCTCGCCGGCATCGTCGATTTCACGGGTCTTCGTCACAACGTACTGCGCCTGCCGCTGCACGAAGATCGTACGCTTCTTGAGATCGACATCCGCCCACTTGAGGCCGAACATTTCGCCGATGCGTAGGCCCGCCGTTAGGCCGAGGATCCACGCCGCCTCGAGGTCGTCTTCTCGCGCCGCGGCGATGAACCGTTTGGCTTCCGCGACGGAGAGCGCGCGGCCGCGCGCCACCTGGTGCCTTGGCTTCTTTGTTGCGACCATCCGGAATGGGTTCCCGCCATTGTCGCCATTGTATACGCTCTCGGCGATCGCGGCCTCAAACGCGGTTTGCATGACGCGCGCGACGTGTCGAATCGTGTTGGCGCTCGCGCCGCCGCGTTCGAGGGCCTCAAAGAGTTGGAGAGCCGTCTTCCTGGTGAACTGATCGAACCGAACGGGGCCAATCACGTCGCGCGCGTGGCTCCAGGCCCATCGATACGATTCAATCGTGCGTGGCTTTACGCGCTGCTCGGCCGCGTCGAGCCATCCAGCCATGAAGTCGGCAACCTTGGTCCGCGCTGGCGGCGTGAGTGTTCCGCCGCCGTTGGCTTTCAGATCCGCGAGCTTCTGCCATACTTCGTTTTCGGTCTTGCCGTAGAGGGTGCGCCGCGGGCGTTTCGTCTCACCTGGGCCACGCGGCAGCATGACCTCCATCTGGAAGAGACCCTTATCCGGACGCCACCGGAGCGCGTGGTCGCCCTTCGCGCGTCGCTTTACTGCGTCGATCGCCATATCCGGTACTTTTATCCGGTACAGGGGCGACCCTTGCGTCAAAAACGTTGTGGAGACGAGGAGATTCGAACTCCTGACATCCTGCTTGCAAAGCAGGCGCTCTACCAACTGAGCTACGTCCCCGAATGACCGCGAGGCGCTTTCGGCGCCGGTCCAAAGGATACCGCCTGCTGAGGAACGGCGAAGTTCGCAGTTGAAGCGAGCCGGGTGATTTCTCCGATCGCCCGCCTCTCGTATCCCACCGCGCCGCGCGCCGCTACCGTCGACACATACGGGACCGTCGATGTCCCCGATCCGTTCCGGCCGCTCGAAGACCTCGATGCGCCGGAGACGGTCGCCTGGGTCGAGGCGGAGAACGCGGTCACCGAAGCCTTCCTGGCCGGCATTCCCGAGCGCGATGCGATCCGCGCTCGGCTCTCGGCGATCTGGGACTACGAGCGGCGCGGCATCCCGGCCCGGGAAGGGCAGCGTTACACGTACTTCAAGAACGACGGCTTACAGAACCAGGCGGTCATGTTCGTAGCCGGCTCGCCGACCGGCGACGGAGCGCGCGTGCTGCTCGATCCAAATGGCCTCTCGAGCGACGGCACCGTTGCCCTGAGCTCGACCTCGTTCAGCGAAGACGGGTCGAAGCTCGCCTACGCGCTCTCGACCTCGGGGTCCGATTGGCAGACCTGGCACGTGCGCGATGTCGCGACCGGTGCCGATCTCGCCGACCGGGTGCAGTGGTCGAAGTTCTCCTCGGCGAGCTGGCTCCACGACGGGAGCGGATTCTTCTACAGCCGCTTCGATGAACCGGATGCGCAGATGCAGTTCAAGGACGCGAACTACTATCACAAAGTCTATCTACATCGCATCGGGACGGAGCAGACGGCGGACGAACTCATCTACGAGCGGCCGGATGAAAAAGAGTGGAATTTTTCGCCGCAGGTCTCGGGCGACGGCCGCTGGCTGATCATCGATGCACATCAGGGAACGAACCCGAAGAACCGGCTCTTCGTTCGCGATCTGACCGATCCGTCGGCCGCCGTGGTTCCGCTGGCTGCCGACGGCGATGCGTCGTGGACGTACCTGGGCAACGACGGCGAACGTTTCTACTTGATCACGACGCTCGCCGCGCCGCGCGGTCGCATCGTTGCTCGCACGCTGGGCGCCGCTCGCACGGAAGCGATCGTTCCGGAAACGACGGAAACGCTCGAGGACGCGACACTCTTCGGAAGCACGCTGGTCGTGCAGTATCTGCGCGACGCGCACGCGCGCGTGCGTCGCTTCGGGCTCGATGGCGGGCCGCTCGGCGAGATCGCGCTGCCCGGACTCGGCACGGTCGCCGGCTTCAGCGGCCGGCGCTCGGAAACGGAGACGTTCTTCGCGTTCACCTCGTATACGCGTCCGACGACGATCTATCGCTACGACGTCGGGCGCGACGAAGGGCAGGTGATTTTCGCACCGGCCGTCGCCTTCGATCCCGACGACTTCGAGAGCGAACAACTCTTCTACGCGAGCAAAGACGGCACGCGCATCCCGCTCATCATCAGTCGCAAGAAGGGCGCGCCGCGCGGCCCCGATCAGCCGACGATTCTCTACGGGTACGGCGGGTTCAACGTCTCGCTGACGCCGGCGTTCTCACCCGCGACCCTGGGTTGGCTGGATCTCGGTGGCGCGTTCGCGGTTGCGAACCTGCGCGGCGGCGGCGAGTACGGTGAGGCCTGGCATCTCGCCGGGACGCGCGCGCAGAAGCAGAACGTCTTCGACGACTTCATCGCGGGCGCCGAGTATCTGGTCGCGCACGGCCATACCTCGCGCGCGAAGCTTGCGATCATGGGCGGCAGCAACGGTGGACTGCTCGTCGGCGCGACGCTGACGCAGCGGCCGGATCTGTGCGCGGCCGCCCTGCCGGCCGTCGGCGTGATGGATATGCTGCGCTTTCAGAAATTCACGATCGGCTGGGCCTGGACGACCGACTACGGCTCCTCGGATGAGCCCGAAATGTTTCCGATCCTGCACGGCTATTCGCCGCTCCACGCGCTGCGCGAGGGGGTCGACTACCCGGCCACGCTCATCACCACCGCGGACCACGACGACCGCGTCTTCCCGGCGCACAGCTTCAAGTTCGCCGCCCGGCTGCAAGAGGTGCAGGCGGGGCCGGCACCCGTGCTGATCCGGATCGAATCGAAGGCCGGCCACGGCGCCGGCAAGCCGACCACGAAGATGATCGCCGAGGCCGCCGACCGCTACGCGTTCTTGGTGCGGGTGCTGGGATTCGCGCCCGCGTCGAGCGTGTAGACGATCCGTATCGTTCTACGGGATCGCGACGACGACGGTGAAGCCGTCCGTCGCGTACAGGCGCCCGTCGGCCGAAGCGACGATTTGCGTGTACGAAGATCCCCCGTACGACCCGGTAACGGTAGCGATGCTCGCATCGTAGCGTTCGATCCCCGAACTCGTCGCCACCCATAGCGCACCGTCGGGGCCGAGCGCCATCGCGTGCCGATCCGTCGACGGTGACGAGACCACGTTCGCCTCGGCGGAGCACGCCGGTGCCGTTCCGAGCGTGCACGAGATGATTGCACCGCTGTTCGTGAGGACGTAGACGAACGGCCCGCTCGCGACGAGCGAGACGGGCGTGCCGACGGTCTGCGGAAGCGGGACGGTTGCCACGGTCGTCGTGAACGGCGTCGTGACCAGCAGTGATGATGCGGAGAGCAGGATGAAGATCGGATTTTGCCCGCTCGTGCTCGTGCCGTTGAGCGTCGCGGCAATGCTGATCGGTGAGAGCGGCGCCGCGGCGACGGAATAGTACGAGCCACCGATCGCGGCGTTGCTCTCAATCGTGTTGTTCGTGTAGATCCCGCTGAGCGAACTCGCAATGGCGGAACCGATATACCCGCCCGCATCTTCGGTTCCCGCGAGCGTGTACTGGCCGTTGGCGAGGGAGCCCCCGTTGAGTCCGGTGACGTTCAGGAAACCCGGCGCGCCGACATCGGTGGTGCCCGAACCGATCGTCGCGGTGAGGAGCTCGTTGCCGTCGTTCCCGCCGCTCGTGGACGTTTCACCCACATACACGGTTGCGCTCGTGTTGCCGATATTCACGTTGCCGGTCGTCGTGAGATCGTTGATGATCGCACCCGGAAATCGACTGTTCGGATCCAGAAAGAAGCCGCCGCCTTTACTTGCGGTCGACCCGCTTACGGTGTAAGCAAACACGCTGGCCGCGCTGGAATTGGTCTCGTCGTTGAACGCGAGCACGAAGCCGTTTGCCGTCGCGGCGCCGAAATTGCTCAGCGCCTGCGCTCCGGCGATCCGGGCGTTGGGTATCGGCGTTGCGAGCACGTTGACCGGCGAGGTGACGGCCGGCGTGACCGGCTCGTAGACGGTCGCGATCGCCGCGGTCGATTTGTCCGAAATGATCGCTTCGATCGGCACGCCGACGAACGCCGGCGTGCCCGGCGCGATGACGGCGATCGTATCGCCAAGCTGCGCATTGTTCAGCGTCGTCACACCGGAACCGGCCGCCGCCGTCGTCGTATCGGTCAACGTCGCGCTAAGCGAGGGCGGAACGCTGAGATTGAAGGTCGCGGGGGTGTTGTCCGGCCCGTCGGCGCCGTCGCTTGCGAGGATGATGTTGCCGTCCGCGTCGAGACCTTGCAAGAGGAACGAACCCGCCCCGCCGGTCGCGGGAATATCAGCCAAGACGGCCGCCTTGACGGTCGAAACGACACCGCTGAGCACGAGCGGCAAGACGATGCTCGTCCCTTCGGTGACGCTCGTCGTGGTCGCGACCGTGCCGGTTGCCACTTCGTTTGCGCTGTTGAACTGCGGAGGGGCATCGTAGAGGATGACGTTGACCGTCAGGTTGGACCCGAGCGCCGGAATGGGAGCGACCATGGTACAGGTCGTCGATCCGTCTGAGTCCGCTGCGCAGGTCGCGTTCGGGAAGCCGTTGGGCGAGGGCGATGCGCCCCCCGGAATGAGGTTGAAATCCTTTGTCACGGCCTGCACGCCGCCGGGCGTGGTGACGTCGACCGTCACTGCCGCCCCTTCGGTCGATGCGGAAACCCACGTTGGGGCGCGCTTGCGGCCGCGCGCAAGGGACTGCAACGTGGCGCGCTTGGGAATTTTCAATTCGAGCGTGACCGAATTCGCTTTCCCGTTCGCGCTCGAAGCCGCTCCCGTCGGCGAGGCGGCCGGATGCGGAACGTGCGCGCTGCTGCCGCCGCCGCCGCCGCATGCGGCGAACAGAATAACGGCGAGCAGCGGAGCCGTCCGCAAGCGCATCAGTTCTTTTTGCGTCCGTGCGTGAGAATCGGGATCGCGACGTTCGTCACGGAGGCCGAATACGACACCGTCGCTCCCGTCGTCGAGTCGGTGATCGTGATCGTCGAGAAGCCGGCGCCGACCGCGGTTGCCGTGAACGAGCCGAACTGGGGTGTCGATGGGACCGAAACCACGCTCGGGCTCGAAGACGTCACGGTAAACGTCGACACGGGCCCCGTCACGGAGACCGTGTCCGTGTCGCCGACGCCCGGAAAGGCCTCGGCACTGATCGCACCGATGTTTGCCCCCGCGTCGCTAGCGAAGCCAATCGAGAAATCCAGGAGGTTGAACGACACGCTGCCGCCGATCGCGTCGGCGAGGGTGAGCGTGCCGTTTCCGATGGCCGGAGAAAGCGTGAGCGTTCCCGGCGACCCGGCGGCGAACGAGATGCCGACGCCATTGTTCGAGCTGGTTGCGGAGATTGCCCAACTCGGGATCGTGGAGTTCGTGTAGTTCTGCGAGGGATTCGACCCGGGAGTTTGGCTGCTCCCGATGCTGGTGACGAGACCGATCGTCGAAGGCAGCGCTTGCGCGTAGGCGTCGTCCATCGAGACCGACACGCCATACTTCTCATCGAAGTTCACATCCGTAATCGAGACGAGGGCGGTGCCCGCCGTGGACCCGGCGGTGAATCCGACCGCGCCGCCGGCGTACGTGAGTCCCGTCACGACGCTGGGCGCCGATTCGCTGGTGATCTCGATCGAACCGCTCGCAACCGATAGACCGTTCGGGCTCATGTTTGAGACCAAGACACTCCCGGCGTCACCGGGCGCATGGAACGCGAAGACCTGCTGTGAGACGGTCAACTTCGGATAGAGCAGCGCCGTCAGGACGGTCGGACTTCCGTTCGTCGGGGTGAAGTTCACCGTGCAGGTGGTGACGGTCGATGGATTGGTCGTCACCGCGAGCACGAAGCCGGAATTGTTCGGCGTTGTGAACGCGCTCGTGACGCTCAGATACGCGTTGCACTGCGGGACCGATGGTCCCGAGATGCTCGTCGTCCAGGGACCGTTGCCGGCGGTCAAGGCGATCGACGCCTGGCCGCCGTCAGCGATCGCTACGACACCAGCGCTCTGAACGTAGGCATGCGACGTGCTCGTGACGGTATACGCTGCGGTGCCGCTGGGTTGGACAAAGGCGTAGTAAGCGGATTGATTCCCGCTGCTCACCGTCAACAGATCGCTGCACGAACCGTTGCTCGAGAACGTGTACGATGAGCCCGAGCCCGCGAGGGTCCCGCACGAACTCGTTCCCGTGCTGGTCGAAGCGAAGGTGGTGGTATACGGCGCTCCGGCACCGCCGCTGAAGGTCAACGGTAGTTGGACGAGGCTCGTTGCCGGGAACGTCGTTTGTCCCGCAACGCTACAGTTCGCGCCCGTCGGGCAGCTTGGAACAGCGATCGAAATCGCCGGCGCGGTCACCGTTATCGGTACGCTGAACTGGTTGCCGCCGCTATCGGAGACGTAGAGCGTCGCAGAGCCGTATTCGCCGGCGGTCGAGGTGACCGTGACGGTCGAGCCCGAAACGACCGCGCTTGCGATCTGCGTCGTCTGTTGCACGTGAATCCCGCCGCGCGCCCCGGCACGAGCCGAGCGCGAACCGGAGAGCGGCGTCGGCGGCTGGAAACTCGCAACGTACGGAGGGGTGCCGCCGGAGAGCGTGATCGATCCGGTTTGATTGCCGCCGGTGAACGCAAAACCGGCGTTCTGCAGATACGCTCCCTGCGCGACCGACGTGAAGGACGTGGAGCCGATGGCGAGCGAGACGCTTGCCGACACGGGCGTCGCTTCGGCGACGTTCGCGAAAATCGAGGCGGGGGCGACGCCCGTCGTGCCGTCATAGGCGACGTAGATCTGGTCGTTTGGGCTCGTGACGGTCGCGGTTGCCGACGGCGTCGTGGCACCATCTTCCTCGAAACCGACGTGGCTGACGCTCGAGCCGGAGGTCGTACCGCCGCTGAGCGTGAGCGCGATCGGCTGATCGTAGGTGCCGGGATTGACGATGATGTTGCCGTTTGCATCCTGCGGAACGACAACCAGCAGCGAACGACCGGCGGTGCCCGGCGTCTGCGACGCCGGACTCAGGAAGAGCTGAACCTGTGCGATGATGCCGCTGACGGTCAGCGCGATTCGATTCGCCTGATTCGCAACGATCGTCGCACCGGCCGTCGCCGTGCCGAGTTGGGTTCCGCTCGCACCGGTCTGATCGAAGGTCTTGACCGCAAAGGTCACGGTTCCGACGATGACGGGGACGGTCGTCGAACAGGTGACCGTTGCCCCGCTCGTGGAGCAGCCGGCCGCACCGGACACGAGATCCTGTTCGATGACCGGTTGACCGGTGACGGTTTGACCGTTTACGGCGATGATTTGAAACGTCGCCGATTCCGTCGTCGGGGCGACGTATTTCACGGCTCGTTTACTTGCTTGCGAGGAGGCGTACGGGTGCACGCTGATCGTCATCGTCGCCTGCGACGGTTGGGAACCCGATCCCGGGCCAGGACTGCTGCCGCCCCCGCCGGATCCCGTTCCGTTCGGGACGCGAGCAGAACCACCACCGCCGCCGCACGCGGCGAGGCTCAGCGCTACACAAAGAAAAAGAGCACGGCATAAATCCGGTCGCATGAAGTCTCCTCGATTCGGATTCGCCTTCGCGACGTTAGGTGCCGCCCCCTTAACGTCGGAACATGAGTGATCCAGCTCCGCGCCGAGAGCACATTTGTCGACTCTGCAGGGAGTGCCCCGAAGCCCTGGCCCGCTACGCTTTTGCGGAGTGGGTGTTCAGGTTCTCGCCCTCATCGAGCGTGTAAAGGAACCAGCGCGGCGCGCGGCGCTTCGCCTGGCGCTCGAAATAGACCACCGCGACCGCGCCGTCGGTCAGGCCGACCTCGAAGTAGTGGCGCTTGAGGTACGTGTCACCGCGATCTTCTTTGTATCCGCGCCAAGTCCGACGGACGGCGGCGATCGTGAAGGAGCGGCCTCGCCAAGTGAAGGCCGGCGGCAGGGACGGCTCCCCGGCGCTGATCGCTCGCGGGTCGAAGGCGTCGGCCACCGGGACGATCGGCTCGCTGACGAAACTCATCGCCGCATTGCGTTCGACGCAGTTGACAAAGGCGCCCGGCGATACTAACGTAAGAGGCTGTTCGTGGGGAACGGGCCATTAGCTCAGCTGGTTAGAGCGCATGCTTGATAAGCATGAGGTCCCAAGTTCGAACCTTGGATGGCCCACCATGACGAAACCGAGAGTAATCCCCTGGAACCGGGGGTTGCTTTTTTTGCGGCTCCGTCGGCTCGGAGGTTCCCGTGGCCCAGGATCGCCGAAATGCGCCTTCCTCTCGAGAGCCGCGCGGGCTTGACGCTCGCCGGTCAGGGGTGCTAGCGTGACGGAAATGTTCGCGTTTCTTTCCCTTGCCCTGGCCCTCACTATTCGCCGCTCCTTTGCGGATCGGCGCTGGTCGGCTACTGCGTAAACGGAATCAGACGTTGCAGAAGAGCCCCCGCCGATTCGGCGGGGGCTCTTTGTTTTTAGGAGAGTCCTCGTGACCCTGATGGATCCCGCCGGCGCGCCGCCGGTATTGGCCGATGTTCTCGCCGCCGCCGAAGCGCTTGCCGGCGTCGTGTACGAGACGCCGTGCGTGCGTTCCGATGCGCTCTCCGCGCTTACCGGTGCCGACGTCTACCTCAAGTGCGAGAACCTGCAGCGGACCGGCTCGTTCAAGGTGCGCGGATCGTTCGTGAAACTTCGCAGCCTCGGGCTTGAGCAACGTGCGCGCGGAATCGTCGCGGCATCGGCGGGGAATCACGCGCAGGGGGTGGCCTATCATGCAGCGCGGCTCGGGATCGATGCGACGATCGTCATGCCGGCGACGACGCCGTATGGAAAGATTCGCCGGACGGAAGCGCTCGGGGCCCGCGTCGTGCTTTCGGGCGAGACATTTGCGCACGCGAGTGTGACGGCGGCGGAACTGGCTGCCGCCGAGGGCCGCGCGATCATCCACCCCTACGACGACCCCTGGGTGATCGCCGGCCAGGGGACCGTCGGGCTCGAGTTCGTGCGCGCGCAACCGGAACTCGATGCGATGCTGGTCCCCGTCGGCGGCGGCGGACTGATCGCCGGTGTGTCCATCGCGGTGAAGTCGCTCGCACCCCGCATGGACGTCATCGGCGTGCAGGCGGAAGAGTTCTGCCCGTTGCACGAGGCGCGCTACGGCGCGCAATCACATCCGCGCAGTACGCCGACGCTTGCCGAAGGCATCGCGGTAAAGCGCCTCGGCGCCATGAATGCATCGATCATCGCGGACTTGGTGGACGACGTCGTGCTCGTGGATGACGTTTCGCTCGAGCACGCGATCCATGCGCTGCTCGACGATGAGAAGATGCTGGTCGAAGGCGCGGGCGCCGCGCCGCTCGCCGCGCTCCTTCGCGATCGTGAACGCTTTGCGGGCCGGAAGGTCGGATTGATCGTGAGCGGTGCGAATCTCGATACCGGACTGCTGGCCTCGGTGATCTTACGCGCGCGCTTTCACGCCGGTCTCGTTGCGCGCCTGCGCGTGCAGATCGGCGATACACCCGGCGCGCTTTCGCTGGTCTCGAGCATGCTCGCCCGCCATCATGCCAACGTCGTCGATGTCTCGCACCATCGCGCGTTCAGCGGCGTCCCCGCCAAATGTGCCGAACTCGACCTCACGATCGAAATGCGCCACCCGCGCGATATCCACACGATCCTCGCCGAACTCCGTACCGCAACCTTTGAGACGACGGTCTTGCAATGATTGCCGTGCTGGTGATGTAGCGCACGTTTACGGAGCGCTCGTGCCTTGGCGCGTAGCGGAGCAATATCACTATCTCTCGCGTGCGCGGATAGGCAAAGGTCCGTTGCTCGGCAAGCAAAGAACCTCCACGCTATGACGCTGTCTTGTCGAGCGCTTGTTATTTCGTGTCTGCTCCCGGTCGCTCTTGCCTTGGCGGGGTGCGCTGGGGGCGGCGGCGGCCGTCTCGCGCCGACCACCGCACCGGCACCCAGCAGTGCCCCGACGACGACTCCGAACGCTGCAGCGTCGGTTCGTTTCACCTTCACCATCCCGAAGCAGACGGCATCCGTGAAACGCTCAGCCGGAACGCGGAAACCGAACTACGTTTCGGGAGCGAGCTCGGTTGCGACCGTCGTCGCGCTGGGGTCGTCGACGGTCACGACGTCGAACATTTCGCTGACGGCCCCCGGCGTGTGCACCTTTCAAATCAGCGGCGACAAGTTTTGCTCGATCTCCGCCGGTGCTCCGCTCGGCGACGTGACGTTCGAGATTACGATCGCGGATGGGAACGGGAACGTCCTCTCGCAAGGAACGACGTCGCAAGTGGCGATCGTCGAGGGCGTCAATACCGTTGCGCAGCCGATCATTCTGAACGCGGTCGTCGCATCGGTTGCGCTGAACACGATAAATTATTATACCGGCCCGCAATTTATCTCGGGCAACGCGAATGCCGCGTCGCTCGACCTGAACTTCCTTGATGCGGACAACAATGTGATTCCGGCGGGATCGCCGATCTCGGGCGCGATCGATCTGGTGGCGTCCGATCCGAGCATTACGTTCGGTACGTCGCTTCCGTTGACGACGGTTCCGTCGTCCGTCGCGATCACCTATACCGGTGCAGCCCTGCTTGCATCAGCGAGCGGCGTTACGATCACCGCATCGAGTTCTCCGGGGATCACGAACGGGAACTTCTTGGAGCAGTCCGTCACGGCGGACTTGAGCGATGGCATCAACTCCCCCGTGCCCACCGGATTCACCGCGACGGGTAACGGAGTCAATCTCTTCAATGGCATCGCGGGCCAAGCGCCGCTTGGCATGGGTGAGCAGGGCGTCGTGCTTCAGCTAGGCGGTGGCGGATTGAGTCAAACGGTAACCGGTTTGACCTCAGGCGCGACCTACACGTTCTCCTACCAGGCGGAATCGTGGCAAAACGGTTCGGCGGTCCAGTTCGAGGTGAACGGCGAGAGCGTGGGGGACGCGGAGCCGGCGCCGCAGGGGAGCTACACAACGTACACGCCGACGTTTACCGCTCCGGCAAGTGGCATCGTCACGCTGTCGCTGGTGAACACCGGTAGCAACGATCTCTCGGTCACGAACCTGCAATTGATCGGTACGCCGACGAGTACGTTCATCGTGGGCGTTTCTTCAGGAATATAAATGATGTGACTGATGCCGTGTGCGCATCGCCAGCGTCGCAACCTCGGTCCTCAGCCAGTCGCGGTCAAACGCACAGACGGTCCTCGGTCTAGCTGAAAATCACGAACTAAGGAACGGTCGGGTCCGAGCGCGTAGCTGAGGGCATGCCCTCTTTCGCGCTCGCGCTCTTCCTCGGCCTCGCGTTCGTTCAAGGGGACGCGCCCCCGGCACCGGTTCCCGTGACGGATCCCGTTCGCCAGCGGCTGGACGCCGGGCTCGGCGCGCTCGCTGGAACCGGCGAGTACCAAACGCCGGCCCTGCAGACGGCGGTGCTCGAAGACGGCGCGGTCAAATACGCGGGCGCCTTCGGGGCCGTCACGCCGGACACGCGTTTTCCGATTGCATCGGTTACGAAAATGTTCACGGCCGTCGCGATCATGCAGCTCGTGCAGTCGCACCGGGTCGAGCTCAACGCGCCGATCGCGACGTATCTGCCGAACGCGCCCTACGCGCAGATGATCACCGTGCGTCAACTGCTGCAGCATACGTCGGGACTGTGGAACTACGGCGATGAGGTCATCGCGAATGGGCTCGTCAAGAAAACCGTCACGCCGCAGGCGATTCTCGCGTACGCGGGCCACCACGATCTCACCGAGGCTCCCGGCCGCGGTTATATGTACAGCAATACCGGATACGTCGTGCTCGGCCTGATCCTCGAACACGTCACCGGCATGACGCTTGCGGCCTACGACCAGCGCTACATCTTCGCACCCGCCGGCTTGACGCAGACGACGGTCGGTCCGCCGCCGGCGGGTACGCTCGTCGCCGCCGGTCACATGCGGCCCGCCGGGCCGATCGTCTCGTTGCCGAACTATTCGTGGTTTTACGCCGACGGCGATATCTTCTCGACGGCGACCGATCTTGCGCGGTTCGATGCGGCGCTGATGAACGGCAGTCTCGTCTCGCCGGCGACCTTCGCGCTCATGCAATCGGATAACGTGCCGACGGACGGCAAATTCCGTCAGGGGCTCGGATTGATCGTCTTCGACCAAGGCGGACTGCGTTTCGTGGGGCATCATGGCGGCGTGCCCGGCTTCGAGGCGGACAACGAGATGGTTCCCGCGGCCGGCATTGCGATGACCGTCATCAGTTCGTCGTTCAACTTCGTCACCGGACGCGCGTACAACGTGATGGTGCCGACGCTATTCCCGACGTTCGTTCCACCGGGTGCGGTTGCGAACGACGATCGGCGCGAAGATCCCGCGATCACGGCACGGTTCAAGGCTGCACTCGAGGGTTTGCTCGCGGGGACCGTCGACGTCGATCAGTATGCGCCGGCGGCGCGCAGCCTGCTCACACCCGCGATGATCGCGCAGGTGGCGGATCAACTCAAACCGCTGGGATCGATCGCCGTGATCACCTACGACGGTCACAACGAGAGCGGGTATCGCTACCGGGTCGCGTTCTCCAGCGGCACCGCGCTCGCTTGGCGTTTCGCCCTTGCCCGCGACGGCAAGATCGACTCGCTGCTGATCGACCCGCAGCAGTAACCCGCGCTCGCCCGGCACTCGTTAACGAAGCCACAACCAAAGCGCGCTACGATCGCGACATGGAAACCGTAACGATCGACGTGAACGGCGCACCCGAGCCGTTCGAGCTGAATTTCGAGGACATGACGTGGCACGCCGGCCACGATTTTCCCGAAGGCGAGTTTCCGCTCATCGCCGAGGTGGGCGGCAACCGCTACGAGATCTACAGCGACGGCACGTTCGGAGAAGAAGAACTGCCCTAAACGAATGCCGGGTCGGCTTGGATTCGAATACGTAAAACTACGGACGGCCCGCGGGGGTGTCCACGGCTATTCTCTGGCCATGGACATGCTGATTTTCGACAACACCCCACTTCTGTGGGTCCTGCTCCCCGCCGCCACGGCCGCCGCGATCGCCGTCTACGACATCACCTACCGCCGCCCGTCCGGCGAGCGCTGATCCCACCGCACCGAAACAACCGGGTCCGCACTTCGTAGTACCGCTGAAAGAGGTACACGCCGTGGACCACCGATCGACCCGCTCGGAACTCACTTCGCTCGCGCAGACGCTGCGCGCCGTCTACCACCGGATCATCAAACCCCGTCTCGACGCCCTCGTCCGTGCGCAAGCCGCACGCATCGGGACCGCCGCCGGACGCATCGGCCGGGACCTCGAGGCCCGGCTCTGCGACCGCTAGATCATCGAGATACATTTTTTTAAGTACTCATCGTCGCGTTTGGCTTGCTCGACGGCGAGGTCGCGTAGCGAGTTGTTCTCGCGTTCGATCTCGGCACGCGCGCGTAGCATCTCATCGAAGGCCATGCGTTTCTCGTCGAGTTCGGCTTGCGCGCGTTGCGCTGCGATGAGGGCTTTCGCGAGCAGCTGATCGGCCATCGGTGCCCGGGCGGCGTCGTCGTCGGTTGGATCCGGCGCGGCGTTCTTCGTCGTGCCGCCGCGGGGCGGCGCGCTCGGCCGAGCCGGCGCGCCGGGCGTCAAGGCGATCATCCGATCGACTTGATGAACTCTTTGGTGATCTCGGTGTCGGCTTTCTTCTGCTCCATCGAGACGTTGCGCAGCGTGTTGGCCTCACGCATAATCTCCGATTTTTCATCGGTCATGTCGTTGAACATGTTCGCCTGCTGCTGCATCTGCAGCTGAAAGTTCAGCTGCTGCTCTTCCTGGACGTTGGTCTGGTTCAGGTAGGACTGTTGCGCGGCGTCGAGTCCGGCGTTGCCGATGTTCCCGATCGTCGAGGTGCTCGAGCCCGTCGTCGCGCCGGCAAGACCGCCGGCGACCGTGGCCCCGAGGTTCCCCCCGGTCGCCGCGAACGTCTCGCCCGCGCCGACGATGCCGTTGATGAACGAATTGCCAAGGCCCCCGGAACCGAAAAAATTCCCCATATTCATACCGAAACTCACGAGACGCTCTCCCTTCGACGTGGCGGTGGTCGCCGTTCCATCACGCCCAGGGGCAGCGTCCGCTAGGGGGCTATGGCTCGGCCGGCGCTCCACGGGTTGACGATCCTTATGCCGGTGCCCGTGAAGTCGTCGACGTTACGAGTGGCGATGACGGCGCCGCGCGATCGGGCGATCGCGGCGATCTGGGCATCGGCAACGGAAATCGGTCGCCCGGATCGCCGCCGCGCGGCGACGATCTCCGCAAACTGCACGGCGGCCCCGCTATCGAAAGGCAAAATTTGTCCCCGGAACTTCAGCTCGATCAGGACGCCGACGGCTGCGCTTAGGGCATCGCGGCGCTTGCCTTGCGGGAGAAGCGAAACGCCTAGGCGGAGTTCGGCCTCGCTTGTCGAGCAAAGAAAGATGCCGCCTGGCGGATGTCCTCCGAGCCACGTACCGACGGCCGGTTCCGGGGTAAGCCGAACCAGCTCCGAAACCACGTTCGTGTCGAGGATGATCATTCGTCGAACGTCGGGGGCTCGCGCATCGGCTCGCGCGGGGGCAGATCCATTTCCCAGCCGCCGAGCGGGGCGAATAACTGATGGATCTCCTCGGCAAGATTTCGCGGCAGCGTTGGCTCGCGGTTCAGCGCACAACGAAGAATGTCGCGCGCCTCATCCTCCATCGAGCGGCCGTGGACGGCCGCTTGCACCCGTAGCCGGGACTTGAGATCATCATCCAGATTCCGGATCGTGATGCTTGCCATGGTCGAATCTCCGCAATCAATGCTTAAAATGCAATCATTGATTGCTTCGACCTGCCGATTCTTTCATTCATGCTCGTTCCCTCCGCCAATGTACGGCGACGCCGGGGCGCGTTGACAAGGGTGGGAGGGGGGCCTACAATAGGACGGTTTGCATGGGGTCGGCTTCCTCGGGGGCGGGCCTCGTTTCTCTGGTATGAGTTCTTCGCTAACGATCGACA
>Ga0116226_10000408_pt1 | contig 36208 bp, 31 predicted proteins | sample S1TSphfallax_FD_89692 | JGI IMG/M metagenome (GOLD analysis project Ga0116226, IMG submission 89692) | Host-associated microbial communities from peat moss isolated from Minnesota, USA - S1T2_Fa - Sphagnum fallax MG | ecosystem: Host-associated > Plants > Peat moss > Unclassified | place: USA...
CAGGGCTCTGTTCACCAGTTTTGGTGCCGCCGCGCCCGGCAGAAGCACGGCGCCGATCACCAGATCGGCGTCGCTGACATGTTCTTCGATGGCGTCGACCGTGGCATAGGTGGTGGCGACCCGGGCGCCATAGAGCGCGTCCAGTTCCTTCAGGCGGCGCAGTGACTTATCGAGCACCGTCACATGCGCTTCGAGACCCATGGCCATGCGCGCCGCGTTGGTGCCGACGACACCGCCACCCAAAATCACCACCTTCGCCGCCGGCACCCCAGGTACGCCGCCCAGCAGCAAGCCTCGCCCGCCGGCCGCCTTTTCCAGGCAATGCGCGCCCGCCTGGATCGACATGCGGCCAGCCACTTCGCTCATCGGCGCCAGGAGCGGCAGTCCGCCGAAACCGTCGGTGACCGTCTCATAGGCAATACAGATCGCGCCCGAGGCCAGCAATGCTTCGGTCTGTTCCGTGTCGGGCGCGAGATGCAGATAGGTGAAGAGCAGCTGGCCCGGCCGCAACATCTGGCATTCCGAAGGCTGCGGCTCCTTGACCTTGATGATCATCTCGGCGCGGGCGAAGATCGAGGCCGCGTCAGCGGCGATCTCGGCGCCGGCCGCGAGATAGGCGGCATCGGTAAAACCGATCTCGGCGCCGGCGCCGCTTTGCAGCAGAATTTGATGGCCGTGATGGATCAGTTCGCGGGCCGAGGACGGCGTCAGGCCGACCCGATATTCATGCACCTTGATTTCCTTGGGCACGCCAATCAGCATGATACTGCTCCCTAAATCCGGTTGCCCGGTTATCATTTATGTCACTGCAGGGTGCTTAGTACCCCGGCAAGGCGATCGAAGAGCTGGTCGATTTCGGCGGTCTCGATGATGAGGGGCGGTGACAGGGCGATGATGTCACCCGTTACCCGGACCAGCAGACCTTGCTCATAGCAGGCGACAAACGCGTCATAGGCCCGACTGCCCGGCGCGCCGGGCCTTGGCGCGAGCTCGATCGCGCCGATCAGGCCGAGATTACGCAGATCGATCACATGAGGCAGTCCAGCCAAATCATGCAGCCGCTTCTGCCAATGGGCCTCAATCAGGCCAACCCGCGCGAACAGGTCTTCCTCCTCATAAATTTCCAGGCTGGCCAGGGCGGCAGCGCAGGCCAGCGGATGGGCAGAGTAGGTGTAGCCATGGAAGAATTCGATGGAGTGGGAAGGCGCAGCCTCGGTGATGGTCTGATAAAGCTCGGATTTCGCCAGCACGACACCCATCGGTACAGTGCCGTTGGTGACTCCCTTGGCGGCGGTGATCAGATCGGGGGTCACGCCGAAACGCTGCGCCGCGAACGCGGTGCCCAGGCGGCCGAACCCGGTGATGACCTCATCAAAAATCAGCAGGATGCCATGCCGATCGCAGATTTCGCGCAGCTTCTGCAGATAGCCCCGGGGCGGGATGAGGACGCCGGTCGAGCCAGCGACCGGCTCGACGATGACCGCGGCGATATTGCCCGCATCATGCAGCGTGATCAGACGCTCAAGCTCGTCGGCGAATTCTGCACCATGTTCGGGTTGTCCCAGACTGAAGGCGTTGCGCGCCGGATCATGGGTATGGCGCAAATGATCGACACCGGGCAGAAGGGCGAAATGTTTGCGGTTATTGACGATGCCGCCGACCGAAATGCCGCCGAAGCCGACGCCATGATAGCCGCGCTCGCGGCCGATGAAGCGGGTGCGGGTGCCCTCGCCGCGGGCACGGTGATAGGCCAGGGCCATTTTCAACGCGCTATCCACCGCCTCGGAACCGGAGTTACAGAAAAACGCATGGTCCATGCCATCGGGCGCCAGCGCGGTCAGCCGGTTGGCGAGGGTAAAAGCTTGCGGATGGGCCATTTGGAAGGTCGGCGCGAAATCAAGTGTGGCGACGGATTTCTGCACCGCCTCGACGATTTTGCGGCGATTGTGACCGGCATTGCAGCACCACAGGCCGGCGACTCCATCGAGTATCTGGCGGCCGTCATGACTTTGATAATACATCCCGTCGGCCGAAACCATCAGGCGCGGCGTCTGCTTGAATTGGCGATTGGCGGTGAAGGGCATCCAGAAGGCGTCGAGATCATTGGCGAGGTGGGTCATGTCACTTGCTTCGTTGGGGTTGTCACCCACGGTACCATCGCTTGCGCGCCACGCGGAAAAGGAAATATCAGGGAGGCGGGTTCCCCGGCTATCAGGGAGGCGGGTTCCCCGTCTATCAGGGAGGCGGGTTCCCCGGCTATCAGGGAGGCGGGTTCCCCGCAACGGCGGCGGCCTTGGTTTCAGCGGCGCGCGCCGATTTTTTGCCATCGTCGTGTGTGTCGAGGAGGCTGCGCTTGACCAATTGCGCGGAACGGCCGCCGGCGTTGGCAGCCTGGCCGGCAAGGAAGGCGGCGCCCGACTGAATGCCGGTGCCGTTCGAGGCGACATGGGTGATTTCGCCGGCAAGAGTGCTGGCGCGGCGCATCATGAAAATCAGAATGATCGCGATGCCGACCAGCATATAGAAACTCGACGACAGGAACCCGATCGACAGGCCGGCACTGCAAGGATTTTCCAGCGCGGCGGTCAAGGTCTGCCAATTGGTCAGGGATTGGCCTGATTTGACCGGCAAAGTCGACAGGATGTAAGCGATGGCCGCCTTGCCGATCCCGGCGATCGCCGCGCCGAAGATCAGAGTCAGGGCGCATTGCGCCAACGACCAGAGCGCCCTCTCACTCATCCCGACGGTGGCTTTGAATAGGCTCGCCGCGATCAGCAGGGGGGATGTCGCGGCGACCAGGGCGACCCGCATCACCACGTCGATCAACAGGAAGGGAAAGACCAGATAGCCGAACAGGTAGACCGCCACCAGGACGAGGCCGGCGACCAGATAGACGATATTTTGCACGACGGGCAGAAAAACCACGGAACCGCAGGTGCCTTGCGCCATCACGGCCGCGCCGATCACGATCCCTTTGGCGAACTGGCTTTGTATCCGCGACAGCGGACAATCCATCTGGTTCATGACCTGCGCCGCCGCCGCGCCATTGGCCGAGAGGCCGCTTACCGTGACCGGCGCAGCGCTGCTGGCGCAATAATCAACCGTGCCGTTGGGTGGGACCTCCGAACTGCCGAATTGTGCTTCGAACCCGTCGGTCGCGGTGGCCATCTCACTGGCGATGCCCATGCCGGCCGACATGAAGGGAATGAAAATGTAATTCCAGAAGGGGCTGCTGCTCTGCAAAAAAGCCAGCACCAGCATCAGCCGAAAAAGTTTCTGCGCCCCCTCGTTCCAGGTCTGGCCGCCGACGGCCGGTCCGAAGGGCAGCAGCATCCGGGCGGCAAATGCCAGCAACCAGAGCGCCATGAACACGCCGATCAACAAAGTCATGAAGCTGGCCAATTGACTGAACACCTGATCGGCAAAACTGAGCCCGATGGCCGAAATGGTGTTGAAAGCGCCGCAGGCCCAACAGCCTTGGACCAGGTCGCTGACCCATTGCGCCGCCTGGGATGGTTGTGAGCTTGTCTGAGCGAGAAGGGACGGCGGCAGGAGCGCCAAGGGCGCCACTATTAGCCCTGTGACGAGCCGGCCCCGTCTCATTCGGTGGCCAAAAGGCGTTCGGCGAATAGGCGCAAAGATTGTTGCGTCACCAGAACCTCGCAACGACCTCGCAACAGCGCGACGACTTCGAATTCGCCTTCATCGGAGAGTTCACCCGTATGTTTCAGTGCCGCCCAATGGGGATCGCCATTGAGAGCGTCGCGGCTGACGACCGAGATCGTCGTGTCGCCGCTATCGTCATATCGCCCAATGATCGTGAAACAGTCATCCTCCGGCTGGTTCATTGCCCTCTCCCTGCCTCCATCATCCGCTGTGCAAACAGCCTAACAAAGCAGCTGAATTTACCCTAGGCAAAAGTCTCCAAAAAGGATATTTTTGTCTCCTGATGAAATTTGTTCCGTCTCATCCACGCCCGCTTGCCTGCCTGACCGTTCTGCTCGGCGCCCTGGCCATGGGCAAGCCGGTTCTTGCGTTCGACTGGCAGGATTCATGTCGGCCTTTCATCGCACCGGCTGAGACCTATTACCGGCTGCCGGCAGGTCTGCTCGGGGCGATGGCCGTGGTTGAGAGCGGTCGAAAGGGCATACCCTATCCCTGGGCCCTCAATATTGCCGGTCAGCCGGTCATGGCAGAAGATTATGCTGGCGCCGCCCGCTTGTTGCGCGAGCGGGATGGCAGCGCGCGGCGCGATATCGCCATCGGCTGCCTGCAAATCCACATGGGCTGGCATCTGCAGCCCTTCGGAGCGCCCGAATGGGCCCTGCATCCCCGCTATAATGTCTGGTATGCCGCCCTGTTCCTCAGTCAATTGCGGCAGCGCTATGGGATCTGGGTGCCAGCCATCGCCCATTACCACGCATCCGATCCGATCGCCCAGAGGACCTATCTTTGCCGGATCGCCGATCAATTACAGCGCACCGCGCCGGAAACGCGTCGAGGGCTCGGACTTTCCCTTTGTCGACCCGTTCCGGGGCATGAGGAACAGGCGCTTCCCCCGCCGCCCCTTATGACGGAGCGGCGACGCGGCGGGCTGCAGATCCAGGCTGACGCGCCGCCAGCCGCGGTGCCGTCAGAGAGCTCAAACTCGAGCGCAAATTTGGCAGCGGGCCCTGCTGGCGATCGAGCCACGCGAGCGAAACATCCGTATCCCGGCCCCGCTGACTCGAAATGAGGTGAGCCAGTTCGACTTCGTCGATGAAATGACCGTCATGGGCGACGAACAGTCCCAGCAAACGGACCTGGCATTGCGGCCTGAGTCGTAATAGGGATAATTGCCGCCAAAGGGGACGACTCAGATCCCGGGCCAGGGGAAGGTCCGTTTCGCCATCCCCCTCGATCCACGGGCCCAGGCATCCTTGCGGCAGGCGCCACTGACCTCGCCGCAGATTGACCGGTTGCAGCACCACCATGATGTCGGATCGTTCGGCGATCAGCAGCCCAGGGTCAGCGCCAACAGGTCGCGACCGGGTCTTACTGAAGCCAAACTCCGTGAGCATATCCTCGATCAGCGCTGCGGGTGAGAGCAATGGCACCGGCGCCAACGCCGGTGGCGCTGCGGATGAGAGCAATGGCACCGGCGCCAACGCCGATGCCATGGCGGACGCCGTCTGGCGCAGCCTCTCCGACAGCCGATCGCTCTGGACCCGCACGCGGCCGGCCCGTTCCGGAAAACGATCGAGACTCGCCCAATCCGCGTCGGTCATGGACCGCAAAGCGCGCCCCAGCATATCCTCGATCGGCGCACCGTCCGTGGGACCGAAATGATCGAGCAATTCGCACAGCCACGCTGCGCCGGTGGTCAGACCGGGTGGGTCTGCCGAATGAGTTCTGTCGACGGGTTCGCTCATCGCCGCGGCGATCACATCACGCAAGGCGGCAAGGCGAGTCGCAGGCAGCAAAGCTTCCGATTCGAGGAGCGCCAGCAGCCCCAAGGCCGAGGGTCCCAGCAAGTGCAGCAGGGGCCAGCCGTCGTCGCTGATTTTCGCGGCCTCTTCCCGAAGGGAGTCGCGCATCCATCCGGCCGGCGGGTCGCCCCAAACCTCCAGGAGAGCCATCAGTCGCGTAATGGCCGCGCCGTCTTCATTCGCCGCCGACGGATCGACAGGCGGATCGCGTGGCGGCGGCGCCACTTCCCGCACGGGTGGCGGAGGCTGCGGCTTTGGCGCTGCTTCGGAGGGCGGTAGGGCTCGCTTTCGGGGCAAAGCTGGCAGCCGGAGGGGCAATTGCCGCCATGCCGGAGCGAAGGTTACCCTGGGAAGACGGAGTCTTGGCCGCGGTAACAGGGGAAGCCAGGCGGTCAAACTGGGCAGCCGCATGAGGAGCAATAATTCGCTGGCAAGAGCCAGACAGAGCGCAACAGCCAGCGTCACAACGAAATCGAAACGGATCGCGCCACCGGAGAGAAAATAGCGGTAGAGCGCACGCCACCGCTCTCCGTCGAAGGCGGCGAAATCGAAATGCCATGCAGCCACGCCGGCCCAGATCAGGGTTTGCACGCCCAATCCAGCCGCCGAGAGCAGCAGGAACCAGACCGCATAATCGATCATGACCGCCCTCCCGCCAGTCGCGCCGGCCCATGAAAGGGGGCAATATTACGGGCTTTCACCCGCTCGCCATGATCATCGAGGCGATCATAGCGATAGATCGGCGGCGGCGGCGAGGGACGGCGGCCCTCACCCTTGCGGGCGCGCGGCAATTGTTTCAGCAGCCCGCTCTCGCTGGCGCCGATGCGGGGCAGACTCTCTTGTCCGACGACATCAACGCCTTCCCCTGTTATCCTTACTCTCACGCCGTTTTCCTGCAAAATCAGCGCCCTGATGCCAAGATCGCTGGCAATTTGGCCATTGGCCGAGATCTGATCCGGCGCCCCATGCATCGGCGAAACGGCTTGTTTTGGTTTGAGCAGCCTGTAGAGCTGTTTTGTGTCCTCCGCGATCGCATGGCCCGATTGATGGATTCTGCCATATCCCAGCTCATTGGCCAATTCGGCCGTGATCACCCGAGCGCCCCGCCGTTCGAGCGCGGTGACCATGGCGCGTTGTGCCGCCTTGACCGGCGGGATGGACCGTTGCGGGATGATGATGGTCGTGTCGTCATCGACATAAAGAGCGCCGGGCAAGGCCTGGGCCGCGCGCGTGAGGCCGGCCATTGGCTGGGCGAAGGCGCCGGTTGTCACCACCAGCGCGAGATCGGCGGTCAGGTCCTTTCCCTCCTCGGGTAGAAGCAGGGGCGCCCCGATCGCCCGGCCGAAATCGATGCCGGAGCGCTCGGCCGCCTTGATATTTTCAACGAGACTGGCGCCCGTCACGATCAGCCGGCGCTGATTGGCATTGGCGGCGCGACCCAACGAGACCAGGCGATCCATCTGGCTGCCCAGCACGCCCGCGATCACAGCGCGATCCTTCTGGTCGGCCAGGAGCCGGGTCAGATTGCGCTCGATCTCAGCCTCGCTCACTTTGGCGTCCTGATCACCCGCCGCGGTCGAGTCCGAAATGACCAGGTCAACTCCCTCTTGGCCGATGCGGCGCAGGAGTGCCGCGTCGGCGCGAACGCCAAGCGGCAGCGTCGCGTCGAATTTATAATCGCCAGTGTGGAAGACGGCCGCCTCCGGGGTGCGCAACAGCAGGGCCGACGCACCGGGCAGATGATCGACCGGCACGAAGGTGACCTCAGCCTCGGCGATCCGCAGGGTCTGTCCGGGCAGGACACGATGGATGTCCGGGCGGAGCGCGGGATCGATGATCCCCGCGCGGGTCAGGGATTTCTGAACCATTTCGGCGGTAAAGGCCGTGCAATGGATCGGTGGCAGGCGGTAACCCATATCGATGGCATGGCGGAGCGCGCCGATATGGTCCTCATGGCAATGGGTCAGCAGGATCGCGTCGGCTGGGCGATGTTTTCCGGGCGGGGGGTCTGCAAGCGATCTGTCTGCCGCATCGCGTTTGATGAACAGGCCTTCGGGCGAGGGGAAGCTGCAGTTGTAGCCTCCAGCATCATTATGGATCTTGATCCCAAAATCGACCACCAGGGTCCCGCGCGCCACGTCTCCATCCGCCCTCTTCGTGACGATATCGTAGCGATGGCAATTGCCGCCGATACCATCCGGATTATTGCCCATGCGGGACTGCCAATAGAGTCCGACATCACTGAAAACAGCCTTGGACATGAGGGGGCGCCGCTCCGACAGGCTCTGGGCGGTCAAGCAAGAAATTCGTAAGGCGAACTGTCATCCTCGCCCTCGACGGCATGGATCCAGGCGCTGGCGATGGCCGCCACCAGGAAAGGGTCGGGCGGCCCGGCATCCGCCGCGAATCCGGGCAGCTCGGCCGCAAGCACCGCCAGGTCCTCGTCCTTGAGCGATAGAATACTGACATCGGGATGCCGTTCGGCCAGGGCCATCCCGATCGCCTGGATGTCTTGCCAGGTAAGTTCATCCCAGGTCAGGGCCAATCCGGGTGTTTCGTCCCATCCCTCCGAGCCTTCCGGCGCTTGTTTCATAATCGTCCCCTCCGCAACGAGTTGTTTCGTTTCCATGGTTCCCAATCTAATCCGGATGGATACAAAAAGGAAACATAAATTTCCAAAAACGAGAAATTGTCGTTGACAGGGCGGCGGCGCATGGGCATGGTCGTGCTCTGTTTCGGGAGGGAGGCGTGACGATGAATGAGGGGCAAGAGTCGGATCAGACCCTGAAAGAAATCCTGCCGGATGTTCCCCTGGTGGCGATCGACTATCAACGCCGCGGCTTGGCCGAGAAGGCTGCCTTGCGCGAATCGTTCCAGATGGGTGAACGTCAGGCTTTCCTCGCCCATCTCGTCCGCGAGCGGGCCGCCGATTTGCGGGCGAAGGGCTTTACCGAACGGAATATCGACTCCTTGCGGCGCGGCAAGGCGCCGCACGGCTATAATGTTCATCATATCCGGCCGTTGGACGATGGCGGCGATAACCGCTTTGAAAATCTCGTTCTGCTGCGGGCTCATCCTGAGCATGAGGCGATCCACCGCCATCTCGACCCGCAATTGCGCGGCCTCGAGGTCGGTCAGACCCGCCGCGTCAATTTACCCCTCCCGGAGCCTGGCGCCCTGAGGGCGCGAGACGACGAAAAATCGGCCCGACGGACCCAATGGGTCCAGCGCTTCGTTGGCCATAATCGCTAAATCAATCAGGAAGGGACCGCGCCGTGAATGATGAAAACATCAAAGAGCCTAGGGTCATTGAACTCCTGCGAATGGCGGAAGCATGGCTCTTTCCGGCTGCGGACCCCACGGCTCTGGTTGCTTTGCTGCAACGATCGCGCCGAGATCTGAGCCAGTCTCCGCCCGACGACTATATGTTGTTCCTGCACCAATCCGACGGCGCGATCGTTGATGGGCTGATGCTTTATGGCTCCACGGCGCATCACGTTGGTGACGCGGAGATCCCCGAACTGGTCGAGATCAATCTGCGGCGCCGGGCCTATCGTGATGATCTGAGCAGCGTGATCCAACTTGGCGAGATCGATGACGATATTATTGGATATCAAAGCGACAATGGACGTTATTGGCGGATCGACCGGAGCTCCGGCGACTGTCAGGAGGAACATGCCAGTTTCGAGAGGCTGGCGCGATCCTGCCTGCAAAGGTCGTGATCTGAAATATGTCTGTTGTCGCACCGCAACGGTGTAACAACACATGTAGGCATTCTTATTGCCACAGGTCGGCGACGAGCCGATGCGCCCAGTTTTGCGGGTCTCCCGCGACTAATTTGACCGTCAAGGCCAGGGACATCACGACCAGCAATGGCCTTACCAATGATGCGCCCTTCCGGACAACCAATTGCGAGCCCAGGCGACCCCCGATGACCTGCCCCACCGCCATGACCAGGGCGATCATCCACTGGATCTGCCCGCCCAGCAGAAACGCCAGGACGGCGGCAAAATTACTGGTGAGATTAAGGAGTTTGGCGTGGGCAGTGGCGCGAGTCAGGCTGAAACCGAGCAACTCGACCAACGCCACCGTGTAAAAAGATCCGGCGCCAGGGCCGAAAAACCCGTCGTAAAAGCCGATAAAGGGTGCGGCGGTGAGGCCGAAGGCGAAGAAACCGACCCGTTGGCTTCTGTCAGCAGCACCGAGAGATGGTTTGGCCAGGAAGTAAACCGCGATCGCAGCCAGCAAAAAGGGGAGCACGCTGCGCAGAAACGCCGGATCGATCTGTTGGACCAATAAAGTGCCGGCGAGGGCGCCACCAAAGACCGACAGGATCATCGGCCGCATAGGAGTAACATCCAGGAGGCCCGCGCGATAGAAATGGACCGTCGCCGAGCAGATGCCGAAGCAGCTCTGCATTTTGTTGGTGGCAAGCGACTGAGAAGGCGACAATCCTGCCCAAAGCAGGGAGGGCAGGCAGAGCAACCCGCCGCCACCGGCGATCGCATCGACGCAACCGCCGACCAGTGCGACCATGAAGAGAGCGGCTATGACGCCGAGTGACATGCTTTCCTCTCGCCTGGGCTCTTGTTCACCTGGGTCCTTATTGAACGGTAAATCGGCCAGTTGTGACGTCACGTCGCACCTCGCCTGCCAGCTTACGGATGGCTCCGGACCTCGCCGCCTGTTCCAATGTCCACCGGTTGGGGTTTTCCATAAAACATGCCACCGTGGCGGCAAATCCGAACCCGGCACAATGTGGAGCGACACGGAAGGTATTGCCAACCAGGTCGAGCTCGATCTCGATCAGATGGCCGTCATGGGTGAAACGGTCGAGGGTGATCTTCGTCGCTTCGGATTGCTCTTTTGACGACACTATTCCGAACGATGCGGCGCCGGCGAGGTCACCCGACACCAGGCCTGTGGTGGAGTTGCTCTCCCCGGAAGGCTTTGTCTGCTCATGGGACTGCTGAGTTGCTGCGATGTTTTCCCCGGACTCCGCCAGGGCGGACTTCCCCCAGAGATCACCAACGAATAAACCCGTGGTGACGTCGTTTTCCTCGGAAGACGAAGTCGACCCTTCGGACTGCTCAGTCGCGGCGAAGTTTTCCTCAAACTGATCAAGGATGGTGGTGGCCCGGAGATCACCTCCGAGTAAGCCGATCTGAGTTGTCGCGATATTTTCGTCGAAAGCCGTCAGAATATATTTACGCATCAAGCTGGGATATACCGCCCCGAAAGTGAGCGGGAGTTTCACCGACTCCTCCGGGTTGAGGTCATGCCACCGATCTTGCAGTGCTCTGATCATGACTTCACCGATCAGAGTGTCCCCAGTCCACTCACGAAGAACATAAACGGGCACTCTCTGACTGAGCATGGCATTATAGGCGGCGAGTGCCGTATCCGAGAGGAAGCGTCTCACTACCGAGCTGTAAATCTCATAGTTCAGGCTATTGGCATTACTCAATTCGCGAATATTGCGCGGAAGATTGCGCTCGACGAAAATGCGTCTCCACCACGGAATGTCGGCTCTGAAGGCCCGAAATGCGTCTGCTTCTCGCTCAAAAAGCCAACACTCCGCCTCCGCCGGGACTCTTACGATCATTGCTTCCTGCCAAAACTGGCCGTACCGCAACAACAAACTATTCAAATCAGCGGACATAGGGAATCCCCTCCCCAGGTTTTGGATGAGGAGTGTCCACAAAATCCACTACGGGCACAAGTGGTGCGGAGCGGCGGAGCAATCCTGTGAGGTCTGCCTTTGTGGCTGGGAGGTTCGCCGGCAAGAAAATACCCGGCTCGCTCGGCCGCTTCTTGCCATTGGGGCAGGACCGTTGTAGGCAAGCGCATGATATGGGGCAAAGTCATCGGCGGCTTGGCCGGGCTCGCGCTCGGTCACAGCCCGCTCGGTCTGCTGGCCGGCGCTATCGCCGGCCACTGGCTGGATTCCTATGTCGGCCGGCGCTTTGGCAATCCCGAGGCGGAGCGGCGCAATCTGATCTTTCTCACAGCGGTCACCTGCCTGTCCGCCAAGCTGGCGAAAGTCGATGGACCGGTCAGTCGACAAGAGGTCGATGCCTTCAAGGCGCAATTCCGTTTCAACGACCCGGACAAGGCGCGCGTGGCGCAGCTGTTCGATCAGGCAAAGCAGGATCCTTCGGGTTTCGAGCCTTTCGCCCAAAGTCTGGCGGATAATTTTGCCGCCGAGCCTTTTCTGTTGGCCGAAGTTTTTGGCGCTCTCTACCGGATCGCCACCGTCGATGGCGGTCCCAATGACGCCGAACAGGGCTTCCTGCAGCGTGTCGCGCAGATTTTCGGTGTCACTTTCCAGGCCAATTTCGAGGCGCCGCCCCGCCGGGCAAGCCAGGGCGATGACCCCTATGCCGTCTTGAATGTGACCCGCTCGGCGCCGATGAGCGAAATCAAGGCGGCGTGGCGGCGGCTCAGCCGCGAGCATCATCCCGATAATCTGATCGCCAAAGGCGTACCGGACGATTATGTCGCCCTGGCAACCCGCAAAATGGCGGCCATCAATGCCGCCTATGACCAGATCCGCCGCGATCGAGGAGAAACATGAGCGCACCCCCCCTCTTGGCCTTGAAGGACGCGTTTGTCTCCTTTGGCGGACGGCCGCTTTTCACCGGCGTCAACCTGCAGGTCGGGCGGGGTGACAAATGCTGTCTGGTCGGCCGCAATGGCAGCGGAAAATCGACTCTGCTCAAGATTCTGGCGGGCGAACTGCAGCTTGATCAGGGCAGCTATTTTCGCCAGCCCGGCGCGAAATTGGCGCTGCTGGCGCAGGACCCGCACTTATCGGGCGCCACCATCGAGGATTGGGTCGCGGAAGGCCTGCCACCTGACGAACGCGATCAGCGTTACCGGGTCGCTGCGTTGCTCGACAATTTCGCCATTGATGGCGGCCGGGCCCCAAATCCACTGTCCGGCGGTGAGGCCCGGCGGGTCGCCCTGGCCCGCGCTCTGGTGGGCGATCCGGACATTCTGCTGATGGATGAGCCGACCAATCATCTTGATCTGCCGACCATTCTGCAACTCGAGCAACTTTTGGGCAATTTTCGCGGCGCCTTGGTGGTGATTAGCCATGACCGGGCGTTTCTCGGCACGGTTTCGCGCCAGACCCTGTGGCTTGATCGTGGCGTGGTGCGCCGTCATGAGGCTGGGTTCAGTGGCTTCGAGACCTGGCAGGAGAGCATCTATGCCAGTGAGGAGGCGGAACTGGCCCGTGTCGATAAAAGGCTGCAGGCCGAGACCCATTGGCTTCATCGCGGCGTCACGGCGCGGCGCAAGCGCAATATGGGGCGGCTGCATGCGCTGATGGCGCTCCGCCAGGATCGCGCCGGACGGGTCAAGGTCCAGGGGTCGGTGAAACTGGCGGTTGAAAGCGGTGAGCAATCCGGCCGACTGGTGATCGAGGCCAAGGAGATCAGCAAAAGTTTCTCCGGCCGCACCGTGATCAGGAATTTTTCCACCCGCATCATGCGCGGCGACCGGGTTGGCATCATCGGCCCCAATGGCGCGGGAAAGACGACGCTCCTCAAGCTGCTGACCGGCGCGGAGCCGGTCGATCAGGGGTCGGTCCGGCTTGGCACAAATCTGCAGATTGCGCTGGTCGATCAACAGCGAACCCTGCTCGATCCGGAGGCGACCGTCTGGAACAGCCTGACCGACGGCGCCGGCGACAGCATCACAGTAAAGGGCGCGCCGCGCCATGTGATGGGTTATCTACGCGATTTTCTGTTCGAGGATCGCCAGGCTCATTCGCCGGTCAAGTCCCTGTCGGGCGGCGAGCGCAACCGTCTCCTGCTGGCCAAGCTGTTGGCCAAATCGTCAAACCTCCTGATCCTTGACGAGCCGACCAATGATCTTGACATGGATACCCTCGATCTGCTGGAGGAGACTCTCGCTGACTATGACGGTACTCTGCTGGTGGTCAGCCATGACCGCGACTTTCTCGATCGCCTCGCCACCAGCGTGATTTTCGTCGAGGGCGATGGCCAGCTTTCCGAATATGTCGGCGGCTACAGCGATGCGCTCCGCCAGCGGGGGCGGGACTCGGTCGCCGCCGGCAAGGCCCCGCCGGCCAAATCGGCAGGGACGTCGGCCGCACCCAAGGCCGGCAAGTCGCCCGCCAAACTATCCTTCAAGGATCAGCGCGAATTGACCGAATTGCCGGCCAGGCTCGACCGTCTTGCCGCCGAGATCGCCAAGACCGAACGCAATCTGGCCGATCCCGGCCTCTATGCCCGCGACGCCAACGCCTTTCGGGCGCTCACGGAAAAACTCTCGACCCTGACCGCCGACCATGAGCAGGCCGAACAGCGCTGGCTCGACTTGGAGATGCTGCGCGAGGCAGGCGCAGGCTGATGGTGGGACCGATGTGGCAGCCGTCGCCTAATTTTAATGCCCGGCCGGCAAAAATCCCCATCGACATGCTGGTGCTGCATTATACGGGAATGCAGAACGCTGACGCTGCCCTGACCCGGTTGAACGACCTTTCGTCCGAGGTCTCCGCCCATTATCTCATTGACGAGCACGGCCGAGTGTTTCAGCTGGTTCAGGAAGGTGACCGCGCCTGGCATGCCGGCGCCGCCGCCTGGCGCGGCAACACCAACATCAATAGCCGATCGATCGGCATCGAACTGGTCAATCCCGGCCATGAACATGGCTATCGTCCGTTCCCCGCCGAACAGATGGCCGCGCTTGCCGATCTGGCGGAGGGCATCATCGACCGGTGGCCGATTCCGCCCCGCAACATCGTCGGCCATTCGGACGTCGCACCGGGGCGCAAGCAGGATCCCGGCGAGCTTTTCGACTGGCGCTGGCTGGCGGAACGGGGCATCGGTCTCTGGCCCGAGTCTCGGGTGCCGGTCGGCGATGCAGCAGATCGATTGCGCGCGTTCGGCTACGGGCTCGACGACCTGGCCGATCTTCCCGCGGTCGTCACCGCCTTTCAACGCCATTTTCGCCCGACCCGATGCGACGGCCGATTAGACGATGAGACAAATGCGCTTCTGCAGGGATTAGTCGACCTTCTGTGATCGGCATCACACTATTCGCCAAGTCATTCGATTTGGCTATTTTCAGTTTTATTTGCCATTGCCCCGCCGCCCAACCCCCACTAAGGTGACCGCGCGCCAGATGGCCGGATGGCCGCGCTCCCTAGCCCTGCGGGCGAAGGAGCGAGGAAAGTCCGGGCTCCACGGAAATATGGTGCCGGATAACGTCCGGCGGGGGCGACCCTAGGGAAAGTGCCACAGAAAACAAACCACCCTACTCCGCCGTTGGCTTCGTAGGGCTTGCCCTACGTAGCTTTAGCGAAGCAGGGAAAGGGTGAAAAGGTGCGGTAAGAGCGCACCGCGCGACCGGCAACGGGAGCGGCATGGTAAACCCCACCAGGAGCAAGACCAAGTAGGGGCGGTGCGCCGGCGCAAGCCGGCGAGGCGCATTTCCGCGTCGCCGCCCGGGTCGGTCGCGCGAGGCGTCCGGTAACGGGCGTCCCAGATGAATGGCCATCGAACCCTCCGAAGCCTCGGCGAAGGAGGGGAACAGAACCCGGCTTACAGGCCATCTGGCGCAGGTTCATCTCTCCCAGAAAAACCCAAAAGAACATAAATAGAACGCACCTCGGGCATTCTGTCAGGCTGATTACTCAACAGCCTGCAATTCAGGCATTTTTCCACCGATGTAACACTTATCCACGATGGGCTCTGATCTGCGAACTTCTGGCTGCTTCCCATTGTTTTACTATGAGATTCCGTTGACGCCCATAAATTACCATGATATCCCATGATTTCCCAACTTGGGGGGGACTCCGCGGAGTCATGACCAAGGCTGCTTCGGTGGTGGGGATGGCGAAACCGGAGGAAGTCGAAGGGCTGTGCGGTCATGGGGCTGTTTCTGGGCACCCACACCAACAAAGTTGATCGAAAGGGGCGGGTTTCCGTTCCCTCGTCCTTCAGGAACGTCCTGGCCCAGGAAAGCTTCGCCGGCATCATTCTCTATCCCTCCCTGGTGCAGGATGGAGTGATCGAGGGCTGCAGCATGGCCTTTCTTGAGCAGATCGCCGCCGCCAGCGCCCGCCAGTACGATATTTTTTCCGAGGAAATGCAGGATATCGGTTCCGCCATTTCCGGCGACTCGGTGCAGCTGCCCTGGGATCCCGAAGGTCGCGTCATCCTGCCGGCCCATCTCCTGTCTCATGCCGGCATTGACGATACGGTCTCCTTTGTCGGGCTGTTTCAGCGCTTTCAGCTTTGGCATCCCGACGCCTATGTCGCCCATGACCGCGAGGCCAAGGCGCGGCTCAAGATCAATAAACCGAAATTGACCCTCCAGCGGCCGGAGGGTCCATGAGCCCGGAAATGAGTGCGGAGCCCCTCCAATCGCATATCCCCGTTCTGCTGCACGAAGTGGTGACGGCTTTGGCGCCCCGACATGGCGCCATTTTCGTTGATGGCACCTTCGGCGCCGGCGGCTATAGCCGAGCGCTGCTGGCCGCTTCCGCCTGCCGCGTCATTGGCATTGATCGCGATCCAGCGGCGGTCGAACGCGGTCGCGTGCTGGCCAACGCCTATGATGGACGCTTGACCGTTCTGGCCGGACGTTTTGGCGATATGGTGTCCCTGCTCGCCCGGCAAGACGTCGCCCAGATCGATGGGGTGGCGCTCGATCTCGGCGTGTCCTCGATGCAGATCGATCAGGCTGAGCGCGGCTTTTCCTTCCGGCAGGACGGGCCGCTCGATATGCGGATGGAACAGGCGGGCGCAAGCGCGGCCGACCTGGTCAATGGTCTGCCCGAGGCTGAGCTGGCTGATATCTTCTGGCGCTATGGCGAGGAGCGCTTCTCGCGCAAGCTCGCCCGCGCCATCGTCACCGACCGCGGCAAGACACCCTTCACCACCACCCGCCAGCTGGCTGAACTGGTGCGCCGCGTGGTGCCGGGCTCGAAGGATGGCATCGACCCGGCAACCCGCAGCTTTCAGGGGCTGCGCATCGCCGTCAATGACGAGCTGGGCGAGATCGAACGTGGCCTCGAAGCCGCCCAGTCGTTGCTCCGCCCCGGCGGCCGGCTGGCCGTCGTATCGTTCCATTCCCTCGAAGACCGGCTGATCAAGGACTTCATGAAGGGGGGTAGCGGTCTGGCCGCACGTCCAAGCCGCCATCTGCCGCTGACCGCATCGCCGCCGCCACGCTTCCGGCTGGTGGCGCGCAAAGCCATCACCGCGGGAGCGGCTGAGCTGGCGGCCAACCCGCGCGCCCGCTCGGCCAAATTGCGCGTCGCCGAACGGTTGGTCGACGCGCCGGGAGAGCGGCCATGATGCGCGCCGCCACGCTGCTCTGGGCCGTCCTGGCGGGCGTCGCCGGCACCGGTCTGTTCATGCTGAAATACCAGGTGCAGGCCGAGGAGCGCCACTTACGCGAACTTCATAAGGATATGGCCGGCGCGGAACAGGCTATCCATGTGCTGAGGGCGGAATGGAGCTATCTCAATGATCCGCTCCGCCTGCGTGAGCAGGCGGAACACCATCTGAACATGCGTCCGATGCGGGCCAATCAGATCGTCACCATCGACTCCATTCCCCTGATCGGCGACCCGACTTATCAGCCGCCCGGCATGATCACGGTCAGGAACGGCATCCTGCCCTCGCATCATCGCGATGAGAAGATCGAGATCGGCAGAGAGCCCCATCCGCAAAGCAAGTTGCAGAGCAATAAGCCTGATCATAAGCCGGTGCCCGCCGGGCGGGTGATCACCGCCAAAGCGGGAACTGACAAGAGCAAGGCCAGCCGCAGCCCGGAAGTCGCCAGCGCCAAGGTGCGGCCATGATCGGGCGTTTTCGTCGCCTGGAGGCGCGGCAGACCGGCCGCATGGCAGGGAATTCGATCGAAACCCTGCGGATCGACGGAGAAACTTCGCGCGCACTGGAGACCGGTCGCAATCGCCTGCTGGTCACCGGCGCCTTGTTCGTGGTGGCCTTTCTTGTCATCGCCGGACGTCTGGTGGAGGTGACGCTGCTCAAGGGTGGCTCGGCCATGGCCGCCCATGCGGTCAAGACCAATGATCTCGGGATCGAACGCGCAGACGTGGTCGATCGCGACGGCGTGTTGCTGGCCACCAGTCTGCCGACCATGTCGCTCTATGCGCGTCCGCGTGAGATCGCCGACAAACCGGAAGCCGCGCGGCGGGTGGCGGCGCTGCTGACCGATATGTCGGCCAGCGAGATCCTCGCCAAAATGCAGGAAAATCGGGCATTCATTTATCTGCGGCGCAATCTCACGCCGCGCCAGGAATATGACATCAATAGGCTTGGCATTCCCGGTCTCTATTTCGAAAAAGGCGAAAAGCGGATCTATCCGCAAGGTGAGCTGACCGCCCATGTGGTCGGCTTGACCGATCTCGACAATAAGGGCATCGCCGGCATCGAGAAATCCGAGGAACGCGAGCTCAAGGGGCGCCATTCACCGTTGCGCCTGACCATCGACGTGCGGGTGCAGACCATTCTGCGCAATGAGATGGCCCGCGCGATGGCCGATTTCCATGCCATCGGCGCGACCGGTATGGTGATGGACGTCAAGACCGGCGAGTTGCTGGCCATGGTGTCCTTGCCCGACTTCAACCCGAATTATCTCAATTCGGCGACCCCCGAGGCGATGTTCAATCGCGCCACCCTCGGCACCTATGAAATGGGTAGCACCTTCAAGCTGTTCAACACCGCCGCCGCCCTGGACTCTGGGGTGGCGACGCTCTCCAGCAGTTTCGATGCGACCCATCCGCTCGAGGTCGCCAAATTCAAGATCCATGACGATGAGCCGCAGAATCGCTGGCTGACGGTCCCCGAGATTCTGATCTATTCCTCCAATATCGGCTCGGCGCGCATGGCCATGTCGCTCGGCACCGAAAATCAGCGCGCCTTTCTGACCCGGGTCGGGCTGACCCGTCCCACCGGCATCGAACTTCCCGAAGCCGGTGCGCCGCTTCTGCCCAATCCCTGGCGTGAGATCAGCACCATGACGATCGCCTTTGGTCACGGCATGGCCGTGTCGCCGCTGCACATGATGAATGCCGTCGCCGCCCTCGTGAATGGCGGCACATTCCGTCCCGCCACGCTCCTCACCCGCGACGAGGAGGAGCGCGCGCCGGCCCAGCGGGTCATCAAGCCCGAGACGTCGCGCGCCATGCGGGAATTGATGCGTCTTGTGGTTACCAAGGGAACCGGCGGTTCGGCCGATGTTGCCGGCTATGAGGTCGGCGGCAAGACCGGCACGGCAGAAAAAAGCGGCGTCGGCGGCTATCATCATAAATCGCTGTTGTCTTCCTTCATTGCCACTTTCCCCATCTCCGATCCGCGCTATGTGGTGTTGGTGATGGTTGATGAGCCGCATGGCAATAAGGAGAGTTTCGGCTTCGCGACAGCCCACTATACTGCTGCCCCGGCGGTCGGGCGGACCATTGCCCAGATCGGTCCACTGCTTGGGCTGACCCCGAATGAAGCGCCGGACTCGACCGAGAGTCCGAGAGAGCGCATCGCCGTCAATGCCGCGCTGCATGGCGATCCCGCCAAGGGGATGACCTTTGCCGAGGCTCAGTGACATGATGGGCGCCACCGCCGCACGAAGCCTGCCAAGCGATCCCGTGATCACCGGTCTGACCGCGGACTCGCGCGCGGTGCAGCCGGGTGGTCTGTTCGCCGCTCTGCCGGGCGGGCGCCAGGATGGGCGTGCCTTCATCTCCGACGCCATCCGCCGCGGTGCCGCGGCGATCCTGGCGCCAGTCGGTACCGAAGCTCCGGAGGGCGCGGCCATTCTGGTGACCGACGACAATCCGCGTCTGCGGTTCGCCCTGATGGCGGCCGCCTTCTATGGCCGCCAACCGCGTCATTTGGTGGCGGTCACCGGGACCAATGGCAAGACCTCGGTTGCCAATTTCACCCGCCAGATCTGGAGCCAACTCGGTCTCGGAGCGGCGAGTTTCGGCACCATCGGGCTGGTCGCACCGGGTCGGATCGAGGGCGGGTCGCTGACCACGCCCGACCCGGTTAGCCTGCATCGCCTGCTGGCGGAGCTTGCCGATGACGGCGTCACCCACGTCGCTTTCGAGGCATCCAGCCATGGTCTCGATCAATATCGCCTGCATGGCACCGTCCTCGCGGCCGCCGCCTTTACCAATCTGACCCGCGATCATCTCGATTATCACGGCGATATGGACAGCTATTGGCGGGCCAAAGCCAGGCTGTTCACTGAAATCCTGCCGGCATCCGGTTGCGCCGTGATCAACCGCGATCAGCCGCAAGCGGCGTGGCTGGCGGCGGAGTGCCGGGCGCGCGGCCAGCGGGTCATCAGTTTTGGCCGAGGCGACGCCGATATCCAAATCGGCCACATCCGTCCCGCGGCGCTCGGTCAGGCCGTCGAGTTGACCCTGTTCGGGCACTCTCACCATGTCCATTTGCCCTTGGCCGGCGACTTCCAGGTGGAGAACGCCGCCTGCGCCCTGGGTCTGGCGCTGGCGACCGGTGTCGATCCGGCCAAGGGCGTGGAGACCCTGGCCCATCTCAGCGGCGTGCCTGGCCGCCTTCAGTGGGTCGCGACGACGGCGGGCGGCGCTGCTGTTTATATCGATTTCGCCCATACGCCCGACGGTCTCGAGACCGCGCTCCGGGCATTGCGCCCGCATACCGCGCGCCATCTGATCGTCATGTTCGGCTGCGGCGGCGATCGGGATCCCGGCAAGCGTCCGATCATGGGCGAAATCGCCGCGCGCTCGGCTGATCGGGTCATCGTCACCGATGACAATCCGCGCACCGAGCGGCCTGCGGCGATCCGCGCGGCGATCCTGGCGGCCTGCCCCGGCGCCACCGAGATCGGCGATCGACGCAGAGCGATCCGCGCCGCGATCGAAGGCGCCGGCGCCGGCGATGTGGTCGTACTGGCGGGCAAGGGTCATGAAAGCGGCCAGATCGTCGGCGATCAGAGTCTGCCCTTCGATGACGCCATTGAGGCCCTCGCTGCCGTTGAGGCTTTGTCATGAGCGCGCTCTGGACCAGCGCCCTGGCGCAAAAGGCCACCGGGGGCGACCTGTCCGGCCCGGTCTGGCAGGCCGCCGGTTTGTCGATCGACAGCCGCACGGTCGAAGGCGGTGACCTCTTCATCGCGCTGCAGGGCCCGCATCATGATGGTCACGATCACATCAAAGCCTCCCTCGCGGCCGGCGCCGTGGCGGCGATGGCGCATCGGCGGCCCGCCGGACTCGAGAGCGATGCCCCGCTGCTGATGGTCGAAGACACTTTGGCGGGATTGCGCGATCTTGCCCTCTCTGCCCGTGAGCGGACCAGCGCCAGGATCGTCGCGGTCACCGGCAGTGTCGGCAAGACCGGCAGCAAGGATATGCTGCGTCTGGCCCTGGGCGGCGCGGAAATCTGCCATGCCAGTGTCGGTAGTTTCAACAATCACTGGGGCGTGCCCCTGTCGCTCGCCCGCCTGCCGGCCGACAAGGGCTTCGCCGTGTTCGAGATCGGCATGAATCATGCCGGCGAGATCACACCTCTGACATTGATGGTGCGGCCGCATATCGCGGTTATCACCACGGTCGAGGCGGTCCATCTGGAATTTTTTGCGTCGGTCGCCGGGATTGCCGAGGCGAAGGCGGAAATCTTCCAGGGTGTGGTCGCGGGCGGAACCGCCGTGCTGCCGCGCGACAACAAATATTACCCGCTTCTCCGCGAGCGCGCCGGTCAGGCCGGCATCGACCGCGTGTTTACCTTCGGCAGCCATATCGACGCTGATGCGAGACTACTCGACTATAGCGTTCATGCCGACCACACGCGGGTCTTGGCGCTGATCAATGACCGTCCCATCGACTATCTGATCGGTGCGGCGGGCCGTCCCTGGGCGCTGAACAGTCTGGCCGTGCTCTGTGCCGCGACCGAGGCCGGACGCGATCTCGAAGAGGCGGCCGCCAGTCTCGCCCGGATGCAACCGCCCAAGGGCCGCGGCGCCCGCCAGACTCTGCCCTGGGGCAATGGTGCGATTACCGTGATCGATGAAAGCTACAATGCCAGCCCGGTCTCGGTACGAGCCGCCCTTGTCACTTTGGCCGGGCTGGTCCCGCAGTTGGGCGGCCGGCGCATCGCCGTGTTGGGCGATATGCTGGAATTAGGCGAGGCCGGACCGTCCTTGCATGCGGATCTGGCCGATCTGATCGAACCTGGCGTGGTCGATCTGCTGTTTACCGCGGGGTCGCTGATGGCCGGGCTCGCGCTCCGGACTGGCGCGAAGCTGCGGGGCGGCCATGCCCCAGACTCGACGCAATTGGCACCTATGGTGGCGGCGGCGCTGCGGAGCGGTGATGTGGTGATGATCAAAGGATCGGCCGGTAGCCGCATGGGGCTCATCGTCTCGCATTTGACTGAGCTGGCGGTCCCGATGGCGCCAGTCGCCAACGGGCATTAGGGGGAAGTCACGTAACATGCTCTACAATCTGTTGTTTCCCCTGGCCGACCAGTTCGCGCTGTTCAACCTCTTCAAATATCTGACGTTCCGCACCGGCGGCGCGGTGCTGAGCTCGCTCCTGTTTTCCTTCATGGTCGGGCCGTCGCTGATAAGCTGGCTGCGCCGAAAACAGGGCCACGGCCAGCCGATCCGTGATGATGGCCCCGAGACCCATCTGCTGACCAAAAAGGGCACGCCGACCATGGGCGGGTTCCTGATTCTCGCCGCCATGACCCTGTCGACGCTGCTCTGGGCCGATCTGACCAATGCCTATGTCTGGATCGTGCTCATGGTGACCCTGGGCTATGGCCTGATCGGATTCGCCGATGATTATCTGAAAGTGACCAAGCGCAACAGCAAGGGTCTCTCAGGCCGTCTGAAGCTGGTGGCGCAAATCGCCATCGCCTTGCTGGCCGCCCTGCTGATCAGCGTGCAGGAGCCGGAAGTCCTATCGCAAGCGATCGCCATGCCCTTTTTCAAGAATGTTCTGCTGCAGGTCGGCTGGTTCTATCTCCCCTTCGCCGCTTTTGTCATGATCGGCGCTTCCAATGCGGTCAATCTCACCGATGGGCTGGATGGTCTGGCGATTGTTCCGGTGATGATCGCGGCCGGCGTCTTCGTGCTGATCTGCTATCTGGTCGGCCATGCCGTCTTCGCCAATTATCTGCAGATCCATCACGTGCCGGGCGCCGAGCAATTGGCGGTGCTGTGCGGCGCCCTGGTTGGCGCCGGACTTGGCTTTCTATGGTTCAATGCGCCGCCGGCGATGGTCTTCATGGGCGATACCGGATCCCTGGCGATGGGGGGCGCGCTGGGCGCCATCAGCGTGGTGACCAAGCACGAGATCGTGCTGGCGATCGTTGGCGGCTTGTTTGTGCTGGAAACAGTCTCGGTGATCGTCCAGGTCGCGTCGTTCAAGATGACTGGCAAGCGGGTCTTCCGGATGGCGCCGCTGCATCATCATTTCGAGAAGAAGGGTTGGGCGGAACCGACCGTCGTTATCCGTTTCTGGATCATTTCCGGCATCCTCGCCCTGGTGGGCCTGTCCACCTTGAAGCTGCGCTGATGACAGCAAAGCTCGCCTTCCTCGAGGGACAGACCATCGCCGTGATGGGGCTCGGCAAATCCGGCCGGGCGACGCTGCATGCCCTGGCGGTGGCGGGTGTTCGCACCCTCGCCTGGGATGACACGATGGCGAGCCGGTCCCAAGCGCAGGAGGAAGGCTTCGATCTGTTCGATCTGACGGATGCCGACTGGAGCAAAATCGATCTGCTGATCTGGAGCCCGGGGATTCCCCATGTCCATCCCAAACCCCATCCGGTCGCCCTGGCGGCGCGAAGGGCCGGCGTGCCCTTGATCTGCGATATCGAACTGCTGAGCCGGGCGCAGAGTGAGGCGGCTTATATCGGTATTACCGGGACCAACGGCAAATCGACCACCACCACGCTGATCGGTCATCTGTTGGCGGCTCAGGGAACACCCTTGGCCGTCGGCGGCAATCTCGGCAGGCCGGCCCTCGATCTGCCGGCCCTCGGTCCCGATGGAACCTATGTTCTCGAACTTTCGTCCTATCAGCTCGAACTGATCGATCAATGCCTGTTCGATCAGGCCGTGCTGCTCAATATCACGCCCGATCATCTGGCGCGCCATGGCGGCATGGAGGGCTATATCGAGGCCAAGGCGTCTCTGTTCACCCGTTTGCGCGAGGGAGCCACCGCCATCATAGGTGTCGATGACGCGCCCTGCGCCGCTATTCAGGCGACCCTCGCCCAGCGTTCCGGCATCACGCTCCGGGCGATCTCGGCCGAGCGATTTATCCCGGGCGGCATCAGCGCCCCGGATGGGATGCTCACCGATGACAGCGCGGGCAAGGCTGAGGCGATTATCGATCTCTCGCTCTGCAAGAACCTTCCGGGCCGGCATAATTGGCAAAATGCCTGCGCGGCCTACGCCGTGGCGCGCGCTCAGGGCATCAGCGCCGATGCCATCGCGGCGGGATTGCGTTCCTATCCTGGTCTGGCGCATCGCCAGGAATGGGTCGCGACGATCGATGGCGTTCGCTATGTCAATGACAGCAAGGCCACCAACGCCGATGCCGCCGCCAAGGCGATACTCTGCTATGACGATATCTACTGGATCGCCGGCGGCCAGCCGAAAGAAGGCGGGATCGAGACCCTGCAGCCTCTCTTCCCGCGGCTGCGCCGGGTCTTCCTGATCGGCGAGGCGGCAGATCAATTCGCTGTAACCCTGGGCGATCAGGTCGCTTTTGAAAGCTGCGGCACCTTGGCCAAAGCCGTCGCCCGGGCGGCCTCGGTGGCGCGGCAGGACAATCTGCCCGACGCCGTGGTTCTGCTGGCGCCGGCCTGCGCGTCCTGGGACCAGTTCACCAGCTTCGAGCAACGTGGCGATCTGTTTCGCCAATTGGTGCAGGCTCTCCCCGGCGAGAGGAGTCTGGCATGATCGCCGCTTGTCATTGGGTCGCGCGATGCTTGCGCTAGGCCGCACCGATCGCTCGGTCATCGGACGCTGGTGGTGGACCGTCGACCGCTGGAGCATGGTGGCATTGACATCGCTGGTGATGATCGGCGCTCTGCTGATCATGGCCGCCAGTCCCGCGGTCGCCGAGCGCATCGGTGCCGAGCATTTTCACTTCGTCCGCCGCCAGTTCCTGTTCGTGCCGCCGGCGCTGCTGGTGATGTTCGGCATCTCCATGGCCAGCCCGCGCAGCATCAAGCGTCTGGCCTGTTTTGGTTTCTTAGCCGCGGTCATCCTGATGATGGCGACCCTTGCCAGCGGACAGGAGATCAAGGGGGCGGCCCGCTGGATCAGTCTTGGCGGTCTGTCGATACAGCCCTCGGAATTTGTCAAGCCGACCTTCGCCGTGGTCGCCGCCTGGATGTTCGCCAGCCATCAGAATCAGCCAGCTTTCCCCGGCAATCTCATTGCGCTTGGGCTCTATCTCCTGGTCGCCAGCCTGCTCCTGCTGCAGCCCGATGTCGGCATGACCCTGGTGGTGTCCGCCGTCTGGTTTATCGAATTTTTCCTGGCCGGCCTGCCGCTGGTCTGGGTCCTGATGGGGATGGTGATCGGGCTCGGCGGATTGGTCGGCGCCTATTTCTGTTTCAGCCATGTCCAGATGCGCGTCGATAGTTTCCTCGATCCGGCCACTGGCAACAGCTATCAGGTGATGACCGCCCTGCAAGCCTTCCATAACGGGGGTTTGTTCGGCCGCGGTCCGGGCGAGGGGAGGGTCAAGGCGGTACTCCCCGACGCCCATACGGATTTCATCATGGCGGTTGCCGGCGAGGAATTCGGTCTGATTCTCTGTCTGCTGGTGGTCGGGTTGTTCGCCTTTGTGGTGCTCCGCGGCTTTTCGCGCATGCTGGCCGAGGAGAGCCTGTTCGTGCTGCTGGCGACCTCCGGACTACTGGTCCAATTCGGCTTGCAGGCGATCATCAACATGGCGTCGACCTTGCGGATGATGCCGACCAAGGGAATGACGCTGCCCTTCATCTCCTATGGCGGATCCTCGACTCTGGCGTTGGCGCTGGGCATGGGCATGGTGCTGGCGCTGTCGCGCAAACGCTATGGCCACGAGGAGGAGATATGAGCGCCATGATCCTGCTCGCCGCGGGCGGCACCGGGGGCCATATGTTCCCGGCTGAAGCCTTGGCCAGCGAACTCAGCCGCCGCGGCCATCGCCTTGCCCTGGTCACCGACCGGCGTGGATCGGCGTTCGGTGGGACGCTTGGTAACGCTCAGCGTTTCCATGTCAGCGGCGGGGCGATTGCCGGCAGAAGTCTCGCTCAGAAGGCGCTCGCCGTCGCCCATCTCGCCAAGGGCTATTGGCAGGCCCGCCGCCTGATCCGCCGTTTGCGGCCCGATGCGGTCATTGGCTTCGGCGGTTATGCGTCGGTGCCGGCCTTGCTGGCGGCCAGCCATGCCCGCATTCCGACCGCGCTGCACGAGCAGAACGCGGTATTGGGCCGGGCCAATCGGTTGTTGGCGGGCAGCGTGTCGCGGATCGCCACTTCCTATGATGAGGTCGGAAATTTGTCCGAACGCTGGGCCAAAAAGGTCCGGCTGACCGGCATGCCGGTGCGACCGGCGATTCTCGACCAGCGCCAGCAGCCTTTTCCGACACTGGATGCCGAGGGTCGCATCGAGCTGCTGGTGGTGGGCGGATCCCAGGGCGCCAAGATTTTCTCGGATTTGCTGCCGCACGCCTTGTTGCGTCTGCCTGAGGATTTACGCAATCGTCTGAACCTGGCCCAGCAATGTCGCGCCGAGGATCTCGAGCGCGTGCAGCAATGCTATCGGACCCACGGTATCAAAGGCGATCTGCGCAGCTTTTTCGACGATATGCCGGCCCGCCTGGCGGCCGCCCATCTGGTGATCACCCGTTCCGGCGCCTCGACCATGGCTGAATTGGCTGCGATCGGCCGGCCAGCGATCCTGGTGCCCTATCTTTATGCCACCGACGATCACCAGACCGCGAATGCGCGCGCCTTCGACCGGCGGGGCGCCGGTTGGCTGACCAGTCAACTGGATCTGACCCCCGAAGGACTGGCCATTCAATTGGAGTCTTTGTTCTGCGCACCCGACAGCCTGCGCGAAGCGGCGGCGTCCGCGCGTGATTGCGCCGTCCCGGACGCCGCGGCAAGGCTGGCTGACCTGATGATCGATCTGGCGGAGGGGCGGTCATGAGCAGTCTGCCCCTCTCCATCGGCGTGCTCCATTTTGTCGGCATTGGCGGCATCGGCATGAGCGGTATTGCCGAGATCATGCATAATCTTGGCTATCGGGTGCAGGGTTCCGACATGGCCGCCAACGCCAATGTGAAACGGCTGGAAGGGCTGGGGATTCCGGTCCATGTCGGCCATCGCGTGGAAAATCTCGGTGACGCCAGGGTTCTTGTGATCTCTTCGGCGGTCAAGCCGGACAATCCCGAAATTGTCGCCGCCCGCGCCCGGCTGATCCCGGTGGTGCGCCGCGCCGAGATGCTGGCAGAGTTGATGCGGCTGAAATGGGCGATCGCCGTCGGCGGCACCCATGGCAAGACCACCACCACCTCGATGATCGCCACCATGCTCGACGAAGCCGACATGGACCCCACGGTGATCAATGGCGGGATCATCAACGCCTATGGCACCAATGCCCGCCTTGGCGCCGGCGAATGGGTGGTGGTCGAGGCCGACGAATCCGACGGCACTTTCACCAAATTGCCGGCAACCATTGCCGTCGTGACCAATATTGATCCCGAGCATCTCGATTTCTATGGCAGCTTCGATCGGGTGCGGGACGCCTTTCGGGTTTTTGTCGAGAATATTCCATTTTATGGCTTTGCCGCCCTCTGCATCGATCACCCTGAAGTGCAGGCGCTGATCCCGAAAGTGTCGGATCGCAAGATCGTGACCTATGGTTTCAATCCCCAGGCCGATGTCCGCGCCGCCAATCTGACGATCAGCGCCACGGGAGCGCACTATGACGTCATCATCACCGAACGGCAAAGCGGCGACGTCCGCGAGATCAAGGGCGTGCATCTGCCGATGTTTGGTCAGCATAATGTGCAGAATTCCCTGGCCGCGGTGGTGGTGGCCAAGGAATTGGGTCTTGACGATCACGCGATCCGGCGCGGTCTCGGTAAATTCGCCGGCGTCAAACGGCGCTTCACCAAGACCGGCGAGATTGGTGGCGTGACGGTGATCGACGATTATGGCCATCACCCGGTCGAAATCAAAGCCGTGCTGCGCGCCGCCCGCTCGGCGACCGAGAACAAGGTCATCGCCGTGGTCCAGCCGCATCGTTTTTCCCGCCTTGCCAATCTTTTCGAGGAATTCTGCACCTGCTTCAATGACGCCGATCTGGTGATCGTCGCCGATGTCTATGCAGCCGGCGAAACGCCCATCGAGGGCTTCGATCGCGATGCCCTGGTGACCGGCCTGCTCGCGCGCGGCCATCGCCATGCCATCGCGCTGTCCGCGCCCGGCGCGCTCGCCGATCTGATACGGGGCCTGGCGCGGCCGGGCGATTTCGTTGTCTGTCTCGGCGCCGGCACCATCACCGCCTGGGCCAATGCCTTGCCGGGCGAATTGCTGGCGCTGCAAAACGCGGAGGGCGTAGCGTGACCATGATGAGCCGGCTCGCCCTGATCGACCGTCTGCCGCGCGTCAGGGGCCAACTGATCGCCGACGCACCCCTCGCGCCTTTCACCTGGTTCCGCGTCGGCGGCCCCGCCGATATGCTGTTTCAGCCCGCCGATCTGGCCGATCTGAGGGATTTTCTCAGCGCGAAGCCGGCCGATATTCCGGTCACGGTGATCGGTGTCGGCTCCAATCTGCTGGTTCGCGATGGCGGCGTGCGGGGTGTGGTGATCCGTTTCGGGCGCGCATTGTCCGGCATCGAGCGGGTCGGCGCCGAGCAGATCCGGGTGGGCGCCGGGGCGGTCGATGTGACGGTCTCCGCTTTTGCCCGGGATGCCGGCCTCAAAGGTCTGGAATTTCTGACCGGCGTGCCAGGCACGATCGGCGGGGCACTCCGCATGAACGCCGGCGCCTATAGCGGCGACATGCGGTCGATCACCAAACAGGCGACCTTGCTGGATGGCAAGGGCGGGCTGCATCTTCTTACCCTGCCTCAGCTCGGCTTCTCCTATCGCCATTGCGACCTGGCCGAGGATTGGATCTTCATCGAGGCCCTGTTGCAGGGCGAAGCCGACGACCGTACCGCCATTGCCGAGCGCATGGCGGCGATCCGGGCGGCCCGCGAGGACAGCCAGCCGCTCCGCACCCGCACCGGCGGGTCGACCTTCGCCAATCCTGAGGGCGGCCATGCCTGGCAATTGATCGATCGCGCCGGGTGCCGCGGCTTGACCCGCGGCGGTGCCATGGTCTCGGCGAAGCATTGCAATTTTCTGATCAATCAAGGGGGCGCCAGCGCGGCCGACATCGAATCCCTCGGCGACGAAGTGCGCGCCCGCGTGCTGGAAGCAACCGGTGTCGAATTGCGCTGGGAGATTCGCCGCATCGGCGAAAAAGTGAAGGGCCAAGCTCATGAGTAAGCGGGTTGTCGTTCTGATGGGCGGGTTTTCAGCCGAACGCGACGTGTCCCTGGCCTCGGGCGCCGCTGTCGCCGCGGCGCTTGAGCTGGCTGGCTATGCGATTGCGACGATCGACGTGCGGCGCGACCTGCAGACCCTGATCGGCGGCCTCGAGATGGCCCAGCCTGCCGTGGTGTTCAATGCGCTGCATGGCCGCTTCGGCGAGGATGGCCGGATCCAGAGCGTGCTCGACATGATGAAGATCCCCTATACCCATTCGGGTGTGCTCGCCTCGGCTTTGGCGATGGACAAGCCTGCCGCCAAGCGCGTTTTCGCCGCCGCCGGCATTCCGGTCGCCGAGGGCCGCGTCGTGCCCAAGGCTGAAGTGCTGGCGGGTGACGTGCTGCCACGACCCTATGTGCTGAAGCCCTTGAATGAGGGCTCTTCGGTCGGCGTTCATATCGTCAGAGAGGGTGATAATTGGAGCGGCTTCGGTGAGGAGGAATGGCCGTTTGGCGACCAAGTCCTGGCCGAACGCTTCATTCCCGGCCGCGAGATCACCGTGGCGGTGATGGGCGACCGGGCGCTTGGCGCCACCGAGATTACCTCCGAGCGCGGCTTCTATGATTATACCGCCAAATATATGCCAGGCGGCTCGCACCACCTGGTGCCGGCGCCTCTGCCGCCGCAAGCCTATGACGATGCCTTGATCCTGGCGCTGAAGGCGCATCAGGCGCTCGGCTGCCGCGGCGTCAGCCGCGCTGATCTGCGCTACGACGACACCGACCTCGATCAGCCCGGCCGGTTCGTGATGCTTGAGGTCAATACCCAGCCCGGCATGACGCCGACCTCCCTGGTGCCGGAATTGGCCGCCTTTGCCGGACTGAGTTTCGCCGATCTGGTGACCTGGATGGTGGAGAATGCAAAATGCGACGCCTGAATGGAGGGCCGACCATACAGATCGATCAGGGGTTCGAGCCCTTAAGTCCATCATCGCGCCCATCATCGCCCGGCCAGCGTAAGAAGCGCTCCGCGCCATCACGCCGCCTGCCGCGCCGCCTCGTCTCGCGCTGGCCCGGCGCGCTGCGCTCCCTCTTCATCCGCCGCCTGGCTTTGCTGCTGCTTTTGCTCCTGTCCGTGCTGACCGCCGTCATGGCGTTCCCTGCGCATCAGATCGGCCGGCAGATCGTGAGCTGGTCGGCCCGGGCCGGCTTCATCGTCGATGACATTTTTGTCGAGGGTCGCGCCAAGACGCCGCGGGACGAGCTCCTCAGCGCCTTAGGAATTAAGCGCGGCGACGCCATCTTCGCCATCGATCTGGCCGAGGCGCGTCGTCACATCGAGGCGATCCCGTGGGTTCGCTCCGCGGTGGTGGAACGGCGTCTGCCCAATAAGATTCATCTGCTGATCACCGAGCGTTCGCCCATCGCCCTGTGGCAGAACAAAGGGCGCTATTTCCTGGTCGACCATGATGGGCAGATCGTCGGCGACCAGATCGACGATTATCCCGATCTGCCGCTCACCGTCGGCGAGGGTGCGCCGGATCACGTCGCCCAGCTCGTGACATTGTTGCAATCCGAACCCAGCCTGCAAGGTCGGGTCAAGGCCGCGGCCTGGGTTGGCGATCGCCGTTGGAACGTGACCCTCGACCGAGCGCCGGACGGCATCGAAATCCGCCTGCCCGAAGAAGCCGCCCTTGCCGCCTGGCACGATCTGGCGCGCCTCGAGAGCGAGCAACAGCTGCTGGAAAGGCAGATCAGCGTAGTGGATATGCGCCAGGCCGATCGCCTGGTGCTGCGCGCTGCGACCGCCCCGCATGACTTACCGCACGACCCGCTGCATGACGCCGGCAGCGGCAAGCATAAACCCACGGCTGGAAAGGACGCCTGAGCGCACCGATGACAAAAGCCAAACTTCGTCACGGACTGATTGCGGCACTGGATGTCGGCACCACCAAGGTGTGCTGTTTCATCGCGCGCGCCAACGACGAGGGCGGGCTCAGTGGATTTAAGGTTCTGGGTATCGGTCATCAAGTGTCGCGCGGCATGCGGAATGGCGCGGTGGTTGACATGGACGAAGCCGAAACCGCCATTCGCGCCACGGTCGACGCCGCCGAAACCATGGCGGAAGAACGGATCCGAGAAGTCATTCTCAATGTTTCCGGCGGTCAGCCCAATTCGACCAATCTCACCGTCGAAGTCGCCCTCAACGGACATGAGATCGGCGACCCGGATATCCGTCGCATGGTGGAGCATGCCCGCCATCACAACCCGGCGGGCGGGCAGGAGCTGGTCCACTCGATTCCGGTCGGCTTCACCGTCGATGGCAATGACGGAATCCGCGATCCGCGCGGTATGTTTGGCGAGAATTTGGCTATGACCATCCACCTGGTGGCGGCGTCGCCGGGTCCGCTGCGCAATCTTTCCACCGTGGTGCATCGCTGTCATCTCGATATCGAGACGCGGGTCGCGTCGGCTTATGCCGCATCGCTGGCCTGTCTGGTCGAGGATGAAAAGGAACTGGGCGTCACCTGTCTCGATATGGGCGGCGGCACCACCTCGATCGCTGTCTTTCAGGGCGGCCATCTGGTCTATACCGACGCCATTCCGATTGGCGGCATGCATGTCACCAATGACATCGCCCGCGGTCTGTCGACACCGCTGTCCCAGGCCGAGCGGATGAAGACCCTCTATGGCAGCGTGCTGGCTTCGCCGTCGGATGACCGCGAAGTTCTCAAGGTGCCGCTGGTCGGCGAGGACGAGGATGGCGCCACCAACCAGGTGCCGCGCTCCATGCTGGTGCAGATCATCCAGCCACGGCTGGAGGAGACTTTCGAGATGGTGCGCTCGCGCCTCGAGGCCGCCGGTTTCGACAAGGCTGCCGGCCGCCGCGTGGTGCTGACCGGCGGCGCCGCCCAATTGCAGGGCGTGCGGGACCTGGCGGCGCTGGTGCTCGACAAGCAGGTACGTCTTGGGCGGCCGGTCGGCTTTCACGGACTGCCCGAGGCAACTGGCGGACCGGCTTTTTCGGCCTGTGCCGGTCTGTTGCGCTATGGCTTGCTCAATCACTCGTCGGACAGCCAAGCGAAGGCGGCGCGTCGCGCCGAGGAGGCCGGTGACAGTCGGTTGGCGCGGGCGGGCGCCTGGTTACGGAAGAATTTCTGAGTTTTTTATCACTATGTTTCAAACGCGTGGAGGACTTGCAGATGATTACTTTCCATCCGAGCAATAATGGCGGTTTGGCGCCTCGTATCACGGTCATTGGGGTCGGCGGAGCCGGCGGCAATGCGGTCAATAACATGATCCAATCGCATCTTGAGGGAGTCGAATTCATCGTCGCCAATACCGATGCGCAATCCCTGGCGCAATCGCGCACCGATCGGCGCATTCAGTTGGGCGGTCAGGTTACCCAGGGTCTGGGCGCCGGCGCCCGGCCCGATATCGGTCGCGCCGCCGCCGAGGAAACTCTCGAAGAGATCATCGGCCAGCTGCAGGGCAGCAATATGGTCTTCATCACCGCCGGCATGGGTGGCGGCACCGGCACCGGCGCCGCGCCCGTGATCGCCCAGGCGGCGCGCGAACATGGCGTGCTGACCGTCGGCGTGGTGACGAAACCCTTCCATTTCGAGGGCCAGCATCGCATGCGTCTGGCCGAAGCGGGGATCGAGGAACTGTCGCAATATGTCGATACGCTGATCATCATCCCGAACCAGAATCTGTTCCGGGTGGCTTCTGAAAAGACCACCTTCGCCGATGCCTTCAAGATGGCTGACGATGTGCTCTATTCCGGCGTGCGCGGCGTGACCGATCTGATGATCATGCCCGGCCTGATCAATCTGGATTTCGCCGATATCCGAACGGTGATGAGCGAGATGGGCAAGGCGATGATGGGCACCGGCGAAGCGTCGGGCGAGAAACGCGCCCTCGAGGCCGCCGAGGCGGCGATCAATAATCCGCTCCTCGAAGACATCTCGATGAAGGGCGCGCGCGGCGTATTGATCAACATTACCGGCGGCATGGACATGACCTTGTTCGAGGTCGACGAAGCCGCCAACCGGATCCGCGACGAGGTTGATCCCGAGGCCAATATCATCTTCGGATCGACTTTCGACGAAAAGCTCGAGGGCAAGATGCGCGTCTCGGTGGTCGCCACCGGCATCGATGCCCTGGCCCAGCAGCAGCCACATCCGACGGTGATCTCCTTCGTCGATAAGCCTCGCCCCGCAGCGGCTCTCCGTCCCCAGGCGGTCCCAGCCGCCTTCCGGGACACCCCAGCCGATCGTATTTCTACCACCGCCCATGTGTTTCATGGCTCGGCTGCTGTCGCTCAACCGGTGATCGATGAAAGTCTATCGCCGGACCGGACCTTGGAGGATGAAATCGCCCGGGTCGAGCGCGAGGTTCTGTCCGTGCCGCCGGCACTCGATCAGCCGGCTCCCCAGCCTGCCGAGCGAACTTTAGCCCAACGCCTCGAACCGACTTTGGCCGCGCGCGCTCCGGCGCCAACCCAAGGCAGCCTGCAGATGTCCATGCCGGCGGCGCGACTGCCCGATCTGAAGATCGATCGGCCGGCAGCCACGCCGATGATGGCTCCGCCCGCCGCGCCCGAGAGCCAAGACGAACCCGCTGATGCGCCGAAAAAACCAGGACTGTTCAATCGCTGGACCCATCCGGCCCGTCCCACAGCGCCGGCGCAGCGCACCGAACCGAAGGCGCCCGCTCAAACCTCCACCCAAGCCTCTAGCCAAGCGTCGGCCCGTCCGGCGGCGCCGACCCAGCCGCAGCGCAGTCCAGCCGAGCCGTCGGCAGCCAGGCTCAGCCCGGGCGATCGGATGACGACCTCGCGGTCGGAAGAGGATATGCTGGATATTCCGGCTTTCCTGCGCCGTCAGGCCAACTGACCCTGAGAAGCGGGACTTTGAATAGAGGTCCCGCTTCATCACCGACCGAGAGGATTTGCGTCCCGTGCCACCATCGAGACATGACTTCACTTGCCTGGATGGGCATACCTGCGGCAATCCGGTTCGGCTGGTGGTGGAGGGGACCCCCGATCTGGCCGGCGCGACCATGAGCGAGAAACGGCAGGATTTCCTGACACGGCTCGACTGGATCAGGACCTCTCTGATGTTCGAGCCGCGCGGCCACGACATGATGTCGGGTGGATTTCTCTATCCGCCTTGTTCGCCGGAAGCCGATGCCTCGATTCTGTTCATCGAAACCTCAGGCTGTTTACCGATGTGCGGCCATGGCACCATCGGCATGGTCACCTTCGCGCTCGAGAACAAGCTGGTGACGCCGCGCCGGCCGGGTCGGCTGGTGCTCGACGTTCCGGCCGGCCGCATCGAGGTGGAATATGAGCAATCCGGTGACCGGGTGGGCGCCGTCCGTCTGTTCAATATCGAAAGCTTCCTTCATGCGCGGGACGTCGAGATCGATTGCCCGGAACTGGGTCGGCTCACGCTTGACGTCTCCTATGGGGGCAATTTTTACGCCATCATCGAGCCTCAGGGCGCTTACGCGGGAATCACTGAGCTGGGCGCGTCGGCGATCCTGCGCCTAAGCCCGATCATCCGCGCTCTGGTGCGGGAAAAACTGACGCCGGTGCATCCCTCTGACACGACCATTCGCGGTGTCAGCCATGTTTTGTGGGCCGATCGTCCGATTCGTGAAGAGGCCGACGCGCGCAATGCGGTATTTTACGGCGATCGTGCCATCGACCGGTCGCCCTGCGGGACCGGCACCAGCGCGCGCATGGCGCAATTGGCGGCGCGCGGCAAGCTTGCTCTCGGCCAGAGCTTCGTGCATGAAAGTATCATCGGCAGCCTGTTCAAGGGCCGCGTCGAAGCGGTCGGCAGATTGGGTGATTTCATGACGATCCGCCCATCCGTCCAAGGCTGGGCGGTCCAGACCGGCGTCAACCGGATCACCGTGGATCCGGAACGTGATCCGTTCTGGCAAGGCTTCCAGGTGGTCTGACCGATGGCCATGCGGCCAGGCGTGGAGGTGGTCGTCGTCGGCGCTGGCGTGATCGGGGTGTCCTGCGCTTTGGCATTGGCACAAGCCGGGCGGAAAGTTGTGCTGATTGATCAGGCGGAACCGGGACGAGGTTGTTCCTTCGGTAATGCCGGCCATATCGCCACCGAGCAACGGATCCCGCTCGCCTCAAACGAAACTCTGCGACGCCTGCCTGCCATGCTGCTCGATCGAACCGGCCCGCTTGCGATCCGCCCCGCTGTCTTGCCGCAAATTCTCCTGAAAGGCTGGGGCTGGCGTTTTCTGAAGGCGTCTCGTCCCGCTCCATTTGCTCGCGGCAGCGCCGTCTTGAGTGGATTGATCGACACAGCGCTTGTCGATTTGCGCGTCTTGCTGGCCGGGACCTCGGCTTCTGTCAGGCTGATAGAGCATGGCCATCACCTGGTCTGGCAGTCGGGAACGCCGGCCGACATCGCACAGGAGGCGGAGCGGATCCGCAGCGAGGGCATTCCGGTTCGCCGGTGGAACACGGAAGACTGGCCGACGCTTCCAGATGCGGTGCGATCGACCATCCGTGGCGGCATCAGCTTCACCGGGACGGCTCATGTCACCGATCCCTGGCAAATGCTGCGTGGCCTCCTGCAGGCCTTTCAAGCTATGGGCGGGCTTTCGCTGCGCCATCGGGTGCGCGCCCTGCAACCATCAGCGGGCGGGTGGTTGGTGTGGCATGACGATGGCGCTCTCGCCGCGGACAGGGTGCTGGTGGCAACAGGGGTGGCCGCCGAAGACCTGCTGGCGCCGCTGGGCTATCGCGTGCCGATGATGGCCGAGCGGGGATATCATGTCGCCTTGCCGGGACGGCAGGCCGGCTTCGACGCGCCGATCGTCTTCCGGGAACGCGGCTTCATCGTCACGCCGATGGAGAATGAGATTCGGGCCACCACGACGACCGAGTTTTCACCGCGCGCCGCGCCCTCCGATCCGCGCCGTCCGGCTCTGTTGCGCCGGCACATGATCGAAAGTGGGCTTCTGACCCCGGAGATGGAGACCCGCGAGTGGATGGGGTGCCGCCCGACCTTGCCGGACTATCTGCCAGTTATCGGCGCCAGCGCGCGGCACAGCGCACTCTATTTTGCCTTCGGCCACCAGCATCTTGGGCTCACGCTCTCGGCGACCACGGCGCGGCTGGTAACGGCGATGATCACCGGGCAGGGAATGCCGCCGGC
>Ga0116226_10000409_pt1 | contig 36186 bp, 37 predicted proteins | sample S1TSphfallax_FD_89692 | JGI IMG/M metagenome (GOLD analysis project Ga0116226, IMG submission 89692) | Host-associated microbial communities from peat moss isolated from Minnesota, USA - S1T2_Fa - Sphagnum fallax MG | ecosystem: Host-associated > Plants > Peat moss > Unclassified | place: USA...
ATCGCGCCGGGCCAGGCCTTTCGCCTCGATCTGGATGCGGCGACGCCCGGCGACGGGACGCGCGTCTCCATGCCGCATCCTGAGCTATTCGCCGCCCTGCGGCCCGGCGCGCTGCTGCTGATTGATGACGGCAAGGTGCGGCTGCGGGTTTTGGAAAGCGGAGCGGATTTTGCTCAGACGCAAGTCGTCCAGGGAACGCGCCTCTCCGACCGCAAGGGCGTGGCCCTGCCCGGCGCCGTCATCCCCCTGCCGGCCATGACCGATAAGGATCATAAGGATCTGGCCTTCGCATTGCGTCTCGGCGTGGACTGGGTGGCGCTGTCTTTCGTCCAACAGGCGGCGGATATGGCGGAGCTGCGCAAGATTGTGCAGGGCCGCGCCGCCGTGATGGCCAAGATCGAGAAGCCGTCGGCGCTGGAACGGATCGAGGAGATTCTCGATCTCTGCGACGGCCTGATGGTGGCGCGGGGCGATCTGGGCGTCGAACTGGAGCCGGAGGAGGTGCCGGTGGCGCAAAAGCAGCTCCTTCGCGCCGCCAGGGCCCGAGGCGTGCCCATCGTGGTGGCGACCCAGATGCTGGAATCCATGACCAATTCCGCCACGCCCACGCGGGCGGAAGCGTCCGATGTGGCCAACGCCGTCTATGAGGGCGCGGATGCGGTGATGCTCTCGGCCGAAACCGCGTCGGGCGCCTATCCGGTTGAGGCGGTGACGATGATGAACCGGATTATCGAGCGGGTGGAGCGCGATCCCCGCTGGCCCGAACTAATGGGGGCCGAACATCCGGTGGATCATGATGACGATACGGACGCGCTCGTCGCCGGTGCCAAGCGCGCTGCGGAGGCCGGATCGACCGCCTGCTTGGTCGCCTATACCCGGATCGGCGGCACAGCGCGGCGCCTGGCGCGGGAAAGGCCGCTTCAGCCCACCGTGGCGCTCACGCCCGATATCAATGTGGCGCGCAAACTATCCCTTGTCTGGGGGTTGGAGCCGCGCCTGGCCCGCGATCCCAAGGACCTGGACGACATGACCGATCAGGCGGTGGAGACGGTGGTGCGCTTAGGCCTAGCCAAGCCGATGCAGCGCATCCTGATCCTCGCCGGCACCCCCTTCGGCGCCCCCGGCGCCGCCAACCTTCTCCGCTTCGCCCACGCGCCGATGAAATAGGGGGCGATTAAAGTCCCAACCTTCGCCCCCGCAGCGCAATTGTAAGCGCTAGGCGCTCGGCGATTAGGTGGTCGGGCGCGCCTGTCGACTTGCAGGCTTGGTCGGCCTCCAGCGTCTCCATCTGGAGCTGATCAAGATCGGCTGTGCGCCAGGCCTTTATCTGGCGCAGGAATTCCCGCTCCTGTTTCCAGAACACGCCGCAGGCCTTGGCAGCCTCCTGTGCGCCAGCCCCGGCCTCCATCAGAATCAGCGCCCGGCGCAGGCGATTGAGATGCACGCTCATCGCCCGCACGATGGCGACGCCCGCCTCGCCCTCGGCCCGCGCGCGTCGCAGGGCCGAGTAGGCCTGGGCTGCGCGACCGCCGAAGGCGTCATAGGCCGCGTCCGCCAGAGAGGCGTCCGGCTCTACCCCCAGATAGGGCTCAAGGTCGGCGGCAGTGGCGGAGACGCCTGAGCCTGGGCCGAGATAGAGGATCAGCCGCTCGATCTCCTGGCGCGCGACGCCCCGCTCTTTGGGTAGGCGGCTAACGAACAGGTCCATGGCCTCGGCGTTGAGATGGATGCGGTCGCCTGCCAGGGCGTCCCGCGCCATGCGGGCCACATCGCCGGCCTCATCCTCATAGACGGGAATGCAGACGGCCCCCGTCTTGGCGCTTTCCGCAGCCTTGCGCAGCGCCGAGGCGCGATCCAGCGCGCCGGCTTCCACCAAGAAGAAGGCGTCGGGGTTAAAGCCGCCTTCGGCATGGGTCTTAACCGCCTCGGCGACCGCCTTGTCAATGGAGGCCTTTTCGGTCGAAAGCCGCAGGCGCACCAAACGTCGCCCGCCCATCATGGAGATGGCGCTCAGTTCATCGGCCAGACGGGCTGGATCGCTGTCCAGATCGGAATCGGTCAGAAGCGCGGCGTCGAAAGGATCGTCCGGATGGGGGGTGACCTTGCGCGCCAGGGCCTCGCCCCGCTCCCGCACGCCGCCTCGGTCGCGGCCCCAGATCAGCGCCACACGAACTGTGGGATCGGGCGCCGCCAGGAAGCGATCCGCTTCGGCGCGCTTGCCGAGGATCATCTGCGACCGCCCCGCATCGCTCTGGGGTTAGTTCCCATCCGCCTGGCTTGCGAAATAGTGCGACAGGTCCAGGCGCAGACGAATGGCGGCCTGTTCAGCGGCGCGGGCTTCGCCGTCCTGACTCGCGGCGACGCCGGCATAGGGGGGCGAGGAGGAGTCGTAGCTGACCTGCACCGGCACGGACCCCTTGGTCAGCACGGCGCCGGTCACGCGGTCGCTCAGGACATAGCTGACCGTCATCGCCAACTCATAGCGCGAGGCGATGTTATTCACCCGTGCGCCTTCTGAATAGCGATTGACCTTCACCGTCGTGGCCAGGCGATAGCGGCTGGGCGTCTCCGCATCGTGGGCCAACTCATTGTTGAGCTTGACCTTCAGCAGATAGCCTTCGCGATTGGCCACGCCCTGGTCGCTCAGGGGTTCGTCCACCTCAATCCCCGAGAGCGCCGGAGACACGCCGGGGGTGGCGTAGAGCGGGGTGAAGCCGCAGGCCGAAAGGCTTGCCGCGCCCAGGACGGCGAGAGCGATCCCCGAAAGTCGATGCGCCATGCCAGTCCTCATCCGACGACGATATTGATGATGCGATCCTGCACCACGATCACCTTCTTCACCACTACGCCCTCCAGATGTTTCTGCACGGCGAGGTCCTCCAGGGCGATGCGGCGCACTTCAGCCTCCTCAGCGCCCGGCGCGGCGCGGATTTCGCCCCGGCGCTTGCCGTTGATCTGAACGGGCAGGATCAGCTCTTCATCGGCCGCCAGCGCAGGGTCGAAATCAGGCCAGGGGGCGTCGACCACCAGGCCCGCGCCGCCCAGTCTTTCCCAGCACGCCTCTGCCAGATGCGGCGTGAAGGGGGCGATCAGGACGATGAAGGTCTTTACCGACGCGCGACGGGCTGCCCCGCCCGCGCCTTGATGCTTTCTGAGCGTGTTCAGGAAGGCGTAATGTTGCGCCACAGCGGAATTGAATCGGAACCCCTCCAGCCCCTCTGTCGCCGCTTTCACCAGCTTGTGCGTGGCGCGGCGAAGTTGATCCGCTTGTTCGGCGTCTTCGCGCGTCCCCGCCTCGTCTGCAATCGCCTCGACCTCGTTCCACACGCGGTTGACGAAGCGCCAGGCGCCATCCACGCCGCCGGCCGTCCACTGCACATCCCGCTCCGGCGGCGAGTCGGATAGGACGAACAGACGCGCGGCGTCTACGCCGTACTGGTCGAATATGTCCTCCGGGGCGACGACGTTTTTCTTGGACTTGGACATTTTCTCCACGCCGCCCACCTGGACGGGGGCGCCGGTGGCGAGTTCGAAGAAGGCCTTGTCATTGCCGTCAGTGCGGTAATCGACCTCCGCCGGCGTCAGCCAGCGGCCATCGGCGGCCTTGAAGGTCTCATGCGTCACCATGCCCTGGGTGAACAGGCCGGCGAAGGGCTCGGCCACCGAGACCACGCCGTCGTCTTTTAGCGCGCGGGTTATGAAGCGGGCGTAGAGCAGATGCAGCACGGCGTGCTCTACGCCGCCGATATATTGATCCACAGGCAACCAGTAATCCGCCGCCTTCTTAGAGATGGGCTCCTTTACCGTAGGATCGGTGAAGCGCGCGAAGTACCAGCTTGAATCGACGAAGGTGTCCAGCGTGTCCGTCTCCCGCTCCGCCGGCTGGTTGCAGGATGGGCAGGCGGTGAAGCGCCAAGTGGGGTGGCGCAGCAGGGGATTGCCGGGCTGATCAAACGTCACATCATCGGGCAGGGTGACGGGAAGTTGGTCATTAGGCACGGGCACAGGCCCGCAGGTCTTGCAATGCACGATGGGGATGGGGCAGCCCCAATAGCGTTGGCGCGAAACGCCCCAGTCGCGCAGGCGATAGACGGTGGAGCCCTGGCCGCGGCCCATGGCCTCAATGCGGGCGATGGCCTCGGCCTTTGCGTCCTCGATGGAAAGGCCGTCCAGAAAGTCGGAGTGATAGATGCGACCGGGGCCTACATACGCCTCAGGCCCAACCTTAAACATGTCTGGGTCAGCGTCCGGCGGCAGGACGACGGGGCGGACGGGCAGGCCGTACTTTCTGGCGAAGTCCAGATCGCGCTGATCATGAGCGGGGCAGCCGAATACGGCGCCGGTCCCATAATCCATCAGGATGAAGTTGGCGATCCAGACGGGCAGGGTGCGATCCGGCAGGAAGGGGTGGGCGACGACCACGCCCGTGTCGATCCCGAGCTTTTCCGCCGTCTCGATATCGGCTTCGGTCGCCGCGCCCTGGCGGCATTGGGCGACAAAGGCGGCGATGTCCGGCCGTTGCGCGGCGAGCGCTTCGGCCAGGGGGTGGTCGGCGGCGACACCAACAAAGCTCGCGCCGAACAGCGTATCCGGTCGGGTCGTATAGACCTCAACGCCCTCAAAACCTTCCGGCCGCTCACCGACCAGGTCAAAGGTCATGCGCAGGCCCTGGCTGCGTCCAATCCAGTTCTGCTGCATCAGCCGAACCTTGTCCGGCCAGCGGTCCAGCGTGTTCAGCCCCTCGATCAGGGCGTCGGCATAGTCGGTAATGCGCAGGAACCACTGGGTCAGCTTGCGCTTTTCCACCACCGCGCCGGAGCGCCAGCCCCGCCCGTCGATCACCTGCTCATTGGCCAGCACGGTGTGATCTACCGGGTCCCAGTTGACGGTCGCCTCCTTGCGATAGACCAAGCCGCGCCGATAGAGGTCGTTGAACCACTGCTGCTGGCGGCCGTAATAGCTGGGGTTGCAGGTGGCGAATTCGCGACTCCAGTCGATGGAGAGGCCGAGCAGTTTGAGTTGCTCGCGCATGGACGCGATATTGTCATAGGTCCAGGCCTTGGGGTGGACGCCCCGTTCCATGGCGGCGTTCTCTGCGGGCATGCCGAAGGCGTCCCAGCCCATGGGATGCAGCACGTTGAAGCCGCGCGCCCGCTTATATCGCGCCACCACATCGCCCATGGTGTAGTTGCGGACGTGGCCCATATGGATGCGCCCCGAGGGATAGGGGAACATCTCCAGCACATAGTATTTCGGCCTTCCGCCGGCCTCTTCGGGCGTGCGGGTCACGAAGACGTCGGCTTTAAGCCAAGCGTCTCGCCAGTGGGGTTCGGATACCTTGGGATTATAACGGACCATGCGGGGTGAAGACCGCACAGGGCTTCAGGCGTCAACCCCCAAAGGCGGCGCAACGCCCTGGACGAATGGATCAGCCCTTGTCGCTGATGTTGGACAGGCGCAGTTGCCGGGCCCGCGTCAGAATCGAATTCTCGATATCGATCTCGGTCTGGTTTGCGACTGGCGCTGAGGTCCACTGGCCGCTGGCGTCCTTGATCTGCTTGAACACCGTCACATTCAGACCGTCAGCGCGCAGGCGGGTATCCAGGATGTAGACCGTAGCCTTTAACCGCTCATTCGGATGAGACGGATTGATATACCAATCCGTTATGATCGTGCCCCCCCAGGGATCTGCGGACAACAAGGGCATGAAGGCGAGCGTATCCAGGCTGGCGCGCCACAGATAGCTGTTCACGCCGATGCCAGCCGTCTGGGCGGTCTTGGCCGCTGTGAGACGCGCTGCGCCTTCCTGACGATGAGCACACCCGGCGGCGATTAAACCTACGGCCAGGACAGCGACCGTACTGCGAACCCGCAACATTCTTTGATCCGCTCCATCTTAGGGCCTGGACCCAACGCCTCTAACGACGTTTCAGGTCCCTGCGCAACGCCCCCTACCGACCCATGGGAACTCAGGGCCGATATGAGCGCTCTATACCATGGTCTTTGAGGCTCCAACAGGAATCGCGTGACCTTGTGGACACAGGCGGGGCGTTGGGCGGGGGTTGGGGCGCGGCTTAGGTTGACGCTTGATAACGCTCCCCTTTAATCCACTTGAAACATTAGCGTTGTAGTTTGAGTCTAAAAGGGGTCAGACACGGTCAAAACCGGGTTAGGGGTTATGAAAGTTCGGTGTGCGGGGATCATTTCAGGCTTGGCGGCGGCGCTGATGTGCGTCAGCTTCGGCCTGTCCGCGCGCGCGCAAACGTCGCAGCCCACGCCTCAGTCGCAAAACCCCAACGCCTTCGCCATCACGGCCCCCTCGACCCCGCGCAAGAGCCTGCAGTGGGACGCCAGCGGCCATTGGACGTTGAACCTTGATATGGACCAGCCTGTGGGCCGTCCTATGGACTGGAAGGACGTATCGGCCGGCGCCTATTTCCACATTACGCCTTCCATGCGTGTCGGCGGCTCTTTCGGTCTTGGCGATAAGTTTTCCGATCCCCAGCACCTCCTACCGGAGGATACGACCAATACGCCGCGGGTGCGGCTCGAAACCAAGTTCAAGTTCTAAAGCCTACCGCTGCGCCCCTTGTCGGGCTATGGGTTCCTCGCTTCTCTGACGCCGGACCCTTACATGCGCCGCCCCCTGCTTCCTCAAGATAATGACCCTCGCCCCGGCTTGAGCCGTCGCCGGATGTTGTTGGCCGCCGCCTCTGCGCCGTTGACGGGGTTGGCCTGCACGGATGCCGCGGAGGCTGAAACCGCTTCGACCTGGCGGCGGTTCGAAGTGGCGACGGAGATTAATCTGCCGCCGTCCAAGGACGCCGCCCAGCTTTGGGCGCCCATGATCCAGACGCTGGGGGATTATCAGTCGAACCCGACATTTGAGGTGCAAGGGTCCGGCGTCGCGCGGCGGGTGCGCGATGGGCGCTACCATACAAGCTTGTTGGCCGCCTCTTGGCTCGCCGCAGATACGGGCGACCGCACGCTGAGGCTGGTCCAGACGGTCGCCACCCGCAATCGCACCCTGACCAAAACCGACTTGTCCCTGGCGGAGCGGCGTCTCTGGCTCGCGGCGGACTACAGCCTGCCCACGGACGGCATAGTGCGCGATACCGCCCGGCGGATCGTGGCGCTGAAGGTCGGACCCCGCGCCCAGGCCAGGGCGATTTATGACTGGGTGGTGGACAACACCTTCCGCGATCCCGAGACGCGCGGCTGCGGTCTGGGCGATGTAAAGAGCCTGCTGGAAAGTGGCCGGCTGGGCGGCAAGTGCGCCGATATCAACAGCCTGATGGTCGCCTTGTGTCGCTCCGTCGGTCTGCCGGCGCGGGACGTCTATGGCGTGCGCGTGGCGCCATCGGCCTTCCACAAATGCCTTGGGGTCTCGGGCGATATCACCCACGCTCAGCATTGCCGAGCCGAGGTCTACCTGGAGGGGGAGGGCTGGCTGCCGGTCGACCCCGCCGATGTGCGCAAGGTTGTGCTGGAAGAGAAGCTGCCGGTGGACAGTCCCATCGTGAAGGCGGAGCGCGAACGCCTGTTCGGCAGTTGGGAGATGAATTGGGTCGGCTTCAACAGCGCCACAGATATCGCGCCGCCGGATGCGCCGCGAAAGATCGAGGCGAACTTCCTGATGTATCCCTACGCCATGGTCGGGGCTAAGGATCTGGACTGGCTTGAGCCCACCACCTTCCAGTACCGCATGACCAGCCGCGAGATCGCTTGATCATATAAGGATGTCTTTATAGGATGGCGCGCCGCCGGGATGCGGGCGAGCTGACCTTGGAGCGTTGAACTTTGATCCGTCCCAGTTTTATCTTCACCTCCGAAAGCGTGTCCGAGGGACACCCTGACAAGGTCGCCGACCGCATTTCTGATGAGGTGGTGGATGCTTTTCTGGCCGCCGACCCCTATGCCCGGGTCGCCTGCGAGACCCTAGTGACCACCCAGCGCATTGTTTTGGCGGGCGAGGTGCGGGGCCCGGACGGCGTGATTGAGAGCCTGGAGGCCAAGGTTCGCGCCGCCATCCAGGATATCGGCTATGAGCAGGAAGGCTTCCATTGGAAGACCGCCGACTTCGCCTGTCATCTTCATGCCCAGTCCGCCGACATCGCCATGGGTGTCGACGCGTCTGGCAATAAGGACGAAGGGGCGGGCGACCAGGGCATCATGTTCGGCTACGCCACAAGCGAAACGCCGGAGCTGATGCCCGCCACGCTGCAGTACAGCCACAACATCCTGCGCCGCCTAGCCGAGGTGCGCCATTCCGGCGAGCGGCCGGAGCTTGAGCCCGACGCCAAGAGCCAGGTGACGCTGCTGTATGAGAACGGCAAGCCGGTGCGCGCCACCTCGATCGTGCTCTCCACCCAGCATAAGGAGGGTTACACGCCCACCGACATCCACGCCATCGTGGAGCCCTATATCCGCAGCGTCCTGCCTGACGGCTTTATTAATGAAGACACGGCCTGGCACGTGAACCCGACCGGCAATTTCGTCATCGGCGGCCCGGATGGCGACGCCGGCCTGACCGGACGCAAGATCATTGTCGACACCTACGGCGGCGCCAGCCCCCACGGCGGCGGAGCCTTTTCGGGCAAGGACCCGACCAAGGTGGATCGCTCCGCGGCCTATGCCTGCCGCTATCTGGCCAAGAACGTGGTGGCGGCGGGTCTGGCCGACCGCTGCACCATCCAGATCAGCTACGCTATCGGCGTGGCCCATCCCTTGAGCTTCTATGTTGATCTGCACGACACCGGCCATGTGGACCCCGCCAAGCTGGAAAAAATTCTGCCCCAGCTCATCGGCGGCGCCACGCCCCGGGCGATCCGCGAGCATCTCTCGCTGAACCGACCTGTCTACGCCCGCACCACGGCCTATGGCCATTTCGGCCGGCAGCCCGACGCAGACGGCGGCTTTTCCTGGGAAAAGACCGATCTGGTGGATGAGCTGAAGCGGCTGGCTTAACGGCGCGGCTTGCGGCGGTCGCCATGGTTCAAAAGGCCCATGGCCCGCTGCGCAGCTTCGGCCGGATCAAGGCTCGCCCCATCAAGGTGAGCCAGGCGGCTCTGCTAGACACCCTCCTGCCCCGGCTGGCGCTGGATTTGTCCCAACCCTTTGACGCCCAGGCGCTGAAGCCGGAGGCGACCGAAGTCTGGCTGGAGATCGGCTTCGGCGGCGGCGAGCATATGGCGGGCCAGGCGGCGCTCAGGCCCAATGTGCTGATCCTGGGGGCCGAGCCCTTCCTGAACGGCGCCGCCAGCGCCTTGCGTCACCTGAATGACTGGGGGATCGAGTCCGTGCGCTTGCACATAGGCGACGCGCGCGACCTCCTGGCCGTCCTTCCCGATCAAAGCCTTGAGCGCATTTTCATCCTGTTCCCCGACCCCTGGCCCAAGGCGCGTCATCACAAGCGCAGGCTGATCCAGACCGAAACCGTGCGGGAGCTGACGCGAACGTTAAAACCTGACGGCGTTTTACGTTTTGCGACCGACTGGGCCGATTATGCCGATTGGGCGTTGGCGCGGTTCCTCGCCGCGCCCGATCTGGTGTGGATGGCGGAGGGGCCGGATGATTGGCGAAGGCCGCCGGCGGACCATATCGCCACCCGCTATGAGCTGAAGCGGCTGGGCGACATCGCCCCCGTCTATTTCGATTTCCGACGCAAGCGCGACGCCGAACCATCTAGATGACGTGCGCCGGCTCCAGTGGGCAGGCGTAGGCGGCGTCCGTCTCCACCTGGAGCGTCGTGTGGCCGATGCCGAACCGCTTGCGCAGGGTGTCGCACACCTCGGCCAGGAAGGCGTCGCTGGGGTGGCCGTCGGGCATGAAAAGATGGCAGGTTAGGGCGGTTTCGGTGGTCGACATGCCCCAAATATGCAGATCATGGAGCTGGTCGACGCCGGGCAGGGCGGCCAGATAGGCGCGCACATCCGACGGCTCAATCCCCGACGGCACGGCGTCCAGCGCCATGTCCAGCGACTCCTTCAACAAGCCCCAGGTGCCCCAGACGATCAGGGCGGAGATGGCTAGGCTGACCAAGGGATCAAGCCAGCTCCAATGGGTGAGCAGGATGGCCCCGCCCGCCACCACCACGCCGGCCGCCACCAGGGCGTCGGACAGCATGTGGGCGAAGGCGCCGCGGACATTGAGGTCGCCCTTGCGGCCTGAGGCGAACAAGGCCGCCGTCGCGCCGTTCACCAGGATGCCGGCCGCCGCCACGATCATCACCGTTACACCGGCGGGCGCTTCGGGTGCGAACAGTCGCCGCGCCGCTTCGGCCGCCACGGCGCCGGTAATCACTAAAAGCACAACCGCATTGAACAGGGCGGCGAGGACGGAGGTTGAGCCGAGCCCATAGGTATATCGCTCGCTGGGACTGCGCTGGGCCAACACGCTGGCCGTCCAGGCCACCAGCAGCCCCAGCACATCGCCCAGATTGTGCCCCGCATCAGCCAGCAGGGCGACGGAATGTCCGAGGACGCCGAAGACCGCCTCCGTCAGGACAAAGCCCAGATTCAGCGCTGCACCCAGGCCGAAGGCCAGCCCGAACCGCGCGGGCGCGTGGTGGTGGTGATGGTGATGGCCGCCGTGGGCGTGGCGGCTATGCCCATGATCATGCCCATCATAGTCGTGGTGATGATCGTGGGAACCATGATGATGGTCGTGCTCGCTCATCTGCGCCAATACATCCTTCACTGCGTCGCCCGACTGTGGTCCCTGCTATCAGGCTTTTTAACGACGTGACAGATGGCGACAGGGTGGTTAGAACCGCCGGGGCTGCGGGCGTGATGTAGTGGTAGCCTGGAAGCTTCCCAAGCTTCTCGTGCGGGTTCGATTCCCGCCGCCCGCTCCAAAAGCGGCCTAAGCTGTCTCAATCCGGATCGCTGACTCCTGCGGCGCAAAGTCAGCGAGGGACAGGGTGTATACGGCCTCATCTTCCCCGGTGGCGCAGGCGGTGAAGCCCAGCCTCGGATAGTGGTCCTGCACCATCCCGTTCTTCGCCGTCCTGATGTAGCGGCCGATCAGGGTTCGCGCGCCCATCTGGGCCGCTTGGGCCGCGAGGATGTTCAGCGTCGCCGCCTCCACCTTGCGCCCCAGCACGCGGCAACTCATCAGCCAGGCGTCGATCGACATGGCCACGGGCGAGGTCTTGCGGCCGATCACAACGGCGATGAGGCCATTGTCGCCGAAGCGATCCACAAGCCGCAGATAAAGCCCCAAGGCGGCGGGATCGTCGATCAGGTCCCGCACCTCCTGTTCGGAATAGCGCTGCGTCGTCAGGTTGAACTGGTTGGTCTTGTTGATGAGCTGGATGATCCGGCCGAGATTGACCAGATCGAACCGGCCCCAGATCAGGCGCATGTCCAGATCGCGCAGATAGCCCGCCATATCGGCGGTGGAGGCTAGGGCGGCCTGGCGCGCTGTGTTGGCCTGATACTGGCGCCCCCGCGCCAGATCGTCTTGCGTGACCCGCACAGCTTCGAAATAGCCGGCGGCGGCCAGGCTGTCGGGGACCAGGGCCGGATCATCCGGCGCTTCCGGCACGGCGACCATGGGCAGCTCCCGCCGCACCAGCTCCCGCTCGAACGGATTGTCGTCCAGGAACACCAGGGCCTCCAGGCCGATATTAAGCGCCGAGGCGATAGCGCGGATATTGGTCGCCTTGTCCTCCCAGTTGGCGCGGAAGCAGGCGATGTCGCTGCGGCTGACGATCATGTCCGGGTGGCCGCCGAAGGGCAGCAGGGCCGTCGCCTCGTCATTCTTGGAACTGACCGCCAGGATCACGCCCCGCGCGCTCAAGGCCTTGACGTACCGCTGGACGGAAACAAATCCCTCGCCCCTTGCCGAGCCTTGACCCAGCACCAGCCCCTCCAGGCCGTCATCGCCGATGACCCCGCCCCACAGCGTGTTGTCCAGGTCCAGCACCAGGCATTTGAACGACTGGCCGCGCTGGGCCGCCAGCAGTCGGGCGACCAGATCGCCATACATGGGAGCGGCGGAACTCATCACCTCCTGTTTGGCGTGGCGCCACAGGGCTCGATCATGCCAGGCGAGGCGGCCATGGCGTGACACCTCCCCGTCGATCCGCAGGAGGTCGACACCGGCCGCATCCGCCGCCTCTTCCAGCCCTCGGTTGATCGCGCTGATCGCCGCCATCGGAGAGCCGGGCAAACGGTGTTCGTTCTGACCCAAAAGCGGGTCGAGGATCGGCATGGCCGTTTGCTGGATAACGGCGCAACGAAAGTTATGCTGGGCCAGGTTCCAACCCTGGGCGATCTCCGCCAGCCTCTGCTCCTTTACGGCGTCGGCCTGCGCCCTATCCTGGCGCACGTCAAAGCCGCGGGTGAGATGTTCGGCGTCATAGGCGAACAGGATGGCGGAGGGGCCAAAGGCGTGCAGCGGGGAAGCCGTATCCAGCAGCTCCTGCAGATATTGGCCATACGCCCCCTGATAGGTGTCGATCCACAGCCCGCGCCGCAAGCCGCCGACGCGGATGGATGCTAAAAGATGGCCCAGACTGGAGGAGCCCAGGACCGCAAGGCGGATCGGCGCGCCGGGGGCTAGTTCGCCCGGCCCTTGCGGAAACAAGGCCCTGGCCTTTGCGTCGAGCGCATTGACCGCCGCGGCGTCCAGATCGGTCTTGGCGAGCGCCACTAGCTCCCGCCATGCCGCCGGCCCGCCTTCGCCTAGGGCGCGCAGACGCGTGCGCCAATCAGGCGCCTGCGGCAACCAGGTCAGGCGAGGCGGAGAAGTCATGCATCAGGTCCAGACGTCGATCCGTGGCGGCGGGCTGCCGCACGGCCGGTTTAGGCGGGCCGGATCGGGCCGACAATGGGGTCAACTGAGGGTGCTGGGCTGTGGGCAGAGGGTGAATAGTGGCGACGGGTGATATGGGCGGATAGCGGACGCAAATTTCGCTATGGCCTTAGCGACGCTCTCTTCCTGCGTAGCGGTTCATGTCGTCGAGGGTGGCAGCGAAGGCGTTACGGATTTCTGTTTGTGAAAAGCCCTGATCCCAGACTTCAGTCATCAGTGTGTAGACAACTATTTCGAGCGCGGTCGTGCTTATCGAAGCGTTCATTTCTTGGAGTTTACGGCACTTGACAGCCAAGTCGGCCGCCATGTTTTAGGCGACGAACAAAGTCTTCTCTTCGTCGGTGAGGTCGTCCGTCGGTTCTGTTGGCATCAGCAACATCGTTAGCGATTGTTGTGCCCTCAGCATGTGTGATGCGCCCCCGAAAGCCACCCCTCGGAGGTGCGTCAAGGATCGCGACCAGTCCCAAGCATCAGCTCAGCAATTCGACTCTAGACCCGGCGCAACCCCGTGGGATTGACGGTGTTCCGACCCCAAAGATTCAAGCGAGGTCGTTTATCCCGCGCCACATGTCGCTTTCTGCAATCGTGGGCGGCCTCTACAAGGTCGTAGCGCCTCCGTGAGTCGCAGGCGGCGGGCGGCCATGGCGTCTCCAACGGCGATAACAGCAAGGGCGAGGGTATGCACATCCATAAGCGCGTTCTGGTCACCGGCGGCGCGGGGTTTATCGGCTCCTATCTGTGCGAGCGCCTGTTGGCTCAGGGGGCGGAGGTGGTTTGCCTGGATAATTTCTTCACCGGCTCGCGGGCCAATGTCGCCCATCTGTTCGGCCATCCCATGTTCGAGCTAATGCGCCACGACGTCACCCTGCCGCTCTATGTGGAGGTGGATGAGATATTCAATCTCGCCTGCCCGGCCAGCCCCATTCACTACCAGTTCGATCCGGTGCAGACGACGAAGACCAGCGTACACGGCGCTATCAACATGTTGGGCCTCGCCAAGCGGGTGAAAGCGAAAATCCTTCAGGCCTCCACATCCGAGGTCTATGGCGATCCGGTGGAACATCCCCAGACGGAAGCCTATTGGGGCAATGTCAATCCGATCGGGCCGCGCTCCTGCTATGACGAGGGCAAGCGGTGCGCCGAAACCCTGTTCTTCGATTACTGGCGACAGCACAAGGTGCGCATCAAGGTGGCGCGCATCTTCAATACCTATGGCCCCAGAATGCACCCCAATGACGGCCGAGTGGTGTCCAACTTCATTGTCCAGGCCCTGCGGGGCGAGCCGATCACGATCTACGGCGACGGTTCGCAAACCCGGGCTTTTTGCTATGTGGAGGACCTGGTCGAGGGTCTGCTGCGCTTGATGAATACGGACGAGGCGGTGACGGGGCCGATCAATCTGGGCAATCCCGGCGAATTCACCATGCGGGAACTGGCGGCGCTGGTGCGCGAGCTGACGGGCTCAAAGTCGGACCTCGTCTTCAGGCCCTTGCCGGCCGATGATCCGCGCCAACGCCGGCCGGATATTTCCAAGGCCATTGAGACGCTGGATTGGCGACCAACAACCGCGCTGCGCGATGGGCTCGGCCGCACCATCGCCTATTTCGATCAGCTTTTGCGGACGTCGGCGACACCTTAAGTCAAACTCCCTGTCGGACCAGCCAGTCCTCCAGCCGGTCGATCTCATACCCGTGCGCAGCGAGAACGTCCCTCCATCCGCGTGTGTCGGCGCCGGGCGCGGGCCGGGTCAGGATCGAGGCCTTGATGAACGGAAATCCCGCCGCCAGCAGCTCTTTCCAGTGAAAGCAGGTTCGGTCCAGGCCGTCTGCGCCCAGGGGAAAAAGCGCCGCCGTACCCAGTCCGGCCGCCTGCATTTGTGCTGAAAAGGTCAGTTCATAAAGTCGGATCACATCCGACTTGTCCTCCAGATTGGTGATGTGCTCGACAAACGCCCGGAAGGCGGACGTGCGTAGGGCCTCGGACTTTAGGGCCAGGAAATAGCTTTGGAGATGCGGGCGTGCGCCATAGTGCAGATTGTCGGTCAGGCCGACGACGGCGGCGGACGTGGCGTCGATCGCCTTCAGAACGTCATACAAGGCCTGTGGGGTCATGGGGCCGATGACGCTGTCGTTCAGCCAAAACAGGGTCTCGCTGTCATAAAGCCGGGGGTTGAGGCGCAGGACATGGGCCCAGGCGGCGAAGTCCCAGCCCCGATTGCCCCGAACATAGAGCCCGTCCAGCAGCTCCAGCAGGCTGGGGCCGTCCTCCGTAAAAGCCTGATCGGCGGCGACGACCAGGGTGACGCCTATCCCCGCCTGATGCAGGCTTTGCAAATAGGGCGCGACATAGGGCTTGAGACGACCGTCCGGCGCATGGGCGACGAAGATGGCGGCGCGCCCCGGCGCGGTCGGCGCTTTTAAGCAGACCATCTCTGCGTCTGTGACGGGCGGACCGGCCATCGGCCGGATGGCGGAGGCGCCGGCGGCGCGACGGGCGGCCGGATCGAGGCTAAGATAATGCGCCAGGGGCGATAGGCCCGATTGGGCGGCCTGCGGATTATCGCGCAGATAGGCCAGGCTGTCGAATTCCGCAGATGGGTCCGCGGCCCGGCCGCCATGGCGCATATAGTGCTGCACGGGGTCTTCATTCGGCGCCAAACCTGCGCCCACGCGGCGGCGATACCAGCCAGGGTCGAACAGCGCATTGGGCCAACGCTGCTCGGACCGTCCGGCCCGAATGTAATGCAGCAAGGGATCGACGCCGGCCTTGGCCACATCGGCATAGGTGTCCAGATACCAGGCGGCGTCGAACAGGGGGTGAGCCCTCGGGCGCTCGCCCGGACGATGCAGCAGATAGACCCAGACCGGTGGCAGGAGCCGGCCGAAGACGCCCCGAGCGTGCTTTCGACAGAAGGCCGGGTCGAACATGGGGTCGTCGGCCAGGGCGCCGGCGTCTTGGACCAGGCGCAGGGTTTTCAGGTCCAAGATTTCCCTCCCGACCGTCTAGAGGCCCAGGCGTTGACCGTCGTAACGCGCCTTGAGCGGCCCCCACCAGTCCTCATGGTCGATATACCATTGCACGGTCTTGGTCAGGCCCGTGTCGAAGGTTTCTTCTGCGCGCCAGCCCAGCTCCGTCTCAAGGCGGGTCGCGTCGATGGCGTAGCGCTGGTCGTGACCGGGCCGGTCCGTGACGAAGGTGATCAGGTCTTCGTGGGGGCCGGCGGCCCGGGGGCGTAGGGCGTCGAGGCGTGCGCAGATCGTCCGCACGACCTCCAGATTGGTCCGCTCATTACGCCCGCCGACATTGTAGCTACGTCCCGGCGCGCCGCGCTGAACAATTAGGGCCAGGGCCTTGGCGTGATCTTCGACATAGAGCCAGTCGCGGATATTGTCACCCTTGCCATAGACCGGCAAGGGCTTGCCGGCCAGGGCGTTGAGTATGGTCAGCGGGATCAGCTTTTCCGGGAAATGATAGGGGCCGTAATTGTTGGAGCAGTTCGACACCAGAACAGGTAGGCCATAGGTGTGGAACCAGGCCCGGGCCAGATGATCCGACCCCGCCTTGGAGGCGGAATAAGGGGAGCGCGGGTCGTAAGGCGTCGTCTCGCTGAACAGCCCGCTCTCGCCCAGGCTGCCGAACACCTCGTCCGTGGAGATGTGCAGGAAGCGAAACGCCGCCTTGGCCGCCTCTTCCAGACCTCGCCAATAGACCAGAGCGCTTTGCAGCAGGGTGAAGGTCCCCAAGACATTGGTGACGATGAACGGTTCGGCGCCGGAGATTGAGCGATCCACATGCGACTCCGCCGCCAGATGCATGATCGCGGTGGGCTGAAACGCTGTGATGGTCTTTTGCACAAACTCAGCGTCGGCGATGTCGCCCTGGGTGAAGGCGTATCTTGGGGAGGCGTCGATCTCGGCGAGGCTGGCCAGGCAGCCAGCATAGGTCAGCTTGTCGAGATTGAGCACCTTGGCCGGCGTCCGGGCGATCAGATGCCGCACCACGGCGGACCCGATAAAGCCCGCCCCGCCGGTGACGAGAATGCGGTCTTCGGCTGTGAAGTCGCGGGGCGCCGAGCTGGGCGCGTCAGCGCTCATGGCGCTAAGCTCATATGCTCTTCGGCGACGCGCATGAGGTACTGGCCATAACCGCTCTTACCCAGGGGCTTGCCCAGGGCGGCGAGGTGCTCGGCGGTGATATAGCCGTTCTCAAAGGCGATCACCTCGGGGCAACAAATCCGCTCTCCCTGGCGATTTTCAAGCGCACGCACATAGCTGGCCGCGTCGATCAGGCTGTCCGGCGTCCCGGAATCCAGCCAGGCCGTGCCGCGCCCCATCCGCTCCACCCAGAGCTGGCCCATCTCCAGATAGGCGCGGTTGACGTCAGTGATCTCCAGCTCGCCACGCGATGAGGGTTTGATCTGTGCGGCGATATCGACCACCTGGGCGTCATAGAAGTAGAGCCCTGTCACCGCCCAGTTGGACTTCGGGGTCTTGGGCTTTTCCTCAATCTCCGTCGCATTGCCCTTTTCATCAAAGGCGACGACGCCGAACCGCTCTGGGTCGGCGACCCGATAGCCGAACACGCTGGCGCCGTGGGTGCGGGCGCGGGCCTCCTGCATCTGGCGGGTCAGGCCGCTCCCGTGGAAGATGTTGTCGCCCAAAATGAGCGCCGAAGGGCCGCCGCGCACAAAGTCGGCGCCGATGATATAGGCCTGGGCCAGTCCATCTGGGCTGGGCTGCTCCGCATAGCTGAGATTGATCCCCCAGCGTCCCCCGTCGCCCAGAAGACGCCGGAAGATGGGCAGATCGTCAGGCGTGGAAATGATCAGGATGTCGCGAATATGCGCTTGCATCAGGGTCGCCAGCGGAAAATAGATCATCGGCCGATCATAGACCGGCAGCATCTGCTTGGAGACGCCCAAGGTCATAGGGTGTAGGCGCGTGCCGCTTCCGCCCGCCAGAACAATGCCCTTCATGCCCGTCCTTCTTGGCCTTGTGCTTTGATTTGATCGAGACAGCGTCCGAGACCGTCGCGCCAGTGCGGCAGAGCGACCCCGAATACATCCTGAATGCGTCCACAATCCAGTCGGGAGTTGGCCGGCCTGCGCGCCGGCGTCGGATAGGCGGATGTGGGAATGTCATCAACTTGAGCAGACCCCATGCCGCGTTCGCTTGCGGCTGAAAAAATGGCTCTTGCGAAATCCGCCCATGTCGCTTCGCCTTGCGCCGTCATGTGGAAGACGCCGGATGCGCCCTCGCCTCGCTTCAGCGCCGTGGCGACCTTGATAACGCCGGCGGCGATGTCGAGTGCATAGGTCGGATTTCCCACCTGATCGGCGACCACGCCGACTGTTCGGCGGGTTTCCGCCAGCCTCAGCATGGTGCGGACGAAATTTTTACCGAACGGCGCGTAGACCCAGGCCGTCCTCAGAACCGCGTAGGCGTCCGCGCCTGCAGCGACGGCGGCTTCTCCGGCCAGCTTCGTCTCGCCATAAAAGGTTTGCGGGTCTGTAGGGTCCGTCTCGACGTAGGGGCCTGTCTTCAGCCCATCGAACACATAATCCGTAGACAGATGAATAATGGGGGCGCCCAGGCCTCGCGCCGTCTCCGCCAGAACGCCGGGCGCCACAGCGTTGATCAGGTGGGCGCTTTTCCGCTCGCTTTCGGCCTGATCGACCGCCGTGTAGGCGGCGGCGCTGACGAGCAAATCCGGCCTCGACGCCGAAACAACCTTCGCAAGCGTTTCCGGTCGTTCCAGATCAATATCGGGCCGCGCGAGGGTGATGACCTGAAGGCCCGCTACAGGACCAAGGGATTGAAGCGCTTTCGCCACCTGTCCCGTTGCGCCCGTGACAACCATCCGCATGGTCAGGCCTGAGCGCCTGAGGACGAGGATGGCTGGCGGCTATATTCAAAAATGGGCGGCAGGTCGCACAGGCGCGGCGCGCGGCGATCCTTGTCTGAGACCTGTCCCGGCAACAGGTCTTCGGGCCAGGCTATGCCGATATCCGGGTCGTCATAGGCCACGGCGCCGTCGTGGGCGGGGCTGTAATAGGCTGTGACTTTGTACAAAAACTCCGTGTCGTCCGTCAGGGTGCAGAATCCATGCAGGAAGCCCGGCGGCACCCAGAGCTGCCGCCCATTGTCTTCGCTGAGTTCCACGGCGATGTGACGGCCGAAGTGAGGTGAGCCACGCCGGATGTCTACCGCAACGTCCAGCACCGCGCCGCGTGTGACGCGCACCAGTTTGCCCTGTGCAAAAGGAGGGGCCTGATAATGAAGGCCGCGAATGACGCCCTTGGACAGCGAGCGGGAGTGATTATCCTGAACGAAGCTTGTTGGACCCACGATGCCGTCGAACTTATCCTGGCGAAAAACCTCTGAAAAGAACCCCCGCGCGTCGCCATGCCGGATGGGGCTGATCAGAAGCGGCCCATCAATCTCGAACGATTCTACCTTCACCCGGAACCTCAACCGCCGCCGCGACTTTGTCACTAGCCGCTTGGATCGCGCTGGACAATGTCTCTGATAATTTTCTGGCCGAGCGCAGTCACTGTTATGAGTAAGGGGACTTTGATACATCAGGAATTGAGGCGGATTTATTCTGTTTTGAATATTTCCACCTGACGTGCCGAATTCTTAAGCAGCATGACGCTGCGAATATGCGCAGCGTTTAATGTATCAGACTGTAAACAAAAAATGAGTACTCAAAGGATTATCTATCGACAAAATTTTCCGCTTCAAATAATTCTAATACGAATTTGTTTATATTAAACAGGGGTGAACTGGCGCACACGGGCCAGCCTCCGTTCAATTGAACTCGTCTATGATTAAACATGGGGCGACCATTTGACCCAGATTGTTCCTGTCATCATGTCGGGCGGCGCCGGTACGCGTCTTTGGCCCTTATCGACGGAGGCTAAGCCCAAGCAGTTCCATGCCCTCGGCTCCGCCCTGACCATGCTCCAGGAAACGGGTTTGCGCCTGTGTGACGACGCCGGGCTGGCTTTTGCGCCCCCCGTGATCATCTGCAGTATGCGCCATCTTGACGAGGTCGCGTCCCAGCTTCAAGCAGTGTCGATAATTCCAAGCGCAATCGTCTTGGAGCCTTTGGCGCGCAATACGGCGGCTGTGGCGGCCATCGCAGCGCAGATTGTCGCAGATCAGTTTCCCGGCGCCCTTGCTCTGCTCTTGCCGGCGGATCACGTCATCCAAAATCCTGCCGCCTTCCGTGCGGTGATCGGCCGGGCGGCGGCGACCGCCCGCAAGCGAATCGTGACCTTCGGCATTGAGCCGGATCGGCCGGAAACAGGCTTCGGTTATATTCAGCGCGGCGAAGCCCTTGACGACGGCGTCTTCAAGGTCAGCCGTTTTACGGAAAAGCCGCCGCTGGCCCTGGCGCAACACTATCTAGATGAGGGCGGATATGATTGGAACGCCGGCATCTTCTTGTTTGCGCCGACCGTGATGTTGGCTGAGATGAACGCTCATCGTCCCGACATTCTCAAAGCGGCGCTTTCGGCCTTGTCTGCGGCGTCGCGCGAGGGCGTCGTGATCTATCTGGACCATGACCTCTTCGCAAAAACGCCATCGGAGTCGATCGACGTGGCGGTGATGGAGGCGACGGCCCTCGCCGCGGTCGCGCCCTGCTCGGTTGGGTGGGCCGATATCGGGTCCTGGAGCGAATTGTGGCGGATGGGACCGTTCGATGGGGCCGGCAACGTAACCCGGGGCGAAGTGTTCGCGATGGACACGCGAGACTCCTATCTTCACGCCGATGACATGACTATCGCCGTAGTCGGCGTCAGCGATTTGGTGGTTGTCGCTTCCCAGGGCGCCGTGATCGTGCTGCCCAAATCCCGGTCGCAGGAGGTAAAGGCCCTGCTCGCCGGTGTGAAGGCCCTGCGCGTGGCCGATAAACCCTAAGCCAAACCATAAATCGGCTTGACCGCTACGCTGCCGGGAAAGACGTTATGGTCCAAGGCCGCGCGGCTCACGCCCATGTGGTCGGCGAGTACGCCCTTGAACACCTGGCGGATGTCCAGCGTAGGGGCCAGATCGCGGTTTTCAAACAGCCTTGTCGCCTGAAGGGTCGGCCAATCGCCGATAATGCCGCCTCGCTTGAGCGCCCCGCCGGCCAGGATTAGAGTGGACGCCGTCCCATGATCCGTGCCGCTGGTGCCGTTCACATGAGCGGTACGGCCGAATTCGGTCGCGACGATGACGACCGTTTTGCCCCATTGCTCGCCCAGGCCCGCTTGTAGGCCTGTAAGCGTTCCGTCCAGAACCGCCAAGCGGTTTGCCAAACGTCCCGAAACGGCGCCTTGCCCCGCATGTGTGTCGAAGCCGCCCAGCGACAGGACGGCGATGGACGGCCCGCCGGGCTGCGTCATGAATTTTGCCGTCGTGAGCGCCAGGGCTTTAGCGTCTCCGCCGGATTGGGCGCCGCCGCCGCTCATCGTCATGCCTTGGGCCATGGCCTGGTTCTGCACTTCAAGCCCCGTGGCCAGGGCGGGACCTAGCAGATAGTCGTCCTGGTAAAGCGCCTGGACGGCCGCCGTCACCCGCTCGCTTTGGCTATTAGAGCGGCCGCCGGGAGACCAACTTTCCGCCTCGACCGGGCCATGCAGAATGAGGGGTTGTTGCGGTCCGATCGACAAGGCCTTGATCGGGCGGCTGGGCTGAACCGCCTGGAGCGTCCGATTAAGCCAGCCTGTGGCGACGCCGTAGAGTTGGTCGCCGCCGCTTTCCAGCATGTCCTGGGCTTCAAAGTGGGAGCGGATGCGTTGGGGAATGGCCACGGCGGGGGCGATGCGGGCCTGACCGGACTGCACCATACCATGGAGGCCGGAGAGGCTGGGGTGGAGCGAAAAGGTGTCGTCCAGCTTCAAGGCCTGATCGCCGGGAATGGCGATGGCGCCGCGCAGGTTGGCATAGTCGGCGTCGCCGATGGGCGGACAGACGGAAAGGCCATCCATGGCGCCCCGGCAGATAATCACGACCAACTTTCGCCCGCCAAGGTCGGTCGTCGCTGCATGGGCCTGGCCCAGCAGAATGGCGGACAAACCCGCGCCCCCCAGCGCCAGGGCGGCGCGGCGAGAGACGGTCGGTCTTTCAGGTGCGTGAGTGGTCATCGGCGTTGAAACTCCGGAGACATAAGCAGGATGGCGAAGGCGTCTTCGCGGCTTTCCGCCCGACTGATCGCGGTCAGGGCGGCCGGGGATAGGCGCGCGCCGAGGCTGGCCTTGGCCACCTGGATCGGATCGCCCAGGGGAGCGTGGGCGCTGGCGAAGCCTTGTGCGAAACTAAGCCGTTTGACGATGGCGTCAGGAGAGGCCCAGTCGGACGCCTGATCCGACCAGCCGTTCGGTTGAGGTGCCGAATAAGGCCTCTGCCCCAAGGCCGTCAGAGGCCCATAAAGGTCTTTGCGTAAATCGACGGGGGTCGTTCCTGCCGCACGATGGCTGGAAATCAGGAATTCATAGGGTGTCTTCAGTTTGGCGGCCCCAGGCGTCCAGGCTGCGGGCGACGTGATCAAGGCTCGCGCCAAGTGATCCAGGCTGCCGTCCGTCTCAAGAAAGCTCTGCTTGAGCGTCGCGACCAGCTCCGGCGGCGGGGCGTCTGCGACGAAATGGGTGGCGAGCTGTCGCGCCACGTGGTCGGCCGTATGTGGGCTCTTCGCCAAGTCCCTCAGAATCGCTATGGCCTGGGCCTCGTCATCCTGGCTGTAGGTGCGGCCGAACACGGTTCTCGGTCCCGGCTCATGCATGACGGGTCGAAAGACAAAAATGCCTTGCTGGTCCTCCGGTCCGGCCTTTCCGCCCATGGACCAGCCGGTCAGGGCGCGGGCGAACTCCGTCACATCCGCCTGGGTATAACCGGCGTCGGCCCCCAGGGTATGAAGCTCCATCACCTCGCGGGCCAGATTCTCATTCAGCCCCGTCTTGTCGCGCTTCTGGCCGAGGGCGCTATTGGGGCCGGTGGAGCGCTGTTGATCCAGATACATCAGCATGGCCGGATGGCGCGTGGAGGCCAGGAGCAGGCCTTCAAATCGGCCGAACACGTGCGGCCGGATCGCCTCCCGGTCGAAAGCCGGCGCTGTAGCGGCCAATTCTTCACCCTTTATGACGCTGACGCTGAAATGATTCGCCCAGAACAGGGCCCAGCGTTCACGAAACGGCGCTGCAGTTGACGCAGCCAGCACGGCGCGGGCGTGAAGCTCCGCCCCGGTCTCGGAATTAAGGGCCTGGGCGGCTGTCTTTCGCGCGTCGGGGTCCTTGCCTGCTGTTTGAACCGCTTCGCGATAGGCCAGAAAATCGAGCACGCGCTGGCGGCTTGAGGGAAAGGGCGCGCCGGAGAGATTTACGGGCGTGTCAGCGCCTTCTGGGCGAATTTGATCCAACAACCAGCCCTGGGGATCAGTCAGGGCGTCTGTGATTTCACCGGGTCGAGCGCCGAGGCCGAATCGGGTGACCGCAATGGCGGCGTGCAGGTTGGCGTCCGGTCGCTTCATCGGCTAGGCCTCGCCTATCGCTCCTGCATGGCTTAGAGCATGGCGAGGATTAGCGACATGCACATGTACGAGAGCTGAATGGCTGGAGGTTACGACAGCCTAAATCCGAAACCGCGCCGCTTTTACAAGCAGGCTGAGGTCGTCGCCACGGCGGCAGGCGGAGCCTCATCTTGGGCCATAGCCCTTGATGGTCGAACAGCCAAAACGCCGGCCGGTCGGCCCTTAGTCGCGCCGACAGAGGCCCTCGCCCAGCGCATAGCAGAGGAATGGTCTGGACAGGGCGAGGTGATCGACGTCTCCCGGATGCCGCTGACGCGATGGATTTTTACGACTTTGGATCGCAAGGACGGAGCCGATCAGGCCATGGCGAAAATTCTCGCTGATCATGCCGGTGCGGATCTGTTGTGCTATCGCGCCGAAGGTCCCGCCGAACTTGTCGTTCTGGAAGCCGAGGCCTGGGACCCCATCCTGACCTGGGCGGAGCAGAGCCTGGGACTTGTCTTCGTGGTGACGAGCGGGATTATGCATCGGTCCCAACCGGAGGCGACTCTGGCGCGCGTCGCCGATCTAGCCCTGGCGCTTGATCCGTTCCGACGCACGGGGCTCGCCTTCGCCGCGGGCCTGTTCGGTTCCGCCGTCCTCTCCTTCGCTGTGGCCCAGGGCCGCCTGGGCGGCGAGGCTGCTTTCGACCTATCGCGATTGGATGAGGCCCATCAGGCGGCGCGCTGGGGCGTGGATGCGGAGGCGGCGACGCGCACGGCGAGCCTGCGACAGGACGCGCGCACCCTGCAGCTTTGGTTTAATCTGCTTTGAGGCGGGCGGTTTAGCGACTGGCGGTCGCCCGCCGCAATCCCTTATGAGATGATGCTGATCTCCAGAGCTGGAAACCTGCCTTGACCGACTCCGCCCCCCCGCCCGCTACGCCGCAACAGCGTCGACGCCGGTTCTGGTTTACGGTGGGCGAGGTGGTGGGCGTCCTGGCCTTGATCATCGCCGGCCTTAATTTCTGGGAGTCCCATCGCGAGCATGCCGAAGCCGAGCGCGCTGCCGTAAGCCAGGCGGAGGCCCGTTCCGCCTTCGTCATGACCGGGGGCGCCGATGCGGCGGGGGACCGGATCGACTTCCGCCCGCTCAATCCCGCCCAGGCGATCCAGTCGCAGCAATACCTGTTTCCCCACGCGGTCGTCGATCATCCTATTGTCGTGTCCGCCGCCCAGCCCAGGGTGGAGCGGTCCTGGATCGACCAGGGCCTGCGCAGCGTGCTAGCGACGGCGCAAGCCCCGTCGTCGGGGGAGGCGACGGCGCCGCTCGGCGTCATAACCACCTATGTGCAGGATGGCGAGACCTATACAGACGGGTCGCTTTACCGCGTCGGCTATGCTTGGCGGTCGCAATTCTTAGGCGGCAGAAAGCTCCGACTTCAGGGCGTCGCCCTGGCCCAGAGGGGCGTCAAGGGCGACCTTCAGGCTGCGGTGGAGCAGAACTGGACGGCCAATAGGCCAGCTTTGCCCGCTCGCTAAAGCGCGTCGCCTCGGCCCAGCGGATCGGGTAAAGGCGATCCGTCGGGTATAAACTGGAGGGAGACCGAATTGATGCAATATCGAAGCCCCGTCGGCGCCGGGCCGTCGGGGAAGACATGGCCCTGATGGCTGTCGCAGCGCGCACAGCGCGTCTCAATCCGCACCATGCCGTAGCTCACGTCGCGCACCGCCTTGATATTGGCTTCGTCGATGGGCGCGGTGAAGGAAGGCCAACCCGTGCCGCTGTCGAACTTGGTCTTGGCGCGAAACAGCGGCAGACCGCAAAGCCGACAACAATAAACACCGGGCGTCTTTTCCTTCAGCAGGCCGCCGCAGAAAGGCGCCTCCGTTCCATGGTGAAGCAAGACCCGCCGCTCCTCGCCGGTCAAGCAGGCCTCCAGCGCCTGACGCTGACCCGTCGTGGGCGGCGAAAGGTCAAACCCCGATTTTGGCGCGACCGGCGAAGCCTGTGTGTCCGTGGCGGCGTCAGCCAAGTGCGGGGTGCGCGCGTTCATATCGGCTCCGGGTTTGCGGGGCCTAAAGATCAGGCGCCGTTCTTATTCACCCGTCTATCTAGGGCTTGGCCAAGTCTTGTACATCTCGCCGCCGCAAGAAAAATCTAGCTCGCAAGCGTCGGATATTGCTTCACCACCGCATCCAGCTTTTCATTGATAAGTTCACGATCCCAGTCGCGCAGGCCGTCGCTATGCCGGGCGATGCGCGCTTTCAACTCCTGGCTGATGGCTGACAAACGTGCGGAGACCCGCTGCGCCGCGCGCCCACCGAGGCGGCCAAGCTTAAGGTTGGCGCGCAACTGTGCGATGCGTTCGGCGGGGTCATAGAAATCTGCGCGGCTTGTCCCTGCATAGGGGCCCATGTCCTTCAAAGGAGAGGCAGACGCAGTGGACGGCTGAGGCGCCGTAGCCATGGATTCGGTCGGCGCTGCGGATTGCGCCTGGGCCGCGCTCGCCAGCGTGACGAGGCCGATCGAAAGAAAAGAGGCCGGGGTCAGTTTCATGACAAAATCTCCTATTTTAGACCGGGGCTTTCGCCTCTCATTGAAGACGGGCGTAGGGTAAACGACTGAAGGTCCAACCCGGATGCATGCCGCTCGTCCTGGAGGTCCGATTTTTGCGCGCAGTCGCGAGGCGCCCCTGTATAAGAAGTTTAAGTTAATCCGGCATAGAACATATTGTTGTTTCCTCTTCCCGTGACTGCGGAGTGCGCCATGCCTATGTCCGTTCAGGACTTGCACGCCAGCTTGAGCGCCGCTTTTCCTGATGCTGAGATCAAGATCGATGATCTGGCCGGCGATGGCGATCATTACCGTGCGACCGTCATATCGGCGGCCTTTGTGGGTCTGTCGCGCGTTCGTCAGCACCAGTTGGTCTATGGCGCACTCCAAGGTCGGATGGGCGGTGAACTGCATGCTCTGGCGCTTGAGACCCGCGCGCCGGACGCTTAGTTCGCCATCCGCCGCCGCCCATGCGCTATCGCCCCTTCAATCATGCCGGCCTTACCGTTTCCGCGATCACCCTGTCGCTGGACGACGCAACCATGACCCTTGCGGAGCGCCAGGCGCTCATCTACGCGGCGCTGGAGGCGGGCATAAACAGCTTCGAACTCGCCAGCACAGCGCCGGAGGTGACTCGGGCGCTGCGCGCGGCCATAGAGGCGGTGGGGCGCGAGATGTTGGTGCTGACGCTGCACCTGGACGCCTTCGCGATGGCCTCGGGAAAGGCGTTAGATCAGGCGGCGCTGGACGCGCAGGTCTGGGCCGCGCTGGATGGCCTGGCCGTCGCTCGGCTTGATGCAATCCTCTTGGACGAACCGGCTCAGCCCGGACAGTCCAACGCCATGATCTCCGCCTTGCACAGGCTGAAGAAGGACGGCGCCGTACACATGATCGGCCTGGCGGGGCCTGGCAACTCCGTCGATACGCATATCCTCAGCGGCGCCATAGATGTTTTTGCGACGCCGTTCGGCCTGGAGTCTGGCGCGGGCGAACGCAAGCGAATGAACGCCGCCGCGGTTCGCCAAATTACGGTGCTAGGCTATGGCTATGATGATCACCTGCTGGCGGACGCCGCCCCGCCCCATGAGGCCAAGGGCTTGGCGCGGCTGTTCAAAAAGCCGCCGCCGAAGGCGGCGGGCGTCTATGATTTCCTGCGCGCCGTGCCGGGTTGGGCGGCGGAAGAAGTCGCCTTGGCCTTCGCCTTGACGGAGCCTGCGATCGCTTCGATGCGCGTCCAAACGACCTCGATCTCGCAGCTTGAGCGGTTGGCGGCGGCGGTTGAGCGCCCCCTGCCTGTGGGCGTCGCCGCCCAGATTGAGATGGCGCGTTTAGCCGCCCCGACTTGATTGCGGCCTTGTGGTCGCTTAGGTGCAAGGTCTACTTCGCCTATCCACCCAGTGCGGGGGTCGCCATGACCGAAGCTATCGCCCAATCGCCCGTTCACGCTTTCATCGCCCAGACCGTCGAGGAGCACCCGGTCGTTCTGTTCATGAAGGGATCGCCGGACCAGCCGCGATGCGGGTTCTCCTCAACCGTCGTCCAGATTCTGGATCATATCGGCGTCGATTTCGTCGGCGTCGACGTGTTGCAGGATGAGGATCTGCGCAATGAGATCAAAACCTTCAGCGACTGGCCGACCATTCCCCAACTCTACGTCAAGGGGGAGTTTGTCGGCGGCTGCGATATCGTGCGAGAAATGTTCCAGGCCGGGGAACTGAAGACTCTGTTGTCCGAAAAGGGCCTTTTGAACGCCTGAGTACCAGATCCGGATGGTGTCAGAACCTATAGTTCAAGCCGGCCTCAATCGCAGGGTAGAACTGCAGGTCGCGCGCATCGTGGGTGAGCGAGGCCTGTTCCGCCTGCAAATTTGACTGGACGCTCGCATTGTTTGCAAAAGGTCCGGTCGCCGTCAGCGAAACGGAGGGTGTGTGCGGGCCGATGATTGCGCCAGCGACCAGCCGCACGCCGAAATGATGGCTGGAATAATGGGTGTTATCCCAGCCAAAGCCGGCAAAGGGCGCCGCGCTGCCGAAATTCGCGGCGCCGGTCACGCCGCCGACCTCTGTGACGGGATAGACCACGCCGTTGATCTTGATCGACCCTGTTATGGACGGCGTAGCGGATAGCTTGATCTTGCGGTTTCCAGCCACAGCCCCGGCGCTCAGGAGCCAGCCATTCTCACCGGGGTGCCAGTCGGCGAAGGCGCCGCCGGTGTTGAAATCCAGCCTGCCCTTGTAGTGCACGTCATTGGAATTGAGCGTGGCGTTGAATTTAAGAAGCGCGCCCTGAGCCCTTAACACCAGCTTTCGCGACACCTTTGCGGATGCAGAGATGTGGACGCCGGTGGTGCCGACACCCGCGCCCACCGCGATCCTGCCGCCGGGCGCAATTGTCTGTGCCAGCGCCCCGTTACAGCAAAGGAGATATATCAGGCCACATGCAGCTTGCTTGATCTTTTTCATTTTAAATTAACGCCTAGCTAATGTCATCATAAACAAGGTGCCAGTGTTTTAGACCGTTTTTCAAGCGACCATGTATTAGCGCACGACCCTATAAATTGCACCTATGTGTTAAGAGCTTGTTGCCTATGTGCGGCAGGCGGCTTGAATTTTACTAAGCGACGATGGGTCTAATCATTGCCAAATAGGCCGCCAAGCAGTCCGCCCACTGCGGTGGCGCCGGCGATAGCGCCCAATCCGCCGCCCCCGCCGCCCGATGTCTCGCCGCCCGGCAGATAGCGGGCAATTTCTTCGGCCAGATTCAGGATGGGCATGGATTGCAGATAGACGAGGCCGGGGCCGGTCAGCGTGGCTAGAAACAGACCCTCGCCCCCGAACAGGATATTGCGAAAGCCGGGCACTATCTGGATGTCGAAGCTGACGCTGGGTTCATGCACGCCTACGTGGCCTGCGTGAACATAAAGCCGTTCACCCGGGCTCAATTGTCTTGTGACCACCTCGCCGGACAGGTCCAGGAACACCGTGCCGGGCCCCGTCACCCGCTGCAGGATGAAGCCCGCCCCGCCGAAAAAGCCCGCGCCGATGCGCTGCTGCCAGGCCAGGTCGAGGGTGACGGACTTTTCCGCGCAGAGGAAGGTTTCCTTGCGGCAGATCAGAGACTGGCCGGGGGCCAGCACGCAGGGCATGATCGTGCCGGGAAAGCGCGGCGCGAAGGCGACATGACCGCCGCCGTAATCCGCCGTGAAGTCCGTGACGAAAAAGCTGCCGCCCGTCAGGCTGCGTTTCAACCCGGCGAAAAGGCCGCCGCCGGTATTGGTATTCATGCGAACGCCATCTGTCATCCAAGCCATGGATGCGGTCTGACTATAGATTGTTTCACCGGGCGCGAGGTCCAAGCCTACAGTTTGCATCACCGTGCCTGAAATCACATAGCGCATGCTTTTAGCCTCCCCAGAGACGCGCGGCGTCGACCGAGTTTAGCTTAGCTGCACCGGATTCCTACCCGGCTCAGCGCCAGCCGCAATTAAGACTTGGTAAGGTTCAGGCCACGTCGTGGGCGGCGATGAAGCTGCGCACGCGCGGATAGATTTCTTCCCGAAACCGGCGGCCGTTGAACACGCCGTAATGGCCGACCTTAGGCTGGACATAGAGTTCCTTAAGCGTCGCCGGGAGGTTTGAGCAAAGGCCATGTGCGGCCTGGGTCTGGCCGACGCCGGAAATATCGTCCTCCTCCCCCTCCACGGTCATCAACGCCACATCGGTGATCGCTTCGGGCCGAACCAGCCGACCGCGATGCTGCAGTTCGCCTTTGGGCAGGAGATGGCGCTGGAACACGATGTCGATGGTCTGGAGGTAGAACTCCTCCGTAAGGTCGAGCACGGACAGGTATTCGTCATAGAACTCCAGATGCTTGGCCGCGTGATCGCCGTCGCCCTTCACTAGGTCCTGGAAATAGCGCTGATGCGCCTCCTGATGGCGTTCACGGTTCATATTCATGAAGCTGTAGAGCTGGACCATACCGGGATAGACCCGCCGCAGCGCGCCGGGCAGGGGAAAAGGCACGGTGAAGATCATATTCGACTGGAACCAGGCGAAGGGCCGCTCCGCCGCTAGCTTGGTCGGACCGGTGGGCGCGAGGCGCGCGTCAATCGGCGAGCCCATGAAGGTCATGCTGGCCGGGCGGCAGGGATCGCCATCCTCGGCCATCAGGGCGGCGGCGGCGAGCACAGGCGGCCCGGGCTGGCAGACCGCCACGACATGCGCTCGTCCGCCTAAGGCCCGCAACATCGTCTGGATGTGATCGACATAGTCATGGAAGTCGAACCGGCCGTCGCTGATCGGCACCTCGCGGGCGTTGATCCAGTCGGTGACGTAAACGTCATGATCCTGCAAAAAAGCCTGAACCGTGCCGCGTAGAAGGGTGGCGTAGTGGCCGGAAAGGGGGGCGACGATTAGCACCGGCGGTTCGATCTTGCGCCGCCCCGCCTTGCGCATGTCGGTCAGATCGCGGCCGAAGTGAATCATCTTCACCCACGGCGTCAAAAGGGCCACGTCCTGGCGCACCGCAACGCGATGGCCGTCGATCATCACCTGATCAATGCGCCAGTCGGGCTTTCCATAGCGCCGGGTCAGGTTGGCGAAGAGGTCCGAGGCGGCATAGAGATTGCGGCCGAGGGCGGAGTTCGACGCCGGATTAGCCGGCGATTGCCAGAAGTCGCGCGATGCGCGGGCTGCCAGACGCCAGGGCGTCGCCGCCTGATAGGCATATTCGTTCATCGCATAGAGCATTGTGTCTTGGCCTTCCCACCCCCGCCCACGAGCTTATACCTCCTTTTTGGAAGGTGATAGCCAGCGGCGAATTATCCCTACCATGCAGAGGTTAAGAACGCCGCCTCATGCGCCGCGTATAGCGGCGCGAATCTGATCGGCCAGGCCCTGGGGCGATTGATTCTGATCCAGGGGGCGCACGAAGCGTCCCTCGGGCGACATAAGATAGATGGCGGCGCTGTGCGCGACCAGATAGGCGTCTTTCGGCGCGCCCTTGTCCGACGGCTGGGCTTCGTAATAGACGCCGTATCGCTTGGCGATCACCGCCACCTGTGCCGGCGTGCCGGTCAGGCCGATGGCGTGCTCCGGAAACCCCTGGGCGGAGAGGTAGAGTTTCATCTTGGCCGGCGTGTCCCGCGAGGGATCGACGCTGACAAACACCACCTGGACCTGCTTGGCGTCGGAGCCCAGCTTGGACAGGGCCGCCGCAAGCGCCTGAAGCGTCGCGGGGCAAGTATCCGGGCAATAGGTATAACCGAAAAAGACGGCGCTCCATTTGCCGAGCAGGAGGCTTTGATCTGCGGGGCGTCCGTTCTGATCCGTCATCTGAAAGGGACCGCCGATCCGGGCTGCGGCTGCACCGCCGGGCTCATCCGTCGTTCGAGTGGCGTGTCCGGGCTGGCAGGCCGCCGCCGTCAGAGCCATAACAATCGTAAGACCCAATCGGGTCACGCCGGCCATCCCCGACGAACTGGCTTTCGTTTGGCGGCGATCTGCCGCATTCTGTGGGTCTGTCCGCAGTGAGGAGCTGGGCTTTTCCCGTTGCATGATCATGGCCTCGACTTCGCCCGCGCCCCCAGCCGTTCCACGTTCCGATAGGCTGCATCCCAAACCTTGGCAAGGCCGAGGCCGGCCCAGTGATGAGGATGATGTGGAGGGTCAGATGTGGGACTGGGCCCAAGCGCGCCGCGGCCTGCGTCTGCGCACCCTGGTCTTGCTGCGCTGGGTGGCGATTGGCTGCCAGTTGGTCGGCTTGCTATGGGTCGTCTTCGGGCTGAAGCTGCATCTGCCTTTGGCCTGGTGTCTCAGCGTCGTCGCGCTGGCGGCCTGGATGAATCTGTCCCTGACCCTGGCCTGGCCGGGCATGCGCCTCGCCCGGCGGCGGGAGGCGCTCTATCAGCTCGCTTTTGACCTTATCCAACTCGCCACCCTGCTCGGCCTTACCGGCGGGCTTGAGAATCCCTTTGTTGTCTGCCTGATCGCCCCGCCCACCGTTGCGGCCGCCACCCTGCCGTCGCGGTATGCAGCGGTCTTGTGCGCACTGGCGCTGGTGCTGATCGCCGCCCTTTGGGAGTTCTATCTGCCTCTGCCCTGGCCGTCGGGGTCGGTCTTCATCATGCCGAGCTTTTACCGGGCCGGCATATTCGTCGCCCTAGCGTGCGGGCTGATGTTTACCGCCGCCTACGCCTGGCAGGCGGCGGCGGAGGCGGCGCGGATGGAACTTGCGCTCGCCGCCACCCAGGCTGTTCTGTCGCGGGAGCAGCGCCTGTCGGCGCTGGGCGGCCTCGCGGCGGCGGCGGCGCATGAGCTGGGCACCCCTCTGGCCACGATCCAGGTGGTGACGAAGGAGATGGCCCGCAGCCTCGATCCGGGGCCGCTCCTGGATGATGTGCAGCTTCTGATCGGCCAGTCTGAGCGTTGCCGGGAAATCCTGCGCAAACTCTCCCAGGCTCCCGACACGGAGGATGCCCATCATGCGCGGATGAGCTTGTCGCAATTGCTGGACGAAGTTTCCGAACCCCACCGCAGCGAGGTTGTGCTGGTGAATACCGAGGTCAGTTGCGCACCGGGCGCCGCCATCCTCGAAGTGCGACGCCTGCCGGAAGTGCTGCACGGTCTGGCGGCCTTTGTAGAAAATGCGGTGGATTTCGCTGAGACTACGGTTGAGATCACGGCCTATTACGACGCCCAGCGCCTGTTTGTTGAGGTGCGCGACGACGGCCCCGGCTTCTCACCCGACGTCATCGCCCGCTTGGGGCAGCCCTATGTCACGACCCGCAGCCATGGTGAGGGATCGCGATCCTCGCATCTAGGCATGGGATTGGGCTTCTTTATCGCCAAGACGCTTTTGGAGCGGACGGGGGCGGAGGTTTCGTTTCGTAACGCCCGACGTGGCGGCGCCGTGATCGCCGCCCAATGGCCCCGCGCTAAAATTGCAGCGCCGATAGACCTCTAGGCAGGGGCGAATCGGCGGCCTCAAGGCATCGTCGGGCTGGACCTCGGCTCCCTGCGACATTATGACGACATATAGAGCGTCTGTGTCGGATTTTCTGTCACCACGGGGCGCCGGTAAGGCTTTAGGGCTCCCATGACTGATATTGTCGCCGCCATAGAGGCCTTGGTCGAAAAGACCGTTCTTGTTCTCGACGATGACGCGCCCTTGCGAACGCGACTGGGCCGGGCCTTGGAGCAGCGTGGGTTTGATGTGATCCTTGTGGGCTCTGTCGCCGAAGCGGTGCAACAGGTGAAGGAGCGGCCGCCCGCCTTCGCCGTTTTGGACATGCGTTTGGAAGACGGCAACGGCCTTCAGGTGGTGGAAGTGATCCAGGCGCTGCGGCCCGACGCGCGGGTGGTCATGCTGACGGGCTATGGTAATATCGCGACCGCCGTCGCGGCTGTGAAGGCCGGCGCTGTGGACTATTTGCCCAAGCCGGCGGACGCAGACGATGTAGCGCGGGCGCTTCTGGCCGCTCGGGAAGGTGGGTCGCCGGCGCCGCCGGAAAACCCTATGTCCGCGGATCGGGTCCGCTGGGAGCATATCCAGCGGGTCTATGAACTCTGCGGCCACAACATCTCCGAAACAGCGCGTCGCCTAAACATGCATCGGCGCACGCTGCAACGCATCCTGGCGAAGCGGGCGCCGCGCTAAACTCAAAGTGTTAGGGCGCGTTTCGCCCGAAAATCGGTTCCCACTTTTCGGAACACGCTCTAGGCCGCAAAACCCAGGGCGACCCGCGCCGCCGTCAGCAGAAGCGCGCGCGTTTCCGGTGTGTGAGCCTCAGCCTCGCCCTGGCCCCAGACCGGGCCGGGCCAGGCTGGATCGTCGGTCCGACGCCCCACCACGTGCACATGCAGTTGGGCGACGATATTGCCCAGCGCGCCGACATTCAGCTTGTCCACGGGGCGGCCTGCCGCCGTCGCCATGGCGCGCACCGCGCGACCCGCCGCCACGACCTCGGCCATCAACCGGCTGAGATCTTCGGCTGAGAGCTGGTCCAACTCCGTCAGGCCCGGGCGGCGAGGAACGAGCACGATCCAGGGCCAACGCGCGTCCGACTGCAGGCGCGCCTGGCAAAGGGGCAGATCCGCCAGGGGCCGGGAGGTCGCCGCCAGTCTTGAGTCCAGATGGAAGCTGAGCGTGGGGCTATTTTGCCCGTCTGCGCCTTCGTCGCCGTCTATACGCGCCGCCATTCCTGGGTTAACCTTTATTGCAGAGCTTAAAGCTTAGCGCCGAGGGGGCGGGTTTCACCAGCTTGTGCGTTGCGAACGGCGCCCCGTAATCTTAGAGGGAGACCGCCATGCGATCCATCGCCGTGTTTATCGCCGCCCTGTCCTTGAGCACTATGGCCTTGAGCGCCATGGCGTCGAGCGCCACCGCCGCCCCGCCATGCAAGGACGCCAAAGGCAAGTTCATCAAGTGTCCTCCCCCCAAGCCCGTACGTTGTAAGGATGCCAAGGGCAAGTTCGCCGCCTGCACCGCGCCCGGCGCAAAGCCGATCTGAAGCAAGGGTCTTAAGACCCACACACAACCATTGTACCGTCCCTATATCCAGACCAAGCCCTGGATCAGCCAACCACTCAATCGGGGAAGATTTGCATATGGGCCTATTCGACAACGCCATGGGCGCGCTCAGCGGCTTTCTGGGCCAGGAAGCCGGCGGCGAAAACAGCTCCAACATCGTAGGCTCGCTCCTATCCTCGGCGACCGCCGGGGGTGAAGGCGGCGGCGCGGGCGGTCTGGGCGGCATATTGACCACGCTGGCGGAGAATGGCTTGGGCGATCAGGTCGCTTCCTGGGTCGGCGACGGCCATAACCTGCCCATTACGCCCGAACAGTTGCACGATGCGCTGGGCAGCGAACAGGTGCAGCAACTCGCCCAGTCCAGCGGGTTGCCCGTCGGCGATTTCCTGAAGCACCTCGCCGATCACCTCCCCAGCGCCGCCGCCGCCCAGCCTGACGCTGCGCCTGCCGACCAAGGGTAAAGACGTCCTCGCCGTTGATGCGGATTTAGACCTCGTCTAACGGCCGGACGCGAACGTCCTGTCTCCGGCTCGGCGAGTTCGGGACGCCCCTAACGTGGCGCCTCAGCCCCTGCGAACACTTTGCGGGCGATCTGCAGGGCGGTCATGGCCGTCGGCCAGCCGGCGTAGAAGGCGGTCTGCGTGATCGCGGCGATGATCTCGGCTTGCGTCAGGCCGTTCTCCAGCCCCTTCCCCAAATGGAAGGGTAGCTCGTTCTGGCGGTAGAGCGCCGCCAGGTTGGTGATGGTGACGAGGCTGCGGTCGCGCGGCGATAGGGTCTCGTCAGCCCACACTTGGCCGAACAGCACCTTGTCGGTGATCTCCGCCAGTTGTGGCGCGATGTCTCCGAACGCCTTGCGGGCGTTGGTGGGCTCTTGCATCATGGTTCGGTCTCCAAAGATCGGCCGCTTCAGTGGGTGACGAAACCGCCGTCCACCGGCAGGGCCACGCCGTGAATAAAGCTGGCGCCTGGGCTGCATAGCCAGAGTACGGCGGCCGCCACCTCGTCCGGGCGGCCCATTCGGCCGATGGGTTGCTGCTGCAAGAAGGCCTGCATCGCGTCGGGGTCGATGGCGTCGCCCATAGGCGTGTCGATGCATCCGGGGCAGATGGCGTTCACTCTTATGCCGCGCGCCGCATTGTCCATGGCGGCGCACTTGGTCAGCCCGATCACGCCGTGCTTGCTGGCATGATAGGCCGCCCGGCCGGGCAGGCCCACCAACCCGCCGAGGGAGGAGCAGTTGACGATGGCGCCCGCGCCCTGTCGGCGCATCTGCAACAGCTCATGCTTCATGAAGGTCCAGACGCCGCGCAGATTGACAGCGTTGACCTGGTCGAAACCCTGGGCCGTCTCTTCGGTCAGGTCGCACATGGGCCCCAGTATGCCGGCGTTGTTATAGGCCATGTCCAGGCGGCCGAAGGCGGCGACGGTGCGGGCGACGACGTTTGCGGCTTGGTCCTCGTCGCTGACATCGCAGAGAACCCCAAGCGCTGCGTGGCCGGCGGCGGTCAGGGCGTCGGTCGCCGCGCGCAACCCGGCTTCGTCACAGTCGGTCAGGACGACGCTGGCGCCGCTCTCGGCGAAGGCCTTGGCGGCGGCCAGCCCCATGCCGGACGCCGCGCCGGTAACCAGGGCCACTTGGCCCCCAAAATCATAGGTCGGGTTCATGGCCTTACTCCGCAGTCTTCAGGGCGAGGTATTGTTCGTCGCTCACCTTCTCCAGCCACGTGACGTTTTTGCCGTCGAGCGCCTCTGTCACGGCGATATGGGTCATGGCGGTGGTTGCGGTCG